>JAANMU010002154.1_pt1 | contig 15519 bp, 13 predicted proteins | sample 7279701 | NCBI WGS metagenome assembly JAANMU01 (sample SAMN14094539, study PRJNA606508) | bioreactor metagenome | isolation source: A lab-scale SPAN reactor treating ammonium-rich wastewater day 57 | place: Ireland: Galway | collected 2017-03-13 | reverse complement strand
GTCGCGGTGAAAGCTCTTTCATACCGCGCCGTGCGCCAGTATAGTCCCATGCCGAGATGGAAACGCAATCTGCCAAGCCGCGCGTTCTGTGTGTCATCGGGACGCGGCCCGAAGCCGTGAAGCTGATTCCCGTCGTGCAGGCGCTGCGCGCCGACGGCTGGGCCGACGTGCGCGTGATTGCCACAGCGCAGCACCGTGACCTGCTCGATCAGATTTTTAACTTCTTCGAAATCAAGCCCGACGATGACCTCAATCTGATGCTGCCGAATCAGAGTCTGGCCGACCTGACCAGCCGGATGATCGTGGCGCTGGACGCGGTGCTGGCGCGCGAGACGCCGGATATCGTGCTGGCGCAGGGCGACACGACGACGGTGATGGTGACGGCGCTGTGTTGCTGCTATCGGCGGATTCCGTTCGGGCACGTCGAAGCCGGCCTGCGGACGGGCGAAAAGTATTCGCCCTTCCCCGAAGAGATCAATCGCGTGCTGGCCAGCCACCTCGGCGATCTGCATTTCGCGCCGACGGAGAACGGGCGGCAGAATCTGCTGCGCGAGGGCATCCCGGCGGAACGCATCCATGTCACCGGAAACACCGTGATCGACGCGCTAATGTGGGCATCGAAGCGACCGCTGCCCGGCGGGTTCGAGCCGCAGGGCGGGCGGAAGCTGATCCTCGTAACGGCGCATCGGCGGGAGAATTTCGGCGAACCGCTCGAGGAAATTTGTCTCGCGCTGCGCGACATCGCCGCCGCGCGCGACGTGGAGATTCTCTACCCGGTGCACCCGAACCCGAATGTCGAATCGATAGCCAATCGGCTGCTCAAGGGGCGCGAGCGAATTCGGCTGTGCAAGCCGCTGGACTATGCGGAGTTCATCGCGGCGATGAAGGCGTCGTATCTGATTCTCTCTGACAGCGGCGGCGTGCAGGAAGAAGCGCCCTCGCTGGGCAAGCCGGTGCTCGTGTTGCGCGACTGCACCGAGCGGCCAGAGGGCGTCGCGGCGGGGACGGCGGCGCTGGTAGGCCCACACCGCGACCGGATCGTTCATCGCACGCTGGATCTGCTGGACAATCCCGGGGCGTACGATGCAATGGCCAAGGCGCGGAATCCCTACGGCGACGGCCAGTCGTCGCAGCGAATCGTCGCGGCGTTGAAGCAGTTTCTCGTGTGATCGATGCGAATCCTGATGCAGAATCGGCCGGACGCGTATGAGCGGCCTGGTGGCGATACGATTCAGATGGATCGCACGATTCGCGCGCTGCGCGAAGCGGGGCATGATGTCGATCTTTCGCTCGAAGCGGAACCGGATTTGGGGGGCGGGACTTCGACGACCAGTACGGCGGATACGGCCCGCGGCGGAACGGTGAAATATGCTCTTGTCTATTTGTTCAATCTGACGACGCCGGGTTGGACGGCGCAGCAGGCCCGTAATGCGCTGCGCCGTGGCGTGCCTTACGTTTTATCGAGTGTGTACTGGGACCTGGAGTCGGCGGTTCCGTGGCGGGCGTATGAATTCCCGCGCAACGTTGCTCGCGCGGTGCTGCCGCGGCTCGCCATCCGTGCGCTCAAAGCGATTCGAAGCGGCAGCAGGCAAGACGAGCGGGCGTTGCAGTGCGAAATACTCGCCGGCGCGCGGTGCGTCTTTCCCAACTCGACGGCCGAGCGCGACCACTTGTTAGCAAGTTTTCCAACGATTCCGCGCGACAAGTTTGTCGTCGTGCTGAATGGCGTTGATCCGCCCGCGATGCAAGCGACGGGCGCAGGCGGGTATTACCTCTGTGCCGGAGCGATCGGCCCGCGAAAGAACCAGCTCAACCTTGTCCGCGCGTTTGAGCGCCTGGACCGCGAGCGGCTGCTCATCGTCGGCAACGCGGCGCACGGCTGCGAACGCTATTTGAAAGCAGTCGTTCGCGCAGCGCCGCCCAATGTCGAGTTTCGCAGCGCCGTGCCGCACGCGGAGATGACCACGCTGCTAGCGGACGCCAAGGCGCTCGTACAGCCGTCGTACATCGAGACGCCGGGATTGAGCGCGATGGAGGCCGCGGCGATGGGCGTACCGATCGTCGTGAGCAACGTGCCGCCGGTGTATGCCTGCTTCGGCGATCTGGGGTTCTACTGCGATCCGGGTAACCCCGATTCGATTGTTGACGCGTGTCGCGCTGCGGGCCGAGCGGGGCAACGCGACGGCCGCGCGTTCGCCGAACAACATGATTGGCGTCGGGTGCTCGCCCCAATGGTCAAACGTGTGGAGGCGTCAGTTCGGTTCGGTTGATTTTCTTCGCGATGCGCTCGGCCGCCCGTCCGTCGGCTATGCCCATTTCAAAGCAGCTTTGTGTTTCGCGCGGGGCCGCACGGCGCAGCTCGGTGAGGATGCGCTGGGTGTGCGCGCCGGTGAGTACATTCCAGCCGCTTTGCACCGTCTCGACCCATTCGGTCTCATCGCGCAGCGTGATGCACGGCACCTTGAAAAAGCACGCTTCCTTCTGAATGCCGCCGCTGTCAGTGAGAACGAGGCGGGCGGCTCGCTGCAGGGCGATGCAGTCGAGATAGCCGACCGGCTCGGTCAAGAGGATGTGTTTCGCAGCGGCGAGGCGCGGGGCAAAGCCAGCCTGATCCAACCGCGCGCGGGTGCGCGGGTGCAGCGGCAGGACGACCGGCTCACCGTGCTCAATCAGCGCGTCGAAGATCGCGGCCAGGTTTGCGGGGTCGTCCGTGTTCGAAGCCCGGTGGATCGTGCAGAACAGGAATTGCTTCATCGCGACGCCGAATCGTGCGAGGATGGCCTGTGCGAGCCCGCCCGTTTCGATTTTGGCCGCGGCTTCCTTCGCCACGTCGAACATCACGTCGCCGACGAAATGAAGGCCGAACGTTACCCCTTCGGCGCACAAATTCCTCACCGCCGTTATGGTCGGGCAGAACAACAGCGTTGAGACGCGGTCGGTCAGTATACGGTTGATTTCCTCCGGCATGGCGCGGTTAAAGCTTCGCAGCCCGGCTTCAACGTGGGCGATCGGAATGTTCAGCTTCGCGGCGGCCATCGCGCCGGCGAGCGTCGAATTGGTGTCGCCGAAGACGACGACGATCTCCGGCCGCTCGTCGAGCATGATTTTTTCCAGCCCCGCGAGCATTCGCGCGGTCTGCTCGGCGTGCGAAGCGGAGCCGACTTCCAGTTCGTGATCGGGCTGGGGAATGTCCAGCCCTTCGAAGAACACCTGCGACATCTGATAGTCGTAGTGCTGCCCAGTGTGGACGAGGATTTCGGCGTGACGACGCCGCAGGGCGCGCGAGAGTGGCGCGGCCTTGATGAATTGCGGGCGCGCGCCAACGATGGTGAGGACTTTCATTTCCGCTCCAGCGGCGCGAGGCGCTTCTTCGCGAGACGATAGCGGCGACCGCATTTGCGACAGGTGAGACGCGCGGAAGCCTTGGGCAGCGACTCGCCGCACTCACAGACCCAGCCGACCTGCTTCGCGGGCACGCCGGCAACCATGGCGTAGTCGGGCACATCCTTCGTCACGACCGCGCCGGCGGCAATGAACGCATGGCGGCCGATGGTGACCGGGCAGACGAGCGTTGCGTTGGCGCCGATGCTGGCGCCATGACGGACAAGCGTCTTCTGATAGAGATGCGCCGCGCGCTGGGGGTACTTGCTGCGCGGGCGGACGATGTTCGTGAAGACCATCGACGGGCCGCAGAAGACGTAGTCCTCCAGTTCCACGCCATCGTAGATGGAGACATTATTCTGAATCTTGCAGTGATCGCCGATGCGCACGTTCGGGCCGACGTTGACATTCTGCCCGATGCTGACGCCGCGGCCGATGGTCGCGCCGGTTTGAACGTGCGAGAAGTGCCAGATCTTCGTCCCCGTGCCAAGCGTTGCGCCCTCGTCGATGATGCTGGAGGGATGCACGAAGAATGCGGCATCCGCGGCGCTCGTCGCGGCGATCGTGCCGACTGCTCCGGGCGGGTGATGTTCCTTTCCCGGGGGACGCGCCGGCGCGGCCTCGAGGCACTTTGTCGCGCGTTCGAGGATGTCGAGCACCTCAACGGCCGACGCCCCGCCGGCGATTTCGATGGAACCGCCGTTCGCGTGGCGCGGGTCGATCCGTTCGAGGAAGTATTTCAATTCGCGCGTGAGCGGCATCTCGGCGGGATAGTCCAGCCGCTCGGCATCGGCATCGCGAATGCGGAGCTCGCCGGCGACCCGATCGACGCCCTTGCGAAAGAAAAGCACCTCGCGCTCGGTCGCGTGGTCCTCAAACGTGAGCATGCCCTTGTCGCCGATCACCACCAGCCGCTGTTCTTTGAACGGGTGCAGCCAACTGACAAAGATGTGGCCCACCACGTTGCCCGGCCAGACGAGCGTGGTCATCGTCGTGTCGTGGATTCCCGGAGTCACGAAGACGCCGCCGTGCGAATCAACCTGCAAGGGAGGTTTGCCAACGAGGTACTGAAACACCGAAATATCGTGCGGTGCGAAGCTCCAGAGGATGTTCTCCTCGGTGCGGACCGTACCGAGATTCAGCCGGTGGCTGTAAAGGTATTGCAGACGACCGATTGTGCCTGCCGAAATGACCTGTTTGATTCGCTCGATGGCGGGATGAAAGAGCAGGACGTGGCCCACCATGAGGCGGACGCCGGCCTGGTCGGCGAGGCGCACGAGTTCGCGGGCCTCGTCGGCGCGGAGGGTGAGCGGTTTCTCGACGAGCAGGTGCTTGCTTGCGGCGATGATCTGCCGGGCGAGGTCAAAGTGCGTCTCGGCGGGCGTGGCGACGATGAACGCGTCGAACGACCGCTCGAGCGCGGCGGCGAGGTTATTGAATATTTCAACGCCGGGCCATGCCTGCGCAGCGGCCAGTTGCGCGGCGGGCGACGGATCGACGATGCCGCCCAATGCGCCGAGTTCGCGAAGCGTGCGAATGTGATTTCGGCCCCATCGGCCCGCGCCGACAACGCATACACTGGGCATGGTGTATTCCTGTGACGACTGCCTTGTGTGCAAATCTTATGGCAGCGCGGTTAGACGTCCAGCGCCTGATCTCGGCGTCCGGCCGAGGCTCTTATTTAAGAACCCGACGACGCGGCGCTGATACTCATCGTACTCGACGGCAAGGACATTGCTGTGGGGACCATGGCCCAGCCACTTCTCCCTGGGCGGATTCGCCAGGTCAAACAAAAGATCCATGTTGGACGGTCTAATGAGAAAATCCTCATCGCCGTGGATAAACAGAATCGGGCGCGGCCCGATTTTCATAATGTCGTGCGACAAGTCCATTTCATAGATCGAGCGCCCCAAGTTGATTGAGACGCCAACCAGGAGAAGATGCGTAAGCGGCCGACCAATCAGCGGAAGCCGCCCCGTGTGGTCCATGAGGAACTGACTGGCTGAGACGAAACAACTGTCCAGCACGATCGCTTCGATTCGTGGATCACCCGCAGCCGCCCGCGCCAGCGCCATCGCGCCCATCGACGAACCCAGCGCCACGATGCGCCTGCACTTATCAGGCCGATCGCGCCGAAGCCAGTCCACCGCCGCCCGCACATCGCGATCTTCGTAAAGCCCAAACGAAGACGTGTGGCCATCGCTGTCGCCATGGCCGCGAAAATCGAAGATCAATCCGTTGAAGCCATGGCCGTAAAAAAGTGTGAGAAATCCGATGAAATTGGCTTTGTTCGCGCCGGCGCCGTGACAGATGATCACAGTGTCCGTCGCCCCGACATCACCAAGAAACCAGCCGGACAACTTCAACCCGTCCTCAGTTTCAAACGCAATCGGTTCAATATTCAGGCTTCTGTAATCGTCTAATTGCAACGGGTTTCCAATCTTAATGCGATGAACGAGACTTCCAATCAACAATGGCGCGAAGACGCAAGCCGTCGCGACGAGCCTCGCGGTCGGGATGAGGTAGATCGGCGCGACCGCAACACGCATGCCCCGCCGTCTGCGCCGTACCAGCCGCAGACGATACCCTTCTCCCAATCGTCCGATCGAACGCGACCAGACGGCCCAGGAAAGACGCCACGCGATGATGAAATAGACAGCCCAAAAAACTTCGATGGGAATCACGCGGCCGCCCACAAACCACGCTGCAATCAGCTCGGCCATGAATACGGCAAGCGATACGACAACCAGGTAGATGATGATAGGCCATTTCCGAAAGCAGCGAACGCGCGGCCAGCGCAGCCAAAGCACCGCTCCCATGGCAAACGGCATGACGAGCAACACCGCTTCGCCGGGATGGGAAGTCCTTTGGCTGAGAATCAGCGCGAAAGCAGTCGCAATCAGCAGGACGGCCAGAATCCTCCGGCACGATCCGGCGACGCATACACTGGGCATGGTGTATTCCTGTGACGACTGTTCCGCCGGGCGAATCTACGGTTACCGCGCGTAAGCGTCAAAAGTGGTTGCCGCTTCGGAGCCGGCTCGTGACGAGCCGGTGATCGTGAACCGGTACGCCAGTGATCCTAAGTAAAACCGCAGAAAGTTTTGCAGGATGCACAAAAATCAAGAGGTGTGGGACTGGCTAAGAGCCGGTCCGACACAGGCTATTAGCCGGTGCCACACAAAGAAAGGTTTGTTCGGTTCCACTTAGCCCCGAGCGCCAGCGAGTGGGCTCCTTGCGTACGAAATGGGGCGAAAAATCTGAACTCATGGCGAGGGCTCCCACATGAGAATGCATCGGGTGCCCGCTCGCTGGCGCTCGGGGCTTGGATTGCATTCAAGCGGCGATGCGCGGACGATTGCGGCATGGAAGCGATCATTCTCGCGGGCGGGATCGGCAGCCGACTGCAATCGGTCGTGGCGAATGTCCCCAAGCCGATGGCGGAAGTTGCCGGTCGGCCGTTTCTGGAATATCAGCTCGATTACCTCGCGTATCACGGTGTGCGACGTGTCGTGCTGGCGGTGAGTCACCTGCATGAGAAGATCAGCGGGCACTTCGGCTCGACGTATGGGGGAATGGAACTGGCGTACAGCATCGAACGCGAGCGTCTGGGCACCGGCGGCGGCGTGAAGCTGGCGATGGCGCAGGTCGGCGGCGACGATTTCCTCGTGCTCAACGGCGATTCGTTTTTTGATGCGCCGTTGGCGCAGTTAATGCAGCGGCACCGCGAACATGAGGCCTCGAGCCTGCGCCCATCCGGCTCCGCGGCGGATCGCGCGCAGGCCGCCCCCCACGACATGACCATCGCCTTGAAGCGCGTTCCGGATTGCAGCCGGTTCGGCAGCGTTGAGACGGATTCGAGCGGCCGGCTCGTCGGCTGGCGCGAGAAGGGAATCACCGGTCCCGGCGCGATCAATGCCGGGGTGTACGTCGTGCGCCGGGCGTTCATGGAGAGCCTGCCGCACGCAAGCGCGTTCAGCCTCGAGCGCGACGTGATGGAGCGGGAGTTCGAATCGCGGCGGTTTGTTGCGGTTGAGAGCGACGGCTATTTCATCGACATCGGCGTGCCGGAGGAGTACGCCCGGGCGCAGACGGAGCTGCCTCGCGTCGCGGCAAAATACCGGCGGTAGTTGAAAAGCAGTAGAGAAAGCCGTTACATATCGCCCCGGAGTGATGGAGCCGGGGGCGATGCGGTCCAAGTCGAGGCGTGGTGAATGCGTTACGCGGCCGAGTTCGGAAAGTTCCTGTCTGACACGTGGCGCAGCCGTTGGCTGCTCTACGAACTGACCAAGAACGACTTCCGCGGGCGATACCTGGGCAGCGCGCTGGGCATCGTCTGGGCGCTGGTGCAGCCGATCGTGACGCTGCTCATCATGTGGTTCGTATTCGCGGTGATCTTTCCATCGTCAACGCAAACCAATGGTCGGCCGTTCGTGCTGTGGCTCATGGCGGGAATGATCCCGTGGTATTTCATCAGCGAGAGCCTTTCGGGCGGGACGAACTCCGTCGTGGAGAAGAGCTTTCTCGTCAGCAAGGTCGCCTTTCGCGTCAGCATCCTGCCGATTGTCAAAATATCATCGGCGATGGTCATTCACCTGTTCTTCTTCGCGATCATGATCGTGGTTCTGATCGCCTATGGCCACCCGCCGGATCGCTACTATCTTCAGATACCCTACTTCTGGTTCGCCACAGTCATTTTTCTGCTCGGTGTGTCGTGGATCACGGCCGCCATGACGGTCTTCTTCCGTGATGTGGCTTACGCCGTCAGCGTCATGCTCCAGTTTCTGTTCTGGCTGACGCCGATCTTCTGGTCGCCCGAATTAATCGTTGAGCGCGGGCACCCGCGAATCGGCTTGCTGCTCAAGCTCAACCCCCTGCATTACCTCGTCGAGGGCTTTCGCGGCTGCGTCATTTACGAACGCTGGTTCTGGGAGCCGTACAAGAGCATGATCTACTTCTGGATTGTCACGGCCTTGCTCTTCTTCGGCGGCGCGGTCATCTTCCGTCGGCTGCGGCCGCACTTTGGTGATTTGCTGTAATTGAGGATCGGCATGTTCGTTTACGCGCGCGTTTCGGAAATCGACCAGTGGATTCTCTCCGGCGTCTGGAAGGCCGGGTGGGAGGATCAGTACGGCTGGGAGTATCCGTGGACGTACCAGAAGGTGCTGGAATACGCGACGCCGGGCGCGCGCGTGCTGGATGTCGGCGCGGGCACAGGCCAGATGGCGCAGAAGATCTTCGACGACGGACCGAACCTTGAAGTGCATATGATCGACACGAAAGAGGCGTTCGAAACGTCCGGCGCGTTCAAGCCGCAGCTCGTCTACCACGAGGGCCTGGTCGGCATCGGGCATACGATCACGCCGCGCTACTTCGACATCATCTACAGCGTCTCGGTGCTGGAGCACATTTACGAGGCCGGCGGCGAAGCGGGGATGATGAGCGCCCTGGAAGACATGAAGAACCTGCTGCGTCCCGGCGGTGTGATGATTCACACGATGGACCTCGTGCTGGACCCGGAGGTTTATCGCCGCTGGATGGGTTTCTCGATTGAGCGGTTCATCACCGCGATCGGCATGGAGATTCTGCCGAAGTACCTCGGCCCCGCGCCGACGCGCGAGGCGATGCTGCTGGACCCGGATTTGTATTTCGTCAGCCCGGAGCGCGCGCACGCGATGCGCTGGTGCGGTCGAAACGTTGGGCTGGGTTACTTCCGCCTGACGGGGATCGGGTTCATCCTGCGAAAACCGGAGGCGTAGCGACGCGATGACCGCTGCCATGCCCGCCACCGACGCAACCGCGCCGCCGCCCCCCACCGACGCCCCCCCGGTAATCGCCGTCAACGAATTGACAAAAGTCTATAAACTCTACGACAAGCCGACCGATCGCGTGCGCGAGGCCTTGAGCTTCATTCGCCGGAGCTATCACACGGCATTCAAGGCTGTCGATGGCGTGTCGTTCGATGTGCGCAAGGGCGAAGTGGTGGCCATTTTCGGGCACAACGGCAGCGGCAAGAGCACGCTGCTCAAGCTCATCTCCGGCGTGCTGACGCCGACCAGCGGAACGCTCCAAGTACGCGGGCGCGTTTCTGCCCTGCTCGAACTGGGCGCGGGCTTCAATCCCGAATTGACCGGGCTGCAGAACGTTTATCTCTACGGCTCGATGATCGGCTACGCCCGCCCGCAGATGGAAGAGCGCCTGGAACAGATTCTCTCGTTCGCGGACATCGGCGACTTCATCAACCGCCCCGTCAAGCTCTACTCCAGCGGCATGTTCTGCCGCCTCGCGTTCTCCACGTATATCCACGTCGATCCCGACGTGCTGCTCGTGGACGAGGTGCTGGCTGTCGGCGACATTCGCTTCCAGCTCAAGTGCCGAGACAAGCTGATGCAGCTCCGCGAGCGCGGCACGACCATCCTCTACGTCTCGCATTCCAATCCCGGATTCGGCGACTGGGCGATCATCATGGATCGCGGGCGCATCGTCGAACGCGGCCCACTGGCGAATGTCTGGGCGACGTACCACCGCCTGATGACCGACCGCGACAACGCCGCTGTGAACGCCGGCCGATCAAGCAGCGCGGAGGCGTTCGCTTCCGGTGCGACCAACATGAAGTCGGCCACCGTACGCACGGACATCGTGACGTCCGAGGGTTTCCTGCGCGATGCCGAAGAGGCCAAGCGCGCTATCACGTTCAACGAGTCGAAAGCGTTTCTCGACCGCGTGGAGGGCGTTCGCTTCGGCTCGGGCGAAGCGCGTTTCGTGAACAGCGAACTGCTGGACGACAACGACCAGCGCGTCACGACCGGCTCGTGGGGCCAGCGACTGCGCTATCGGCTGCACCTCCGCATCGACAAAGACGTGCCGTTCCTGTCGGCCGGGTTCATGATTCGCAACGCGCTGGGGCATCACCTGCTCGGGGATGAGACCTGGTCGCAGCGCGTGCCGCTGGTTGATCTGCACGCGGGCGATCGCGTCGTGCTCGAGTTCGCGTTTCATCTGAACCTGGCGGCGGGTGAATACACGATCACGCCGGGATCGAGCTATCGCAACGTGGAGATGCCGGGCGAGGTGGCGTACTACGACTGGATCGACCACTGCGACACGATCGCGGTGACGCGGCATGGCCGGCCGTTCCACGCGTGGTATTATGTACCGACGCAGATCACCGGGCGGATCGACCGCGCGAGCGGCATCGCCCCGGAAAATGTGCAGGCGTCGGTTGAAAAGTTCGTGGGGATGTCGAAGTATTAGGGAGAATTGTGCATAGCGAAGTGCAAATGACGAAAACAAGACACCTACTTATTGAGCACGCGGGGTGGTCGGTGAGCGACGGTGCCTTCGGGTCCAGCGAAAGTGCATCCTTCCTGCCCTGACGGAGCTTTCGCTATTGACTATTCGCAATGTGCTATTTGGCTTAACAAAATGGAAGACTTGATTTCAAAACTAATCGCCGAACATCGCGCCGCCCTGGACCGCATGGACGCCGCACGGCGAGGCGAATTGCGCGAAGCGGCAACGCTGCTCATCGACTGCTTCAAGGCCGGCGGCGCGGTCTACGTCTGCGGCAACGGCGGTTCGGCGGCCGACGCCCAGCACATCGCCGGCGAACTCACAGGCCGCTATCTCCGCGAGCGAAAAGCGCTCAACTGCATCGCCCTCTCGGTCAACACGAGCAACCTCACCGCCATCGGCAACGATTACGATTTCGAGCGCGTCTTTGCCCGACAGGTCGAGGCGCACGGCCGCAAAGGCGACGTGCTCTGGGCGATCAGCACAAGCGGCAAGAGCGCCAACGTGCTCCGCGCGATCGAGGCAGCGAAGAAGCTCGGCATGAAAGTGTTGGGCTTCGCCGGAGCAACCGGCGGGCCGATGGCGGCGCTGTGCGATGTGTGCTACCGCGCGCCGTGCGAGACGACGTACGGCATTCAGCAGTTGCATGAACTGGGCTATCACATCGTGTGCGATCTGGTGGAGCGCGTCATGGCGGACGGAAAATAACCATGCCAGGCCGCGCTGTTTTTCTTGATCGCGATAAGACGCTCATCGACGATCCGGGCTATCTCGATCATCCCGACGGCGTGCGACTGCTACCCGGAGTCGCGGAGGGCCTGCGCCGACTGAAAGCGGCCGGGTTCCGGGTTGTCGTCGTGACGAATCAATCCGCGATCGCGCGAGGGAAAGTCACAGTTGCCGGACTGGAAACGATCCACGCCGAACTTCGGCGGCAACTCACCTCCGCCGGCGTCGAACTCGACGCAATCTATTATTGCCCCTACCACCCCGATGGAACCGTGCCGCCCTACAACCGCGAGCATGATGAACGCAAACCCGCGCCAGGAATGCTGTTTCGCGCCGCGCGCGAAATGAACCTCGACCTCGCCAAGTCGTGGATGGTCGGCGACCGCCTGCGCGACATCCAGGCGGGCCACCGTGCGGGATGCCGCACGGTGCTCGTCCGCTCGGATTCAACCGAACCGGCGGAAGATTTCACCGGCCAGGATCGGCCGGACTTTGAGGCCGACGGCCTCCTCGCCGCCGCAGACATGATTCTGCACACCTGATCGCCGTCTGTTCGAGTCGGGCCAAGCCGGCCCGCCGTGGCGGGTCATGGCCCGGAATTACGCCGCAAACCCGCTATCCCCTCGACCACGTGGGCGGCGAATTGCAGGAATGCCGCAATGGATTAGAATACCTCCGGCGTGCGGGCGAGTTCGGTCATGGACGATGGCAACCGGTCCGCACGCAGTCAGGCCTCGCGTGCAAGGCGCGGCGCGCGCGGCGGAATCATTCATGGAAGCATCCCAGGCAGCTATTCCCAGCGATGTCGAACGCGGCCGATCCGGCCCGCCCGTTCTTTCGATCATCATCCCCGTGTTCAACGAGGTGAAGACGGTCCGGCAGGTGATCGAGAAGGTTCGCGCGGTGCCCTTTCCCGATCCGTTTGAGATACTCGTCGTGAATGACGGTTCGACCGACGGCAGCGAGCAGGTGCTGCGCGAGCTGCCGGCGTGGGACGACGTGCGCGTGCTGCATCACGAGCGCAACGCGGGCAAGGGCGCGGCCGTGCAGACGGCCCTGCGCGAAATTCGCGGGCAATACGTGGTGATTCAGGATGCCGACCTCGAGCTGAACCCTCACGACATGCTGCCGCTCTATGAAAAGGTTCGCGGGGGCGCGCCGGTCTGCTATGGCTCGCGCTTCATGGGCGACAATCGTCGATTGCACGGCCGGTCCACCTATTGGGCCAACCGCATGTTGAACATGACGTGCAACATGGTCAACGGGATCCGGCTGACAGACATGAACACGTGCTACAAGATGATGCGCGCCGACGTGGCCCGGCGGCTGCACGTACAGAGCCGCGGCTTCGCCATGGAGCCGGAGATCACGACCAAGCTCGCACGGCTCAACGTGCCCATCGAAGAACTGCCGATCAGCTACATCCCACGCGAAAAGTCCGAGGGCAAGAAGATTCGCGCGATGGACTTCTTTCGATATCTCCGCGCGATGGGTCGCTACCGATTCTCAAACTTTGACACGGGACCGGTCGCTACCCCACCGCCCTCTCGAGGCTCCTCTTCTCACCAAGCATGACCCAATACCTGACGAGCTTCCTGGGTTTCTGCTCGCTCGTTCAACTATGCGTCCTGCCGGGTTACCTGGTCTGTCGCATCCTCAAGCTGCGCGGCCGACTTGAGACCGCGCTGTTCAGCTTCGCGCTAAGCCTGCTCATTAACCACGCGCTGGTGGTCGGGCTCGTAGTCGCCGGCGCGTATCGCCCCAGCGTCTTGTACGGCATTCTCGTGGGCGAATTGACGCTTCTTGCGGCACTGGCCATCGCACAGCGGCGAGCGACGCCGCCCGCCGAAGCATGTTCAGCCGACTCGCAACTCCTGGTGCTGGACTCGCCGCAGTTTTCGTTCTTCAAACACGCGGCCTGGATCACGATCGCCGTCTATATCCGGCTGGCGTGGCAAAACGTCGGCACGGTGTTCATGACCTGGGACGCGGTCGGCTCATGGAACCCCTGGGGCGTCTGGTGGGCCAAAGGCAGCATCCCGCGCATCTGGGGCACGTATCCGCAGCTCATTCCGACGAGTTACTCTCTCACGTACGTCTTCATGGGCAACACCCAGGTGCAATTCTTCGCGAAGGGGATGCTCGGGCTGTTCCCGCTCGGCGCGCTGCTGGCCATCTATGAACTGGGACGGCGGCAACGCAGCGCCGGCATCCTCGTCGGCGTAACGCTCGCGGGCGTGTTGATGCACTACGTAAACGTCGCCAAGTTGGAGAACATGATGTTCTCCGGCTATGCCGACGTGCCGGTGTCGTTCTTCGTGACGATGGCGTTCTACTGCGTGCTCCGCGCGGGCGAGGAATCCCGCGCCGAGCGCGGGATCGGTCGCGGAGCGATAAAACTGATCTGGCTCGGCGCGATGATGTGCGTCGCGGCGTGCGTGACCAAGCAAACCGGCATGTTCATGGCCGCCGTCTATCCGGTGCTGCTCTGGGGGCTGGTCCTGCGACCGGCGGGGATGTCGATTCCTGATTCCGTCCGGCGGCTGTCAACCATGTGCATGGTGATGGTCGCGCTTGCGGCGCCGTGGTACGTGTATCAGCGACACATGATCGCCACGGGCCAAGCCCAGGACAACTGGGACGAGCTGTTCACAAACCTGCACAAGGACCAGACATACGCTGGCCGCTTGCGGCACGGCATTCGCATGCTTCGCGGGGCGCTGCCATTCAACGACGCGTTGGGGTGCCTCGCGGTGCTACACCTGTTCTCCCTGCTGCGCCGCAACACGCGATGGTTGTACATTCTCGTGATCGCTCCAATGACGGTCATCTGGGCGGTGGGGTTCAGCTACAGCCTGCGCAATCTCGCGCTGGCCGTGCCGTTGATGGGGATGGCTGCGGGCGTGGGACTTGTGGAGCTGCTCGGTGTCGCGGGGTGGCTGGCGGCGCAGTTTGCAGGAGCGGAGTTCAGTTGGAGCGCAAGCCCCGTCCTTCAGCAAGATGCCAAGCCACTGTTGAGTGCTTCAGGCGCGGGAGGCGTGGCCGAAGCGCATCCAACGAACGGCGCATGGGGTTGGGCGGGGGTGAAGCTTGCGATCCTGGTGATCGTTGTGGCGAGTTTCTCGCTGCCGCGAGATTGGCTGCTGGAACGCCAGACGGCCCTTCAACGCAAGGTCGGCGATCCATCGCTTAACAAGGTCCTTTACGAGTATCACGAGGGCCGGCCGCTGCGAGGGCTGATCTCCACGCACTACGCCGCGCTGAATTATCTGCCGGGTTTTGAAAGCCGCGCGATCGGCCTGCCGATGGGCAGCTTCGAGACGTATGAGAAACATCGGGCAAGACCGGACGTGCATTACATCCTGATTCCCTCGTGGCTCGATCCGTCTTACAACCCGAAGATCGTCGAGGACGTTCGCCGCCGCATCGAGTCGAAAGAATACAAGTGCATCTATGACAAGAACGCCTGGCTGTACGTCCGCAAGATGACGCCGACGGCATGGGAAATGGACGACGCGCTGGCCCAGGCCGAGGCGCACGTTGCGGCCCAGCGATTCGACGAAGCCGTCGCGGTCCTCTCCGGCAGGCCGCTGGCGGAGGCGGAGTCCCCCGGCCGGGCCTATTACCTGCTCGCCTACGGCATGCATCACGGTTGGGCGCGGTCGCGCGCCGGGCGCGAGCCGCCGTTCGAGGCCGTCAATTACTACGCCAGCGCGATTGATCTGGGGATGCACGAGTTCTGGCCTCGATATCAACGAGGTTTGTTGCTCGCCCTCCTGGGCCGGCGCGAAGAGGCGATCCGCGACCTGAAGCGTGCCTTCGAGATCAAGCCCGATCATGACGGTGTGCGCAGCGCGCTCGCAGAGGTGCGGGCGGCGGCGGGCGGAAATGGAGCCTGACGCCATGGGCCGTTCCTCCGACAGCCCGCGCGGGGTTCCGAATCCGATTGCGTCGCATTCCCGGGTGCCTCAACGTCGCGTTTCGCTCTTCGTCCCCTGCTACGTGGATCAACTGTTCCCGCGCGTCGCGCAATCAACCGTCATGCTGCTGGAGCGTCTCGGGGTCGCCTGCGAATACGACGCGCGGCAGACCTGCTGCGGCCAGCCCGCCTTCAAC
>JAANMU010002153.1_pt1 | contig 15524 bp, 8 predicted proteins | sample 7279701 | NCBI WGS metagenome assembly JAANMU01 (sample SAMN14094539, study PRJNA606508) | bioreactor metagenome | isolation source: A lab-scale SPAN reactor treating ammonium-rich wastewater day 57 | place: Ireland: Galway | collected 2017-03-13 | reverse complement strand
AGCTCAATGCGCCACTTCATATTGTTTCCGGCAGTTTAATTAAAGAAGAACCAAAACCCACCTCGGCACAAGCCTTTACTTTTGCATTTACATAAGTTTCACTTGCCGGATTATTTCCTACAAGCACAGCAGCCAAATGAGGCACTTTGTTACCTTCTTTTTTTAGAATCTCTACTTCTTTTTTTAGTTCGTTTCTAATTTCTTCGGCCATAGCCTTACCGTCTATCACTTTCATACTGGTTTTGTTTATTTTTTCTAAAGTACCCAAAACTAATCAATTTAGTTTGAATTTGTATTCTGCAACCATTCGCTTACTTTTACGTTATAAAACTGGCACATTTATTGATTTAAAATTCGAGAACCTTTGGTGGGTGGCAAATGACAGCAAATGGGAAGGACAACTTAAACTAACTGATTTTGGCACGTTAGAAGAAATAAAGGGCGAACAGAGGCGCGGGGTGTCGCGTGATCTGCTTTTGGGCGGCGTATATTTGCTTGCCATGCTAACGGGACGCGTATTGGCTTATTCGATTGGTGAATTAAAAGAGAGCGCCAAACCGATCCTTAATGCTCATACGGATAAAATGACCTGGGGAACGCGTCGCATTCTTAGCCGTCTTCTACACCGAAACTCAGATGCTCGCCCACAAACTGCGATGGAAGTGCTGACGGAAATACGTCAATTGGTAAATTTCTGGTCTCAGACGGGGGAACGCCTGCATGAGATGGCGCAAAATAACCTATCAAAGGCGGAAGCGGAGACAGACAAGGCCAAGTCGCTGGAAAAGCCCTTGGACAAGTCGGGAAGCGATGCGGCGGTGCGCGCATACTCTGCGTTGGATATTCTACGCGTTAAAGCGCCTGAGTTATTTAGCGAACATGACGTTGAACGCGTGAAAACTGTTTTGTCCATTGACGATTATTTTGAGCGTGGCTATGCTCTCCTGCAAGGGCGTTCTTTCCAACTTGCGCGTCAGGCGTTCGAGGAAGGCATTCTTTGGGCGGATAACCCAATGCTTCTGCGTCATTGGGCTTACGCGGCGCGTATAGGCGAGGAAGTACCGCCCAGTGATTTTGAACAACGCTTTCTGGAACTTAAATCGTTGTTGGAATTTATCAATGTTGACACTCCCAATCCGTCCAAATGGCTGTCTGCAAAACGCGACTTGGGAAACCTTTCTGAAAAAGTTCAGGATAAACCTTCATTGAAATCGAAGGGATTGGATTACCTGATCGCAGAATGTGAATTTTTTGATTTGTATGAACAGGCTCAGAGCCTGTACGCTGACGAAAAATATAAAGCTGCCGCTAAAAAATTCGGAGAAGCCCGGGCGATTCTTGAAGATAAGAAACGCTTGCCTTCGGACTCAGCAAAGTTAATCGAGGAAGAGACGGGAAATCTTCTTATCGAACGCCGGAATGCGGAACAACTTGAAGCCAGGGAGAACTCTGGTAATTTATATGAGCGAGCGAAAAAAGCCTTAGAATCTAAGGGTTTAGAATTAGCAGAAAACTCATGCCAGGATGCTTTGATCGCCTATCAACCGGTGTCGCCGATTGAATTTCATGGCAAGCATCTCGTGTCTTTAGCGAGGTTGGCGCTTGAATTAACGTCCAGCCACTTGGGGTTTGTTCAGGAATACGTTCAGATTGCATATCGGATTGCCGGACTGGGTCTGTTTGTTCAAGGAAAGGACGTTGAATTTGACAAAATTCTAAAAGCAGCGAATCAATTAAACTTAGCGATTAAGAAGGTTTCTTATTTCGACACTACCAGTTTTTGCGATCTTCTCGCTGACGCCCATTCTTTGCTGGGAGAAAATGAGACAGTTACCGAGGCGGTTGCCATTCATGCCGCGAACCGCGCCATAACTGCCGGGGAACCATTGTTTCTGAATGGGGTTGCGGATACAGTGGGGAAGTTGACGCCATCCTCCATTTATCCCTCTCAATGGACCAGTAAGGCAAAAGAAATTTTGGATGGACAACTTGCACAGCGACATGCGGATGTAGATGACGCGTTGAGCAGAGTACACCAGGCATTATTGCCTATTCTGCCGGACTCGGATCAACCACAGGAGTTGAGCGCCATCTTCCAGAAAGTTGCCGAGATGGCAACCAGACCTTATGCGTTCGATCTGGTTGCCTCGTACGACCTTGTTTCTCGTTTAGAAACGGCTCGCGTTATGCTTGAAAAGGCTCGAAAAATCCTGGGCAATGAGGATGAACATCGGAGAGATGAGATTCGAGATCTGATGACATCTGTTGAAACGGCTCTGGAGAACGCGTCCAGGTCCGTTACAGCACAAAGTGATGCCCGTCGTATGGAACGAGCCCGGCGACTGGAAGCGCTCTCCCAGGAACACCTTGATTTACTGAAAGAAATGGACTGGGCGGAACGCGGCAACAAATTGGGAATCGCCGAATCGGTTCGGAACTCTATCCAGGAACCGTTGCGTCAAAAACTCCATGATTTTCTTTATCGTTGTTATCAGATTGAGGCGGGCGTCCCTGAGTCTTTATCTTTGGAAGAGGCGATTCAACGCAGTCAAAAAGATGGCGCGATGGCGGCAGTGGAGGTCTCTACCCGCTCGTTGATTAACTGGGCGACCCATTCTCTCGATCAATTGGGCGCGCGGGCATGGACGCTGGTTGAAAACGTGGCTACTGATCATCGTGAACAGATCGAATCTGAATCGGGCCGCGCGCGCGCATTTTTTGAAAAGGGCGATTTGGCTTCCCTGGCTGCTGAATTGGATCGCGCCAGACCAACGTTGGGCGAAACGCCTGAATGGAGATCGCTTCAGACCGGTCTGGCACAAGCAACCGCGTGGAACTCCTGGTGTGAAGCAAAAAGAGAAGTCTTCGGTTCCGGGCAGGCTGATCCTGGTTTACTCCGCGACCTGCGCGCTTTTTCCAATTTGAATCTACCGGCTGTGTATTGGGAACAGAGCCCTGCTCCGGACTATCTTGATCAGATGGAGAAGGATCTAAGGCAAAGAGTGGAACAAACAAGAAATATTGATGCCCCTGAATTTGTTGAATTACTGCGAAGCCTGTTGGATATTGGCTGGACAAAACAACTATCCGCTAATGCAGAACGAAAACCCTGGAATATGAAAGAGTGGTTGAAGATCGTTTATTCTCTCGCCAGTAAGAGAAAAATGAACGACTTGACTGCTCAAATCATTCAGACTAATCCGCCTGAAAATTTGGACGAAATGCTTAGGTCTGTTACCTTCAAAGACTGGCTTCAGGTAAAGGAATACGAAACCGATGAACAAAATCGTATCAAGCAAGGTGAAAAACGCCGCAAAATTTTCCAGGTAGCAGCCATCGTTGTCACGGTGTGTATCCTCTTGGGCGGAGGCGGTTTTGCTGTTTATTGGGCAAATCGGCCATACTTTACTCAATTGACGATTGGAACTTATACTCCTACCCCAACTATCGAATTGCCTACACCTGTTGAACTTCCTGTTGTTCCACCGACGCCTGTTCCGCCTACCCCGATTCCGCCTCCCACCATACCGCCGACTCCTGTTCCTCCTTCGGCTTATATCCTTTTACCTGATGCTGTTGCAACGTTATATCCTCCCGCAATGGTAAGCGGTGACGCTTATTGGTTAATTGATGATAAATCTCCTGCACTTGTATTAGATCCACCACTGGAAACGCCAGAAAAAAATTGGCTAACCGACATTTCGTATGATGGCAAGGCTAATGCTGAACCATATATTTATACTAATATAGGTAGCATTGATATAACCTGGTCCATGGATACACCTTTTGATACTGCTGGGTATTATGAACTATTCATTGTTGATACAGAACAACATTCACAAGGTACTCAACAATTTCAGATATTGGTTGACGATCAACCTGTGCAGCCGCATCGAGGTACAAGTCAAGTAATATTCCAAGGTTATGCATTTCGCCCCAAAGATGCCTGGATATCTCTTGGGGTTTATCAAATTAATGCAGGTCAAACCTTGAGCGTTGCAGTCACCCTAGGCCAATTGACAAAGGATACGCCATTTGCCATTGACCGACTCTTGATTGTGCGCTTAAACGAGTCAACCCGACAAATGTTGGATATGCTTCCATCTGGTCGAACGCTGGTAAGTATGTTGGATGATCCATGGGCAAAATTTTATGAAATTTCGAAAGACGAAAAAAGTGGAAATTTGATTCCAAACTCAACTAGTACCCGTGGAGAAGAGTTTAGTGATGTTCAGGCGTGGAATGGAAGTATGACCAGTCGAAAATTAGAGCAACCATATGCCCCTATCTGGGTAGATTGGACATTGGGCGATCGTCTCTCTCCTGGAACTTATGAAGTGTATGTTTGGATTCCTATCCAACACGCTACCGTTGTTGCTAATTATTTCTTGTTGGCGGATGGAAAAGTAGTCGAACGTCCAAGTCCGGCGCAAATAAATCAAGCCGATCATCCTGGAGCATGGGTCTCGCTTGGAACTTGGACTCTGGATAAAGAAGCCATAGTCGGTTTACGCATGATCGTGGATGCAGGCGTAGTTGGCGAAATTGGCGTAGACGCGGTGGCGATTGTAAAAGTTGAACAATGAAAATTTAGGTGAGGAACTTAGAAATGTCCGATAGACTGATACGATTTGGCGACGCAACCCCTAATGAGGAAAAAGTACTCAAATTTTTAGATTCCAACCTGCCTCCGGAATATAAGATCTTGTCTGGGTTGAGAATCTCCGATCCGTCTCGGGGCGAGGTGGAATACGATGTTGTTGTTTTCGGAGAAATGGCAGTTTATGTGTTGGAAATTAAAAATTATGGCGGCGTCATCCGTGGGGATGCGCAGTTTTGGGAATTGGAAAATCCATTGAAGACAGTGCGAAGCCCCTTTTCGCAATTGGGATTGCAATGCAGCATTTTTGTGAGCCGTTTGAAAGAAGCGGAACAAAAACGCGTTACAGTTCAGGGATTTATCTGCCTATCGAGTGACCTGGAACCGGCGCTTGAGTTGGAAGACAGCGAAAAGCATAAGCGTGAGATATTCTGGTATAACGACGCGGTGAAGTTTCTGACGGATGCGTCTGCCATGACGTTTCCGCCCAATTGGCGACACAACAAAATCCTGGACCAACACGATAGTTTGCTAACTCTAGTACGAAGCGGTTTTTCAAAACGTGAATTTGATGTGATCCCCGGTTATTTTCTTGAGGGGGAAGCGTGGGCGGGAAGATGTTACAAAGCGTATTATGCGACTCGGAAGAATGAATATCCCGAAAAAGTATTGCTTAAAGTTTATTCGGTTCCCACCTCCATTTCCGATCAGCGGGAAGTTAAAGAATTTGTCGACGCGCTGAACACTCGGGATTTTTCCGCCATCAGGAAAATTGGACGCGCTGGAAACCCATTTACCGGGGGAGGCAATTATGTATTAGCCGGTGAAAAAGCGTTTTTGCACCCATCTAACAAAAGGAAATATATCGTTGTGATGGAATGGGTTAATGGCAAACCGCTATCCAATTTGATCCAAAAGGGAAAAATTTCAGCATTAAATATTCGTTATCTCATCGCGGCGCAGATATGCCGGGGACTCGCCTTTGTGCATAGCGCCGGTATCATTCATCGTAATCTTTCCGCGGATAACATTGTCTGGAGCGACGAGGAGAACAAGGTCAAAATTATTAATTTCGATTTTGCTAAATTCGCTGATGATAGTCTAACCACTGTGGAAGGTAGAAACATACTGGCTGAAATGCAAGCCGAATTGACCGCACGCGAAAAATACCAAGCGCCGGAGTTGCGTCGGCCTGTTCCGCAAGAAGATAGTCAACAGGACTTTATTTACCACAAGGCAAAATTTTCCACGGACTATTACGCGCTTGGTGTGGTTCTGCTGGAATTGTTTTCAGATTGTATATTTCCCGATGAAGAAAGCGTCAGGAATAAACTCCAGGATTATTCTCATCCAGATGTTGAAACCCAAAATATAATTCTGGCATATTGCAATCCGAATCCGGAAGAAAGGAAAAGACCGTCGCTCCTTGAAGCCGCTCAGGCCTTTGAAAGTCGGGCGGGAGTCACGCGTGAATCGTTCGACGTAAACCTCCTCCCAGCCGGTTATCGTTTGGGAATTTATGCCTTGGAACGAAGATTGCGAGAATCCAGGATGAGCGTAGTCTATCTCGCTAAAAACATTTGGACGGATCAGCAGGTAATTATCAAAATACCGCGCACTCCCTCACGCGAGAATGCCCGGGAGGAACTAACACGCGCCGTCCGAATTCTGGAGGAGACGGGATCCGCGTATACCGCAAAGTTGTTCCATACAGACATGGCATTTTTGTCCGATCAGAAATTGCACAAGGACTGGACGCCGGACAGCCGCGAAATTTATTACCAGGTTTGGGAATATCTTGAGGGAAGCAATCTAGATGAACATCTGAAAACCCGTTCTGATGATCTCGCTACGCGCCTCGGGATGGTGTCTAGCGCCCTTAAAGCAATTGCCGGGTTGCACGAAAAAGGTTGGTTTCACGGCGACATTAATCCGACCAATTTCATGGTTACGAAAGACGGCGCTCTAAAAGTTATTGATTTCGGCTTGACCAGACACATCAGCGAGAAGCGCGATAAGGAAGATTCCAGGGGCACTCCGGGTTGTTATCTTCCGCCTGAAATTTTGGGAGCGGAAGGTGACATCACTCAGGTTGGGGATGTTTGGTCTTTGGGTTGCCTCGCGCTTGTTATCTTATACGGTCCTCAAGTGTGTACTGCGGCAGGTCCACAATTGGACTGGCAACAATTAAGCAAAGACTTGGGGCAGGATTTTTTGAAAATTTTCCGGAAATCTACCGAGAAAAATCCTGTAAATCGTTATCCCTCAGCGCTCGAGTTTCTGTCAGATTTCGATAAGTCTTATAATTCCTGGCTGAGCAAAAAACAGGAAAGGCCAAAGAGTATGAAAAGTGACGACATTCTTATCAAAATGAAGGTAAAACATGATGAAGCCGACTCAAGCGGCGATCTTGCCGCAGTCGAGTCTATTAAATCCGATATCCGAGCCTTCGAAGACTGGGTGAAGGATGGGCAAATGGGCGATTGCCCGGTGAACCTGGAAATTTACGGGATTCACCCAGAAGAGAAGTTGCAAGAGACAAAAGAGCCTCCAATAACCAAGGCGCAGGAAACTCATTTGGATGAGGAACCTGTAACTGTGTCTATGCCCCAGACTACAGCGGAAGACAGCGAACAACCCGCGGAAACAGTCAATATTGACGATGTGGCGTTCGAAGCGGCAGATCGCGCTCAGGAGGCCCTGCGTCTGGAACTGGAGAAGGCGCGCGGCTTTGTCGAGAAACAGGAATGGCGTGAAGCGACAGCGTTAGCCAAAAGCGTGGAAGAGCGTGCCCAAGGAGCGTTGAAAGAAAGCGCGCGTAGTGTTTTTGATCAGGCGCAATCCGGGCTAAGTATTGCCCTGAAAAAACTATTGGAGCAGGGCAATCGGGCTCGCTCGAAGGATGATCCGGACGCGGCGCGTAAGGCTTACCAGGCCGTTCTCAATCTCGACCAATCGAATGCTGATGCTCGCCTTGCTCTAATGGAATTGAACGGCTTGACGCGGAAGCAAGTTGCGGGAAAGCATCTGACTGATTTGCGCGCGGGACTGAGGGAACGTAAAGATATTCGCCGCCTGGGTGAGGCTGTGTACAATGCAGAAGCGCTCGACCAGGAAGGAAAATTGCCCGATGAATTAGCGGCTATTCTGAAAGAAGCACGTGATTTTTTCGATCAAATCCGCCTTCAGATGGGCGAAGAAACTACCCAGATGCGCTTTGGTGATGTAAAAGCCTCGGCAGATGCGGTCGAAAAGTTACAAGCGCGGGTCGCGAAAGGCGAAAAATATATTTTTGACGCTACCACCAACAGTGAAAAGCCATCCTTTGAACTGTTGCGCGAAGCCCAATCGTTGTTGCAACAAGCATCGGAAGATACTGCTCAGTTTGAAATCAATATTGCTGAAAAGTACAAGAATCTGCGCCCGCACTATGTTCATCAGCGTTTGACCAAGGCGCTCGAACAGCCGTTTTACGAGCAGGATAAACGGGAACTGGAAACTAAACTGGCTGAAGTAGAACGTTTTGTCCAGGCGCAAGAACAAGCCGAGGCTTTGCAGAAACTAGCCCAGGAGGAAGGCGACCATGTAGAAAAACTTACCCTGCTCCTCCAAGCGCGTGATATTTTCCCGTCCTTGATCGGGTTGGCGGAACAGATCTCGCAGGTGCGGCCGGTAGCAATTTCGGTGATGCAGACAACCATCAACGATATATTGCGACAGGCCGAGTCGCGTTTGCACAGTCAGGAATATGCTGACGCTCGGATGATGACGACCAGCGCGGAGAAGGAAGCCAGCAGTTGGCCCGAATCACAAAGGCCGGAAGAAATTGTTCAATCGCTGAACTTCGCAAAGTCATTGCGTCAACAGATTGACGCAGCGGAAACTGCCTGGAAAGACTATTCCAGGCTGGCGAAGGATATTCGCAAAAAGGTGGCGGATCAAGACCAGCGCGCTGCAGGGCTGGCATTGTTTAAACAGGTTAGTGAAGATGAACGATTCAGGGGCTTCCCCGATCTGCGAATATTAACCTCGGAAATTGACCAGTACAAGAGTGTGGGTGAACAACTAAACGACGCCATTTCCGCGCGCACGAATGGAGACTGGAGCCGCGTCTTTGAGATCACAGACAAGGTTCTGCGGGGTGGAACTGCCGGTCAACTGGCATCGCGTTTTCAGGAACTCTACGCCGATGCAGTTACCGAATTAAATATCAACCGCGCTCAGGAATTGCTTGCCAATGACGATATTTTTGAGGCCAACGGCATTTTCAGCGCCACGCTGAATAAAGAGAAGGATCGCAGCCCGGAACGGGAAGCCAATTTACGCTCTCGCCTGGCTGGGGACCTGGAGCGTATTCAACAAGCCATTCAAGCCACTGGTAAGGGGATGAAGTCCCTGTATGAACAGGCCTGTAATCTGTTGGGGCTGTTGGATAATGATGCTTTTCGCGCATACACTAATTCCTCATTCGCCTTGCGCCAGTCGCGAGTGGGTGCAGATGGGCTGGTCAGCAACCCGGAGATGAGGGCATTGATCAACCGCTTGAAATTGCCCTCCGAAGAGGCAGACCCAACATCGCAGGAATTGGCGGAACGTGCGGGCAATTTACTTTTGAGGGAACTTGGCCGAAAAGGGATTGCCGAGCGCGCCAGAGCCATCAAGTTATTCCGTTACGTAGGTGGCATGGAAAAAAATGGAAACGAGAATTGGCCTCCTTACGCCTTGTCGCTCCGTACCGCCGAAGCGCGTCGAGCGGCGCGATTGGTAGCCGATTCCCTGCGGCAGGATGTGCTGGAGCCACTCAAGCAAAAACGTAATTCCCATCAAGGCAAGGAAAAGGAATTAAGCGATGACGTTTTGCGTGAAATGGCGGATCAAGCCACTATCTTGCGCGAGACCTCCCTGTTGGAAACCGAAGATGAGCGATCCGTAGGACGTTGGGCGGAGGTGCAATGGGGGAAGCGACAGGCGATCTATGAAGAAAAACAGGTCAATTGGCGCGGCGCTCTTGAGGTTTGGAGCGGGTTGGATATGAACCATCCCGGCGTGCCGGACGTGAAGCGCGGCCTGCGAAATGCTCGGATCCAATACACAATTGGACAGGCTCGTTACATGGTCGAAAACGATCACAAAGGCGAAGACGCATTAAAACTGTTGCGCGAGTTGCAGAAAGAATCCGAAATGGACAACGCCTGGGAACTGAATGTGGCTCTGGCTGACACCCATGCGTTTCTGGGGCAATTTGACTCTGCATTTGGCAACATAGATCAGGCGGTCAGGATCATCAGCGGTGTAGAGGATAACCAGCAGCAGGAGATTCATTCTCGTTTGACGGAAAGACGCAAGGAAATCGTAAGTCAGCGTATCATCTATCATTGCTTGGAGGAAGCCAGAAACAAAGATCTAAGTGGTACTATCGCTGAATCTATTCGCACGCTTCAATCCGGCATTAAAAATCCGAATGTCATGGATATCACACCGCTGAAACAGTTAAGAGATGAAATTTTCGCCCGCGCCTCCAATGAATATATCCAAAAAGCGCAAGACGAACGCGGAAAAGGAACGGACGATGGCAAGATTTTAGCGGTTACAGCCCTGGTGGACCTGCAAACATTGGAAGAACTCATCGAACTACCCATCGAGTCTCGTCGCTCTACGGAGGAGCTGAATCGTCTACGTGCCGACTTGGGGTCTGTGGCCGAGGCGGTTACGCACGACGCGCTGGATTTTGAACCTTCCTTGCCCTTGAAGCAGGCCATCCAACAGGCCGCGTCGCTTTCTGCACGCCTGCAAACTTTCGATAATATCACCCCACTGTTCACAGCGGAACTCGAAGATGTGAAGGAAAAACTCAAAAAACGCCGTGCCGACATAGCCGCTGTTTTAAAAAATCTGCAGACCTTGGATACGACCTTGCAACAAGCAAATAATCAGACGCTTTGGGATGCGGCGGTACGCACAGGCGATTTCCAAGTGTTGGAACAATTCCAATCCAGTATCCGCAAGCTGGAACTCAACAATATGTCCGAAGCGAAAACATTTGAGAACCGTCTGGAAGAGACGCAGGATGTCTACCGGCATCTCTTACAGATTACCAGTAAGGTCAAACAAAAATTCAGCCGTGAGGAAGATTTTGCCGATGTAAAAAAATTGCTGGTGGAGGGTTCGGTACAACCTTCCTATCGCGCCAATGAACAACCCTGGCAGGCAATTCACAACCGTGAATATGAAGAGATCCGCCGTTTGCTCGATGATCGCCTGCGCGTGCCCGATGTTTATGGGAATAGCGATTTGGTGGGCTGGAAAAGTGTGTTGGAACAGGCAGAACTACGCGCTTTCGAGTTGGAAATATGGGAAAACTGGGACAAACAATGCGCTTTCAGGATGGATGACGCTGCGCAGGCGGTGGAACGCGCCAAGGCAGAGCAAAATGCCGGTATAAGGATCAGGAAGGCCAACTGGGAAAAGGCTCGGGACGCGACCCAGGCAGCGCTGGCGCTTCTTACCCATCCCGAATCGGCGGAGGAAAACGATGCCAACTCTCGAACTGTGTATGTTGTCGGTGTGCGCGATGCTCGCGATATTCCCGTGCCCTCTCGCTCTCAGAAGACAAAAGAATTGCTTGAAGAGGGCAAACGCCGCAAGGGAATTGCCGATGGATGGTTGCATGATGCAGAAACACAAATTTCTGCCTTGAAAGATGTGTTGGAGAAGCGCGGTTTCCCCACGCAAATGGAATTTTCCGATGCGGTTTCCCAAAAGGACTGGGATCGCCTCGAAAAATTGCTGGCGCGCGCCCGAGAAGCGGGCATTACAAGTGAGGATGAGCGAAAGCGTGTGGATACTTATGCCCGCGTTCTTGAACAACAACGTCAATCTAAAAGGAAAGGAGGCTGGTGGCCGCGTAAATGAAAATCGCCATCCTTTCCGATATTCACGCCAATTTTCCTGCTCTTGATGCGGTGGCTTCCGACGCGGCCAACGAAATGGAGGTGGGGTATCGCCATTGCTGGTTTCTCGGCGATGTGGTCGGATACGGACCACACCCTGTTCAAACGCTCGGTTTCCTGCGCGACTTTGTGGATCCAGAAGCCTGGGTGATGGGCAACCACGATGCCATGCTTGCAGATATCGTTCTACCCGAAGAAATGGATGTCATTCCCGATTCGAGCAAATTGATGCGGGTGAAAGTCAACAAAGGCGAAGGATACGAGATAGTAGGACGCGGCAAATTCATGAAGGCTGATGATTGGTTCAAGACAACCGCCATGCCGGTAACTGTGATCTTTCTCAATCGCGCGGCCCTGATGAATGCACCGGCAGAAGACGCGTTTTGGCGTCGGAAATTTACTTCAAAACGCGCCAAGCCTTTGAAAATACAGCAAGATGGGTTGACTTGTATTCTGGTGCATGGCGCCCATGCCGATCCGCTTTCACGTTATATTTACGCTTGGGAAAAAGATATCCTCATTCCCAGGGAACTGAGCGTCCTTAAAAAACTGCGCGGGCAAGCCAGAAAACCGATCGTCCAATTTTATGGGCATACGCATGTTCCCACTTTCATCCGGGCTCGTGAGATCAAAGGCGAATTTGTAATTGAAAGCGAGAGGATTTTACCTGGTCGGGAATTTCTTCTGGAAAACAATTACTATTACTTAATCAATCCTGGCTCGGTGGGCCAGCCGCGTGACCGCGACCAGCGCGCCTCGTATGTGGTCTTCGACTCAAAGGCGCGCACGGTCACTTTCCGTCGCGTCCGTTATGATTATACCGAAACCGCCCACGACCTGTTAGTTGGCGGCTATCCCGAAAGTTTGGCGCGGCGCCTGCAAACCGCCGCGGCGGCTGAAAAAGAAACTCCCGACGAGTGGCTCGAACATTATGATGTGGCGCGGTTAAAATGACGCACGACACACAACTCCGGAAAAGGATGAACGCGGGCTTCACCGTCGGCTTGGCGGCTGGAGCGCTGATGGTTCTTATCAGTCTGGCAGTTTTCTTTATGCGCGGCGGAGAAACCGATTGGGATCTTCTTGTATGGATAATTCAGTTAGCTGTTTATTATTTAGCGGGTCGCGCGGCCGCGAGACGTCAGGCTGAGGCGCAGCGTCATACGTACGAGCCCGGCCGCGGCGTAGTTGGAGCGGGAGTGGGAGCGTCTCTCACCATCAGCGGTATGATGTGGCTTTTTATCATCATCCGCGGCCTCGTGCGTGACGCAATGGGTATGATCATCATTATGGAGCCGATCACCTTTTGCGGCTGGATCATTTTCGACGTTTTGCTGGCGCTCGGCATTGGCGGTCTGGCTGGTCGTGCAGTGTTCAAGCAGGAACAAGCCAGTCCGTATGATTCAAATAATTTCTAACCCGAAAAGGAGAATGAGACATGAACGCTGAATGGTGGGAAGGTCCCGTTCGTTTTATATGCGGCTATTGGTGGATATTGCTGCTCTTGCTTGTGCTTTCGCTGGCAGCATATTTTACCCGCGGCTTCTGGCTGCCTCTCTTGCTAGGGTAGGGGAGCCATGCGGGAAGAATGGTGGGAGCGCCCGGTTTGCTATCTGTGTGACTATTGGTGGGCATTCCTGATTGCGCTGGTTTTGCTTTTGACCGGCTGGTTCACGCGCGGCTATTGGATACCCGCTTCGATGACTGCATTGCCCTCGACCCTGGTTCCGCGTCCAACCGCGACGCTGGCGCATGCTACATCCACCCGTGTCGCCACCCCGGGGACCGGCGATGTGCAGGTCACCTTGATGTGGAATTCGGCCAACGATCTCGATCTGCGAATGATAGATCCGCTTGGAGAGACAATCTATTATGAGCAAAATACCTCTTCCAGCGGCGGCCGATTAGATGCGGACGCCAACGCGGATTGTCAGGAACTCACATCCCAGCCGGTGGAAAACATCTTTTGGCCTGCAGGAAAGGCGCCGCAAGGCGTATATATTCTCTCGGTAATTTTTTTTCGTCAGTGCGAGGCCATCGCCTCCACCCCATTCGTTGTGCGCGTATTGGTGGATGGACAGGTGCAGGAATTTTCAGGGATTGTCACTGTGGAGAAGGAAACCGTTGAGGTATATCGCTTTAAGCGTTGATCTTTTCATGCCCGCCTTTTTCAAACGGAGGTAATATGTATAAGAAACTGGTTGCGATATTCTTTTCTGGCGTAATGCTTCTATATGGATGTGGAGACTTGCCGCAAAAACAAACGACTCATCTTCAACGAGATGATCGGAGCGCGTCTTTTTATAGTTTTTACAATCCGATGGTTGAAGATCAACAGCCATCCTCAAATGAAGAACAAAATGAGGGCGTCGCTTTCCTGTTTTTGGTGGACGAATCGGGCAGTGTTATTGGTTCGCCGGATGCTGGTGATAAGCGATGTCAGCCTATTGAACCCATTCATAAACAAAATCTTTCCGTGCTTATCGATATATTGAAGGATTTACCTAAAAAGCAGACACAAAATATTCACGTTGGGATTTCTTCTTTTGGCAGGGAATATAAAGAAATTATCCCATTATCACCTGTTCCCAATCTAAATAAGGAAAAAATTGATGATTATTTAAGAAATACCAATTCCAACGAGGATCAGGAAACCAGATTTGCAACTGCATTGGAAAAGGCTTATTCCACGCTCAATGACTATTCGTCTCGTTTCAAGTTAGATAAGGTATTGGTTGTTCTAACGGACGGATTTGGCGTTGACCACAATAAAGGCGAGATGGAAACAAAACTTTTTGGAATAGATTTTTCTACCAAGATAGTTGTAAGCCTGGTGTGTCCTGATGATTTAAAAAAATCATCGTATAACGATTATGCTTTTTGGGGAATGCATCGTATCCCCCAGGCGAATTTCCCGTTGGGATTCTTTAATACTGTCTTTACGAGTGTGGGCGTTTCGAACTGGGATGATCCGTACGGGATTATTGATCACGATCGTATGGATGTTTCTGTTCCGGGCGATGCGTATCTCTTTCAATGGCATTTTTATCCTTTTGTTGGAAGTAGTGGCGACTCTGTTCGTTTATTTAGAAAGACAGAGGACACAAATAACGATAAATACTACTATTCTAATGAAGGCCCTATTCCCATGAAACCCAACTCAGAATGTAAGAAATTAGATCTTTCTCTAAATGCCGATAGCGATTTGGGCTTTTGGATGGTACAAAGTTCACCTCTGCGATTGTCGCTCCCAACAATTGATTCCGCGACAGACATTATTAACTTTGCTCCATCGGAAATAAGCGTAAAGATCAAACCAACACCTGAAAGTCAATTGGAGCGAGATGATTTTCAGAAGTGGGCTGGTTGTTATCCGGATATTGGGTTTGAGTATACCTATGATCCTAAAGGGTTTGATAAATCTGGAGGAATTCAGTATCCTAATCTGCAGCCTATTCCCTGTATCAATTCAGATGGTTTTTTATGCGCTGATATACAGGAGAATAATACATTAATAGCGGCATGGAATTGGAACTTGGCGCGGGATCTCTCAAAAGATAAAGTATATCTACGGCCATATGTCATTACGTCCCAAGACGGAAAAATAATTGGACAGTCAAAGGAGTTGGACCTCAAATACAAGCCGACTTTAGCGGAGAATATGATATATGCCAGTGTTCCTATCCTACCAGATTATGTTTCTAGGATACCAATTACTACTTTGTATAATCACACTACCCCTAAATTCTTTTTAGTTCAGACTGGCGCTATGCTCAGCGGGATAGACTGTCCGCCAGGAGGTTCCGTTGAAATTGGTAATCAAAATGGATATAAATTGTTGTCTTCTCAAAAAAAGGATTCGCGTTTCTTTCAATCAATACCTTCGCCAATTAGGCGGTAGAAACTGGTTCAAAAGCGGGATGAACCATGCCTAATCGGGCAATTTGCTGAAAAATCTCAGTCAATAAAATGCC
>JAANMU010002150.1_pt1 | contig 15532 bp, 36 predicted proteins | sample 7279701 | NCBI WGS metagenome assembly JAANMU01 (sample SAMN14094539, study PRJNA606508) | bioreactor metagenome | isolation source: A lab-scale SPAN reactor treating ammonium-rich wastewater day 57 | place: Ireland: Galway | collected 2017-03-13 | reverse complement strand
CAGCGGCTTCGTCTTTGCTTCGTCAAAGTAGACCTGGCCGAACAGCATCCGCGCCGCCCTGATGCCCTGCTCTACCCCGATGTTCGGCACGATCTGCACCGAACCCAACTGCGCCGAGAGAATCTCCCGCGCCGTCTTTCCGGTTTTGAAGTCCTTCGCGTCGCCGTCGTGCGGCAAGTAATGGCTACCGAAGTTCAGCAACCTCTGCTTGATAAGCGCCGCGTACTCGTCCAACGTCCGGTGCGAATCCTCGATGAAGTCGATCACGCGGATTTCGCTCACCGACTTCTGCACCAGCAGGATTGACATGGAATCGTTCCAGCCCAAATCCCATACCGTGTGGACCTTGAACTTCGGGTCGTATGGCACCGGCCGCACCCGACCCTCTGCATACGCCTTGTCGATTTCCTTCGCGTAGATAGCGCCCTCCACCGACCGGCGCGGCACGCCTTCCCAGATGTTTGCGTAGCTATCAGGGTCGCGCCTAAGCGTGTCCTGCCGCTCGGCCTCTAGCTCCGGCGGAAACCACGGGTTGTCGCGCCAGTTCATTTGAACGACGACCGCGCCGGGCGGCGGGTTCGCTACAAACCGCTGGTACGTCTCGTCGGATTCAAGGTCAGGGTTGAACGACACCCAAATCTCTGAACCCGGCTTGCGAATCGTCGGCGTCAGTACGTCCCACGATTTCTTGCTGACCGCCTGCCCTTCCTCAACCCAGACAACATCCACACCTTCAAACGACTTGATCTTGTTGATGTCCTGAGTGCGCAGGCCAGCGAAGATGAACTCCGACCCGTTCGGCCCGTAGATGGCCGTCTGCTGCACAGTGAATAACGACTCCAGGCCCATGCCGGCGATCTGGTCGGCCAGCAGTTTGAGCACCGAGTCGGCGATACTGTTCTGAATCTCCCGCGTGCACAGCACACGCAAAGGCCGCTGCGCCGCCTGTATCAGCAGCGCCCGAGCGAAGCCCCAGGATTTCGCGGAACCTCGGCCACCGTAGGCAACCTTGAACCGCGCCGGCTGAAACAGGAAGGCGAGCTTCTCAGGAAACTGCGCCTTTAGCACTGACGAATTCGACCGTCATGGACAGTTGCACCGGCCCGCCGTTCGGCCCCTCTACTGCCGTCGTATTGCGCTCCGCGTACACCTTCGGCTTCAACTTGGCGGCAATCCACTTGCGCGCATCCACCCGAAGTCGGGAGCGGGCAATCACGTCCTGATTGACCCGAGGCCCGTCGTCCGTCTCGTATGTGTCGTTGCTGCCATCGTCCGCAATGACGAGGATTTCATCGGCAAGCACATCGGCCTGCGCTTCCCTCGCCCTCGCGTATGTGTCGCAAAAATCCTTGTTTGACGCCAACCAACGGAACACAGTCGAACGATTCGGCATCTCTGGCGCGGCACAAATCGCCTTCAAACTCTCCCCATCCGCGAGCCGTTCGCAAATCTCGTCGGCCAGTTCCTGGCTAAATATGGTTGGTCTACCAAGCATGATTGCGGCGCGGTCACGCCAAAAGAAACGGCCCGCAAAAGCGAGCCGAAAGTTACACCCGACAAGGAGGGACTTGCACGCTGGCAATGCGCCAGCCTGCGCTAATACACTAACATCCGTCTCGACGTATCGACACTGTGTCGCTGCAAAATAAAGTTAGCCGGCTTCGCACTCAGACATGAGGTGCGCCACGAACAGCCTCGCATGGTCTAGCAGTTCGTAGTACCTGTCCCGGCTCATGTCCAACTTGGCTTGCTTGCTCTTGGCCGTCCCTGGCTGCGTGTAATGCCACACGATCACGACGCGATGATCTTCCGGCAGGCGCTTAACCGCGTCGTCCACTCGGAGGATGTCCGAATCAACCGGCAGAGGCGCGGTGTCGGCTGACCAGCTTGTGCCGATCCGCTCCGAATAGCTCGACATGGCGTAGCCGAGCGCGGCACGGTTGCCGGCGGCTACCCACATGGCCCAGCGGTGCAACAGGTCGCCTAGCGTGTCCTGAGCTACAGCCATTCCGTCGCCTCCCTCAGCCTGCGCTGTTCCTCGATTTCCTCCAGCCTCCGGCGGCGCTCTACCGCCTTCGGGTCCGGCGTATCCCTGTCCGGCCGCAGCCCCTTCCGGCGGGCTATCGCGGCGCGGATTTCGGCACCTACGGGGTCCGGCGCGATCACTGCAGCGCCCCTCCCCGCAACATATCGACGGCCCTGCCCAAGACCAGCGCGCTCGCCGCCTTGTCCTGCGACGACGACATGATCCGCACGACTTGGCCCGTTCCGTCGGCAGTCACCGCCACCAAGACGAACGCCTCTAACGCCTCGTCTGCGTCATCCAGGTCGTCGGCGATCGCGCGCAGGTTGTCCGTGCTGACGATCACGCCGGCTCCCGAAACAGCCAGTACCCGATGCCCAGCCCGACCATTGCGCCGGCTGCGAACGCAGCGAGGGCGAGAGCGGTCATGCCAGCCTCTGCGGCTCGAACCCGCCGCGCTTCGCCCAGATCAGGAACCAGCCGAAGTGCGGGTACTGCTCGACTGCAATCCGCAGCCGCAGCCGCGCCGCTTCTCGCATGAAGCCCTTGACCTCGATCAACGTCATCCGGCCGCGCTCGATGACGAGGAAGTCCGGTGTATAGCGGCAGCCGTCGGCCAGCGTGAGCGTCACCGCCTCGTGCCGCCATGCGTCGATCTGGCCCGCCCGGCGCTGAGACTCGAGGATTTCTGCGTACCTGGCCTCAGCCCTGCTGCGGAATTTCGGGCCGCTGAGGCGTTTTTCTGGTGCGGTGGCTACTACCCCCTTGCCCGGCTCGCGTTCGGCGCTTGGCGGGGTCTCCAGGTACTCGCGCGCCTCTTCCCTGCGCAGCCAGTCTGCGTACTGCTCGGCACTCCAGCGCAGGCCGCTCATTTCGCCGCCCACCCCTTTCCGCCGCAGCGGTTGCGCCAGACGACCGACGCCGCTCGAGGACCGATGTCGCGCCGCGGCTCGGATGGGTGCAGGCAGCAGAGCACGGGACCGACCTGGCGAGCGTGGCGGCAGTTGGCGCAGGTCACGTCGGCATCCGCTTGGACCGCGCCAACCCCGCCAGCAGCTCGGCGACGTGCCGCTTGGCTGTTTCGGCGTCGGTTTTCGACTGGCCCGGCGCAGGCAGCGCGTCGAACTGCTGCGCCTGCTGCCTGCCGACCGCCGCCTGCCGACACAACTCGCAGAACTCCGGCAACGTCGGCGGCCACTGATTGCCGGAGTCGATCAGGCGCTGCAACGCCGCCGAGATCGACGCCGGCTCGAATCGACCTAGCTGCTCGGCCCACACCGCTTTGACCTCGGCCATGTCGGCATCGACCCACATCGTCGCCAATTTTTGGCTGCCGTAGAACGCGGCCAACCGGCTGAACAGCCGATCAACCCAGGCGGACGGAAGCGGTTTCGGTGACATCGATAACCTCGGCTTGCGGTGTGCGGCCCGTTAAAGCGGCCACGGTTGCGGACAGACGATCGGCGCGACTCGGCGAGGCTCTGGCAGGCGGCGCACGCGAAAACTCGCTGCGAACGAAATTGCGCCAAGTCGCCGGCCAGTCGAGCTTGCGTCCCTTCGCACCGGGTACGCCGAGCCAGTAGTCGCGGAACTTCGCCGCCAGCAGGCCAGCGTCCAGGTCGGGACGTTCGGTTTTGCAAAACTCGATTTCTGCCGGTGTCGGGAAATCGGAGGGTAGGCGCGAGCCGCGCGAGCGCTCTCCCTCTCCTGACGGTTCTTGACGGTTCTTGACGGTTAGTGTGCGGCTGCTGCACCGGTCCAGTGCGGCAGGTGCACCGGTTTTATGCGCCTGCTGCACCGGTGCATCTGCCGCACCGGTGCTGCTGCTGCACTGGTTAGGTGTCACCCAATAGGCTGTTTTCCGGCCGTTCGAGCGATCGGCGGTGACGTATTTTTCGGCTTCCAGCCAGTGGATTGCGTCGATCACGGCGCGCCTGGAAAAGCAGGTGCGCTCGCAAATCGTCTCGATACTCGGCCAGCAATAGCCGCTGTCGTTGGCGTTGTCTGCCAGAGAGATCAGGACGGACTTCGCCGTCGGCGGCATCCTGAGCGGCCAGCACAGCGCCATGATTCGGGTGCTCATCAAGCCACCTTCTCGAACTCGCGGTCAACGCGCCGGGCCTGCCATTGCCGCAACTTCACAAGCAACTGGCACCATTCTTCCGGCGTGCAACTTGTCCATGCGCTTTCAGGTTTCGGGTGAAGCCTTCGATACCGGAATCCGGCTATGTCGAACCAGGACGGATCGGCTGGATTGCGTTCGCCTCCAAGTGTGTAGAGCAGCACATAGCACGGAAGGTCGGCGCGTTCCGCAAGCTTGGCCGTAACTGTCGCAGGCTTGAACGACTGGCCGACATCCCTTGCGGTTTCGATAAGCGCCAATGGCTCCTTTGTGCCGTCGTCATATTCGACATACAGCGAAGCATCAAGGTCGATCATCGCCAGCGTTTGCGCTAGTTCGATCCCGACAAACCTTCTGGTAGACATCCGACGATGCCATGCGCTGTAGCTGCGCTCGCGGCTATTGAAGCGTTCTTCGTGCGACATCAGGCTGCCAGCCTTTTCGCCGCGTTTTCGATTGCCGATGCATCAACCTCGAACCCGATGCACCGTCGGCCAGTCGCCTCGCACGCCGCCGCCGTCGTGCCACCGCCGAGGAAGAAGTCGACGACGGTTCCGCCTTCGCTGCAAAGCTCTCGAATGTAGTATTCGGCCTCGGCCTGCGACTGCTGCCATGCGTGCGCGAACTTCTCGCGGTCGCCGCGCACAACGTCGAGCAGGACGTTTTGAACGTCGCCGCGCGTACCCTTCACGAACCAGACAAGCGGCTTCCACCCGCAGCGGATACCGAGCTTTTGCAGCATCTGGTTCCCACCTTCGTGAACCCCGGCAATCGTCCACCAGTACCGAAGATGCTTCGACATCCCGGCCAGCACCGCCGGCAAGTGCCGCTGACCCGAGTACGCGATCATCGATCCGCCGGGTTTCAGAATGCGCGCGGCTTCCTTCGCTGCGGCCTCGTACAGTTCTACGGAATCTTCGTCATAGGGCGGATCGGTGAACACCAGCTCTACCGAATCATCCGGGATCATGTGTGCTAGCTCGCGGAAGTCGCCGCGATGAATGCCGACCGGCAGGACGGTTTCGGTCGGACGCGCCAGGTCGTCGGCGCGTTGCTTCTCGGACACTTGCTTGCGCGCCTGGCTGATCGTCGCCTCGCGCTTCGCAACGGCCTGCCGCATGTCATCCGGCAGGCTGGCGAGCTGCTGCGCCACCATCGACACCTTCTTGTCAATCCCGAGATCGGACAACTGTTGACGTATTGGTTCCTCTTTGGAACTAATTGCCTTGTCCGGTCCCCTCCGAACGACGCCAGTTTTCTTCGCCGCTTCCAGCATCTCGCCGAGCCGGGTCAGCGCGTCGATCTTGATCGAGTGCGCGTAGCCGATGGCCTCGTCGCTCAGTTTCTGCCGCTTGGCGTATACCTCTGCGGCAGCGGCCATATCGACAACCTGCTTCACGTCGATCATCGACTTCGCCTCGGCCAACAAAGCACGGGCCTTGTCGATCCGAGCGATTGCCGCATCTGCAGTCGGAACCAGCGCGCTCATCGGCCAATCTCCCCCAGGTCAACCGCGCTGCCGGTAGCGCGCTCCCACGACTGCAAAGCCTTGTTTACCGCCGTGAAATGCACGCTGTAGCGTTCGGCAATTTCTTTGTGCGTCGCACCTTCCGACAGCAGACGCAACACCGTCCTGCGCTCGGTAATCGGCAGCTTCGCGTTCGGCGCGCGGCCTTTGGCCGACAGCATCGAGCGGTGCGCGCCTGAGACGTACACGCCACGTCGCTTCATGGCACGACACATCTCTTTCATGGTTCCGTACCGCTGATGCTCAGGAGCCAGGCAGCGCCGGTCGCCGCAACTCGTCCAGGAAAGGTGCGTTGTGTCCGTCAGCAACCCGAGCAGCCGGCCGAGCAGCCTGCGCGCCTTGTATGTCTTGCCGTCCCACATCACAACCGGCTGTCCCCATGAGTCCACGGCGCCGGCCCAGATGCGGCACTCGTCCTGCACCCGCACGTTTTCGAGCAGCCACTGCCGCATCTGTTCCTCTGTCAGCACGCGTCGCGGCATTACGCGACCGCCTCCAACCGCTTGCGCGCGATCCAGAACACCGCCACCGGCACGCCCACGGTGCAAACCTGCACGGCGGAACCGTTCCTCTTGACGATGGTCACGATCTGGTCGCGGTAGCGGCCGGCGAGCACGCGGTAGCAGTCGGTCATTTCGATCCTCCGGCGTCCGATTCCCGGCGGCTCCCGGAAATTCCCAAGCGCGCCGTTCTCTCGGCGATTACCTTCGCCGCATGAACACGCTCACGAATCACCCGCACCAGCTCGCGTTCGACGAACTCGCCGAGGTCGCACTGGTCGATTTCGCAGAGAACGTGCAGCGCCGCGTGCATGTCGGGATCGAGTTTCGCCCGCACGTCTTTGCGTTCGAGCGACATGGGTCAGGCGGCCGCTTTCGCGGGCTCGGGCGTTGGCGTGGGCACGGCCGGCGCTTCGTCTACGGACTTGAGCAGGCTCTTCGATAGGTGTTTGCGAGCCAGCGCAGCGAGCACCCGGTCGGCAATCCGTGGCGGCAGAACGTCCGGCCACTTGACCACGGCCTGGTATGTGACCCCGATCTGTTTGGCCGCTTCAGAGACGGTTCCGCCCAGCAATTCGATGGCGCGTGTCTTGAGCATGATGCACATTGAACCACAGTACAGCGCAAGACGCAACCGTCTTTCAGCGGGCGCGGCCGTGCGTCGGCGCGGCGGTTTTTTTCCGATTCGATGTGAACTCCGGTTGACATCGGAACATAACTCTGGTTCAATGCCTCAACTGCTCACGCACGGAGGCCCAGATGACTACCCTGACCCGCATCACCGCCGCAGCCGTCGCGGCCGCCATGCTCGGCGGTTGCGCCACGGCGTCACGCGACATCGCCAGCCAGTCCGTTTCGCCGCTGCAATACCAGTCGTTCGACTGCGGCCAGCTCGCCGCCGAGCAAGTGCGAGTGCAGACGCGGATGCTCGAAGTCGGCGGCCGGCTCGACACCGCGGCCGACAACGACAAGGCCATCACCGGCGTCGGCCTGGTGTTGTTCTGGCCGGCGCTGTTTTTCCTCGGCGGGACCAAGCAGCAGGAGGCCGAATACGCGCGCCTGAAGGGCGAATATCAGGCGCTTGAGCAGGCGGCGATTGCGAAGCGCTGCGGCGGCACAACCGGAGCCGCGTCATGAGCGCCGCCCTCAGCCGCTACGCCAACCCCGGCGCCGATCTCGGCCACGCCGGCCCGGACGCGCCGATCCACGCCGACGAGCGGATCGCGCTGTCGGACCTGCCGAGGCTCGCCGACAGCCCGCAGGCGGCTGCCGACGGGTTCCGCGCCGCGCTCCTGCAGCGCGACCGCGAGCAGATGGCCCGCACGAACCGCATGCTGCGCGAAGCCCTCGCCGAGACGCTCAAGGTGGCGGGCCGTGCCGCGCGCACGCCGGCCGATGACCAGGTGATCGAACGCGCGACCCGCGTGCTCACGCTCGGAGGACTGCTGTGAACGCCTACGCCGCCACCCAATCCGCCGTCGACCGGCGCGATGACCGGCTGCTCAAGAGCATCGAGCAGCAAGCGCACGAGGCGCGCGTCGCCGCGAATCTGCGCTACGAGCGCGCGCAGGCAATCGCGCACGACCCGGACGCGCTCACCGATCTGCAGGCCGACGGCACGCTCACTTACGTCGATGTGCTGGTCAAGATCGACGGCCAGAGCTGCGACCTGTTCGAAGCCGCCGACCGGCTGCGCCTGCGCGTGATGCGCGGCCTGCATGGCGAGGCGGACTGCATCGCGCGCGACATGACCGACGCGCTCGCCGCCGAGATCGAGCGGCTGCTGGCGAAAGGGGCGATCCGATGAGACCCGCCTACATGCGCCGCGAGTCCCCGATGATGCGCCGCCTGCGCCAAGCCGACTACGACGCGCACCAGTTGCGCCCGCTCGACGCGCTGGCCATGTGCATCGGCTACGGGCTGCTGCTGTCCATGTGCGTCGGCGGGCTCATCAGCCTGTTCGACTGGTTGCAGGGCAACCCGCAGACGGTCCTGCCGCAGCTTGCGGCGCTACTCGCGAGGATGGATTGACCATGAAACCCGCCCTCACCTACCGCGAAGCCCGCGTGTTGCGCAGCGCCCGCGAGTGCGCCGAGCAGTGCGACGTGAGCCGCGCCAAGCGCACCGAGCCGGAGACGCGCATCGACCGCGAGCCGCTCGCCGCCGCGCTCAAGCGCTGGTACGGGCGGGTGCTGCGGCCTGCGACGCGATGAGCGACGACGGCGGAATCCAGTGGTGGCAGACGGTGGGCTGCCGCGAGGAATACGAAGCGCAAGCCGCGGCGCGTGACAGCGGCAAGGAGAACGGCAATGAAATTCGAGAAGGCCATCCGCATGAAGGCGAAGCTACGGCTTGCACTGACGGGGCCGAGCGGGTCGGGCAAGACCTACGGCGCCCTGCTGATCGCGCAGGGGATCGGCGGGAAGATCGCCGTCATTGACACCGAGAAGGGGTCGGCCAGCCTGTACGCCCACATGGCCGAGTTCGACGTGCTCGAACTGGACCCGCCCTACACGCCCGAGCGGTTCGTCGAGGCAGTACAGGCCGCCGAGGGCGCCGGCTACAACGTGCTGATCGTCGACTCGATCACGCACGAATGGTCCGGCGTCGGCGGATGCCTGGAGCTGGTCGACCAGATCGCCAACGCCAAGTACCGCGGTAATTCGTGGTCGGCGTGGAACGAGATCACGCCGCGACACCGCGCGTTTCTCGACGCGCTGATGCGCTCGCCGATGCACATCATCGCCACGGCGCGCAGCAAGACCGAGACCGCGCAAACCGAGCAGAACGGCAAGAAGAAGGTGGTCAAGCTCGGGATGAAGGCCGAGCAGCGCGACGGGCTCGAGTACGAATTCACGACGGTCCTCGACATCGTGCACGAGGGTCACTTCGCGGTCGCCTCGAAGGACCGTACCGGCCTGTTCGGCGGCGACCCGCAGCCGATCAGCGTCGAGACCGGCAAGACCCTGCTCGACTGGCTGGAGTCCGGCGCCGAGACGGTCGACCAGCTCACCCCGGCGCTCGAAGCGATCAGCAACGCGGCCACGGTCGACAATCTGCGCAAGCACTACGAAGCTGCCGTCGAGCTGCTCGGCGAGAGGATCGAGATCAAGCGCGCGAAGAACGCCCGGTACCGCGAGTTGACAGCGCCCCCGGAACAGACTGCCCCGGAGCAAGCCGATGCGGCGTAACCGCATCACGGAGGCGCTGCGCACGCTCGGCGGGGCCGGGACGACGCAGGACATTACCCGGATTGTCCGGGCGCGTCCTGAGTGCATCTCGGCGCAGTTGAGCGGCATGGCGCAGCGCGGCCAGGTACGCAAGGCCGGCGAGCGCCTGGTGCGCGCCGGCCGCTGGAATGCCGGATCGGTGCGAGTGAGGGCGGCGGTATGGACGCTGCGCTGAACCGCACCTTCGTGCTGCGCGACGAGACGCACGCCAGACGGCTGTGGGCGTTCCTGCGGGCGAACTGGCTGCCGATGGCGCAGGCCGGCAAGCCGCTGGCAGTTGCCGTCTCCGAGCACAAGGCGAAGCGGTCGAACGACCAGAACCGCTTGTACTGGGTGCTGCTCGCCGACATCGCCGAGAGCGCGTGGGTTGACGGCCGGCGCTACAGCAAAGAGCAGTGGCACGCCCACTTCGCTGGCGAATTCATCGGCTGGGAAGAACTGCCGGGCGGCCGGCGCTCGCCGATCAGCACGACGACGCTCTCGGTTCCCGAATTCACAACCTACCTCGAACGCGTCATGCAGTACGCGGCCGAGGAACTTGGAGTCGAAACATGCACGGCCTGACCCTGTACGAAATCGCGGCGCAGTATCGCGACATGGCGACCAAGCTCGCCGACCTCGACCTGGACGACCAGACGATCGCCGATACGCTCGAAGGCGAATCAGGCGAGCTGGTCGAGAAGGGGCAGAACGTCGCCTTCGTGGTGCGCAACCTCGAAGCGAGCGCCGAAGCGATCAAGACCGCCGAGGCCGCGATGGCTGCGCGCCGCAAGGCGATCGAGAACCGCGCGGCGCGGTTGCGCGCCTACCTGCTCGACGGGATGCGCGTGGCCGGCATCCAGAAGATCGACTCGCCCTACTTCGCTATCTCGATCCGCAAGAATCCGCCATCGGTGGACGTATTCGATGCTGGACAGGTGCCGGCCGACTTCATGAAGGCGCCACCCCCGCCGCCGCCCGCACCGGACAAGAAGCTGATCGCACAGGCGCTGAAGGAAGGCGCAGACGTGCCGGGCTGCCGGCTAGTGCAAGGCGAGCGGGTCGAAATCAAATGACCCCCGGCGACCGCTACGGCTACCTCGTCATCCTGCGCGAGTCGTCGCGCGCTGCCAACGGTGGCCGGCGTTACGTGTGCCTGTGCGCCTGTGGCCGCGAGACGACGCAGCGCTGGCAGGACCTGCGCGCAGGCAACGTCGTGTCCTGCGGCTGCATCGGCAGGCTCGGCAGGATTGCGTCGCTGAACGCGCGCAACATCCGGGCCGCGCACGAGCGCAAGCAGCAGCAGCGCGGCATCGACGCCGATTCGCTCGGCGTCCTGTACTCGATAGCGAGGGCAGCATGACCTACCTGCTCATCCTCATCCTGCACACCTCCGCCGGCTACGCCATCGACCGCATCGAAGCGCCGTCGGCTGCGGCCTGCGAGCAGATGCGGGTCCAGTACGAGCGTGACCGGCGGGTGATGGCGGCGCGGTGCGAGGTGCGACAGCGCGAACCGGGGCTGTTGTGAATGTCCTCGACCTGTTCAGCGGCATCGGTGGCTTCTCCCTCGGCCTCGAGCGAGCCGGGATGCGAACCGTCGCGTTCTGCGAGATCGAGCCATTCTGTCGTGCCGTCCTCGCCAAGCACTGGCCTGGTGTCCCATGTTACGACGACGTGCGAACCCTCACCGCAGATCGACTTGCTGCCGACGGAATCGGTGCCGTCGATGTCATCTGCGGCGGCTACCCCTGCCAACCGTTTTCGCACGCCGGCAAACAGCGGGGCGCGCAAGACCCTCGCCATCTCTGGCCGGAAATGCGCCGACTTGTTGGCGAAGTCCGACCCGCTTGGGTCGTTGCTGAAAACGTTGCTGGTCACGTCACCTTGGGGCTCGACCAAGTGCTCGCTGACTTGGAGGCCGACGGCTACGCCGGGCGGGCGCTTGTTGTTCCGGCTGCAGCCGTCGACGCCCCGCACATCCGGCAGCGAGTCTGGATCGTGGCTCGCGACCGCGACCGCGACCGCGAATCAGCTTGCCCCGTCGATGCAGAAGCATCCGGGCTGCCGGGCGATCTTCCCAACGCCACTGGCGGGCGACGGCAAGAAGATGTCCTCGATGTCGAAGGCGCGGAAAGCCCATGGTCGCAAGCCGGATTCGCTGCCGGAGTACGTCCGCATGTGGCCGACGCCGACAGCTCGCGACCACAAGGGCACGGGCGACTGCGAGAACGTGCCGGTGAACGCACTACTCGGCAGAGCGGTCGGGCCGTCCCGTACGAGTGGCTCCCTGAACCCGGAATTCGTCGAGTGGCTCATGGGATTCCCCGTCGGGTGGACAGACTGCGAGCCCTCGGCAACGCCGTCGTCCCGCAAGTCGTACAGGTCATCGGCGAAGCGATCATGAGGGCCGCGGTATGACCGACACCCACACCCTGCGCGCCGCGATCCTGCGCACCCTGCACGTCGATCCGTGCTCATCGTCTGCGCTGCACCGCAGGCTAGGCCGCCACGCGCCGCGCATCATCGACGCGACGGTAGCCGCGCTCGTTGCCGACGGACTGGTCGCGCTCAAGTGGGGCCGCTGGCGGCTCACGTCTGCCGGCCGGGCCGCGCTGCCGAGCATTTCGTCGCTGCCGCCGATGGTGCCGTACGTGCCGCCGATGGTCGTGCGCCGGCCGGGCAGCGAGATTGCGTCAAGGCTGCCGTCGCTCGCTGGCGGGCGGCTCATCAGGAGGTCGGCGTGAGCCTTCCCTACGAGAACAGCACAACCGGAGAGCGTGCGCTCTCCGACATCCAAAAGCTGCTGCGCGGCTTCGGCTGCTCGAAATTCGGCTCGATGGTCGACGACGAGGCCAAGGAGATCATGGTGCAGTTCGAGTACCGCGGCCGGCCGGTGAGCGTGCGCGCATCGATCCGCGGATATGCGGCCGCCTGGCTCAAGGCGCATCCCTACACCTACCGGATGCGCGGATCGAAGGTCGAGCACGAGCGCAAGGCGATGCAGATCGCCAGCATCGCCGTCTACTCGATCCTGCGCGACTGGATCAAAGGCCAGATCACGGCGATCGAGACCGGCATCCTGACGTTCGAGGGCGCCTTCCTCGGGCAAATTCTGCTGCCCAGCGGGCAGACGGTGCTCGAGCGGTTGAAGACCGACAACCTGCTGCCGGCGCCGGAGCAGGCCCAGGAGGCGCAACGATGACGCCCGACTTCGAAGCGCTGCGCGCCCGCAGGAACGCGCGAGTGCAGGAGATATTCCAGAAGCTCGCCGCAGAGCATGGCGTGCCGCTGGAGTCCATGCAAACCACCTTCAACCCGAACGCCTGCTACTGCGACTGCGGCAACGGCGGTCCGTGCGAGCACACATGGGACGGCGAGCCGTGGGAGAGCGACGGCCTGTGGACGGCGACCTGCTCGCGCTGCGGATGCACGGCGTTCAGTCACGACATGAGGACGGCACCATGAGCGACGACCAGATCGAGCAGGAAATCCAATCGAGGCGACTCACCGCTCCGCGCGTCACGCCGGCGGACATCGAGGCGAACATCGCCAGTGAGATGTACTTCACGGCTGCCGAGGGCGTGATGAAAGCGGATGGCATCGCAGCTAATGGCGTGCCGCAGCGGCTGCACAATCTGACTTTCTGCGTCCTGGTGCTGCGCAACGGCTTCACCGTTACCGGCGAGTCGGCGTGCGCGAGTCCCGAGAACTTCGACGCCGAGCTCGGCCGCGAGATCGCGCGACAGCACGCCGTCTCCAAGATCTGGCCGCTCATGGGCTACGCGCTGCGGGAGCGGTTGGCGCAAGGGGAGGCGCGGTGAACCGCTACGCCCTCGCCCTGCTGATCGTGCTGTTCCTCGCCGGCCTCGCCGCGTGCGGAAGCGCTGACAGCGACCCGGCGCAGCGAGTCGAGAAACCTGTCGCGGCCAGCGTGCCGCAGGAGAAATAGATGAACATCACCATCGAATGGGGCTGGTGGCTCGCGCCCTTCGCATTCACGGTCATCACGTTCATGGCCGCGTGGAACATAAACAGCAGGTCAGGCGACGGCGGCGGGTGGTTCGCTGGCGTCAATGCCCTTTTCTCGTTCCTCAATTACCTGATCGTCTGCGTCGTGCCGTCGCTCATCGCATGGCTTGTATGGAGCATTCTGCGATGACCCAGATGACCAGCACTACCACGATGATCCGCCGCCTATCCGGGATGCTGGACACGCGCGACCTGTCCGAGTGGGAACAGCAGTTCGTGCGCTCGCTCGTGGAGAAGCTCGACGCCGGCAAGGTCACGTCGTTGACCGAGCGGCAAGTCGAAACGCTCGAACGTCTGCATGGGAGGCACTTCGCATGACCCCCGATGACCTCCGCGCGCTGGCCGATGCGCTTGAGCGGATGGCACAGCTTGAACGCTATGGCAGCCCTGGCGCGTTGGCCCTTGAATCGGCGACAGCCTACCTGCGCGCACAAGCCGATGCGCAGCCGGTGGCGTGGATGCACATTGATGGTCGCGTGATCTCGGCTGCCACGATGGACCAGGCATACAGAGACGGTGGCGCGATGCAGTCGAGCCTGCGCGAATACACGATCCCGTTGTACACGCACCCTGCGCCAGCCGTGCCGCAGGCCGAGCCGATGACGCAAGCCGCGCAAGACGTGCTTGCCGAGCGCCGCCGCCAGATCGAGGTCGAGGGCTGGACGCCGGAACACGATGATGCAGAGCACCTGCCAGATGAGTTGGCTCTAGCCGCAGCAAGCTACATCTGTGCTGACGAAGGCGATGCTCCGCCCGCCATCTGGCCGTGGGATCGGGCATGGTGGAAGCCGAGCACTCCGCGCCGCAATCTGGTCAAGGCCGGCGCGCTGATCCTCGCGGAGATTGAGCGGCTCGACAGGATGGGAGGCAGCGATGCTGAGTGACGACGAACTGCCGCCGCTGCCTGACTACCTGTCGCCGGGGTCGGCGCACGAATACGCCCGCGCCGTCGAACGAGCGGCGTATGAGCGTGCGGCGCAGGAGTGCGATCCACACGAAGATGACGACCGTATCGACCGGCAGATCAAGCGGGAAATTGCGGAGCGCATCCGCGCACTCGGGAGGCAGCTTGACTGACGCACAAACCGCGCTCGCCCAGGTGCGCGAGGCGCTGGCGGCAGGGCCGACGCCGGGGCCGTGGTATGTCCGCACGAATCGACATCCAACAACCGATGGTCGCTCGTGGGGCTGGTTGGATGCTGCGCCACCCGGCGGGCCGCAGCGGGCAATCGCCGGGGTGCGCGTCGAGTGGGAGGGCGGTGACACGTCGGCAGTCAATGCCCGGTATCTCGCCGCCTGCTCGCCCGCCAACATGACCGCCATCCTCGCTCACGTCGAGGCGCAGGAAGCGGAGATCGAGCGCCTGACCGCCGCGCTGCAATACGAGCAGCACCGCGCCGACCGGCAAGGCACGCACGGCGACGGATGCGCCGATTTGGGTCCAGCGCATTACGAGTGCGCGATCCGCGAGCGCGACGAACTGCGCCGGCAGCTTGCTGAGGCCGAGCTGGATGCGCGACGGTATCGGTGGATTGCAGGCCACTGCCGCAGTACAAGCGAGCACTGGGGCGGGCGCTGGTCGATTGTCGTTGAGGGTCCGTGCCCGGCGAAACACGACGAAGAAGATGCGTTTGACGACGCCATCGACGCCGCAATGGACCTCACCCGACCAGCGGAGGAAGCATGATCGAGCAAATCGAATGGGTGCCGGTGTCCGAGCGGCTGCCGGACGACTGGATCACGGTGCTGCTGTTCGCGCCGAATATGGGCGGAGAGACGTGGCCGGGGTGGCGGATCGGCCATGCGTGGAGATGGGCCGATGCAATGCCGGTGACATGCGAAGTGACGCACTGGGCGCCGATGCCCGCAGGCCCGCGTGCCTGACCTGCTGACGATCGCATGACCATCCGCATACTCACCGGCGACTGCCGCGAAGTGCTCAGGACGCTGGCCGATGGGTCGGTTCAGTGCTGTGTCACCAGTCCGCCGTACTTCGGGCTGCGCGATTACGGCGTGGACGGACAGATTGGGTTAGAGCAGACGCCCGAGGCATTCGTCGCCGAGTTGGTCGCCGTGTTCCGTGAAGTTCGCCGAGTACTGCGCGACGACGGGACGTTGT
>JAANMU010002146.1_pt1 | contig 15550 bp, 14 predicted proteins | sample 7279701 | NCBI WGS metagenome assembly JAANMU01 (sample SAMN14094539, study PRJNA606508) | bioreactor metagenome | isolation source: A lab-scale SPAN reactor treating ammonium-rich wastewater day 57 | place: Ireland: Galway | collected 2017-03-13 | reverse complement strand
GTAGGTGCGATATGGCCACGCGCCACGGCCCCAGTCGAGCGTGGCGAGCCCCGCATCCGACGCGTAGCGCCGTTCGCCCAGCACCGCGTAGCCGCGCGCGGGCATCGCCGGGATTTTCTCGTTGTAATAAAAATGGCGCGGTGCGATCGGCGTCGCCATCACGATGGAGTCGTCGTCGTCGGCGCAATCGATCGTCCACTCGGCGGCGAGGCCGCGACCCTTGGCGAACGACGGCCACCCCACGCGCAGCGTGCGGCGGTTCGGTTCGCGGCGAAACTCCATCTTCACGCCGCCGCGCGAAAAGACCACGTCGCCCGCGCGCGCCGTCCGCGGAAGCGCGCACCCTGCGCCCAGCGGCGTCACCAGTGTGTCTTCGTACTGAACACGCTCGCGAAAGTCGATCAGGTACGCGAAGACCACACCCGCGTAGCCTGCGTGCGACACCGCCGCCGAAAAGAAGAAGTCGTCTGTCGTGACGCCGTAATAATCCCACTCCTTCAGACGCAGCCGCGTCAGGGCCCGGCCCGGCAGCACGCGCAGATGGTCCGGGTTGTAGTCGAGCACCGCGCGCCGCGCGTAGCCCGCCTCGCGCAGCCGCCCGTCCGCGTCCAGCAGCGGCCCTCCGGCCGTGATCTCATGCTGCGTCATGCGATCCTCCGTTCGGCTCGGCCACTTCCGGCATCACCACGCCGCCAAACACCACGACCTTGAACGCCTCCTCGACGGTCATGTCGAGCGGGATGCAGTCGCGCTCGGGCACGAACACCACCCACCCCGATGTGGGGTTCGGCGTGGTCGTCACGAAGACTGCCAGCATGTCCTCGGGAAACTCCGCGGCGAGCTGATGCCTTTCCACCTTGTTCGTGACGAATCCGATCGTCCACGATCCCTTGCGCGGGTACTCGATGACGACCGCGCGCTGGAAGTTCTGCTGGTTGCCGAGGATCGTGTAGGTGAATTTCTTGATGGCCGAATAGACGCTGCGCACGAGCGGGATCTTCGAAATGATCTGCTCACCCCAGGCCACGAGCCGCTTGCCGAGCACGTTTCGCGCGACAAACCCCGCGACGAGGATGATGAAGATCGCAACGACAAGACCCGTCCCCGGGATGTGGAATCCCAGCAGGTTCTCGGGACGCAATCCGGAAGGAAGAAACAGCACCGCGTCGTCCGCGATCCCGATGAGGAACCGGATCGTCAGGTACGTGACCCATAAAGGAATGATGACGAGCAGCCCGGTGAGAAAGAGGCTGCGAAAGTCCTTGCGCACCGCCTGGCCGAACGCGGTCACGTGTTTTTTTGCGGATTCCCGAATGCTCATGAATTCCCCCGTGAACTGGCTTCCCCCGTGAACGGGAGCGTTCACGATAAGGGGATCGCGGCGGCGCTGTCCAGATCGCGTGCGGTGTTTTCATCATGCGCAAATCACGCGATAACCATCGAAAATCTTTCTTCCGAAACCGGAAATCCGATGGAGTCGACGATGCAGGACCTGAGCGTTTTGATGACCTTTGCCGGAGGATTGGCCGGCGCACTCGTCCTGGGCTTTTGCGCCCACAAGTTGAAGCTGTCCCCCATCGTGGGCTATCTGCTGGCCGGCGTCGCGGTCGGGCCCTTCACGCCGGGTTATGTCGCCAACCACGCCGTCGCGGAGCAGTTCGCCGAAATCGGCGTCATTCTGCTCCTGTTCGGAATCGGTCTGCGGTTTCACCTTCAGGAGCTCGTCGCAACGTGGCGTGTCGCGGTCCCCGGCGCGCTCATCCAGAGCACGTTCTCGACGACGCTGCTGGCCGTCGCACTGCGTCTGATGGGTTGGAGCTGGATCGCGGGCTTCATTTTGGGGATGGCGATTTCGGTGGCCAGTACGGTCGTCATGGCGATGGTTCTGGCCCAGCGGCGCGACCTCCACGCGCCGATCGGGCACATCGCCATCGGCTGGACCGTCGTCGAGGACCTGATCACCGTCGCGCTCCTGCTGCTGCTGCCGATCATCTTCGGACAGGACACCGGCGCGCATCCCGGCGTGGCGACGGCGCTGGCCATCGCCGCGCTGAAGGTGCTGGGGCTGGTCGCCGTCATCGTCGTCCTCGGTCGCTGGGTGATCCCGCGCCTGCTCGAACAGATCGAAAAGACCCGCTCGCGCGAGCTGTTCACGCTCGCCGTGCTCGTCCTCGCGGTCGGGATCGCCGTCGGCGCGGCGAAGGTCTTCGGCGTGTCGATGGCGCTCGGCGCGTTCCTCGCGGGGCTCGCCGTCGGGCGATCCGACTTCGCCGCGCGCGCCGCGGGAGACGCCGTGCCGATGCGCGACGCCTTCGCCGTGCTGTTCTTCGTCTCGGTCGGAATGCTCTTCGACCCCGCGAACCTCGTCGATCAGCCGCTCGTCGTCGCGACGGTCCTGGCGGTCGTCCTGGTCGGAAAGCCCGTCATCGCCGCGCTCACCGTGCGGTTGCTCGGCAGACCCGCCTCGATGGCGATTCCCATCGGCGCCGCGCTCGCCCAGGTCGGCGAGTTCAGCTTCATTCTCGGGACGACCGCGCGCGGGCTCGGGCTCATCGACGACGCGGGGTGGAACGCGCTGGTCGCGGCCTCGATCATCTCCATCGCCGTCAATCCCACGCTGTATGGCCGGGTGCGAAGTCTGGTCGCGGCATCGCCCGCGATCACGCAGGCGACCTCGGCGACCATTTCATCGGGCGCACGGGACCCGAAGCGCTGCATCCTCGTCGGCTACGGTCCCGTCGGCCGCATCGTGTACCGGCTCCTCGCGGATCAGGGAAATGACGTCACCGTCATCGACCTCAACCTGGACACGGTCCGCCGCCTGCGCGCGGGCGGGGTGAAGGCCCTGTACGGAGACGTCCTGCGCCCCGGCGTCCTCGACGAAGCCGGGATCGCCACGGCCGGTGCACTGGTTCTCAGCGCCGATCTCGAAGACGCGGCCGAGATCGTCCGCCAGTCGCGGATGCTCAACCCCGAGTTGCGCGTACTGGTCCGATGCACGCACCTGCGCGATGCCGCCGCGCTGCGCCGGGCCGGGGCGAACGTCGTCGCGGCGGGCGAAGCGGAGGTCGGCGTGGCCCTCGCGGAAGCGGTGACGGCGGGCGCGACGTCGTCCCGCGAGAACGGGGACGCCGAATTCACCGCCCATCGGCGAGAGTCGATTCGGCGAAGCCTCTACGACGAGAACGGCGAACGATCGACCTGACCCACGGGCGTGTTGTCGTCGTTCAATTCCGCGCGCGTCCCGCGATCAGCACATCCGCCGAGATGGTCCTGACGACGTTCTTGGTGACCCCGCCCAGAAAGAACTCCTCGATCGCCGACTCGTTGCGTCCCAGGACCACGACATCCGGCAGGGTCCGACGCGCGATTCGCTCGATGACGTCGAACGGATCTCCGCGGCGCAGCAGCGTCTTGAACCGACGAACGCCGGTCGGGGCGATCTCCCGCAGCAACCGGTCGATACGGCCGCTCGCTTCCGCCACCGCGACCCGGTGGTGCTCCTCGATCGCGGAGGCATCGACGCCGTGCTTCACCAACAACTTTTCGAAAACCGGTTCATAGGCGTGGAGGACGTGAATGTCGGCCCGGTCGGACAGCCGAAGCGCGGACCGCACGACCGCGCCCGACGCCGGCGCGAGCGCCACGCAGACGAGCACCCGGCGATAGGCATTCTTCGTGGGGCGGCGCACGACGAGGATATCCCGGCCCCACCGCTCCATCAGCCGTTCCGCCGTCGTGCCGATCACGACGCGGCGAAGCGATCGCTCGCCGTGATGACCGACGACGATGAGATCCGCGTCGAACCGCTTCGCCTCGGCGACGAGCATGGCGGGGGGGCTCCCCGTCACCATCTTGCCCGAGACGTCGGCGTGGATCAGGCGAGCCTGCTCCACCGTCTCCTGCAAGCGCGCGTCCGCCGCCGTAAGGCTTGAATCGACCTTCGGAACTTTCACGCCGAGCCATCGCAGCTCGATGTCGGAAACGCGGGGAGCGACGTGGACGATCCGCAGCTTCGCGCAGTGCTCCTCGGCCAGCATCGCCGCGCGCATCACCGCCGCGCTCGCCGGACGGGTGAAGTCGGTTCCCGCCACAATTCGTCTCAAGGTTGTGTTCCGCTCGGCCATGCGTCACCAGGGTTGTCATCGTGATCGGATCGGTCCGCGCCGTGCGGCGTACCGGGCACGTTCGGCAACCGATCGGAATCGTCAGAACAAGTATTCCGGAGGCGTCCGGGAGCGTCAATCGCGTTGGCGACGATGGTGCGCGCGCGGACGTCCGAGTTCAGCCGCGCCGCCCCGCGCGGATTTCGGACACCCACACGTTCGATAGGCCGCGCACGAAGTCCGCGCCGAACGCGACCGACGGCGTCCATGCGCCGGGCCTGACATCGCCCGCGAGCACGCGATCGAGCGCGGCCAGCGTGCTCTCGGCGGTGAGCGTGTAGCCTTCGGGGCACGTGAGCGTCGCCTCGACCGTGTCGCCCGCCGCGTTTGTCGCCCGGCCCCAGATGCCCGACGCCGCCTTTTCGCGCTGCGCCCGAACCGGGCCCGTCATCGTTCGCGTCACGATCCATTGAAGTGCGCGGTGCACCGGCGCGGGCGCGATCAGCGGACGCAGGACGCGCATGGTCCGCGCGAACGAACCGGGCGCGGCCATGTACACGCACACGTTCGGAATGCCGGTCGAGTGAAACGCGGTGGAGACGTCGCCCCACGGCAGCGTCACGCACCGGCGCTCGCCCTGCGCGAAGCGGATCTTCGGCGTCCGCCAGTCGAAGGGCACCGCGCGGATCTCGCCGTCGATGCGCACGCGCGCGCCGCGCCCGACGTTTTCGAGCATGGTCTTGAGCGTGCCCCGGCTGATGCCGCCGGGACCGAACGGCGCGAAGGCGAGCTCCAGCTCACGCGCATCCGGCATCGCCTCGGCGAGCAGCTTCGCCAGGCAGTCGGTGGGGACCACGTCGAACCCGACGCCGGAGATGAGCACGCACCCCGCGCGCTCGGCCTCGGCGCGCCGCGCGATCACCCACTCGAAGACGTCGATCTCGCCGGTGATGTCGAGGTAATGCGAGCCGGTCGCCAGGCACGCCTCCACCATCGGCTTCGCGGTGCGCGAGTACGGCCCGGCCAGGTTCACGACCGCGCGCACGCCCGCGATGCCCCTTTTCACCGCCGCGGGATCATCCAGCGCGAACAGGCGATACGTGAGCCCGAGTTTGTCGGCGATCGGCCGGATCGACTCCTCGCGCCGTCCCGCGAGCACGGGACGCAGCCCCCGCGCGGCGACGAGTTCGAGTACCAGCTCGGCCGTGTAGCCGTTCGCTCCGTAGATCATCCAGTCGGCGGACATGGGGATCCTCCGCGTCGAGACGGTTCGGAAATTCTGGGTCGCCGGCGTTCCGGGTGTCAATCTTCGCCGAGAAGCCTACAGTGCCGTCCTGAACACTCCGAGCGGGAGGGAGGATGAAGCCGGGTCGCGCCAGTAAAACCGCGCAATTCGCGGCGGGATTTCGCGCGCTCGAAACCGTCCGTCGTCCGTCGCCCGATCGCATCGTCGAGGATTCGTTTGCCGTGCACTTTCTACCCACGTCGATGCGCGCGCTCGTCCACGGGTCGGCGCTGCCCGTGCTGGGCGGCCTCGTGCGCGCGTACGTCGAACGCAACTGGCCCGGCGCGATGACCTCGGGCGTCGCACGCACGCGCCTGATCGACGACTGGGTGCGCGACGCGGTGCGCGGCGGCATCGACCGGTTTGTCATTCTCGGCGCGGGGTTCGACAGCCGCGCGTACCGGCTGCCCGAACTCGCGGCAACGCGCGTCGTCGAGATCGACCACCCCGACACGCAGGCCCTCAAGCGCGCGGGGATCGCGCGGATCATCGGCGCGCCGCCGGCGAATGTGACGTATCTGGCCGCCGACCTGTCGAGCGCGGATCTGCGCGTGGTGCTGCGCGCATCGAATCTGGACCTGACGCAGCGGGTCTTCGTCATCTGGGAGGGCGTGACGCACTACCTCCCCGCGCCCGCCGTGGAGCGCACGCTGCGCGCAATCGCCGAATCATGCGCGCCGGGCTCGCGTCTGGCTTTCACTTACATCCATCGGAGCCTGATCGACGGGACGATGGCGTTCGACGGGGCGGGGCTTTCTCGCGATCGGGTTTCGGGCGAGGGCGAGCCGTGGATCTTCGGCTTCGATCCGGCGACGCTCGCGACGGAGCTTGCCGCGTGCGACTTCACGCTTTGCGAAGACCTCGGCGCCGACGACTACCGCGCGCGCTATTGGGGCGAGCGCGGCGCGCGGATGCGCGGATTTTCGTTCTACCACACGGCGCTGGCGACGGTCGTTTCGTGAAAGGCCTTTGAGTCCGTCTCCGGGATTTCCCGGTTGGACACTATGAGGTACAACAGCGCGGACACACAATGCAGAGATAAACGCGTAACTAGCTGATATTATAGATATTTGTGCGGACATATAGGAGGACATCCTTGAGGGAATACGAACGGACACATCCTTGGCTGAAGTTCGCGGTCTCTCTCGCCGAGGCGCCACCGGCTTTTTGGTTCGCGCTCGGAGAGTGCCAGTCGAAGTGCGAGCACATCGCGGGTGTTCCGCTCCGGCCTGCCACGCGTCGGCGGCTACACCAGATCTACCTTGCCAAAGGCAGTCTGGCGTCCGCTGCCATCGAAGGGAACACTCTCACCGAGGAGGAGGTCCTGGGCAGCCTCGAAGGCCGTTCGCCGCGGAACGTGCCGACCTACATGGAGCGCGAGGTCCGCAATATCATTGACGCGGCGAACGACATGATCGCGCGGCTCGAGTCCGGCGAGGTTCTCGCCGTGACACCGGAGCGGATCCTCGAACTCAATCGCCTTGTGCTGCGTGACCTGGATCTCGAAGACGGCGTTCAGGGTGGAACGATCCGCACATGGCCGGTTCATGTCGGCGGCGTGTATCGTGGAGCACCGCACGCCGACTGCGAGTTTCTCCTTCGACGACTGAGCGAGTTCCTGAGCGATCCGAACGTGTTCGACCCAAGCCCCGGAATGGAGATCGCGTTCGCCATCCTCAAGGCCGTCATCGCGCACGTCTACCTCGTTTGGATTCACCCCTTCGGTGACGGAAACGGGCGGACCGCGAGGCTCCTCGAACTTCAGATCCTCATCGGGTCCGACGTCCCCGCCCCGGCGGCGCACTTGCTGAGCAATCACTACAACCAGACGCGGCCCGAGTACTACCGCCAACTCGATCGCGCGAGTAAACGCGGCGGCGACCTCATGCCCTTCATCGAGTACTCGGTCGAAGGACTGCGTCGTGGGTTGCGTGCGCAACTCGCCGAGATCCGTGAGCAGCAATGGGATGTCACGTGGAGAAGTTTCGTGCACGAGGAGTTCCGCGATCGGAACACCACGGGCGATGTCCGCCGCCGCCGACTCGTACTCGATCTGTCCCTGCGGGACGTGCCGGTTCCGACAAGCGAGGTCATGTCGATCTCGCCGCGCGTCGCCGCCGCTTACGCGCGCACGAGCGCCAAGACCCTGTCGCGCGATTTGAAGGTGCTCGAAAACATGGGCTTGATCGAAAAAACAGACCAAGGGTATCGGGCGCGAAAGGAAGTCATCCTCGCCTTTCTGCCCTTTCGCGCGCCATGAGAGGCGACGGCGCGGTCACTCGTCCATCGGCGTCCGGAAGCGCACGCGGAACTCGTCGAACGCCCGCCGTTCCAGTTCCTCGCGGAAGTCGGGGTGCGCGACGCTGATGATGGCGCGGATGAACTCCGCCTGCGACAGCGCGTTGATTCGCGCCACGCCGTGCTCGGTGGCGAGAAAGAACCGCGCGCCCTCGCGCGTGCCCATCAGATCGGGCCCGGTCAGGCTCACCGGCGTGCCCTCGGGCAGGAACGGGAACACCGACGAGTGGCGCTTGCCGTCCAGGCCGGTGTGCGTGGACTTCATGCACAGATACGCGACGCCGCCGCGCCCCAGGCCGCGGTTGATCGCCGCCGCGCCTCCGATACCCGAGTAGTGGTTGTGGCCGCGCCCGCCGCTGTTCACGTGGCCCTGAAAGTCGATGCCGAGGATGTTGTTGATGCCCATGCCGCCGTAGAAGCCCTCGGGGATCACCACGCGCGACGCCGGGGCGAGCACGAGATCCGGGTTCAGGTGCAGCTTCTCGTAGAAGTCGGTGCCCGCCTCGCCCAGCGTGAACGTGCAGACGATCTTGCCCGGCAAATCGGTGCGGGTGCCGTTGCGTTCGATGAAATGCGAGCCGTCAACCTTTCCCGCCTCGTAGAGCTTGAGCGTGAAGGGTTCGAGCATCTCGGTGTACACGCGCCCGCGCCACGCCGAATCCGCGAGCCCCTTGATCGCCAGCACGCCCGTGCCGCCGATGCCGACCTGGAGCGCGCGCCCGGCGGTGAAGTCGAGGTTCGCCTCGATGTGATCGACGACCAGCTTCGAGATCGCGACCTCCGTATCGGCCGGGTGATCGAACGCACCGGCGGGCAACGCGGGGATCGCCGCCTCGTCCTCGACGACAAAGAGCCGCCCCTGCTTCGCCGCCTCCTGAAACGCGTCGATCGCAAGCGTGTTCGGCGCGTCGCCGTAGCCGAATGTGAACGGGTAGCGGTCGTTGACGTAGAGCAGGATCTTCGTCGCCGTGTCCGCGAGCCCGGCCGCGAGCGCGTCCGCCGTGGCGCCGTTCGCCGCACCGTGGCTCATCAAGCCCTCCTCGTTCGGCGGCGTCATGACGAGCACGAGCAGGTTCACCTTCATCCGGCCGTCGGGCTCGCGCATCACCGAGTCCACCGCGTCCGGAAAGTGCACCGACTGCATGTCCACGACGCCCATGCGCGAGGGATTGCGCCCCACGAAATCGGGCGCCATCACGTTCGTGATTGCGTTCGACGGGATCATCATGTTCGACGCCTGCCCCAGGAACGCCGACACGAACACGATGCGCCGCTCGCGCAGCTCCTGAAAGTGCTCGATCAGCCGGCTCAGCCCGTCCACCTTTTTCGAGGCGGTGTTGGCGAGCCGCGCGAGGTTGCCGAAGATCGAGCTCGACGCAAACCCGTTTTGCACGAGACCGTCGAGCAGGCCCTCCGCCTTGAGCGCATCGCCCACGCACACGCGGTGCGCCGCCATGAACAGACCCTGCCGGATGGAGATGTCGGTCAGGTCCTCGGCCTGAATGTGGTCCCAGAGCGTGGAATAGAACGTAAAGGGCTCGGAGGTGGCGAAGCCGGACGCGATGCGCGTTCCGCTCGTCACGCACGCGTCGAGCGCCTGCTGGTTGGAGACGAGGCGTCGTTCGAACCATTTGGGGTAGTGGGCGTGGAGCATGGGGTTTCCCGAGGGGAGAGGAGTTTTCGGGGCGCTGGGCGCCGGGGCTATTCAATCCAAGACTCGCCCAATGTCAATGCGACATCGAGATCGGGTTCGCGAAGTCTGGCGAAAGATCGATGACGACCGCTGTGGACGACCACGGGGGATTTTCGGGAGAAGGGCGCGGGGCACCGGTCGATACGGCCGACGCGGGCATTGGACTCCCGGGCTCAGGGTTTCCGGCACGCGGTGTACCAGATCGGCTGACGCGGGCCTTCGCCGATCTGCACAACGCCGCCGCGAATCGGATCGTACGCGACGGCCTCGCCCTGATCGACCTTCGCGAAGGGCACGTGGGAGCGCCGCGCCTCGAGCAGCGATTCGATGAAGCGACCGGGCTCGACGGGAAACTCCCACATCGAGTCGTAGGTGCGCACGAGCAGACGACGGCCCGACGGATGGATGTCCGCGGCGGTCACACGCTCTCCGCGTCCACGTGCCGTCTTGAGCACACCCACCTTTTCCAGCGTCGTTTTCGTGCGCGTCGCATCCGGGCCGAATCTGTAGATGTGCGAGACGCTCTCCCGCTCCTTCGAGAGGATGTAGAGCGTGCCGTCGGGATGCCGCACGATGGCCTCGGCGTCGCGCGGGCCGTCGGGATACGCGAAGAGCATGCGCTCCACCGTCGCCTGCACCTCTCCAAACGGCGCTTGGGGACCGACCGCGGGCTCGACGATGCGATACACGACGAGGTCGTGGCGGCGGCGGTCGTTGTCGCCGATGTCGGCGAGGTCCAGGCACCAGTCGTCCGCGCCGCTCACCACGCACCGCCCCATCGTCATGTCTTCCCAGTCCATCGCCCAACCGCCGGCCAGCTTGACGCGGCCGAGCTCGCGCCCCTCGCGCGTCATGGCGTACACGAAGGGCCCGTCGCCCGAGTCGTTGTGCGCCCAGATCACGCCGGGGTTCTTCTCGCTCACGGCGATGCCGGAGATCTCGGTCAGCCGGCCGTCTTCGACGACACCGAGCTGGACCGGCAACTCATACGCGGCGCACGGCGCGGTCGGGTCCGCCGACGCGGAATCCGACGCCGATGACGACGGGCGGCACGCGAGCACCACCGCCACGCACGCCGCCGCGAGCACCGCGGCGATGGGGATCACGACGCGGGGCATTCCAGCATTGGGAAGGTTTCGGGTTCCGCCGGCGACGCGAGCCCCATGAAATAGCTCATCGACCACGTCCACATTCCGCCGTCGAGCAGCAGCGAGCACTCGGCGTCGGCGGGCGTCTCGTTCGCCCACGCGGTCATGTCGCCCAGCACCGCCGCCTTGGCCGCCACCAGAAACCGCGCGCTCAGGTCGATGAGCCGGTCGTAGCCCTCCTGATCGAGGGCGTCGAGGGGAATGGCGTTCCACACCAGCTCGCCCTGCGCGGTCGCGGCCTGGGCGAGATCGACCAGCACGCCGAGCTCGGCCCAGCGGTCGTTCGGCGGGTCGGCGAGCGCCGCGAGCGCGGCGTCGAACCGCGTCATGAACGCGTAGGGCGAATCCGGCACCACGCAGTCGAACACGTTCGCGCCGCATTCGACCACGCCTTCGGGCGGCGCCACCCCGTCCGGCGGGTGCGCGAGGATCTGGTCGAGGTAACCGCGATTGTATCCGTAGAGCACGGCGAGGACCGCGAGGCCCGAGCGCGCCTCGGCGAGGATCGCACCGTCGTCGCCCGACGCCAGCACGGCCTGCGAGCGGCCCGCGAACCACGCGACCACGCGGAAAATCGGCGCGAGAAACTCGAAGCCCTCGCTCGTGCCGTCCTTGGTGAACAGGCCGTCGAGCGCGTCGCGCAGCCACAAGCCGCCGAAATAGCCCGAGAGGTAGAGGTTGCCGAGCGAGGCCGGGGCGGCGACTTCGCCCGCGCACAGACCGTCGAATGACGCGAGGGGGATTTCGCCCAACGGAAAGTCGGGCGCGTTGGGCGCGTCCGCCTTCTCGCAATACGCGGTGGCGTGCGCGTCGAGCAGGTCCTGATCGACGGCCATCGCGTCGTTCGGCCACCAGGGGTAAGGGGGAAGCGTCACGTGCGCGGAAGGCGCAGCGGTGTCGTCGTCCGCTCCATCGTCATCCCCGCCGTCGTCATCCATCGTGGAATCGTCGTCGGCGTCGTCGTCAGAACCCGAGCTTGCCGAAGGGTCGTCGGAATCGCCGGCAGATCCCCCACACCCCGCGAACGCGAACGCCATCACGACGGCCAGCAGCGCGAATCTCACGCGCCCGGCCCCGGCGCGGTCACGAGCGTGCGCGTCGCCAGGTCGCGGTCGAGCATGAAGAGCCCCGCCCCCGTGCCGCCCATCAGCTTCAACTTGCTCACGATGTCCTGCGCGGTCTTCATCTCCTCGATCTGCTCCGCGACGAACCACTGGAGCAGGCTGTTGGTCGCGTGGTCTTTTTCCGCAAGCGCGATATCCACGAGCTTGTTGATGCGCTGCGTGATGTGGCCCTCGTGGTTGAAAACCACCGTGAAGGCGTCGAGGGAGTCCTTCCACTCGTTCGGCGGCGCGTCGATCGCGCCCAGATGCACGTGCCCGCCCCGCTGGTACACGTAGTCGAAGAGCTTCTTCATGTGCATCAGCTCTTCCTGGGCCTGAATCGTCATCCAGTGCGCGAAGCCGGGCAGGTTCTGCGTCTCGAACCAACCCGCGAGCGAGAGGTAGAGGTAGGCCGACTGCGACTCGGCGTTGATCTGGTCGCCGAGCGCCTTTTCCATCTTCTTCGACAGCATGTTCCCCCCGGTGGCCGCGTGGCGCGTCGTGGCGCTGCGGCGACAGACTCTCGCGAACGTCGGATGAGCGAGTGTATCCCACGACGTGACCCGAATCACAATGACCTGCGTCAACCGGTCCAACCGCGCGCAGCCCCCCGGTGCGAAGCGCCTTCGCGCGGTTATAACCGTTTAACCGTTTATACAGGAATATAGTTGAGCACTTCCGCTTTCGCCTCGATCGAAGCCGTCGAGCGGGGGCCGGATGCGGTACCCCACCACCGAATTTCGAATTTTCGGGCGACGCCGCGCAGGCGATCTGCTATCATGCGTTGGTCGCCTATCGAAAACAGGAGTGCGCCATGTCGGACAAGGCCGAAAAGAGCGTGGTGGACCCGCAGACCGTGGTCGACGCGCTGCGCGACGCCGGCGCGACGCGCGGCTGCCCGCGCTGCGGAAACGACTCGTTCCGTATCCTCGCGGGCTACCTGTCGCATTCGATTCAAAACGACCCGCACGGCATCCAGATCGGCGGGCCCGGCATCGCGACCTGGGCGCTCGTGTGCAACCGCTGCGGCTTCGTCTCGCAGCACGCCATCGACGTGCTGACCGGCACCGCCGACGCCGAGCCCGTGCGGCACTGATGAACCGAGTTTGGCGATACGATCGCCATCGAACGACGTGTTGAGAGACTGTTCGACGAGTAGTAGATGATGGTATTGATTCCCCCATTTGGGAGGAACGAGCGATGACAAAGTGGCTTCCGGTTCTCGGCTTCTGGTTCATGGCGCTCGCGCTCGCGTGCCAATCCGGCGACGACGACGACTCGACCGTCACGGCGGACGATGATGCCGGGGATGACTCATCCTGCGCGTCCTGCGATACCACCGCCGAATGCACCGATGCGCTCGGGGCCGAGTGGGGCTGCGTGGACGGGTGCTGTGTTTTTTACGGGGACGACGGAGATGACGATGCGGATGACGATGACGACTACTCCCCCGAGGAATGCACAGACATCCTGACCGGGCGCGCCAACGAGGGCGACTGCTACTGGATCGAACAAAATGAGATCGAGTTCGCGTGTTCCGAGAAATTGGCGGACTGCACGGCGGATTGTTTCGTTTCGGAGGACGATTGCGAGAAGGCGGTGGTTTGCGTGGCGGAAAATTGCCAGTTGGGGATCGGCGGCCCGACGGAAGAGGAAGAGTTCGAGCATTTTTGCGGTGAGGACACAAACCACGACGACGTGACGGACGGGGACTTCTCTGGGCGCGTCGTACTCGTCCAGCCGGGACAGATTTTGGAAGGCGCTGAACAAGTCTGGCGGTTCAACGTCTGCAATATGACGGCCATGGAAGTGGAGGGCGACTATTGGATCGGGTACTTCAAACTGCGACTTCCGAATCAGGATTGGGAGTTTGTCGTTCCGGTTCCACGGCCCGATTCCTTGCAAGGAGGCGCTGGGGAGTGGACGACGGACGGACCGCAGAACACGGATGGCATTCCGTTCGTCGAGTGGGTGTTCGTCAACCAGCCCCAGTATGACGGCGGCGATATTCGCGAGATGCAGTATCTCGCGTTCGACGTTCCGCTCGTGTCCGCCAGCATCGTCGTGCCCGGCGATTCGTTCGAGTTCGTCCTTGAACCTCGCGACGGAGCCGGAGATTTCAGCGCGTCAGGTTCCGTCCAGATCCAGTGACGATTACTCGAACTGGAGTTCCAGATGGTAGCTGTCCCACGCTTGGACCGTCTGCGAACTGCCGCTGTGATTCGTCACGCGGATTTCCAAGTCCCATAAAGCCTCCATGCTCGCGTCCACAAGCGTCGCATTCGGGTCCTCCTGACCTCGGTACGAAACAGATGTAAACGAACCGTGTTCCCCGATCACCTTGAGTTTTAACCCGTCGTCTTCAAACCAGTACCGCGCCCGCTTGAGAACAAGCTTTTGCCCGGCCATCACGCTCACTTGGAGTTTGCGAAGAATCGTCTCCTCGGTGTCAACTGCGACATACCCACTTGTCGGGAAAACCCCGCAATCGCCGGAAATCTCGATCACCCTCTTCTGATCGTACCCGACCGCCGCCGCCGCGATATTTGCGTTGGTGACCGCAGCCGCGCCGAGCTTGGCTGTCGTGACCGCTCCGTCGCCCAGCTTCGCGGTGGTGACGCCGCCGTTCTTGATGGAGACGCCGACAATCGACTCGCCAGGACCAGTGGTGAGGCTTGTCTCGTCCGCGTTCACGGCGAGAGCGTTCGTCGCCGTCAGGCGCATGGAGTTCCCGACGACGCCGGAATGGAAATGCTCCTTCCGAACCGCCCCATCGGCGATATTCGCCCACGTCACGGCGTTCGCGCCGAGTTTGTCCGTGGTGATCGCGCCGTTCGCGATGTCCCCCGTTGCGATCGTTCCGTCCACGATGTTCGACGAGGACACGACGTTCGCCTTCAGCGTCCCGTTGGAGTTGAGCACCACGTTCAGCCGCCCGGCGAGCGTCGAGAAGTCCCCGCGAGCGGCGACCAGCTCCCCGATGCCGTCCTGCGTGAGTTTCACCGCCTCGACGAGCGTGATCTCGGCGTCGTCCGCCACGCCGCCGGGGTGCATGAACACCTTGAAGTGGGGCTTGAGCCCGAGCGTTCGCGGGTTGTCTTCGCCCACGTTTGTGTTAGCTTGCCGATCGCCATGCGTTTCGAGGGCCGCGAACTGCGCATCCTGCTGATTCTGGACGCCGTGCTGACGCTCGTCTTCGTGCTCGCCGTCCTGGTGTTCGGCGTCGCGGTGCGCACGGCCGTTGTCAACTACCTGCTCGTCTGCTTCGCTCTTTTCGTCGTCTTCATCGCGATCCGTTTCGCCCAAAGCCGCGGCCTCGTGCCGCGCGGCGTGCCGATCCGCCCCGTGCGCGCGGCGGCCGAGAGCGCGGGCGCGTCCGAGTTCCTGTTCGGCGCGCGGGATGCCGCCGCCGAGGCCGCCGCCAAGGACCGCGTCATCGAGGACTATCTCGAGACCGCGCGCGCGCTGATCCAGGCCGAGCGGTTCGAGGAGTGCGCCGACCTGCTGCAAAAGGCGCTGGAAACCGACGCGGGCAACAGCCGGTTGCTCAACTCGCTCGGCATCTGCCTCGGCCGTTTGATGCGCTACGAGGAGGCGATCCGCGCCTATCAGGGCTCGATCGAGTCGGACTACGACAACGCGGGCGCGCACTTCAACCTCGCCGTCGCCTTCGAGCACGCCGAGCGCATCCCCGAGGCCGTCGGGCAGTACCGGCGCTACCTGAAGATCGCCGAGGTGCTGGGCGAGCCCGAGGAAATGATGGAGCGCGCCCGCGACCGGCTGCGTTTCCTGCGCAGCCCCGTGGAGCGCGAGTGATGCACTCGGGGAATGTGGAGCGCGAGTGATGCGCTCGGAACGTGAGGAGCGCAGATGATGTGCTCGGAGAAATTGGAGCGCGAATGACGCGCACGGACGAC
>JAANMU010002144.1_pt1 | contig 15556 bp, 16 predicted proteins | sample 7279701 | NCBI WGS metagenome assembly JAANMU01 (sample SAMN14094539, study PRJNA606508) | bioreactor metagenome | isolation source: A lab-scale SPAN reactor treating ammonium-rich wastewater day 57 | place: Ireland: Galway | collected 2017-03-13 | reverse complement strand
TCCCCGTCGGACACGATCAGGCTGGTGAGCTTCCCGTTTTCGACGGCGACGCGGGTCAGTTCCTTGGCGGAAATCTTTACGAAGCTGTTGTGGCCCTCGACCGGGTCGACGACCTGAAGGGCATGGGCGCTACCCGCAGCAACGAAGGCGAGGGCAGCCGCAAAGCGATTCATTTTGGTTTGCATGGGCATCTCTTAGCTGGCCTTAGGCTGAGCGAACGGGTTCTGCAGATCTCCTTCGCGCAGTTCCTTGATGGTGACGCGGCCGTCGCGATACTCGAAGCCAACCACGTAGGCCTTCATTTCAGGGGTCAGGACTTTTTTGTCGCCAACCCACGTCTCGACGGCGCCGATGAATGCAACCGACTGAGACTTTTCTGCGAGCCGCACCTCCTTCGGAAAGAAGAAGCGGCTCATGCTTTCGGCCTTGAGCTTCTGGGCGCCAGCCTTGAAGCGGACGTCGAGTTCGCCGTACACAGAGGGATGAACGTGCTTGAGGATGTTCTGGTTCTGAGCCTCGATGGACGCCGGTGTCACGCTGGCGTACTGCATAACGATGTACTGGCCCATCTGCTCGAGATATTCAGGCGAGATCTGTTTTCCATCGACCCAGAAGGTTTTGGTGATCTCGGGGGGTACGAGCATGGTTCGGACCGACTTGTCCATTGTCACGAATCCTGCCGCTTGCAGAATATTCGTGATCAGCGAGCACGCGAGTACCATCAGGAACACTTTCCCGATGCCCGCCTTCGCTTCCATGTCTTCGATAAGTTTCTCTATTTTCATAGTCTCGTCGTCTGATTGCGCTAGCCGATGAATTCACGGACGGCGCTTGGTGGTGTGATCTTGAAACCGAAGGTGAAAGGCAGATACCAGTACAAGGCATGCATGCCGAATGCCCGTTGTTTCCCTGCCTTGATCTTCTGGTAGGCACCGCCCACGAAGATGCCTAAGCCACCAAAGGTCATGGGCTGATTGATCATGATGCCGATCATGAGGCAGCCCATGGCCAGGATCGCCACATCGAAGTCCCACCAAAGAAACTTCGGCGGATCATCCAGACGATGCGGGATGACATACTTCAGTGGGATCCCGTCCATGGGCTGTCAGTCTCCGTTTAGATCAGGGCGCTGGCGATGCCGTCGATGATGCCGGGGCCGATGGCGAACAGCACCGCGAACACGATGCCGACCAGGGCGGGCATGGCGTTCGATTTGGCGAAGCCGACAATGGCGCCGACCAGGAAGGCGGCGATCGCCAGGGTGCGGCCGAGGAAGCCCTCGGACCAGCCCCTCACCAGGTTGTAGAGGCCGCCGAATTCGGCGCCGCTGGTGCCGGCCATCGCCGGGGCCATCAGAACGAGCAGGGACAGCGGGGACAACTTCTTCATCAGGTTTTTCATTGCATTGATCCTCAGATAATTGAAAGAATGGGCTTGTAGTCTCGTCGTCTCGTCGTCTTGAAATCGTCAGCCGATCGTAGGAGTGCGCGTATCGATATCGCGGCGAACTACGTCATTCACGCGGCTCAGCCACTGTTTGTGCAGTTCTGGGCTGTCGAGAACGAGCTCGAGCGCGGCAGTCACCAGCCGGCGCTCCTGGTTCAGGTCGCGTTCGTCGAGTGTGCTGCGGAATCCCTGCAGCTGCGTTTTGGTTTCCTCCCGCACCAGAACGGCGCGGTACCCAGGTTCCTGTGTGTTTGTCTTGTTGCTCATCTCGTCGTCTTGATCGTGATTTCAACATCGGTGCGGCGCAGTTCGCGGTGCAGTTCCGCCCCCCCCTTGAGATCCCCATCGCAGCACGGCTTGTGCGTGCCCGCGTGGATCGATGCGGCCGGTATCCCGGCCGCGATCAATTCCTGCCTGACGGTCTCGGCGCGCTTACCCGCCAGCCTCTCGTTGAATTTCTTGCCCCCCACCGGATCGGTGCGTCCAAGGACAACGATCACCTCCCCTCTCTTCGCCTCGGCAGCAGCAGCGGCGAGTTCCTTCCGCCCCTCCTTATCCAGGGTCGCCATGCCGAAGCGGAAATGAACCTTGAGGGTCGTAATGACAGGTTTGGGCGGCTCCGCCTCTACCTTTTTCACCGGGAGTGGTTTTGCCGGCGGTGGCGGCAAGTGGATCGTTTTCTTGGTCGGCTCGGGACAGTCGATGCAGGCGACGTATTCTGCGCCGCTCCCCAACCCCTTCTGGGTCACCGTCATCTTCTTCTGGGGGGCCTCCGGGGCGCTTGCGCATGCCCCTAAGAAGGCAGCAAGAATAGCCAGAGCTGCTTTACTCTTCATCATTCACCTGCTTTGCCAAAACCTTGGCCGCAGTTGCCGCCTGGCTCACTTCAGCCGGCCGTTCATCGAGACGCACCACAAGAATTGGTTTGACGGTCTGCGGCTTAACGGAACCCTCGAATGGCTGCGACGGCACCGCTTCCTTTCCGTCTACGCGCTTCAGAGCTTGGTGGATCTTCCAAGCGTAGCTATTACGCCTAGCCGCGCACTCTTCCTTCGATAGCTTTTTGCAACCCACGTTGTAGGCGCCGATCGCGTTCCAGTTCCAACCAAGCGCCTGGGTGTTCTTGCTGAGAATCCACGCCCCTACCTTGATATTGGTGCAGGGTTCGCGCAGTTCCTTCTCGCCGATGCCGTAGGCCGCCAGATCCCCCAGCCAAGAGGAGTTGATCTGCATGACGCCAATATCCGTGCTGCCGTCCTTGTTGCGGTTGATTGCATCGGAACGGAAATTCGATTCCTGCTTCGCAATGGCGCGCAGCACATTTTCGGGAATGGCGTAGAGGTCAGCCGCTTCCTTGAAGCAGAACCCTGCATGAGCTGCCGGAGCCAGTGCCAAGAAGGCTGCGATCGCTGAGATGCGTTTTGCGTGATTGCGCATGGGTGGAAAAATATCCGGCAGGCAAGCGCGTGCCAATGGATAAACCCTTGCAGCAATGGCGGGGGTTGAGCCGGAAAAGGCTCTTTTAGGCGGAATGTTGGATGTTTCCGATCACCATCCGCATCAGAACGCCTATTACAGCCAGCGCGATGGGGTAGTAGAAGACCGAGATCGGAAAGGTCATCGTGAAGTAAACCAGCGAGAAGGCAATGATGCCAATGATGGCGTGCCAGGACAGATTATAGACGGTCGGGCTGGTGTAGCGGAAGGAGGCTATCTTCGCCTTGCGGATCATGATGCCGTCGAAAATGATGGCCAACATGAATGGCAGGACGTACGACAACCAGGTCCAAGTGTGTGCCAGCCGGTAGCAGAGCAGATGGATATTGAGCATCATGTTGCTCCAGTACCCCATCAGCCCTTTGAACGTGCCGGCCAGCTTTTCAGGCATCTTGACGCCAGGCGCCACATCCATGCTCTCGGGTATTGGTTTTGCGAAATGGGAGCGGAGCAGTCCATCTACCCCAGTGCCCCCCATGATGAAATTGTAGAGGCGCTCACCATTCGTAGCGACGATGAATGCCTCCGTTTTGCCATACCAGCGCAGCGCCGACATCATTTCCTCGTCGAAACAGGACTGGAACCGCTCCTGTGAGACGAGCAATGGCGAGAACAGCAAGGCCAGCGCCATCAGGATCAACCAGAGAAAGCTATGCTGTCTCACCGCGGCCGCTCACCAAGGTTGCCCAGATCGACGCCGGCATGTTGCAAGTCGCGTGTGGTGCAGATGTGGGAGAGCATCTTGACCAATACCGGTCCGCTCATCACTGCCTTGTCCCTCACCTTGATCTGGAGCGTTTTCCGGCCGTGCTGCGCCATCCAGTCGTGCACCGGCTGCTCATAATCCCAGATGATCCATCGTCCGGAATCATTCTGGACCGACATGCGGACTTCGCAGAGCGTATCGACGCGATCGACCAAGGCTCCCAGGTAGGCACGCAGGATAGTTTGCTCCCCTTGCCGCTTCACCTTGCTGTAGGCATTTATGGCATCGGTCATTGCGGCTTCTACCAGGCTTCGATCGCCGGCTCGAACATAGGGAGAGACGTAACGGCAGTACCGAACCGCCACATCCTTCAGGTTCGGCATGGTCATGAAGGCCTCGCCAGCCACCCTCTCGATCTTTGCGGATTTGATTGCCAAACCAAGGCAACGGTGGGGCGAGAACGGACTCTTAGTTCTCATGCTCGATGATGGGCAGACGCCCCTTGATAATCCGCCCGCCACTGACGGCGCCGATGTACTGCCAGTTGGGAAGCTGTCCAAGGACGTCGGATGGCAGCATGTCGTCGAGGGTTTCCGTTACACGCTCTTGCATTGAGCCGGTGAAATGGGTGATGTTCTTCTCGGTCGAGGAAGTCGTCGCCATGATGACCTGCTTTGAGTAGACGTAGGTTTCGCCGAAGGTTTCGATGACGAAATCCTGGGTGACCCGGTCCTTTATCCGCATGGCGAACAGATTGTTGAAGTTGCCCAGCATCTGCCGGGCCTTATCCATAGATTCGAAGCGTGCTGCGAAGTCCGGAACGGTCTGCGCTGCAGCGACGTTGATGAAACCAGCGCCGGCGGCCTTGTTCAGGATCGAGATGTAGGGCTCATTGACCACCTCGGCTGCCTCATCCACGATCAGAAAGATTTTCTTTCTCTCTCCTTCGATGCTTGCAAAGTTATAGAGATTGGCCGCCACCGATGTCAGGTCAGAGAGGAGCATCGATCCCACAGCGGTCGAAATCGTCTTGTTGGCCAGGGAATCCAGCCCGATATACACAACCGCATTCGAGCGGATCAGTGCCTGCAGATCGGTCATCGGCCGTGCGTCGGACACGTCGCTCGGGTCGGGTGAGAGCAATGGGCCCAATTCACCGGTGGTCAGCATGCCGAGAATCGGAACGAGGTTGGCGATCATCTTCGAGTAATGGGCGCTGTCGTGCTTGTAAATCGTCGACAGGGATTCCACCGCCTCGTTGTGGAATCCTCGCGGTACCAGGATGTCCAGGTAGTAGCCGAGGAGTAGATTGAGCGACTGGCGCACCAACAGCTCGCCATCGTCGGCCGACTTCCCTTTGCCCTGCTTCACTGTTCGGGCATAGTTGGAAACGTCCATCTCCCAGTTCGCCGGCAGCACCTCGTCGTAATAGCGTAGGGTGACTCGCGCCAAAAGGTCCGCCACGCCGTTGTCCACATAGGATCGGATTCGGACAAGGGATGGTTTTTCACCGATATCGAGCATGCCCAGCACGATCGCATTCAGCACGCCCCAGGCAAAGTCGCGGAAGGAGGATGACTTGTCCCCGCCAGGCATAAGCGCAGAAATGCGCGCAGCCAAATCAGAGGGGTTGGTATAGTTTTTCAGGGGGTCGATACGTATGGAATCCCCTGGGAATGCGAGGTGAAGACGGACGTAATCCTTGTCCCGCCCTGAGTGTCTGCAAGCAGCTTTGAACGATGCTTCCCAGGGCTGGTCGCCCTTCGGGTCGATCCCAATGACCGTATACCCCTGGCTGATCGCCATCTCGACGATCAGGTCCAAGAAGCGAGTCTTCCCGCATCTTGTTGTCCCAAGCAAAAGCGTATTTCCGATCATGTTCTGGATCGGCACGTAGAGATCCTCTTCCTCGACATTGACCCCATGGATCCACGGGGCGCCGATGAATTCCGCGGTATTGGCACCCACCTGTTCCCCGGTGATAGCCTCCGTGAGCCACATGATTGGCTTTGGCGGATAGAACTGCTCGGGATCCGCACGCTTGATCTCATATACCCGTTGGGTGTGCACCGGCGTCCAGTCGAAGCCCTTGCCAATCCATAGTGAATCGGTGCGTCTCTCGATTTTCTTCTTCAAGGCTTCGTCGCTGATGAAGCTGATACCTTTCCCACCAAGGTTGAACTTGAGGCGCCAGATCTTCCAACTGCCGATCGCATTGACCACGAAGAACCCAAGCGATGCCGCCCCAAGAAAGGCGATCGGCATCTTTGGCACGGAGGCCGTCTGGTACATGTACGCCAAGACACCCATGCAGCACAACCACCCGACCGCCGAGTAGGCCTCGTAGGTGGTGCGCCATGGCATCTCGAACTGGCGTAATAGCATCAGATACCTCCTGCGTTGATGCCCAACCCAGCCGCAATGTCTGGGCGCAGCACCATCATGCGCAATTGCCGCCCCTTCACGTCAATCATGTGCAGCTTGCGGTTTGGCTTTGTCTTGTCGATCCATAACCACCCCTTGAGCTGAAGCTCCTCCATCAAATCTGTCGAAGGATGGCCATGTGCCGTCAGTTCCTCATGGGTAATCCCCACCCCCTGCGGGACGGCAACGATCTTCCCGGTGAGCTTGTTGCTCGCGTGACACTGGATGATCTCGCGCATCAGCCACGCGTTCTCCTTCTTGAGCGCACCCAGCAACCTCTCAGCCGGGCTGTTCGGATCCATCGCTTTCGGTGGCAGCGCCGCTTCCTGGCGCTTCTCTTTGCGGTTCTCTTCCATCTGGGGCCGGTCGCGACGTTTCTCGCGTTTCTCCTGACGTACATCCTGCGTTCGACCAGGCTGTTCCTGTTCCGCTTGATTGGTGGGGGGAGACGCATCCGGCGTCTGGAATATCTCGCCCGTCTCAGGATCGACGTTGTGGGGCGCTGCTGAAATCGGAAGGGTCGGTTGCCCCAGATCGCGAAGTACGGGTACGGGCGGCTTCGATTCAACAGGCGGGATGGAGGTGCAGGCAGCCGGTGGAAGGGTCAGGCTGACCTTAGCCAGGTGACCGTAGTCGAAACCGCTCGGCATGATCAAATCGTTGTGCTTCAGCTTGACTGCCGTTTCAACAACCTCGGCCGACCCAGGCAGGGTGATCGTCCAGTATTTTCCCGACTCAGGGGACCGCTCGAAGACCCCGGCATTGCACAGCATGTCGGCAAGCGTGTCGGGATCTCGCGGCACCCCGGCGAAGGCATCCCGTGCCAGCAGATTCACGACATCCTGTGCTCCGATTTGCCATTCGATGAATACCCCATCGGTTCCAACCCACAGCCGCATGCCGCGGTGGTTGCAGGCCCAGGTCCCTGTGCGGACCAGTCTCCGCATCGCATCGATGAGATGCGGCTCCAGGTGTACCCCGATAGACAAGTGCCCATAGTTCATTGTCGAACGCTTCAGATCATCCTCAATGATTCTGGTGATGACCGGTGCGATGATTCGAGCGATTGGGTTGTCGCCGGCGCCGACCGGATTTCCGGTTACGGCTGAAGACATCATTGGGATGATCTGGTTGTTATCCGAAGATAGGAACTGAAGAACTTCCGGGGTGACGATCTGGTTTACCAGGTAAGCAGATGTTGCCTGAGCGGCCACCTGGTCGCGGGCCTCAGTCCAACGGATGAAAAAGGCATCGGCTCCCACCGATTTAGCCCAGTCATACAAAGGCGAAAGCAATGGCCCCCATTGATGATTGTTCCGATCGAGGACTACCATATTGCTGACGGTGCGGTAGCTCTGGCTGCACACGCCGGCAATGAAGGTGGCGAGGTTCCATTTCGGCAGTAGGTAATAGCGCTGCTCGACGCCGGCACCGGTCGGGAACACTGAGGAATTGGCTCCCTGCAGGGAATGCAACCCGATCTCGAGGGACATCCTGAACAGTCCGCCGGCGCCGCGGTGATTTGACGTCGCCGTGGCGGGCAGGAGATGGTGATGCCGCGCCAGAGCGAAGATTATTGGCTCGTAGAGCCTGGCGAATTCCTCCCTAGATACCCCGGCCGTACGGAATATCCGACCAATAAGTTCAGCCTGGGAAGCAACGATCTGCTCAGGAGACTTGACCGGGATGCCGGTGTCGAAGGGCGGATAGCGCGGGACGTCAGCCAGTGGATCGGTTGGGTCGAATTGCGGCTCTGGCCCCACTCCTCGAGCTAAAGCTTTGGGATTTCGTTTCTCAGCCGGAGGCGGAGACTTGATCTTTGAAAGAAGTCGCTGAAGCATGCGACGATTTTCGCCGCCGTCAGCTTTCCGCGCATGGACAAACCCTCGCGCAGATGGCGGGGGTTGGGCCGGGAAAGGCCCGAATTTACCCAGCTACAGCAAAAGAAGGGATTGTCCCCGCCTTTTGCTTGGCCTTGGCCTGCTCGCCAAGCCTGGACAAGTTTGCGTTGATCGCGCAGACCGGGCATAACTGGCCCTCGGGCTCCTCGTTCGCGACAACCAGGTATGGCGAGTGACACTCCGGGCAGCTTACGCTGTGCAGGTCTGCGTTGGTGCGCGTGCGGCCAAAGCCGGTCATCACGAGTAGAGAATATGCCTGATTGATGTCGAGTCGCTTGATCCCCTTTACCTGGTGGAGCTTTTCTGTCTTCTGCTTGTAGGCATGGTAGGCCTTCAGCAGTAACCAGCCCCGATTCACTTCGATCGGCAACAGCTTTTCGATCTGTGTGTAGCACTCCATGAAGATAGCGCACTGCAGGTTCCAGCTGTAGCCGATTTCCCGGTTGGCGGCGAAAAAGTGGGCGGTTCCCTGGAAGACTGGTCCGCTCGGCGGCGTTTCGTCACGGAGTAATCGGTAGATCTCTCGCACGCGGCGGTGGGCAGCGCCCGTATAGCGCTCGATGATCTTTGCCTTGGCGCCCTCAAGGACGAGGGCATTGGTGAGCTCGAGGTACTGACTCTGCCAGATCGGGTCATTTGCTTGCACCCCTTCTGGTATGGGCTTGGCCAACATGGCTGACGGACCTCCTCAGTATCGTTTGAATTCAGAACGCCGCTGCGTGAATACGTGCCGCCGCCGGATGAAGCCTCGCGCCTTGGGCCACAACATCCGATGCAAACCTGTAGATCAACCCCTTCCAGTGGTACGCCAAACGCGTGATTTGCTGGTTGCTCATCCCGGCGATTAATTCCACCTGCTCCCAGTCCATCCCCAGAATTACCAGCTTCTCTGTCTGACCGGAAACGATCTCCTTTGCCACGAGGCGTGCATAGTTCAAGTACTCGCGGTTGATTGAGACGATCGCAATAGGGTTTTCATGATTCATCCTGTCTGCGACAAGGATGCTCTTCATCTCTGCCGAGGTGGGTACCAAGCGGGCGAGGCAACTTGTTGCATACGTCAGATATGTGCGCTGCGCTTCCTCCAGTTCACCCATCTGATGCTGGGCCATGCGCAGATTCAGTTCGATCAGGTCTTCCATTATTTCGGTGTGGCAACTCGTTTAAGGTTGTCTCGATAATGTCACTCTGTCGTACTTTTTTTATTTTTCTGAGACGACATTCTGCCAACCCATATTGGGGCAGTCAAGACACATTGTCTATTTATTGAATTACGACAATTATGGGCCGATAAATTTCCCTTCATCGAGATATTACTTTAGTTATACGTTCTTCTTAACTTACACGCAGTTGCTCTTCTTATCCCCCCTGTCGCGACATCAATATTCCATTTTATACTTGCAATATAATGAATTTTATTTCATCGTTTTGTATACATATTGGGGATTTTGTATAACAAAAAATGTCAAACATCCCTTGGATCTGTGCTAAGTGAGCCTTTTTGAGGCGGAATCGATTATGATTGACGGCCATATGGGAGAGCCTGCCAAACAAAGCCCCCAGATTGTTTCGCTACTAGGCGAACGTTCAGTACGCCCGGATCCCTCTATGGATAACAGCCCGGAGCAATTCCGGAAGGTATTTGCCGCTACGCTTCGCTCCATATTGGACCGACAGGGTTTCTCGTCTGCCACTTCCAGGGCGGCGGACGAACTCTCTGAGAGGATGAACCATCGCGTTTCATCCCATGGCATCCTGAAGTGGCTGTCAGCTGAACGGATGCCCGATGCGCCTACCCTAGTCGAACTTTCCTTGATTCTTCGCGAATCTGTGGATTACATGCTGCGCGGAGATGAAACGCTGCGCAGACAGACAAACGATGGACTTAATGAGACGGCTGCCGAACGCGCAGAAAAGCTCCAACTGGTCGACCAGCTTGTGATGCTGCCAAAAACGGCAATCTACGATCCGACCACCTCAGAAAAGAAAATCGTCGCATTGTCGCGGAGCTGGATCGCAGAAAAATTCCCTGGCGTGATGCTCCAAGATATCGACAAGATGAGAGTGCAGGGTGATCACATGGACCCTGCGATACGACAGGGCGATGAAGTTTTGTACTGGACCGCGCCACGCTTTTTTGAGGACAACAGCGTCTACGTCCTGCAGGTTGGTCACAACCGTATGCTGCGTCGCATACGCCAACTGGTAACTGGTGAATTCGAGATTTCCTGCGAAAATACGCGCTACCCGTCTGAGCGCGTGCCTGCCGACACCTTCCCGCATCCTCTAAACCTGCCCGGGGCCGGTTCGCTTCGGGTTGTAGGTAAGATCCTGGCCGTTATTGCCTTCGGGCGTTGATCGACTCGGCAACGGTTTCCAAGCCACCAGCAAGGCGCAATGGGGCATGATGGTTATGCCCAGCTTGAGAACTTCGATGCTTTGCGGTGATGTCCATCACCGACCCGAATATCCTCACCACCTGCCCACCCTCAATTTCCGGCAATCCGATTGAACGAACCCAGAACCGATTCCCCCGCACGGTTATTTTTTCAGCAATGAAATCCCATGGCTTGCCATTAAGCCGAGCCTCTTCGATCGCTGCGCGCACCATTGGCTGATGTTCGGCGGTGAAGAAACCGATTGCCCGCTCATGCGTTATCTTCGTTTCACTGCGGGTTGTTTCATGCAGCCTGTACATACCATCTGTCCAGTAGAGCTCGCCTGACGCACAATCCAGTTCCCAGCCCCCGCTGCCGGAGATATGCTCGTTCTGTCGCATCAGTCGATCCACCCGGCTCCCGTGGGTGATATCTCGAAGCACCCAGATATCCATACCACTCTGGCAGTACGCAGCAAACCTGACCTGCTTGGTCTGGCCGGTGCGCGTCGTGATCGTGATTTCCCCACGCCGTGCTGGATGCACGTCTCTTTCAGTCTCGTAGTAGCGCCGCATTCCTTGCGCCTTGCCCGGGTGCAGCAGGCGAAACCAGTCATCCAGGGTATTCAACTCCGAGCGATCATACCCGGTGATTTTCTCGACGGCCTTGTTGATAAATATCCGCTCGTCCTGGATCAATGCAGCACCGGCGGGAAGCTGCTCGATAAAACTGCGATAGAAGCGCTCCTGCTCGGCAAGTTCAGCATAGCGCTCTTCGCTTTCCGTGACATCGATCGATGCGCCGAGCACGCCAAGCGCCTTGCCAGAAGGGATCCTTACTGCCTTACCACGGCTCAGGTAGTGGCGAATAGTCCCATCCTTCTGGCGCCGGCGGTACGTGACCTCGAATTCTTCCGCTTCACCCCGCAGGCAGCGGTTCACTTCCGAGCTCACCTTCTCCCAATCGCCATCCACCATGCCTTCTCTGCTCTCAGCGAAGGTGATTATCCTTGGTTCTGCCTGATACCCCAGCATAGATGCGTATACAGCATCGCATTCAATTTCTTGTCTCTCAATGTTGCTCTCCCACAGTCCCACACGCGCCATCTTTTGGGCCAGGACAGTTCGATCACGCTCCTTCCTGGCTTTCTCGAATAGACGGAGGAGTTGCTGCTCGCTGGCCTTCTGATTGGTAATGTCGACGGCAGCACCGATGATTCGCGTGATGCGGCCACTCGCATCGCGTATCGGCGTTCCATTGGCCTGGAACCATCGATAGTGGCCGTCTGCGGTTCGCATGCGGTAGCTGGTCGAGAACTCGAGCCTGTGCCCACGAATACAATCGTTGACCTCATCCATCGCGATTTTCCAGTCGTTCTCAGGAAACAGCTCAGCCCACTGAGCGTAGCTGCGAACTGTTTGCCGGGAATCATCGTGGATCTGTTTGAGCAGTGATTCAGACACGGTGATAACCTGAGAATCTAGATCCGCCTCCCAGAGCCCTACACCACCGTAATTGACCGCCAACTGAAGCTTTTCCTGTTGCTGGCGTATGGTCTCGCGCGCCTCATGGATTGCCGTGACATCCGTATAGAAGCCGATGATGCGGGTTGGTTTCCCCTTGTCGTCCCGCTCGACGCAGATTCCACGGTCGATAATCCAACGGTAGCTGCCATCCTTGGAGAGAATTCGAAACTCCGCCGAGTAGTAACTGCTACGCCCGTTGACGTAATCGATGATGGCTTGTTGGACGCGCAGGGAATCTTCAGGATGAAGGCGGGATGTGAATTCCTCGAAGACGTCATCGATCTCGTCGGGTTCGTAGCCGAGAGAGGACTTCCAGCGATTCGAAAAGTAGATCCGCGAAGCCGACAGATGCCAGTCCCAAACGCCGTCGCTGGCGCCCTCGATGAGACGAAACCAATCGTGTTCCTGGTTTGCGAGCTTTTGGTTGAGCGTCTCGATCTGTGACGCGCCACCTGAAGGCATCCCATTTTTACATGTCATACCGGTTCCTCTGAGCCAGCGCCCCTCTGTATGCGGGTCACTTTAAATGATGATAGCCTCTTTTGAATTTCGAGTGGGTGAACGGGGCTACGGGAGGGGTGGGGTTGGCCGGGTCAAGGGCGGGCAAAGCCCGGCAAAGCGAACCCTTGACGCGGCCAATCCCACTACCACGCTCAAGGGCTTGGGGCAGGCAAAGCCTTGCGGCGCCTGCCCCCGAGCCCGTCCGGCGGCGAGGACTTCCCCGCCCTGGGGCGGGGCTAGGGATGGGGACCGCAGTCCGCCCGTCAGGGCGGAGGGGTTCTACCGATGACATTGGCACCCACTCATTTTTCAAAAGAGCCAAATGATATCCCTCGATGCAATCCCTAGCCCGTGAAATACATCACATTGGCATCCCCCACGGCTGGGTATCCCCGCATCCAGATCATTGCCGTACTTCCGCCAAACGTTTGTCGCTCGGACGATAAATCGTCACCAAGCGCGGCAGCCCCCCCACCTTTTCTGGAGGAGCGATCACCATCAGCACACCCTGCTCCTGGTTAAGGGCAAACCTCCCCTGGCGCCGGTGCTTCAGGTCGTGGAGGGCCGAACGCTTGACCTGCGTGACCGGGCTGGCAGCTTTTGCGATCGTCTGCAGGTTCCGCCACGCCTTCTCGGGCTTTCGACCGAACCTGGCCACATACTGTTCTACGGCATGCGCGGTCAGTTCCACATGGCCAAACCCCCCCACCTCGATCAGGGAAGGTTTCGGTTCTGACACTTTCAGTTCTTCGACTCGCTCCTCGCATTTCTCGTCGACCCAGTCCAATTTCCGTTTTTCGACCTTGATCTCTGCCCCAAGAAAACGCGTGCGCAGGAAGAGCGCATACGGTGCCAGATGGTGCTTGACAGATCCGGCATTGAGCAGTTTGCGGATCGCGCCGAAGGTCACAAACAAGCACAGGCCCGCCCCAGCCTTGTTGTGTCCGCAGGCATGGCGCTCCTCGAGTAGATATTGCGCTGCTGCAAGTTCGGCTGCTATCGCACCATCTTCATCCATTGGAACGGTTGTGCGAATCCGGCCCTTGGCGTTCATCCCAGTCGCCCAGAAGGTGTCGTATTCGCGATCCTTGCCAGTCGGCCGTGTGTGCAGGAAAAGATTGTTCATTTGATACTCCTCATGAAACGGAAGATATACAAACGATGATGTTTTTTGGAAATTTTTCACGTGCGCTTTTCTTTAAGGCCTGAATGACCAAGGCCAAAATGTCCAAGCCCTAAAGAAAAACCCCCATGCATGCATGGGGGGAAGTGGTGCATCACTGCTGGCGTGCCTCAGCCATCGAGGCCTTGATCAACTTCACCATGGCGCCCGAAAGCTCGTTGATGTCCGTCAGGGCGGCTGAATACTTCTCGCCAAAAACCCCTGAAGGATCCACGCCGATGCCCAGGCCGACGACCGCAATGCTATCGGCTCTGGCCCTGGCAACGACATCCTTCGCCGATTCCAGGTTGTTCGGCTGCCCATCTGTCACGACGACGATGATCCTCAGCGTCTCTTCGCGGCGGACCAGATCGGCCACTGCCCAGAGCATGGCCTCGGACATTGGAGTACCACCGTCAGTCGTCAGGCTGGCGATGCGGCTTGCCAGATCGCGCGGCCCTTCCTGCCACCGCTTGATGACGCCGACGCCCTCCTCGCCGCCAACGCATGTCGGGAACACGGAGACTTGCGTCTCGATCCCCGGCACGTCGAAGGCCAGCATGGTAGCCATTGCTGCATAGGCCGCCTGCTGGATATTGGACTGCATCGAACCCGATCTGTCGATCAGGATTGATACAGCGGCGTTAAGGTCGATGCCCTCGCTCTCGCGAAAGAAAACATCTCCCCCGAAAGGCACGGCGTGAAGCTGCGAGAAGTCGAGCATGACACCCGCCCGGCTGTGCAGCTTGTCCGTTTCGGACGCGCTGGACATCCAGTTGAGCGTCTTGGTGCGGATGGCGTTGATGCTCGCCCGGATCTTGTTCATATCCACCGCACTGCGGCGCAACTTCATGGGATGGACGTTCGGCATGGTCACACTGTTCCGTTTCCATTTCGCCTTCGCCGCGGCCTGGTTGATGGCCTGCTCCAGCATTTCACCGACATCCTGCGCCACCTGGTCGTCCGCCATCGACAGCAACTCATCGAGGGCCTTGGCACTACCTGCTCCATTGCCACCGGCGCCGGAGGACGCCCCGGATTGCTCCGGCTCGCCTTCTTGCTGCCCACCCTCGCCAGAGGAATTCGCGGTGTTCTGCGTATCCCCCTGTTCGCCGGTTTCGCCACCCGATTTCCCGGATGACTCCCCCTGCGACGGATCGCCAGCTCCTGCTTGCGGCTGGCCGTTTCCGGCTCCGCTGCTTGACTCCCGCTGCTTCCGTTCGCGTTCCTTGTCCTCTTCCTTTTCCTTCTCCTCCTTGATCATCTTGATGATCGCGGCGGTCAGGTCGAAGACTTCACGCTCGGACTCGCAGTTCACCACTTCGTACATCAGCGCATCCAGCCGGGTTTTCATCCCGACCGGAAACCGAGCCTCGGCCACCTTGGCGGTGGGTTCGAGCACCGGAGCCACGCCGCGCTGCGAGAGCACGTCATGACGCAGCTTGTACAGCATGTAGTACTGCAACACTTCCGCTTCCGTCGCCCCCTCAAGCGCGGGCTTGAAGCAGGGATACTTTCCCGCTTCGCCGTCCTCGACAAGGATCTCCACCATCCGGCAGAGGTAACGTCGAGCGGCGGGGAAGGTACGCATCACCAGGCCCTCAATCCGAATGTCCTCGAGGACACTGGCGATAGCCTTCTCAAGCGGAGTATTGCCGGTGAGCGAAAAATCGCTGTGCTTGATGTGGCCGTTCTCGTGATAGATCCAGGCCACCGTCTTCACAACGTCCCGCTCTTCCAGGTCCAGCTCGGGCAGCCTCGGCAGGTAGATGACGTTGCCGTCTGTCGCAGCGCGGTCAGCGCGGACTATCGGGATGTTCGTCCTCTCCGTGATGAAGCTGGTGATTGCGGGCAATGCCCGCTCCAACGATTGAGCCCTGATACTGATACCCATACCACCTCCTCAGAACATCATGGTGGGTTTGGCGCTCGGGGCCTTGCGCAACACCGGCCCGGAGGCAGGCGCTGCAGGGGGCGCCACGGAAGTCACCGGCTGAAGAACCGGGACCGCCACA
>JAANMU010002143.1_pt1 | contig 15556 bp, 15 predicted proteins | sample 7279701 | NCBI WGS metagenome assembly JAANMU01 (sample SAMN14094539, study PRJNA606508) | bioreactor metagenome | isolation source: A lab-scale SPAN reactor treating ammonium-rich wastewater day 57 | place: Ireland: Galway | collected 2017-03-13 | reverse complement strand
ATCGCGCTGGCGCTGGCCTGGTTTTTGAATCAGAAGATCTTTGCCAGGGCCTTTTTCTCCATCTCTGGGAGGGAAGGGACGTCTCATAAAATCCATTCCACGCCTCATATGAGCCTTGCGGGCCGCCATAAACTTCTCGACCTTGCCAACCTGGTCTTCGTTGAGAATGTTTAATGTGCCGCGGCGCTGGTTAATAAATGTTTTCAGTTGATCTTTGTGCAGATCACCGAGTTCATTGACCAGCTGATCGATGTTTTCCGGCGGGGTGTCTTTCTTCATCCCGATTTCGCGCAGCTTGATCTTTGCAATCTGCAGCTTGGCATTGATCTCGATCAGCTTGGTTTCGGTTTCGACTCCCAGTTTGCTGAGGCTGTCAACCTGTTCCTGGCTCAGGCCCAATTTTTCACGAACCTCAGGGAAGTCCCACCATTTCCCCAGACCGGGGCGTCCATGCCGACCGGGGGCAGCTGGAAACTTGCAAAACTGACCCTCGCATATCTGATTTGGGTTCGGGCCTCTCGGCCCTTCGAACGACCATGTCGTGGCTGGAAACGCCAGCAGGGCTGTCAGCAGCCCGACTTTGACTAGATTCTGTACCATCAATTTATCTCCTTTCAGGTTTTTGCTCTGAGTGGGTATCCCTCATACCCTGCCCCCCTGAATGAGCAGGACTTATGCCAGGAAGGCACATCCCCTTCGGTCACAGGAAAATTCACAAAAAGACTGGATATTGCCCCAATTTATCGACTGACTCACCCGCACACACAGCTCCAGTCAGGACAGAATCGGCTTCGCTTGACGTTATCGTGCAGGGGTGTACCTTTTGGTCTATTCGAATTGTCATGAATCCCGCATTTGCCAAGGCTTGGAAACCTCTCATCATCCTGCTGGCCATGATCACCATTGGCTGCTGCGTGCGCTGGGCCTGCATCGCTTCCAAATCCACACCAAGCCATGACGAGTGCATCTCCTACCTGGCCGCCTGTGGAAACCAGGGTCTGTATGCACTCTCTCCTCCTTCCTGCCAGTGGCATTCAATTGCGGATATCCATCGTTTCTATGAGATGAACCCCCAGGCCTCCCTGCGGCATATCCGCGATGATCTGGCACAGTATGACATTCACCCGCCGCTTTATTTCTGGCTGCTGCGGTCCTGGATCACGATCTGGGGCATCTCCTCGCACTCCGGTCCCGCTCTGAACCTTGTTTTTGTATTTCTCTCGGCTGTGGGCCTGTTCCTCCTGGGACAAAAAATCTTTTCTTCCACCAACAGTTCCCTTCTCGCTGTCTTCATCTGGATCTTCAGTCCAATGGTTGCTTCGATCTCTCTGGATGCCCGCCAATACGAGCTGCTCGGCACTCTTTCGATCTATTACCTCCTGCTGGTCCTGGATTTTTCACGATGCCATCCGGGGGTTTCGATCTGGAAGCTGGCTCTTTTGGGATTGATTACCACAGCCGGCCTGCTCACCCATTTTTATTTCGCAATTCTGATCTCGGGTGCTGGGTTCTATCTGATGACCCGGACCCTTTCAGGAATCTCGAAAAACTCCGATGGGGGAGAATCCGCGCATTCCATTTCTCCCTGCCGCCTTCTCTGCTTTGGGGGAGTCACATTGGCCGGGATTCTCCTGTTTCTGGTCATCAACCCCGAATTTCTGAATTCTTTTTCCAATCAGCGAAGCCAGTCCGTACCATACTCCATCAGCGGATTAGTGACCCGGATTGGGAAAACGGTACGGTGCCTGGCGGGTTTCTTTGTTTATCCGAAAGAGCTGATTGTGCTGTTCCTCGGCCTGGCCAGTGTGGCTGTGCTGCCCTTTGGTTATTACTGGAAATCCATTCAGCAGGCATTCCGGAACCATCCATCGATTTTACAGCCTCGATCCGGCTGGTTCCTCGCAGCCCTGTCCGGCTGGTATGGGGGGTGGACTATTCTGCTGTATGTCGGCTTTATCACTCCTGGTATGGGGGGGCGATATCTTTCACCCTTCTGGCCAATGCTCTCTCTCGGGCTGGCCGCTCTTCTGTATCGAGCTGGCCTTCACCGTTCCAGCAGGATAGCTCCCCTGCTGGTTTTGTATTTGGCCCTGGGGGCTGGCGGGTTGTGGTATGGGTATCGCCAGGATCCGGAGAGGCAGCCCCTGCCCGCGCTTGAGGCACACTGGCTGCTGGTCGATTCAGTTCAACGCGGCTGCCTGCCGCGTGTCACCTGGAATCTGGAAAAAGACCTTGCAGTTTATGCCTGCTCACAGGATGACATTCTGTCCACCAGCACAGAATGGTCTTCCCACCTCCCGGAGGGAATCGGTCTTTATGCCGCAGTCAAGATGTATAACTCTCCTGCGAAAAGCCTGTTGATTCTGGACAAGTTGAAAAAGGGCCATACAGTTGAACAGGTCTGTGATGACTGGCTGGATCTGGTGGATTTTTACCGGGTGCGGCCCCTTCAGCCTTAAACCTCAGCCAGCCCGGGCAACGCCAGGCGGCCCTTACCGAGGATAGGCCAGGTTCAGGAGTTATTTTTCACTGTCGAGGCTGGATCTTCTTTCACCCGAAAAAGGCCATCCGGAAACCCACGATCAACAGCAGCACACCGAAGGGGAAGCGCAGTCGATTCGGATCGAGTCGATCCGCCAGCCAGGCCCCAAGGAGAGAAGTCAGCATCGCGGAAGATGCTATCAGAATCCAGGCCAGCAGATTCACATACCCCATCGAATAGGCCGGCCTGCCTTCCGCTCCGAGACCGGACAGAATCCACCCGATGGTCCCGGCCAGGGCACTGAACACTATGAGGCCGCTTGAATTGGCCACCGCTTGATTCATCGGCATCTGCAAAGCCAGGTGCAGGAGCGGGACAGTGATGATTCCGCCACCGACTCCGAGGATTGAGGAAAACAACCCGCTTACACCCCCCACCATGACATAGTTGTTGAAAGAGATTTCACGTCCGGCTTTTTCATGCCTCTTCGGAACAGCTCGCAGGAACTGGTAAGAGATCAACAGGGTGACAAAACCAAAAAGCTTCTGGAGCGAAGCCCCACCAATCACATGCCCGATTCCAGCACCCACAAAAGCCGAGGGCAAGGCCATGCCCGCCATGATGAGCACCGCACGCGGATCGATCGCGCCATTCATGGTATGGCTGACAGCTGCGGACAATGCTGTCACCAGAATGATCGAAAGACTGGTCGCGATCGCCAGCTTGATCGACAGGTCCGCATCGATCCCCAATGCCTGAAATCCATAGTGCAGACAGGGAACAAACAGGATTCCTCCCCCCACACCCAGCATGCCACCGATCAACCCTCCTATCACCCCAATGGCAATGAAAAGCAAAATGAGGGTGGTGCTCATTCAGCTTCAGCCAGGACACGCAGAGTAAATTCAAGCCGATAGGTCCGGGTTTCACCCGGCTCCAGTGTAATCAACCGCCCGGCTTCTCTTTCCCTGGCACGCCCCAGCACCCGCGCATTCCCCGGTTCCAGGCCGAGCACATATTCCTGCTGCCCGATCATTTTCCACTGTGTAAAGTGCGGCAATTGATCCGGACGATAGCGCAGCTCCAGCGACAACCCTCCCAGAAGGACCGGGTTGCGCAAGAAGATAGATACGTATCCATTCTTGTCATGTTCCAGATTGTGGAAATAGACCTTCTCCCTGTAACCTGGAACTGGCTTTCCGAAACGGCAGGCTTCTTCAAGCCCCTCTGCCGCCTCTGCATCCCTTGGCTCGATCCGCGAATGCGGTGTTTCCAGCACAGTTTTTTCATCCAGAAGTGGATAACCGAAGTTGCAGTGATACAGGAGCATGTGTGGAGCAGGGCGGCATCCTTCATTGGTGACTGTATCGGTCAATGTGAAAGTCGAGCTGCCCAGTTTTGATTCGATCACCCGCCGCAGGACCTGGTTATCCCCAAAAAGCATCGCCTCACGCATCTCTCCGGAAAGGCGGAGGATATAATCCTCTCCTTCCCACCCCTCCCATTGGCAAATCTTCGAAGCGGGAAGTGAACTGTAACGCCCATGCAACCCCAGTTCCTGGTCTCCATCCCGCCCGGGGGCTCCCATATAGGTCAACCCACAGGTCGTGACCATTCCACCGGGAAAGGTCCTCAGCCACCCAAGCCCAGGCTCTTCATAACGCGAGGGGTGCGCATCGCCGACCGGCGACCTCCAGGCCAGGTTGGCCCCACGGAAAACCGCCCGGCTGATATCCATGCCACGATCCAGGAGGACATCGAATTTCAATCCGGAACCGGTTTCAAATTCGACCACTTCGACCCCTTTTTCCACCCCATCCTGAAGCCTGACCCTGCGCAATCCCCCGATCTGGGAGATCGATCCGATTTTATCCAACAACTCTTTCCGCTCAAAAGTGACACCCGGATAATACTTCATGGCATTCCCTCACAATTCGATGCCCAGACTCTCAAGGAGCCGGTCCAGGTCATCCTGATTAAAAAAATGGACCTCGATGGTCCCGGAATCATCCTTTTTATGGTGAACGGATACTTTGGTCCTCAATCTCTCCTGAAGGGCTTCCTGGATCGATTTCCAGTGAATATCCAATCCGGCCTGATCCTGAGGTTCTCCCTTTTTCGAAACACGAGGTTTCCTGGTTGCTTCAGATACAGGGTCTCGATCTGGCTCCGGGGATCGTTGCGCAGCCTTTTTGTCTTCGAGGAATCGCTCGAGATCCCGCACCGAGGCTTTGTTCTGGATCGAAAAACTCCAAGCCTCCCGGCACAGGTCCGGCTCGAGGCCAGCCAGAATTTTACCATGCCCCACAGAAAGAAGCCCCTCCTGGATGGAGGACTGAACCTGTTCCGGAAGGTCCAGCAGGCGCAGCAGGTTGGCCACCACCGTACGGCTTTTTCCGACCCGGGCGGCAACCTCCTGCTGGGTCAACCCACTGGCGCCATCCACCACCCCATCCATCAGACGGCGATAGGCACGCGCTTCCTCGATGGCACTCAGGTTTTCCCTCTGAACATTCTCGACGATGGCTATTTCCAGCATCTCCTGCTCATCGGTATCTCTCACCAGGACAGGAACCACACTCAATCCAGCCAGCAAAGCCGCCTTGAGGCGGCGCTCTCCCGCAATCAACTGAAATCGTCCGGGCGCGGGAACATCGCGCCGAACCAGCAGGGGTTCGAGAAGCCCATGCTGACGAATTGACTCCACCAGCTCCTGAAGGGCTTCCGGCTCGAACTCGGTCCGTGGCTGGTAGGGGTTCGGATCGATTCGTTCAGGGGCGATATCCAGAAGGTTTTTTGGAATGATCTCCTCTTCGGTTTCCACCTTTTTAGAATGATCCATTGAAAAAACCGAAGAAGGACGCTCCCCCAGGAGGGTTGACAGACCTCTTCCCAGCCCTTTACGCACCATTGTTGAGAATCTCCTTTGTCAGCTCCATATAGGCTTTGGCCCCCCGTGACCAGATGTCATACAGAATGATTGGCAGGCCATGGCTGGGGGCTTCACTCAAACGGACATTGCGGGGAATGGTTGTCTTGAAAACTTTATCGCCATAATGCCTGCGCAGCTCGTTTTCCACCTCCACAGACAGGTTTGTCCGTGAATCCACCATTGTCAGAAGAAGCCCAAGCAGCTGCAGGTTCTGGTTCGTGTTCTGGCGTGCAAATTCAAAGGACTCCAGGATGTCGGTCAGCCCCTCGAGCGCGAAATACTCCGCCTGAACAGGCACCAGCAGGTGTGTGGCCGATGACAGGGCATTCAGAGTGATGAGATTTAATGCCGGCGGACAGTCCAGGAAAACAAAGTCATATTTCTTTTCATTGTGCGACAATCCCTCCAGAATCCTTCGAACACAATGGGCTGGATCCGGCATCTCGCTGAGCAGTTTTTCCCCCCCTACCAGGTCCGGGCAGCCGGTCAGGATTTCGAGGCGTGGAATGGTGGGGTGTGGCAGTGGCTGGGGGTGCGCTGCTGGATCCAGAAGCAGATCGAGCAGGCTCGGCTCCTCCTGAGACTCGCAGGCAATACCGCTGGTGGCATTGCACTGCGGATCCAGGTCGATGATCAGTGTCAGTTTTTCGGAGGCAGCCAGGCAGGCGGCAAGATTGATGACAGTGGTAGTTTTGCCAACCCCCCCCTTCTGGTTGGCAACCGCAACAATAACAGGCCCATTCCGGACCTCCCCCTCGAGATGCGCCTCTGACACAATCATTCCTCCAGCTCGGATGAAAGACTAGTCTCTCAGGGCATCTTTTTCAAGGGTGGATTATGACAGCTCGGCAGGTTTCGGGCTGAATGTTCCACGTGGAACACTCTCAGCCCGGATTTTTTTGCGCGGTATTGAAAAAACGATCGTCTTCCAGCCCGGTCCGGACATTGTCGAGCCTGTTGAATAAAACCGCAGCCTTTTCCGGTGATATCTTCACCATGGCATCCAGAATTTCGCCTCGGTCCTTGTTGGATATGCTGTTCATCACTGTGATCGCCAGCTCAATTCCCTCGAGATCCTCACCCAGTGGCAGGGGTGAGGGCAGAGTCGATTTGGGATCGGGAAAAGATACTCCCAGAAGCAGATCCGCCGCCCTTTTTGGACTCATCGCTTTGACCGAAAGGTTCAGATCTTCCAGCCTCTTCTTCTTTTCAGTGGTCATCTCCGCTTTTCGCCTGGCTTCGATGTCCTTGAGCTGATCGAGTTCCACACTGATTCGTTTTTGAAGATTATTCAGCCGATTGATCTCTCGCTTGAGATCCTCTTGTGCCACCTGAATGGAATTTTCCCGTGCATCCAGGGCCTCTTCTTTCTTCTTCAGGGCATCTTCTTTCTGGAGGATTCTCTGCATGGTATTCTTGAAGCCATCTTCTTCCCCCTGATCCGTTTCTGTTTCGGGATGTAAAACCGCTCTTTCGAGTTCCTTCTGGTCCCGTTTTTCCCGATTCAGGCGTTGCTGGTGTTCGTATGTGGCAAGCTCCTGTTTGACCTTTTTATCTGCCATCTGCTCAAATGGATATTTGAGGAAATCAACACCGATCTCCCCTTTTTTCAGCCAGTTGTTCCAGACCAGAAAGCAGCTCACACCCAGCGCCAGACAGAGGATCATCAGGATTCCGGAAAGGAGGATTCCCCCGTGCTCCTTCTGCCGCACCTTCTGTGTGATCCCGATATCATCCATTTCTTTCTGCTCTTCGGATCGGGTTTCATAGGCCCAGCGTTCCTGGTCCCGCCCCTTGAGCCTTTCCATGGTTTTTTTCTCGCGGGAACGTTCGACTAGGACCAGTCTTTTCTGCCGGAGTTCCTCGGTTCTTTCGATCAGTTCCTTTTCAGCCAGAAAGGACTCCTGGTTGAGTCGTACCAGGTAACGGTAGTGCTCATGGAGTGCCTGTCCGAGAACCTGGTTCCCCTGACCCGGATCCATTTCTTCGCGGATCTGGAAGGCCTCGACTCGCAGAGCATTACGGAAATCCAGCGAGCGCTGGACCTCCTGTTCCTTTCTCAGGGTATCGATCCGCTGGAGCTTTTCCTGGTGCTCCTTGAGCTTGAGAAGCTTTTGCATTCTAAACTGATATCTTCTCATTTCTTCGCCTCGACCGAATTGTTCGCCAGGTTGTTCAGCTGTTGTTTCGTCAGGTCAAATTCGGATTTTTTTTCCGGTTCCTGCCTCAAAAAAGCATCTGTTTCAGGCTTTTTATCGATCGCGAGATCGACATCCGGGTTTGTTCCTTTCCGGTAAGCACCCAGATTGATCATATCTTCCATTTCCTCATAGGTGGCCATACGGTTCCTGACAATGGCAGCCGCTGCGCGATGCCTCGGATCGACAATGTCATTCATGACACGTGAAATGCTGCGCAGCGGATCGATGGCTGGGTAATGGTTTTTATGGGCCAGATTGCGTGTCAACACGATATGTCCATCGAGAATCCCGCGTGCGGCATCGCTGATCGGCTCATTCATGTCGTCTCCCTCCACGAGAACCGTGATCAGCCCGGTGATGCTTCCACGATGCGGGGAGGTACCACATCTTTCCAGGAATCTGGGGAGCATGTTAAACACCGAAGGCGTATACCCGCGTGAAGTCGGGGGTTCACCGATAGCCAGTCCGATCTCTCTCTGGGCCAGGGCCATACGGGTGACTGAATCCATCATAAATGCGACTTTCAATCCCTCATCCCGGAAGTACTCAGCGATGGACATGGCGGTATGCGCTGCCCGAACCCGGACCAGTGGCGGCTTATCGCTGGTGGCCACAACCACCACACTCCGCGCCAATCCTTCAGGACCTAAATCCCTCTCGATAAAATCCCGGACTTCCCTGGAGCGTTCACCCACCAGTGCCACAACAATCACTTCTGCTTCGGAATACTTCGCGATCATCCCCAGAAGGGTGCTCTTACCCACCCCGCTTCCGGCGAATATTCCCACGCGCTGGCCTTCCCCAAGTGTCAGCAGGCCATCGATGGCCCTCACCCCGGTGGGAAGGATCTCCTCGACTCGTCGCCGAGCCATGGAGTCGGTCGGCTCACGATGAATCGGAACTCTTTTTTCATAAAGCAGAGGGCCTTGGCCATCCATCGGTGCTCCAAGTCCATCCAGCACTCTTCCCAGTAGGTTTTTTCCGGTGGGAACCTGGGCTTCGAGGCCGAGGGAAACGACCTCATCTCCGGGTGAAATCCCCGCCAGCACACCCAGTGGCATCAGGAGTGTCTTACCCTTTCGGAACCCGACAATCTCAGCACGAACCGGTTCTCTGAGGCGCGAAGATTGGATCTTGCAGACATCTCCAATACTTCCCGCCGGTCCGGCGGATTCGATCACCAGGCCGATAATTTCCTCGACTCTTCCAATCTGCAGGATCGGATCGACCTCACTGGTGCGAGTCCTGTACAGGTCCCAGTCGAGAGATGGTGCTTCGATCGGCTTCATGGCCCTGGATCGCTTTCTTCTTTTTGCGGCAGCACCGCTCTCATGATTTCGTCCACCTGAGTCCGAATCCTTGCATCGATAATGCCGGAGGGTGTTTCGATGCGGACTCCACCCCGGTCGACACGCCTGTCAACCTCCAGCTGAACAGTTTTGATGTCATCGAATTTATGGATGAGGTCGAGCTTGTGAATTTCCAGAATCTTCAGGTCATCCGGATGAACATGCAGTGTCACCTGCTGGCGCTCTCTGGCTCGCTTCAATGCTTCCTCAACAGTGCGCAGGACCAGCTCCCGGTCCTCATCCTGGACTCTATGAATCAACCGCCGCGCCACCTGCAGAGCCAGATCGATCAGATCGTCCCTGTTGTCTTCCAGCATCTTTGACAATGCGAGCTGTGTGCTTTCGATGACCTTTCCAAAATCCTCAAAGGCCTGTTCGACCATGGGACGATAGTTCGAATCGATTTCATTCTTTTCGTCGATCAATGCCTGTTCGCGTGTCTGCCGGAAGATTTCCTCCCTGCTGGCTTCCGCTTCCTGCTGGATGCGCCTGGCTTCTTCAAGCGCCTGGGTTCGTTCTTTGATTGCGGCTTGCATGGCGGCCCGTTTGATTCTCTCTGCGGCTTTCTGAGCGTCATCGATGATCCGGTCCGCGTCAGTCTCGGCATTCTGGAGAATCTGGTCGCTATACCGGATTCTAACCGGCTCCTGGGCAACTTCGACTCTAAGGACTTTGGGTTTGCCTGTCATCATATCTTACATTATGTAATTATATTATATATGGGTTGCCATTTAACCTTACAGATATCAGGTGATAAGGTCTTCTTCGGACCGTGTGATCGTAATTTCACCTGCCTCTTCGAGGCGCCGAATAACCGAAACGAATCTCTGCTGAGCTTCTTCCACCTGGCGCACACGCACCGGTCCCATGAACTCCATATCTTCCTTGACGATCTCTGCCGCCCTCTGGGACATATTGCTGAAGATTTTCTGTTTGACGTCATCGGAAGAGCCTTTGAGGACGACTGCGAGTTCTCTCTGATCGACTTCCTTGTGTACCTGCTGAATGGAGCGGTCATCCAGAAGAACCACATCTTCAAAGACAAACATCTTTTTCTTGATCGAATCGGCCAGCTCTGCATTTTCCGCCTCGAGGGTTTCCATGATCGAACGTTCCGTTGTCCGATCGACCCTGTTAAGCAGCTCTGCAAGCGCTTCGACACCACCGACAGTAGTAAACTCCTGTGAGAGGACAGTGGCGATTTTTCTTTCGAGAACTCTTTCAACCTCACGGGTTATTTCTGGCGCTGTCTGGTCCATGGTGGCAATCCGCAAGGCGACCTCCGCCTGCTGTTCCGGAGGCAGTGCGCTGATAACCGGGGCAGCCTGTTCAGGTGACAGGTGCGAGAGGATCAAAGCGATGGTCTGAGGGTGCTCTCCCTGGATGAAGTTGAGCAGGTGTTCCGGTTCGACCCTTTTCACAAAATCGAATGGTGTGACCTGCAGAACTCCCTGGAGCCGTGCAATGATTTCCAGAGCCTTTTTCGGGCCGACAGCCTTTTCAAGAATGTCTCTTGCTTTCTGGATGCCACCCTGGCCAAGGACCTGCTGAGCCATGGCGGTATGGTAAAACTCCTCGAGCACCAGGTTGATGGTATCGGCACTCATGCTTCCAAGCGCGGCAATTTCGACTGTCACCTGTTCGATTTCAGCATCGGTTAGATTCCGGTAGATATCGGCTGCTATCTCGGGGCCAAGCGCCACGAGCAGAATCGCCGCTTTCTTTCTTCCGGTCAGGTCGGTTCCATTTTCAGCCTTGCTTCTGCGTACCATGTCAGTTTACTCCGCCAGCCAGTTTCTCAGGATGCCGACAAAATCTTCAGGTTTGCCTTTGGCATAATTTTCGATCTCTTCCCGTATAATTCTGCTCTTCTGTTCTTCCGGGGGTAAGTTCTCGAGATCGCCGATGGACCGCAGCCCGAATTCACGCTGCGAAGGCTCTGGGATTCTCGGCCCAGGAAGTGAAATCTCCTCGGAGCGAACCAGTTCCTCTTCGGCCGGTTTGATGGAGAAAACCTTGCGCAGGAAATAGAAGAATACAAGAATCGAAATCAAAGCAGCTGCCAGAAATGCCGCGCTTTCCACATTGGTCCGGATGGTTTCCCAGCGGGCCTCAGTTTCTGCCAGGATCTCTCCGGAACGGTCAAACGGCACCTGGTTGAGCACGAAGTGATGGCGGGTGCTGTTTTCGATGTGGGCTGCCGCCAGCTTGAGAGACTTCTCCAGCTCCGCCATCTGTTCCGGTGTGCGCTGGACATACTTTTTTTCGCCATTTTCAATCGTCGGAACATAATTGACAGCGATTGAGATCCACTGTGTTTCGAGCTCTCCCGGGGCGACCTCGGTGCTGGTTTCCCGGACCAGGCGCGGCTCATTATCCACCTCCTGGGTTTCCTGGGTCATGCTGGAGTTGCTGGCGTGGCTGCTACTGTCCGGTCCGATATTGTCATCGGGATTATTCGAAGGGGTCCCCGGGATTCCACCCGGCTGGTTGGTTTTATCTTCGATCTCTTCTGTCCGGCGCCTCTTCTCGAAGGGGTTTTCCGCATCGATGTATTTTTCTTTTATTGCTTTTTTATCGAAATTCAATTTGACATCGGCGGCGATGGTATAATTGGCGCCGCCACCGACGATCGGATCGAGGATATTCGCGCAGGCCTTGATGCGGCGCTCGCGGAGCAGCTCTTCGGATTTGCGCTGCTCGTCAGTGAGCAACTCGGTTTCAGATTTCTCACGATACCCGGACAGCACCCGGCTGTTTTCGTCAGTGACAATGACATCAGCCGGTTTAAGCCCGGGCAGGGCATTGGCGACAGTCCATTGAATTCCCTGGACCGATTCCTTTGGGAGGGTCTGGCCCCGGGTGCCGACTTTGACCGATGCGGTGGGTTTCGTGTCTCCACTCGGGAACAGGCCTTTTTCTCTTTCGGTCAGCTGAACACGCGCCCAGTCAATCAGGTCGGATCCTTTTTCGACAGTCGATTCGAGTTCTTCCTGGAGTGCACGCAGGCGGGTTTCGCGGAACTGGGCGCTGGTCTGGCTCCAGTTATATTCTTTGAGGATCCCATACCCCCCCAGGGGTTTCTGGCGATTGCTGATGGCAAATTCCGCACGCAGCTTGTCACGGTCCCCAAAGACATAGACCGCTCCATCGCGGATGTTGTAGCGTGCGCCTTTCTCGTCGAGGAACCGGCTGAGCTCCCCAACCTCGGCGTCATCGAGGCCGCCATAAAGGAAATCCCCGCCCGGCAGGAAATAGGCTGCCAAAGATATTCCCAGCAGCCCCAGCAGGAGGGCGCTTGTCAGGCCTCCGACATGCCATTTTTGGCCTGCGGTCAGCTGGGACCAGAGTCTCTTGATATCTTCCTGGAGACGAATTAACCAGTCTGGCATCTTCTACCATCCCATTGTCTGGATTCGCTCCAAGACCAACATGCACAATTCAGGCCACCAATCCCATTGTGGACTGGTAAATTTGTTTGTTTCAATTTTCCAGCGGTGATGAACGAGTCAACTCCCGGCCATCTTCATTCAGCACCAGGACATCCGAGGGTTTCAAGCCGGCAAACGAATTTGCCACCACCCACTGGATCCGCTCGACATCGATATCCGGCAGCACCGCTCCACCAGTCCCGACAATCACTGCCGCACCTTTCTTCCCTTCCCCACCCTCCAAAGCAAACCGGTCTCTTTGGCGGAATCCAACCCGTGCCCACTCGATATGATCACACCCCTTCGACAGAAGCTTCTCGAGTTCCTTCCGAATCGCATTCAGTCGATGTGGATCGGGATTTGACGAGCCGGTCAGTTCAACAACTTTTTTTGTCTGCTGGCTATAAAGGTTCTGGCGGTGTTCCTGCCATTCCTGGAACTCTTTCCGAACCTCATCGGCTTCGCCCCGGATGCTGATAACAGTTCCTTCATCGGTCAGCCGATAATTCATCCCTTTTGATTTGAGGAAATCGACCACATCCGCCATTTTGTCTGAATCCAACCTGTCGAACAGAACCTTTTCGCCTCTGGCATGGATAACCGCCACCAGCACCAGCTGAATCGACAGCAGCAGGCCGATTGCAGCAACCCCTTTCAAAAAAAGGCCAGGCGTTCCCTTCTCTGGCATCTTCTTCCCGATCCATTTAATGGCAGCTGAAAACACAGGTCATTCCCCCAATCCAATCAAACTCACAAGCCCTTACCGGTATGACGTTTCATGGTTCGATTTGTTCACTCCTCAGTGCGACCTGGTTTTCATGCTTTGTTTCATTCTGATACCCTCGCCAGGGCCGCCAGCTCGTTCCGATGATCGAGACATTCCCGATAGGCAGTCCAGGAACTACACGGGCAACCATCTCACGTGCTTCCTGGATATCCTCTTTCGACAATCCACGTGCGAGGATAAATGCGATCGGTTCAGCATCCTCCATCTTTCCCGGAAAATAACTCGGCAGTGAAACACAAACCCTTGGTTCGACAACCGCAGGCCAGCGCTGCCGAAACTTCTTCTCCAGTTCCCTTTCCCAGAGGCCTCTCTGTGCCAGGAGGCGGAGCTCATCAAAGGTTTTGGCTTTTTCGAGGATCGCTATCGGATCTTCTTTGACATAGAACGTGCGTTTCTGTTCATCGAAACGATAAGTGACCTGGGTTTTTTTCAGAAAGTCGAAAAGTGTTGGCTGCAGTTCTTCCGGGACACCGACAATCAGGACTTTCTCCTCTTCGGGAACCCAGGCATCCAGTGTGTAGGACTTCTGAGCACACAGAGTCAAGAACAGCACCACCAGAACCAGACCGGCATGGAAACGAAACGCCATGATTTTCTCCCCTTCCCGTTGTGTTGTCTCTGGAAACCCCCCATGCAGTGGAGCGGACTGGCGGTCCGGGCTTTACCTGAAGGTTTCCGAGACTGATAACAACAATCTGCTTTATGGGTGGAAGGAGGATGGACAAATGGGGCAGGCCTGCAGGGTTCTGGAATATCCCCCTGAAACCAATTTGTAGACCCGATTCATTTGAACTTTCTCCCCCATCATCCTTGAGTTCCCCAACCCAAAGATGACCCGGCAGCTGCGGGCAGCCTCAATCAGACCTGAAGACGAGAAATTTCCTGGTAGGCTTCAACTATTTTGTTGCGGATCTGCAATGTAAACTGAAAAGCCAGGTTTGCATCTTCGACCGCCACCATGACATCCTTCAGGTCGGTGACTTCGCCGGTCGCAAACTTGCTGATCTTTTCCTCAGCGACTGATTGCAGATTGTTGACTTCCCCCAGTGACTTCTCGAGCAGGTCCCGAAATGAAGCTGAACCCGTTGACTCCGGGGCCCCTAACCCCTTTGTCAATAGGTTATCCGTACCTCTTGTTGCAACAGGATTTACTGAGATCGGATTAACCATTTGTCTATAGTACCTCAAAACCGGTTTGGATTCCAAGGGGGAAAAATAAAATCGGCATCACTTTTTTTAGGCGCTTCGACCAATTTCCAGAATCTTGGCTGCGATCTGTTTGGTGGTGTTCATGGCGGTCACATTGGCTTCATAAGCCCGCGAGGCATCGATCAGGTTCACCATCTCATCCACCACCCGGATATTCGGTTTCCGGACAACCCCATTCGGGCCGGCATCCGGATGAGAGGGCTCATACACATCCATAAAAGCTTCAACCCCGGAGGCTTCCACTATTTTCGACACCCGAACCCCTGCTCCGATGATTTTTTCCTCCTGGGCCTCATCCAGCATCTTAGCGAAATGGGCTTTGGATCCGCCAACCGATTCAAAAACCACCGCACGGCGACGATATGGGCCTCCCTCTTCCGTCCGGGTGGTCTGGGCATTGGCAATATTGTTGGCTATCACATTCATCCGGATTCTCTGGGCTTCCAGCCCGGATGCCAAAACATCAAAAATCATGATTCCCTCCTATCACCTTCCCAGAACAGCCGTTTTCAGGTCACGGTAGTTCCGGATCAGCAGTTCGGTCAGCGCGTTCATCCTGCCGCCATTTTTCGCCAGCTCGGCCATCTCACGATCGATGCTCACATTGCTGCCATCGGCTCGGACCGGAGTCGAAAAATCGGTTCTGGCAGTGGGGGACAGATGCTTCAATGTTTCGAAAAGAGAGCTGGATTCAACCCCATCCCCGGAAACTATCCCTTCTGCAGAAGATGCTTTCAGTGCGCTTTTCAGGCGTTCCTCGAAACGAATCTCCACACGCTGATAACCTGGGGTGTCGACATTGGCGATATTGTTGACAATTGCACGGTGCCTGGCGGAATACCCATCCAGCGCGGACTGAATGACCAGATTGACTTTGTTGCGATCGAAAAGTGGATTGATCATTGTTTTCTCCAATTCATGTCCAAGCATCTTTTATACCACTTCGTTTTTACCGGAATGTGATTCCTGTAAGTTCTGTATGTTAAGGATGTTGCATGACATTTAACCAATGGGGATTCTGTATGAAACACATGGAAAAAAATGCCGATGGTTTCACTTTCGGTCCCCCTGGAGGATTTTTTCCCTTCGCGAAAGTGAGGTTCTCTGATAGTCTTTCAAGGCTTGAATCAGATGACCGGTTTCAAGGAGTTGTTCATGTCCAGCA
>JAANMU010002141.1_pt1 | contig 15558 bp, 6 predicted proteins | sample 7279701 | NCBI WGS metagenome assembly JAANMU01 (sample SAMN14094539, study PRJNA606508) | bioreactor metagenome | isolation source: A lab-scale SPAN reactor treating ammonium-rich wastewater day 57 | place: Ireland: Galway | collected 2017-03-13 | reverse complement strand
GAAAGATAAGCGGCGCGGTAATTTTTAGGCTATATTGTAAAGTAGATGTAAAATTAAATTTTAACATCTAATTTTTTTCCAGAATTGATTTGCTGCTGTGCCGTCTGAACGGCGTTTTGCTGCCCTTGTGCATTTTGTTGAATCATTTGCAACAATTGGACTTGCGGCGAATTTTCGTCTATTGTCTGCTTTAGCACTTTTACTTGAATTTGCGGCTGAACAGACGTATTGCGTGCAGCTGCTTCGAGCAGGTTCGGTTGAACTGAATTGACTTGCATGGTGCGAACTCCGAAAATAATCGGTTATTTTACGACAAACTTAATCTATACGAACTACAATTCAAAGAAAAAAAATCGTGATATGTCCGCTAAACGCAAAAAAATTGTGATTCTTGGCCCCGCGCCGCCTTATCGCGGCGGAAATGCGATGTTTATCGCTTATTTATACAACGCTTTACTTGAAAATTACGATGTTGTTTTGCTGAATTATTCGTTACTTTATCCGTCGTTTCTTTTTCCGGGTGCAACGCAGTTCGACCTAAGCAAAAAATCCGTAAAAAATGTGAAAAGCGAGCGGATTATTAATTCGATAAATCCGTTTAATTGGTTGCAAGTTGCGCGTAGAATACGTCGCGAGCAAGCCGATTTGGTTGTGTTTGATTGGTGGAATCCGTTTTTTGGCCCGTGTCACAGGGTAATTTCATCGCTGATAAAACGCCGTTATAGCGGAAAAATACTGTTTCTTACCGAAAATTTTATTTCGCACGAAGCACGTACCATAGACCGTTTACTGACACGCATAGGATTATGCAATGCCTCGTGCTTTATGGCACTTTCGGATACGGTAGAGCGCGAATTGTCCGCACTTGCCGCCGGCAGAAAAATCTATCGCAGCGAGCTTCCGATGTTTGATTATTCGCTTGCGGGTTCGGGTTTTGACCGATCCGCCGAGCGAAAACGTCTCGGGCTTACAGACAACGACGATGTTTTGCTGTTTTTCGGTTATGTGCGTAAATATAAAGGACTTGATATTTTGCTCGAAGCAATGCCGGAAATTGTGCGTCGCGTTCCTCGTGCCAAACTTGTGGTTGCGGGCGAGTTTTATGATGATAAAGTCGCCTATGAGTCTATTGTCAGCTCTAACGGTACGGCCGGTATTGTTCAATTTTGGGATAAATTCATACCGAACGAAGATGTCGGGCGTTTCTTTGCCGCCGCCGATGTGGTTGTGCAGCCATATCGCAGCGCTACGCAGAGCGGTATTTTGAATACGTCGTACAGTTTCGGAGTTCCGGCTGTGGTTACCCGCGTAGGCGGATTGGAGCAATATGTGGACGACGGCATTACGGGAATTGTTTCGGGGCCCGAATCGCCGGAAGAAATAGCCGCCGGTGTGGAGCGTTTTTTTATTCTGAAGCAAAGCACTGATTTTGCCGCAAATATTCGCGCCCGCGTCAGCCGTAGCGGATTCAATAATATAGCCTCTGTTTTCGAGGAAATTCTGCGGGATTGCGAAGATTAAATTGTATCGTATTTTCAGCGGGAATAATTGCCGCAGGATGAAAAAAAATTGTTTTTACCATATAGAAAAAATTTGCGATTTTACTCAAATTGAATGGATTGCAATAGATAAAAGCAAAAAGCGTAACTTTGCGCTGTGAGGTTTTCTGTTTCACAAGGCGATCGGCGATAATTGTAAATCTTTCAATATAGTGCAGAAAATAGTATAATATCGTTATTATCGCGGTAAAATATTTGAGGTTTGATCAAAACTGCAAGAATAGAAACGTATATATGCATATTACCCGAACGGCAGAATTTTTTCACGCAAGCCATTCTACTCGATATGCCTGACCGCAGAACATAATTCTGCTCAATATAAACCGAAATCGATAATAATGCGTTGAAAATCATAATCTTACAACAGCCGTAAAGTATATCGGGTTATACTAAGAAAATAATGGCGATTGAATAGAAATCGCAACCGAATAAAACCTAAGAAACGGGGATACCCCCCGAAATTCGCCGGATTTTCCAGCAAAACATCAATAAAGGAGGGCAATAATGGCATTAACCCCAACTCCATACATCTGGATGAACGGAAATTATGTTTCATGGGAAGATGCGAAAATCCACGTTCTCTCTCATGTTGTGCATTACGGTTCGAGTTGGTTCGAGGGAATGCGCGCCTATAAAACGAGCAAAGGAACGGCTATATTTCGTTTGCGCGAGCATATACACCGTCTTTCGCTTTCCGTCAAAATTTATCGCGGAGAATTACCGTTTTCGGAAGAAGATATTTGCGATGCTTGTTGCGAGCTGATACGCCGGAATAAAGTGGAGGCTTGTTATTTGCGGCCGGTTGCATATCGAGGATACGGCGAATTGGGAGTTTATCCTTTGACTTGTCCTTTAGATGTGGCGATAGCTCTATGGAGTTGGGGCAAATATCTTGGCAAAGAAGCGCATGAACAAGGCGTAGACGTGTGCGTATCGTCGTGGCAACGTCTTACGAACAATTCGATGCCGGCCGCGGCAAAAGCCGGCGGCAATTATTTGAGCTCGCAGTTGATTCGTATAGAGGCTAATCAGCATGGCTATGCCGAAGGTATCGGACTTGATATAAACGGAAATGTGAGTGAAGGCAGCGGCGAGAATATTTTCTTTGTAAGCGACGGCGTAATTTACACACCTCCGATGAGTGCCTCTATATTGCAGGGTATTACCCGCGCATCTGCTATTACCATAGCCGAAGAGCTTGGCTGTAAGGTAGTCGAACAAGTCATACCGCGCTCTATGCTTTACACTTCCGACGAGATATTCTTTACCGGAACGGCAGTCGAGATAACGCCCGTTCGTTCGGTAGACAGAATCCCGGTCGGCAATGGAAGTGTAGGCGAAATCACTAAAAATATTCAGAAAAAATTCTTTGAAGTGGTTGAACAAGGTGAAGATGCCCGCGGCTGGCTTACGTTTATATAAAAGAGAGATTTGCTTGTTTTACGTGAAAGTCCCCAACCTTTTTTGTGATTGGGCAGATAATAAGTACCCGACAGGAGAGTTTATTTCTGTTTTTAGGGTAATTTTGCATTAATTTTTCAGTTACATTCTAAATATCAAGTTCGATAGACATGGCATCTTCCAAGAAAGCGACTTCCTCAAATGTGGAGCAAACGTCGAAATCCGCGAGCAAAACAAAAGTAGCCGTTCAATCGGCTAAACAAACAAAGAGCGGCAAAGCATCATCGGCAGCCACAAAAAATGCCTCGAGAACAGTAGCCGTTGCTCAAACTTCGGCGCAACAGAGTACGAAACCGTTTTCTGCTTTCGATATATCGGGGTTCGATAAAGAAACCGTGGTGCGTTGGTACGCTTTAATGCATCTTGGCCGTAAATTGGACGAAAAGGCTGCATTATACCTTAAAATGGCAAAGGGCTGGTCGTATCACGCGCCGTGCGCAGGCCATGACGGGATTCAGCTTGCAGTCGGTCAGATATTTCGTTCCGGCAAAGACTTCTTGTTTCCGTATTACCGCGATTTAATGACGTGCTTATCGGCCGGATTAACAATTGAGGAAATTATCCTTAACGGGTTAAGCAAAGACGGCGACGTAGCCGGCGGCGGACGGCACATGAGCAATCATTTCGCTAAACCTTCGGTAAGAATACAGAACGGTTCGTCGTGTACGGGCAATCACAGCCTTCATGCAGCGGGAACGGCACGTGCCATAAAGAAATACAGCGGCGGCGAGGTGTCTATTTATTCCGGCGGCGAATCGGCTTGCTCGGAAGGATATTTCTATGAAGCCGTTAACGGTGCGTCGCGCGAGAAACTGCCTGTTATATTTGTTATACAGAACAACGGATACGGCATTTCAGTTCCTGTGGAAGAGCAAACGGCAAATGCGCGTATCTCAGATAATTTTACGGGTTTTAAGAATTTACTGATAGTTAATTGCGACGGCCGCGACCCGTTCGATTCTTATCGTGCAATGCAAAAGGCGCGAGAATATGTGTTATCGGGTGAAGGTTGCGCAATGGTTCATGCAGACTGTGACCGCATAGGCTCACACTCGAATTCTGATAATCACGAATTATACCGTACAAAAGAAGAGATAGAGGAGATGAAAACGCGCGATCCGTTGCCGCGTTTCAGGTCTATGATTATTGAAAGCGGAATTTTAACCGAAAAACAAGTTACCGAGATTGAGGCTGAGAATCAGCGTCAAATTTTTGCGGCGGCCGATAAAGTAGAGATTGCTCCCGACCCGTCGCCGGAATCTTACAAAGAGTGTTTAATGCCCGAAGCTATTGTCGGCTACGACGATAATTCGGAAAGCCGCTACGTTAATAATCCGAATGAGCCGCAACTTACTTTCCGCGAGGCAATTAATACGGCTCTTATGCAGGAGTTCCGTCGCAACCCAAATACTTATCTTTGGGGGCAAGATGTCGCTTCGCTGAAAAAGCAGGGTATATTCAATGTTGTAAAAGGAATGCTCGACGAGTTTGGCAACGACAGAGTTTTCAACGCTCCGATAGCCGAAGATTTTATAGTTGGAACGGCAAACGGCTTCAGCCGATACAGAGAAGATATTCGTGTAGTCGTGGAGGGAGCCGAATTTGCCGATTATTTCTGGCCGGCTATGGAGCAGCTTATAGAATGTTCTCATGATTATTGGCGCACAAAAGGGCAGTTTTCGCCGAATGTCGTCATAAGGCTTGCCAGCGGCGGATATATTCAGGGAGGATTGTATCATTCGCAGTCGCTTGACGCGATTTTTGCCCATATTCCCGGAATTAGAGTAGTATGCCCGGCGTTTGCAGATGATGCTATCGGCTTGATGCGAAGTGCGATTCGTTCAAAAGGTACTACAATGTATCTTGAGCCTAAATTTTTATACAATTATCGTCCGTCTTCGGCTTCGTTGCCGGGCGACGATTTTATAATTCCGTTCGGTAAAGCGAAAATTCGCCGCTCCGGAACCGATGTTACGGTTGTAAGCTACGGTAATGCGGTGCATTTGTCGCTACGTGCGGCGAATAGGCTTGCAGACGAAGGTATTTCTTGTGAAGTTATAGATTTACGTTCGTTGTCGCCATGGGATAAAGATACAGTATTTGCTTCTGTTCGTAAAACAGGCCGTGCGGTCGTTGCTCATGAGCATTATTTGAATGTAGGGTTCGGGGCAGAGGTTGCCGCGTCAATAACTACCGAGTTATTTAAATACTTAGATGCCCCCGTGCAACGAGCCGCTTCAAAAAACGTTCCGGTGGGATTTGCAAAGTCATTAGAAGCGGCTATTCTTCTTAATGAGGAGGACATAGTATCTGCAATTCGGTCGGTTATAGTGTTTTGAAGTGTGCAAATAACGGGTGTGAAAAAAAACTGACAGTGTGCAAATAGGCCAACGTTGAAAATATAGAAGAAAAGTAGAGTTTCGGCGAAATGTCTGCAATCGAAAAAGTTTTTGGTTGTTTATTCGCCGATATAGCGGTATATTTGCATATTCAGGTGATATGCCTATTATGTAAAAATGGGTGTTTGCGCCCGTAGCTCAACCGGACAGAGCGTTGGATTCCGGTTCCAAAGGTTGGGGGTTCGACTCCCTTCGGGCGCGCATTTCCTGAAGCAAGGCGCGGCAAGACGATGTTTTGCCACCCAATAAATAATTGTTTTATACTAATAATCAAGACGAACTGCTCATACTGAAAATATGGCAAACTCCATGAAAACCAAAGCCGGTGAAACGGCTCTTGGATTGCGGGCTGAAACCTCCGATACTGATAGCGACGCTGCCGGCATTGCGTCGGCTGATACGTCAACAATTCGCTTGGCAAATCAATTTATTACTTCTAAAATTAAGTTAATAGCAGCGGGTGCGGTAGTTGTTGTGCTTGGAGCGGCCGCTGTTATGTACTATCTTTCTTCGTCCAAGGAAAGTGCAACGCAAGCGTCGTTAGAACTTTCACGCGCAATGGGTTATTACGAGGCCGGCGATTGGGCTAAAGCATTGGAAGGCGACCCATCTAAGCAGGTGCGCGGCGAATCTGTTGTTGGGTTAAAGACGATATTTAATGAATATGGAAGGTCGGAAGCCGGAAAAACTGCCGCATTTTATGCCGGAACAGCACTTGTGCAACAGCAAAAGTACGACGAAGCTCAAGAATACTTTGAGCATGCGTCGTCAAGCAATGCTCTTGTTGTGGAAACAGGTTCGAAAGCCGGGCTTGCTTTATGTAAAGAAAAAAGTGGCGATTATTCGTCAGCGGCCGCTTTATATTATGACGCAGCCAATTTAGGTAAATCTGCAGGCTTGGAAGAACGATATAAGTTTTATTCGGCCCTGAACTATGAAAAATCGAATATGAAAGACAAGGCTATATCTATTTATTCGGATCTGTCTATGCAGAACTCTGCATCGGAGTTTGCCGGCGAAGCTAAAAATTCATTAGCAAGGCTTGGCACGATTATTGAATAAATTACGCATTACGTTGCGCTATGCCGTGAGCGGGATAGTGCGATGTGCATCAAAAAAGAATCTAAATTCATAAAAGTATAAAGTTTCTATCATCCAAGCGGAGGTATTATGCAACGTTGGTTTCGTTTAAGTGCGCTTCTACTTGTCTGTCTGATGGCGGCAAGTATAGGCTATGCACAAAAACCACGCGTACAAGTTTCAGGGCGAATCGCCTCGAATGAAGTGCGTATCTTCCTCCAGGACTCTATCTATCAGATAAGCGGCACATATATGATTGCCGGAACTCTGTTGATTGAGCCGGGAACGGAGGTTGTCTTTTTAGACAATGGTCGAATCATTGATTCGGTCGGCGGTCGCATTGTGGCAGATGGAAGAATGACGGCAACGTATAACGGTACAAGCCCGGCATCATTAGGTCTGTTGCAATACAATGACCCGCGTTACTTTCTGAGTTCGAGCGTGGTTAGCGAAGGATCTATTAACGAGCCCACGATTGATCCGGCGAAGTATGACTATATTTTTAACGTGATTCTTGATACCGCAACGAAAAAGTTGCGGAATCTTACCTCACCGGAGTATTATTACAGCCAAGGGGCAAACGGTGTAAAAGTTTCGCCGATGCGGGCAATGATGTGGACGGCAGCCCGCTTGCATTCGGACGACGACATTATACGTTTCCAGCAATGGCGGCGTTTGTTCGGGGTAACCCCGAGCATTCCGGCGAACTTGGGCAACCGAAGGATCGTTTTTCGCGGACAGCCGATAAACGATTACTCGCGTGAATGGGGACATATTATTGTTCTGCCGGGCGCACGTGCCGCATTTTTCCGTGATTGCGACTTCCGCGATTTCCGTAAAGATACGACCGTAGATAACCGTCCGATTTACGATACTGCACGTTTAGAACTAAGCGATAAGTTGCGTTATCTGAAATTAGACCAGATGATGAATCGGCTTACCAATGGCGCGGGCGGTGCTCTTACGAGTTTTGCCTCGAGAACTTGGCTTGTAAACTGCGAATTCCGCAACAATACCGCACGCTATCGTGCTGGTGCGTTACAATTGCTTCAGGCACCTTTGCCGGATAGTGCAGACATTGTACCTGCGTATAGAGTTTATCCCGATACAACCGATTTGAATATCGGCTATTATCAATGGAGCGATAAAAATCCGGCTCTTACGGAAGCAGACGGTTCGCCTATACAGCAACGTGTTGTACAATTAGACGAATTGGACAGAAATGTATATGAGCCGGCAGTTGCAAACGATGATAGTCGTCGCCAATTGGTAGATGATGCTCGCCTTGCTATTTTTACCGGCAGAATACGTCAGCTTACGTTCGAGAATAATCGGGCATTGCTTTCGGCAATAGATACTTTGCGTATAGGCGGCAAGCGAGTTGTTACCGATACGAACAAACCTTACGGACTGTTTGACGATACAAAATGGTGGAAAAACGAAGCGTTCGGCGGTGCCGTGCTGATTAGCGGCCGTGAACTTGACGAAAACCGGAAAATTGAAGTCGGGCTTGGTGTTAATGATAGTATACGTGTTGCAGACGGCCCGTTCGGCTTCAGAAGCTTCGGCTCAAAAGATTTTGTCGTATTCCATCATAACAAAGCAGTAAACAGGCAATTGCATCCGAACTCGCGCGGGGCGCGTGGCGGAGCATTGTACATAGGAAATTATACCTCAATGATTATTAACGGCTCGTTCCATGACAATGCAACGGAAACGCCGTATCAAAACCAATATAATATTGAACGCTACTCGTTGGGCGGTGCAATATATCACATGCAGACATTAGGTCGTTTGCAATTGCGCGGTCATCCGACATTGGCAACCGAATTTCTTAGAAATACAGCCGGTAGCGGTGGTGCCGTGTATGTTCACGGAAATACTGACCAGCGCCCTTCTCCGATTATAGGCGGCTCGGACGTACCGAATCCGCGCTTGCGCGACTACGGACGCAGAATAAGTTTTGAAGATAATAAAGCGGCCGCTCATGGCGGTGCAATCTATACTAATCGGAATATGACCGTGTACGGTGCAGGCGGCTTTATTAACGATCTGCCGCTGGCACAGGCTTATGGCCCGGGCTTCTCCGTAAGATTTACCAACAACAGTGCCGGATATTCCGGTGGAGCTATTGCAATTCATTTGCCCAGCATTGAACCGCCCGTTCCGATTGGACAGCGTTATATTCGCTTAGTCCGTGCAGATTTCAAGAATAACGTGGTGGGTGAATTGCCTGCCAATGCAACGCTTGAAGTTAAAAAGACGGTTCGCGGCGGCGGTGCCGTGTACTCTATGAATGGCGACCTGAATGTTGTAAAAGGTTGTACTTTCGACGGAAATAAAGCTTGGAACAGTAATGGCGGTGCTATCGCTATGATACATCCGCGCACTTCGTCCAAGCGTTTCTTCATATCAGATGCCGATGATATACACATCGCTCCCGACGGAGTTGCGATGCACGTTGCTTCTACGGACAGCTTGTTTACAAATCAACGTACTACCGCAGTTGCGGCAGACGTTAGAATGTTGACGCGCTTCTACAATAATATAGCCGAGCCAAATCCGGATGCTAATCTGCTTGGAAGCGGAACAACACAAATGGGATTGAAGCAAATAGATATAAAGCGTTTCCACCCCGGCTTCTTGCGCGATGTCTTAGGTAACGGAATGCGCGAGAATGGTGTTGGTTTGGGCGGTGCCATTTATATTCTTGACAGTGTTACAATGGAAAGAAGATTCCGTAGCGACTCTATCTATTTCAATCGCGTAAGAATGCAAAATAACACTGCATTTACAGGTGCAGCTATTTATTCGGATAACTACGAATTAAGTTTGGTTATGTTTAGGTCATTACTGACCAACAACAAAGCAACGTCGCCGATTGGCCGTACTCAAGATTATATCGGCGGCCCGTATATCAACCCCGATAATCCTGCATCAAGCGATTTGGCCGGTGCTGTTATCTACGGGGAAATGGCCGGTCCGTTGCCATTGACACGTTATTCGATAGCCGCAAATTCGATATACGATAATGACGCTCGTTTCATAGTTCGTTTGCCCGATGCCCCGGATTCTAAGGGAACTCTATCCGGCGGAGCCGGTATCGGACGCGGTACTACCGTCAGTTTAATAGGGAACTATTGGGGGCGCACAGAGGCTAATGTTAATACCATTATGCCTAACAGCCACCCCGGTAACGCAGCCGGTCAGTCGCAAGAAACGTTCTTTATACAAGGAAACGGTAAAACACACATGCGCTTCATTAGAAATGCGGCGCAACGTACCAGCCCTACGCAACAAGGACCGTTTGAGCAAAACGGATATCCGGGTTATACATACACTCCGATACAAGTTGGTTTAATACCCGACACCTTGTTGATGGAAGGTCGTATCTACGATTTATTTGACAAAGGTACAGATATTAAAACGGCTGACTATTCGAATAGAAGAATGTCGCCTATAGAAGACTTTGCTGTCGGTATTCCGCCGAAACTTCGCAGATACACGGATGCAGGAAAGCAATCTTGGGGTAAATATGTCCGCAGAATGACAAAAGATCCCAATCAAACTGATTCTTTGAATTATGCAACCGGAAAAGAGAATGTTCTGTGGAAGCAAATTAGCCGCTTACAGGGTGAATTTGCGGTTGACCAGCGCGTAAATGAATATACCCACGCGATTGGCTATCCTTTGTTCCTTGAGGCACAAGCCCAATATGAAGGAGAAGACCCGAATCTGAATAACGACGATATGTATTCGATTAACGAGACAGTTTTCTTTGTTATCAACGACTCAACGGGTGATTATATCCGTACAAATTTGAAGCAAGTTACTGATATACCTGTTCTGAATAATCGTGGCGAATATCCTCGCGAAGCATTCAGAGGCCGAGTTGATTTTGTTATGGATTCTGCAACTCGTACCGGAGTAAGTGCTCGTGTTAGAAGAACCTATGAAGGTCTGTATAATTTCGGCGGCTCTGAGAGTTTGGTGCCGAGATTGGCAGATTCGGCGCATAATGAAGATATATCCGCTTTGGGCGGCCGTCGTTATGAACTTACGATGAGTCCTGAACTTAATCGCCGAGGCATACGTTACAACTATCAAAACCAAGCAGTTGTATTCACGAATCGTCCGAATATGCCGTCGTCGTTAGCCGGCGGTGTTAATAATGCAGATACGATTGTAAGCTACTTTGCCGGCGAACGCTGGAACGCGCTTCCGGTGCGTCCGGGCGACTATATTCGTGTAGTGTCGAGAACGGCTCTTTGGAAAGAAGGCGTAGATTCGGCATTGTCACGTGGTCTTGGATTTAGAATATCAAACTCGGTTGCACCTCCGATTTTCACGGGTAGCAAAATACAAATAGAAAATCCTAATACCAGCGATTTCTATAAATCTACGTTCAAAGATAAAATTACTTTGAATGAAGACGTGGAATACAACCGTGCCGACGACAACGACCCACGCACACGAGATTCGATATTCGTCATAACCGCGATAGACTCCAATATGTTCTACGATCCGCGTTGGGCTTTGGACCTTGACCGTCCGGTTGGCGATACCACATACAAGCGTTATAATCAATTGGAGTACTTCTGGTATCCGTTGTATGTATCGCCCTACGGAGATACGATACGGGATAACGATCCGAACAATAAACTGACTGCATTGCGCCGTTGGATAAAGGCTGATACCGTATGGCCGTCAGATTCCAGAAATCCCTATTACGGAGCGCGTGGCTATGTCGAGCTTAAAGGAAGACCGACAAACCCGTATGTTGTTCCGGGCGGCGAGTGGATGGAAGTTGTAGCGAAGAATTATTCACCTGGCCGTCGCACTGTTGATGCATTGAAAAATATCGCAGGAAAGACCATTGACTCGGTCTTTATAGTAGATACTTTGTCGAAGTTTGTTTACTTGTATCAATCCTATTTCCACGCTCAACAATACGACGATGTATTGTTAAGTCAGCCAGGTAATGCTCGCTATCTAAATCAAGATACGCTTGATTACGGATATTCGGACTCTACACGTTACAAATTCATGATTTTTGTAGCCGACTCGATGCCGCAATTTACCCAAGCGACAGGTAAGAGCGAAGGATGTAATCCGCCTGAGCCCGGCACTTTAGTTGCAAACGTAACCGATAAGCTACGCTTCCAAGTAGATTTCGATACTGATGACGAAATTGAAGACAGAGAAGCCGAAGAACTCGAGAATTGGGATTTCCGTTACGGAAGAACCTCCTATGGTTTCCTTTCAAAATCAATCAGGACAAATCCGGCTGATACGTCCAATGACGAATTAGCACAAGTACGTCCCAATTGGATGGCCGATAAGTATATGTTTAAGGATTCGAGTGATACACAAGCAGACCCGTTTGCAGTAGACTTTACCGTTAAAGGTATGCTGAATGTCAGAATATCTCGTGATAGTGCGCTTCGATTGCTGATGCCCGCTTATCCGGGGGACCAATCGCACCGTGCGCTGAATGTTGATACATTAATTACAATCGTTGTAAATGACGGTCACAGTGGTTTGAATTATCAAACACGCAAAGTATTTGTCAACGTTTCACCTACGATAACGACACAATCATTGCCGAAAGCAAAAGAAGGGGTTGATTACAATCCTACGTTGCTTGACAGAGACCGTAGAATACAGTACTATGACCCGAACTTCGGTCAAGCACAAAGTTTCAAACTTCTTTATGCTGACAGTCAGGAAGATTCAATTCCTAAAGATCCGTGCTTTGAAGAAGCCGGTTATTGGGATGTGCGTAATATGAAAAAAACGCCGAAATGGTTGCAAATCAATCCTGTCAGCGGTATTCTATATGGAACGCCGGGTGTAAAAGATGCTCCGAGAAAAATCGATCCGTATAACAACCCGGATACTGTTACAATAGTATTGACCGATGCAGGCGGATTGACGGACATCAAGACATTTATTCTTGAAGTTGATTCTACCAATCATATTCCGAGACTACTGTCGGCACCAGTTGTACGTTGTGTTGCAGACGGAGATACTTACATTGACACTTTGAAAGCTATTGACATTGATTTGTTGCGCGATAATCCGACGGCAGGCCGCGAAACTATAACTTTATCGGTAGTAGAGCCGGCCGGTATCAATCTGACGCTTGAGCCTTCTAGCATTACCGGGCCTACGGATTCTTTGCAAAAAATCGTTGTACGCTCGAATGGCGGATTGAATCTTGACGCAGTCAAGGGTTCAATCGTAAATGGAAAATTACGTATTCGCATACAAGTTACCGACGGTGAAGAAACACGTTTCCTTGATTATTACGTAACAGTTTCGGACAAAACAGACTTTACCGTTCCGATTACTGTTCGCAATAACGAACAAATAGGAGGTATGCAGGTTCTCACATTCGGTACGGCTCCCAATGCTACATTCGGAGAATATTCAGGAGGTCAAGATTCAAAGCTTGACTTTAACTATTGCGAATATGAATTGCCGCCGCTTCCGCCGAGAGATGCGTTTGACGCTCGTTGGACTATTGCAAAGACCAATGGTATACTTCGCAATATATTCCCCACGGCTACGCCGAAAGATAGCAGTGTAGCTGTCTATAAAGCAAGATTCCAAGCCGGCAATTTAACCGGTTCGTTCCAGCAAGCATATCCTGTTACGCTTTCTTGGGATAAGAACTTGGTACCGGCAAGAAATGATGCGCAGAAAAATCCTGCGGGATCCTCGTGGCATATACGCGACGCTGTTGCGGCCGGTGCTCACTTTGACTATGATATGCGTTTAGCGGTAGGTCGCCATTCTGCAAATTGCGACTTCCAAGAAAACGCCGGAATATGCACTATAACTATATTCCAAGATATCATTGACGGCTTTATAATTTATTATGACTTCGTAAGTGATGTTCATGAGGCAGAAACCGGTATGCCGGCCAGTGCGTCAATATCGGAGAATACGCCTAATCCATTTACGTCGAAAACGGAATTTAACTTCTCTGTTCCTTCAACTTCGCAAATTCATATTGCAATGTATGATGCATTAGGCAATAATGTAGCGACATTGGCGGAAGGCAAATATAATTCCGGTACATATCATCTAAGCTGGGACGGCAAGGGTGCTAATGGCGAAGAATTGGCTACGGGAGCATACCTTTGCAGAATGACAATAAACGGCGTAAGTATTACTCGTCCGATGATGCTTGTTCGCTAATAAACACGATGTCTGCCGCTATGTTAGAAATAATATGGCGGCAGATATAACATGAAAAAAACAATAAAATATAAACAAGGAGTTTTTCATGAAAGTTAAATGTGTACAGACAGCATCATTTCTGTTAGCATTGCTTTCGCTTAGCATAGGAAGCAGTCAGCTTTTTGCGCAGCGAGTTTACGATGAGTTTGATGCTCCGTCTATCAACCAAAATGCTCTTTACAAAGACATTGGCGTTGAACCTTCGACTTTGATTAGCCGATACAACGGGCCTATTCAATTGTCGGATATGCCTTATCAAGAATTAACGGCAACGTTTCCGACTAGAACAATATTTACGCCGCCTGTAAATTTAGACGACGATTACTTTCAAATTGTTACGCCGTTTAATATGCAGTTAGACAATAACTCATATCCAGCCGGAAGCAATATATGGGTTTCAACAAACGGATTTGTAATAATCGGAGGAATTGCAGCACCTGCTCAACCATATTCGAACTCGGCTGCACTATTCACAAATACTGACCCGTTAAACGTAATTGCACCTTATTGGGGAAATCACAGATACGTAACCGATACAACAGAAGTGTCGTGGCAGATTGTAGGAACAGCTCCTAATAAGCGGCAATTAGTTATCCAATGGACCAACTTGGATATTAATCACGACGGCTCATCGCGCCATAATTTTGCAAGCTTTCAGTTGATTCTGTGGGAAAGATCTATGTTTAGAGATCGCACTCACAACTCAACCGACGTAAATTCACAACCGGACATTGATTTTGTCTATGGCGATGCAGTTGTGTCGAATTTAAGTTATCTGGAGAATGCTTCGGTGGGGCTTAAAGGTTCTAACGGGGAATTTATTAACGGTTTACTCTGGAATAATAATTCGCAAGCCGCTTCGAGTAAAGTTCGGACTCAAGTATGGCCGCCGTCGGGTAATACAAATGCACGCATACGCTTTGAAACATATCAAAGAAGTTTGGGAGTTCCCTATGCCTACTTTGAATCGAGATTAATACCGCAGCAACCTCCGCTTGGATTGAGAACTGATCCGGATGATGGTTATTACCGTGTTGATTTGAACGCTCTGAATTTCAATTATACTTTTGGCGGCTCTAAACAACAGAGTATCTGGATTAATGTAAATGGTTTTGCCACTTTCCAAAATCCCGATATATTCAGTTCCATTGCCAATAATGTTTCCAGTGCTTTATTTACAAATAGTGCATCATATCCTAATTTCGTAGTAGCGCCTTTTTGGGGCGACCACTATTATCGTAAAGCAGGCGATGCCACTTATAATAATATTGCGTATCTCCCTTCCGAAATATCATATATGATAACGGGATCGTATCCTAATCGCCGTTTGATTATTCAATGGAAAAACTTAAATATTCTTGCAAAAGATGTTCCTTCCAGCGTAGGAAATTTCCAAGCGGTATTATATGAAGGTGTCGACGATAAATTCCCCGGCAACTACGCCGGAGGTATCGAATTTGCTTATGGAGATGTTGGTAATCCGAATTTGCCTTCTGCACCGGTTGTAACAAACGCGGCAGTAGGTCTTAAAGGTAATACTTTCGGTGTTAATTCATCTTTAAGTGATTTTATCAACGGATTGATGTACGATACGCCGCAGTTCGCTTTCAGCAGCCAACGACTTACAACTATATGGCGGCCGTCAGGTGGCTCAACTAGCGGCGAAGGACGTAGAATTTTCTTCCGCGCTATCCCCAGATGGTTCATGCCGGGTTGGGGAGACGGCGATGCTACATTGTCGCAACTTCGTACAAGAAAACACGCCGGCATGATACAAAATCGTTTCGTTACGGTTGATGATTCGCGCTTAG
>JAANMU010002133.1_pt1 | contig 15610 bp, 10 predicted proteins | sample 7279701 | NCBI WGS metagenome assembly JAANMU01 (sample SAMN14094539, study PRJNA606508) | bioreactor metagenome | isolation source: A lab-scale SPAN reactor treating ammonium-rich wastewater day 57 | place: Ireland: Galway | collected 2017-03-13 | reverse complement strand
TTGGCGTTTGTGGTTTTGCCAATGGATTTACGAGGAAAAGGCGCCTCGGCATGCCCTGTGCCGCTTCGCTACCCACGTCGAAACCAGGTCGGCCCCGAATTCGGTACTTCGCAACACTGCGCGACGACTCGCGCACGGGTGAATTATAGGCCCGTTCGACGATTTCAAGGGCACGCGCGCCTGGAGTGCCCCCTCGAAAGCCGGGAGGCAGCGCCGGCACGGGGGCAGCGCGCCGACACGCTGATCGCCGCGAAGGCCGCAGCCTTCGTTATTACGACTCTTGGCGATAATTGATCTTTGGCGTAATCTTTCTGCCGGATGCGCACGATGAGCACCGAGCCTCGCCACCTGATCCTGAACCTGCTGCTGGGCGCGGCGCAGCGACGCCTGTCCGCACGCGAGGCGGTCGCCGCCTGCGCGTTGTTCGGCATCCGCGAGAACAGCGTGCGCGTCACGCTCGCGCGACTGTCGGCGGCGGGCCTGGTCGAAGCGATCGATCGCGGCGAGTATCGCCTCGGGCCCGCTGCGGCGCGGCTCGCCGACGAGGTGGCTGCCTGGCGCGGCGTCGAGCGCCGGGTGCGCGAGTGGAACGGCGCCTGGATCGCGGTGTACGTGGGCGAACTCGGGCGCAGCCACCGTGCGGCGCTGCGTGCCCGCGATCGCGCACTCGGAATGCTGGGCCTGCGCGAACTCGACCGCGGCCTGTTCCTGCGTCCCGACAATCTCGCCGGCGGCGTCGCAGCGGCGCGCAAACGCCTGCTCGAGCTCGGACTCGGGCACGGGGCAGCGGTATTCGTCGCTCGTGATTTCGATGCGGCGCGCGAGCGCCGCGCGGCCGCGCTCTGGGACGGCCGCGCGCTCACGCACGCATATCGCGAGACGCGCGCGCAGCTCGAAGACTGGCTGGCACGAGCCGGATCGCTCTCGCTCGAGCACGCCGCGCGCGAGTCCTACCTGCTCGGCAACGCGGCGATCCGCCAGCTGGTCTTCGATCCGCTGCTGCCCGCCCCGCTGGTCGACGTCCAGGCGCGCCGCGACTTCGTCGACGCGGTGCTGCGCTTCGACGCCGCCGGTCACTTGATCTGGAACCGGTTCCTGCGCGACGGCCCCGCCCGGCGCGCGAGCACGCGGGCGCGGCCCGCATCCGACCCGGGCCGCGCGCCGCCTCGCGCGTCGCGGCCGGCCGCTGTTGCAACGCTGGAGACTGCGACATGAACGCCCCCGAATCGCTGCGCAAGGACTCGCTGTACCTGGCCGAGACCCACGAAGTCGTCAACGTCGCGCGCGACCTCGTCGACTACAACCTCTACCTGCAGGACGCGGCGCTGCAGGAGGCGGTGCGGCGCGAGGGTGCGGCCTGGGCGCACGACGATCTCGCCGCTTTCGGCGCGATGCTCGGCGCGGCCGACTACCTCGAGCTCGGTGTGCTCGCCAACCGCAATCCGCCGGAGCTCGACACGCACGACCGCTTCGGCAACCGCGTCGACCTGGTGCGCTTTCACCCCGCGTACCACACGCTGATGAAGACCTCGATCGAGCACGGGCTGCACGCTTCGCCGTGGTCCGACCCGGGGCCGGGCGCGCACGTGGCGCGTGCCGCGCGCGTCTACATGCACTCGCAGGTCGAGGCGGGCCATCAGTGCCCGGTCACGATGACTTTCGCGGCGGTGCCGTCGCTGCGCACCACGCCGCAGCTGGCGGCGCTGTGGGAGCCGGGAATCACCGCGCGCGTCTACGATCCGCGCAACGTGCCCGACGCCGACAAGCGGGGCCTGACGATCGGCATGGCGATGACCGAGAAACAGGGCGGCTCCGACGTGCGCGCGAACACCACGCGCGCGTATCCGCTCGGAGCGGGCGGGACGGGCCAGCCGTACGAACTGGTCGGCCACAAGTACTTCGTGTCGGCGCCGATGTGCGATGCGTTCCTCGTGCTCGCGCAGGCGCCGGGCGGGCTGTCGTGCTTCCTGATGCCGCGCTGGCGGCCGGACCGCACGAAGAACGCGATGCAGGTGCTGCGCCTGAAACGCAAGATGGGCAACGTCTCGAACGCGTCGAGCGAGATCGAGCTGCGCGGGGCGCTGGCGTGGATGGTGGGCGAGGAGGGGCGCGGCGTGCGCACGATCATCGAGATGGTGGCGATGACGCGCTTCGACTGCATGGTCGGCTCGTCCTCCGGCCAGCGTGCGGCCGTCGCGCAGGCGCTGCACCATTGCTCGCTGCGCTCGGCCTTCGGCAAGGTGCTCGTCGAACAGCCGCTGATGCGCAACGTGCTGGCCGACCTGGTGCTCGAAAACGAAGGTTCGGTCGCGCTCACGATGCGCGTGGCGCGCGCGCTCGACCACCGCGCCGACGAACACGAAGACCTGCTGGTGCGCCTGTGCACCGCAGTGGGCAAGTACTGGATCTGCAAGCGCACGCCCGGTCATGCCTACGAGTCGATGGAGTGCATCGGCGGCAGCGGCGTGATGGAGGACAGTCCGTTCCCCCGGCTGTTCCGCGAATCGCCGGTCAATGCGATCTGGGAAGGCAGCGGCAACGTGCAGTGCCTCGACGTTCTGCGCGCCATGCAGAAGACGCCGGCGGTGGTCGGCGCCTTCTTCGCCGAGCTGGCGAAGGCGCGCGGCGCCAACGCCACGCTCGATCGCTACGTGGCGGCGTTGCACAAGGAGTTCGGCGACCTGGCCGAGCTGGAATACCGTGCGCGCGACGTGGTCGACCGGATGGCGCTCGCTCTGCAGGCGGCACTGCTGGTGCAGCACGCGCCGGCGGCGGTGGCCGACGCGTTCTGCGCGTCGCGGCTGGCCGCAAGCGGCCACCACAACTATGGTGCGCTGCCGCGCGGCGTGGATTGCGCGGCGATCGTCGCGCGCGCGACGCCCAGGGCGTGAGCCGGCGCGGGCGGCCGGGCGCGCGCGCTCAGGCCGCCAGCGGCACCGCAGCGGCGCGCGCCAGCGCCACGCGGCTGGCGATGTGCGCGAGCGACTCGTCGACCTGGTCGATCAGGATCAGGCACAGGTCGCCGGGGTCGAGCTGGCCGAGTGCCGCGTCGATCGCGGCGAATTCGCCGTGGATCTCCTGCACGCGCACGGCGCGCGTTGCGCCGGCCAGCCCCTGGCGCAGCAGCGCCACGACTTCGCCGTCGCCGCGGCCGCGCTGGCACTGGTCTTCGTAGAGAATCACCTCGTCGAAGGCCGCGCCGAGGATCTCGGTCTGGCGGCGAATGTCCTCGTCGCGCCGGTCGCCGGCGCCGCTGATCACCACGAAGCGCCGGTTCGCCGGCATTGCCTCGACCGCACGCGTGAGCGCGGCGATCGCATCGGGGTTGTGGCCGTAGTCCGCGATGACGGTGGCGCCGCGGTGGTCGAAGATGTTGAAGCGCCCGGGCACGGTGCGCGCGTCGCTCACGAAGCTGCGCATGCCTGCGCGCACCGCGTGCCAGTCGAGGCCGAGCGCCCAGGCCGCACCCACTGCGGCCATTGCGTTCTCCACCTGGAAGCCGATCGTGCCGCGCCGCGTGATCGCGACGTCGGCCAGCGCGATGCGCTGCTCCGAATCGCCCTGCGCGGCGACGATCGCATCGCCGTCGACGTAGACCACGCGATGCCCCTTGGCGCGGTGCGTGGCCATCGGCGGCAACTGCGGGTCGGCCGCGAAGAAAGTGACCGACCCCGGGCACGAGCCGGCCATCGTCGCGACCATCGGGTCGGCGGCGTTGAGCACCGCCATGCCGTCGGGCGCCACGTTCTGCACGATGACGCGCTTGAGCACCGCCAGGTCTTCGACCGTGGTGATGAAGTTCAGGCCCAGGTGATCGCCGACACCGATATTGGTGACCACGGCCACCTTGCAGCGGTCGAAGCCCAGGCCCTCGCGCAGCATGCCGCCGCGTGCAGTCTCGAAGACGGCGGCGTCGACGTGCGGATGCATCAGCACGTTGCGCGCGCTGCGCGGCCCGCTGCAGTCGCCGGTGTCGATGCACTGGCCGTTGACGTAGACGCCGTCGGTGTTGGTCATGCCGACCCGCGCGCCGGTTCCTGCCAGCAGGTGCGCGATGAGCCGCACCGTGGTGGTCTTGCCGTTGGTGCCGGTGACCGCAACCACCGGAATGCGCCCGTCGTCGCCCTCGGCGAACAACGTGCCGACGACCGCCTCGCCCACCGGGCGTCCCTTGCCGTACGAGGGCGCCAGGTGCATGCGCAGGCCCGGCGCCGCGTTGACCTCGACGATGCCGCCGCCCTGTTCCTCGAGCGGGCGGCCGATGTTCTCGCAGACGACGTCGACGCCGCAGATGTCGAGCCCGATCGTCTGCGCAGCCTCGATCGCGCGCGCCGCGAGTTCGGGGTGGACGTCATCGGTGACGTCGGTGGCGGTGCCGCCGGTGCTCAGGTTCGCGTTGTGCCGCAGCAGCACGCGCGCGCCGCGTGGCGGGATCGATTCCGCATCGTAGCCCTGCTTGGCGAGCTGGACGAGCGCGACTTCGTCGACCCGGATGCGGGTGAGCGGGGTCGCGTGGCCCTCGCCGCGGCGCGGGTCGAGGTTCACCTCGTCGACGAGTTCGCGCACCGTGTGCACGCCATCGCCGATCACGTGGGCAGGATCGCGCCGCGCTGCCGCCACCAGTTGCCCGCCGACCACCAGTACGCGAAAGTCGTGTCCCGGAATGAAACGCTCGACCAGGATGTCGGAGCTGATCTCGTTGGCCGCCGCCCAGGCGGCTTCGAGATGCTCACGCGTCTCGACCTTCACCGACACGCCCTTGCCCTGGTTGCCGTCGCGCGGTTTGACGACGACCGGGCTGCCCAGCGCCTCGAACGCGGCGATCGCCTGGGCGAGGTTGCCGACTGCACGGCCCACGGGCACCGGAACGCCGACCGCCGCCAGCAGCTGCTTGGTGAGTTCCTTGTCCTGCGCGATCTGCTCGGCCACCGCGCTGGTGGCGTCGATTTCGGCGGCCTGGATGCGGCGCTGCCGGCTGCCCCATCCGAACTGCACCAGGCTGCCATCGGTGAGGCGGCGGTAGGGAATGCCGCGGGCCACCGCAGCCTGGACGATCGCGCCGGTGCTCGGACCCAGCCGCAGCTCTTCGTCCATCTCGCGCAGCCGTGCCAGCGCATCGGCGAGATCGAAGCCGGTGTCGTCGAGCGCCGAGCGGCACAATGCCTCGGCCAGTTCGAGCGCGAATCGGCCCACCGCTTCCTCGGTGTATTCGACCACCACCTGATAGACGCCGGACTCCGTGGTCTGCGTGGTCCGCGAGAAGCTCACCGGACAACCCGCCTGCGCCTGCAGCGCCAGCGCCGCGGCGGCGAGCACGTGGGCGACCGACCCGCCCCGGCACTGGCCGAGCGGCTGCAGCGGGCCGATTTCGGGAAAGCGCGCGCGCAGCCGCGCCTCGAAGGCGGGCAGCAGGTCGATGCAGCGTTCGGCCTCGTCACAGGTGACGATCGCTTCGATCGCGGTGCGCTTCGACCAGAGATTCGGACCGCGCAGCGCGCGGATGCGTGAGATGTTCATGACGGGCTGGCCGGTTGGGCGCGTGGCGGCGCGCGATCAGGCAACGACGGTTTCGTTCGCTTCGGAGTGCACCGCGCAGAGCGTCTCGACGCCGGTGCGGATCAGGTCGGGATTGATGTCGAGCGCCCAGGCGGCGGCGATCGCGGCGAGCAGGTCATCGAGGCGATGCCCCGTGGTTTCGCCGACGGCCAGGCGCGAGAGTTCGGCCACCGGAAGGCCGCGCTCGCCGGTGGCCAGAACGATGCGTCCGCCGCGAACGACCACGGCCCGCCGCCCGGCGGCGAGGTGCGCCTCGACCACCTGGCCGCCGGCGCCGGCCTCGTAGAACACGACCTCGCCGTCGCACAGCGTAGCCATCTTCGCGACCAGCGGGTCGGCCGCGTCGAGCACCGCCACGCCTTCGGGCAGCACGACGTCGACCTGGGTGCGCAGCAGCGTGTACATCTGTTCGGCGCCGGCGATGTCGAACTGCGGGATCGTCGCGTTCGGGTCGATGCCGGTGACCACGCCGACCTGGCAACGGTCGTAGGCAAGGCCTTCGGAGACGATCGTCAGGCCGTCGTTCTCGATCACCGCCGCCTCGACGTACCGGTTCATCAGCAGTCGGTGCGCAGGTTCCCGGCGGGCGCAGTCGCCGCTGGCGAGCCGGCGCCCGCCGACGAAGAGTCCTTCGCCGCAGGCGAGGCCGGCGCGCTGGCCGGCCAGCCGAAGGAATTCGGCGACCAGCCGGGCGATCGCGGTGCCGCTGCGCGTGCCGGCGATGCCGACGATCGGGATGCGGCCCGAGTCGCCCTCCGGGAACAGGCTGTTCACGATCGCCGCGCCCACCGGTTGGGGCGTGCCGGCGGCCGGCTTCAGGTGCATCAGCAGGCCGGGGCCGGCGTTGACTTCGACGATCGCGCCGCGCTGCTCGTACAGCGACCGGGAGATATCCTCGACCACCAGGTCGATGCCGGCGATGTCCAGGCCGACCACGTCGGCCGCGACCGCCACCGCGTGGGCGACGCTGGGGTGCACCTGGCTGGTGACGTCGATCGAGACGTTGCCGTTGCGCTGGACGAGCAGCTGCTCGCCGGCCGGCGGAATCGACTCGGCGTCATAGCCCTGCCGCGCGAGCTCCATGCGCGCCGACGAATCGATGCGCACGAAGTTGAGCGGGCAGTCTTCCGTGGTGCCCCGCCTCGGGTCGCAGTTCAGCTGCAGGTCGATGAGTTCGGTGACGCTGGAGCGGCCGTCGCCGATGACGAAGGCGGGCTCGCCGCGCGCAGCCGCGACCAGCCGGCCGCCCACCACCAGCAACCGGTGTTCCTTGCCCTTGACGAAGCGCTCGACGATGACGCCGCTGCCTTCCTCCTTCGCCACCGTCCAGGCCGCCTCGACCTCCTCGCGGGTGATCACGTTGGTGAACACGCCGCGGCCGTGATTGCCGTCGTAGGGCTTCACCACCACCGGCACGCCGATCTCGCAGGCGGCCTCCCAGGCGTCGTCGGCACTGGTGACGAGGCGGCCTTCGGGCACCGGCACTCCGCAGGCCTGCAGCAACTGCTTGCTGAGGTCCTTGTCGCGCGAGATGCCTTCGGCAATTGCGCTGGTGCGATCGGATTCGGCCGTCCAGATGCGATGCTGGCGCGCGCCGTAGCCGAGCTGCACCAGGTTGCCGTCGTTCAGCCGGATCGCCGGGATCGAGCGCTCGTCGGCGGCGTCGACGATCGACAGTGTGCTCGGACCGAGGTAATGCTCGTCGGACAGCGCGTGCAGTTCCTCGACCGTGCCTGCGACGTCGTAAGGCCGGTCTTCGATCGCTGCCATGACCAGGTCGCGGGCGGCGTGCAGCGCTGCCAGCGCCACTTCTTCCTGGAAGGCCCGGATCACCACCCGGTAGACGCCGCGCCTGGGGGTTTCGCGCGCCCGTCCGAAGCCGCCGGGCATGCCGGCAAGGCTTTGCAGTTCGAGGGCGACGTGCTCGAGGATGTGTGCCGGCCAGGTGCCTTCGTGCAGCCGCCGGACGAAGCCGCCGCGCTCGCCGTAGCTGCAGTGATGCTCGATCAGCGACGGCAGCCAGGAGAGCAGCCGCTCGGGAAACCCCGGGATCAGGTTCGACGGGAAGTCTTCCAGCGCGCCGATGTCCACCACCGCCTCGAGCACCGGACGGTAGGTCCAGCGTCCGGGACCGCGGATGAACCGGTAGTCGAGGATTTCGATGTGCTTCCGGGGAGCGGCGGATCGCTGCGGGCTCGATGCGGCCATGTAAGGTTCCGGGAGTTGTCTCGCTTGTGAACGCGGCAGGCCGGCATCGGTTGACGCCGGACCGCTGCCGCCGCCCGCCGCCGTCCACGGGTATCGTTGCGGGATGCGGTAAGCTTGCCGGCCCGCGGTCGCGCGCCGCGGCAGGATGTCCATGACAGCAGTCGCAGCCACGCCGCCGACCCCCGACGCATCGCTTCCAGCCCCGTGGCATGGCGAGGTCGAGGACCGACTCGAATCGGGCGAGGCGCCGCTGGCCTGGGTCGAGCTCGACCTCGACGAGCGGTTGCGCTTCGCGCCCGGCTTGCTGGTGCTGACGCCGCGACGGCTGCTGGCCGTGGCTGCCGGCGGAGAATCATGGCACAGCTGGGCGCTCGACCCCGGCCAGGCGCTCGAGTTGTCCGACCACGGCGGGGTGGGCGCGCTCGAACTGCGCGATGCCGACGCGCGCATCGCCGGCTGGCGCTTCACGCTCGGCCAGCACGCGGCGGCGCAGCGGCTGGTCGACCGGTTCGAGCGGCTCGGCGTGCGCGGTGCACCCGCCGACGCAGTGTCCGTGGCGACCTGTCCGCAATGCCATGCACTGCTTCCAGCCCCTGGCGCGCCGTGCCCGCACTGCATGCGGCAGGCGACCGAGGCGGAAGCCGCGGGCGAGAGCGAGGAACCCGCGTCGACCTGGACGCTGCTGCGGCTGTGGCGTTTCGCCCATCCATACCGGCGGCGGCTGCTGGCGGGATTCCTGCTCACGCTTGCCTCCACCGCCGCGACGCTGGTGCCGCCATACATGACGATGCCGCTGATGGACGACGTGCTGATCCCGTTCCAGAACGGCAAGCCGATCGATCCGGCGCTGGTGGCCGCCTACCTCGGCGGGCTGCTTGGCGCGGCGCTGCTCGCCTGGGTGCTTGGCTGGGCGCGCACCTACATCCTGGCGCTGGTCAGCGAGCGGCTGGGCGCCGACCTGCGCACTGCAACCTACGAGCACCTGCTCGGGCTGTCGCTCGAATACTTCGGCGGCAAGCGCACCGGCGACCTGATGGCGCGCATCGGCAGCGAGACCGACCGCCTGAATCTCTTCCTGTCGCTGCATCTGCTCGACTTCGCCACCGACGTGCTGATGATCGCGATGACCGCGGCGATCCTGGTTTCGATCGATCCGTGGCTCGCGGTCGTGACCCTGCTGCCGCTGCCTTTCATCGCCTGGCTGATCCACCTGGTGCGCGACCGCCTGCGCCACGGCTTCGAGAAGGCCGATCGCATCTGGTCGGAAGTGACCAACGTGCTCGCCGACACGATCCCCGGCATCCGGGTGGTCAAGGCGTTCGCCCAGGAGAGCCGGGAGGCGGCGCGCTTTCGTGCTGCCAACGAGCACAACCTCGCGGTCAACGACCGCGTGAACCGTGTGTGGTCGCTGTTCTCGCCGTCGGTGACGCTGGCCACCGAGGTCGGCCTGCTGGTGGTCTGGGCGTTCGGCATCTGGCAGGTCTCGCGCAGCAGCATCACCGTGGGCGTGCTCACCGCTTTCCTCGCCTACATCGGGCGCTTCTACACGCGGCTCGATTCGATGAGCCGCATCGTCTCGCACACGCAGAAAGCCGCGGCGGGCGCCAAGCGCATCTTCGACATTCTCGATCACGTCTCCAGCGTTCCCGAACCGGCCCAACCGGTGCACCTGCCACGGGTCGACGGGCGCATCGAGTTGCGCAACGTCGGCTTTCGCTACGGCAATCGCGCAGTGATTCGCGGCATCGACCTCGACATCGCACCGGGCGAGATGATCGGCCTGGTCGGCCACAGCGGTTCGGGCAAGAGCACGCTGGTCAACCTGATCTGCCGCTTCTACGATGTCTCCGAGGGATCCATCCTGGTCGACGGCGTCGACGTCCGCTCGCTGTCCAATGCGGAGTACCGGCGCCACATCGGCCTGGTGCTGCAGGAACCGTTCCTGTTCTTCGGCACGATCGCCGAGAACATCGCCTACGGCAAGCCCGGCGCGAGCCGCGAGGAGATCGTCGCCGCGGCGCGCGCTGCGCACGCCCACGAGTTCATCCTGCGGCTGCCGCACGGCTACGACTCGCTGGTGGGGGAGCGCGGCCAGGCGCTGTCCGGCGGCGAACGCCAGCGCATCTCGATCGCACGCGCCCTGCTGATCGACCCGCGCATCCTGATCCTCGACGAGGCGACCTCGGCGGTCGACACCGCCACCGAGAAGGAGATCCAGAAGGCGCTCGACAACCTTGTGCAGGGCCGAACCACGATCGCGATCGCGCACCGGCTGAGCACGTTGCGCAAGGCGCACCGGCTGGTGGTGCTCGATCGCGGCCAGGTGGTCGAGGTCGGTCCGCACGACGAGCTGATGGCCTGCGAGGGCGCCTACTATCGCCTCTACCAGGCACAGCAGCGCCGCGCCGAGGCCGACCGGCTCGAAGAAGGCGCCGGTGGGCGCGGCGCCGAAGTCGAGACCGGGCGTACCGCGATCGCGCCGGCGATCGCCGGAGGAGCGAAGCAGGCATGAGCAGGCAGCCGCAGGATGCCGGCGCGCGCCCGCAGGGCGACGCCGCACTGGCGACGATCGCGCCGCCGGGGTTCACGCTCGCTCGCGACCGGTTCGGCAGGCTGCTGGTGCGGCTTCCCGACGGCACCACGCACGTCGGTGCGGTGGCGGTGCGCGCATTTCCGATCTCGGCGCCAGGCGAAAGCGTCTCGCTGCTCGACTCCGAAGGGCACGAACTGGTGTGGATCGCTCGGCTGGCCGATCTGCCCGAGGCCACGCGCGTAGTGCTCGAAGAAGAGCTCGCCCGTCGCGAATTCATGCCCGAGATCCGCGCGATCGCTTCGGTGTCGGGCTTCGTCACGCCGTGTACCTGGGAGGTCGCCACCGATCGCGGGCCGACGCGCTTCGTGCTGCCGGGCGAGGAGGCGATCCGGCGTCTGTCGCCCTCGACGCTGCTGATCGCCGACTCGCACGGCATCCACTACCTGCTGCGCGACATCGCCGCGCTCGACCGCAACAGCCGCAAGCTGCTCGACCGGTTTCTCTGAGGCCGTAGCGCGGCGGCCGTCAGCGCAGTTCGAGCAGGTCGAGCAGATCGAGCGGGGCTGCGATCAGGTGATCGGCGCCCCAGTGCTCGGGCGGCGACTCGCCGCCGCAGAAGCCGTAGGCGGCGGCGATCGCGCGCATGCGGGCGGCGTGGCCCGCTTCGATGTCGCGCTGGTCGTCGCCGACGTAGATGCAGCGGTGCGCATCGACCGCGGCGAGGCGGGCGCCGTGCAGCAGCGGTTCCGGGTGCGGCTTGGAGTAGCCGGTCGTGTCGCCGCCGACCGCGCAGACCGTGCGCGCGAGCAGGCCGAGTCCCTCGAGGATCGGGCGCAGGTAGCGCTCGAACTTGTTGCTCACCACGCCCCAGCGGATGTCGACCGCGTCGAGCGCATCGAGCACCTCGGCCATTCCATCGAACAGCCGCGTGCGCACCAGCATCGCCTCCTCGTAGCGGCGCAGGAAATCCTGTCGCAACGGCTCGAAGTCGGCGTCCTCGCGGGCAACGCCCAGGCCCTTCATGATCAGGCCCCGGGCGCCCATCGACGCATATGGGCGCAGCACTGCGTCGGCCAGCGGGGGCAGGCCGCGTTCGGCGCGCATCGCGTGGATCGGCGCGGCCAGGTCTTCGGCCGTATCGGCCAGGGTGCCGTCGAGATCGAAGAAGACGGCCAGCGGACGCTCGACGGTCATCGGGGTCAGGCGGGGCGCCGGAATGCGGCCAGGTAGTTGACGTCGACGTCGCGCCGATCGAGTCGGTAGCGCCGCGTGATCGGGTTGTAGGTCATGCCGATGACTTCGACTGCTTCGAGTCCGCTGCGGCGTGCGGCGGCGGCGAGCTCGGAGGGCCGGATGAACTTCTCGTATTCGTGCGTGCCCCGCGGCAGCATGCGCAGCAGGTATTCCGCGCCGACGATGGCCAGCATGAACGCCTTGGGATTGCGGTTGATCGTGGAGAAGAACACCCAGCCGCCGGGCCGCACGAGGTTCGCGCAGGCGCGTACCGTCGATCCGGGATCGGGCACGTGTTCGAGCATTTCCATGCAGGTGACGACGTCCCAGGCACCGGGCTCGCGCGCGGCCAGGTCTTCGGCAGCGATGCGCTCGTACTCGGCCGTCGTGCCGCTTTCGAGGGCGTGCAGCTCGGCCACCTGCAGCGAGCGCTCGGCGAGGTCGATGCCGCGCACCTGCGCGCCGCGCTGTGCCATTGCCTCGGCCAGGATGCCGCCGCCGCAGCCGACGTCGAGGGCGCGCTTGCCCGACAGCGACGCGATCCGGTCGATCCAGTCGAGTCGCAGCGGATTGATTTCGTGCAGTGGCCGGAACTCCGAATGCGGATCCCACCAGCGCGAGGCGAGCGCCTGGAATTTCTCCAGTTCGGCGGGATCGACGTTGGCGGCAGGAGCGGCAGTCACGACAGAGGCAGGGAGTCGGGTGTTCGGCAAGTCGCGATTCTACGGGACGAAAAAAAAACCCCGCCGAAGCGGGGTTTCGGCCATCCGGCCGGACGGGCCGGCCGGGCGGCGTGATCAGCGACGCGTGCGCGTGCCGACCACTTCGACTTCCACGCGGCGGTTCTTCGCGCGACCCTCGCGGGTGCGATTGTCGGCGACCGGCTGCTTCTCGCCCTTGCCTTCGGTGTAGACGCGGTTGGCTTCGATGCCTTTGCTCACCAGGTAGGCCTTGACCGCTTCGGCGCGGCGCACCGACAGCTTCTGGTTGTAGGCATCGGTGCCGATCCAGTCGGTGTGACCGACCGCGATGATCACCTCGAGCGTGACGCCCGCCAGTTTGCCGACGAGATCGTCAAGACGAGCCTTGCCTTCGGGCTTCAGCACGGCCTTGTCGAAATCGAAGAACGTGTCGGCCGCGAAAGTGACTTTCTCGCTCGTGGGCGCCGGAGCCGGGGCAGGCTTCGGAGCCGGGGCGGGCGGCGGCGGAGGCGGCGGTGCGGGCGCTGGGGCCGGCGGCGGCGGGGGCGGCGCCTTCGGCAGCAGGTCGTCGTCGCAGCCGACGAAGGCGTCGGCCGGCGTCCAGTAGCCCGTGTGCACGCACAGGCCGGTGCCGTTCTTGACGACCGCGCGGTCGGGGCTCACGACGTAGCCCGTCTTGTCGGCAGGTGCGGTTTGCGAATACGACGCCAACGGCGCCGCCAGCATCGCCGCAGCGACGACGCAAGCCAGTTTGACCGGTTTGTTCATGTTTCTCCTTTCGGTAGAACGCAATTCTGGGTTCGACGCTGACAGGCACGATACGGCCCGGATTCAGACCTGACCTGACAAAATTTCGCCGACACGATTGTGCCACACGGCCGTACGGGCAACCACCTCGGCAATCGCGAGTCTGACCGCATCGTCAGTTATCTGTCGCTTGCTGACAACATGCTTGCCGGCAACCCAGACGTGCCGGACGTGCTCGCGGCCGCAGCTGTAGACCAGGTGCGAGACCGGATCGAACACCGGGGCGAGTTCGGCGGTGGAGAGATCGAGTGCGACGAGGTCGGCCTGCTTGCCGGCCTCGATGGATCCGATCCGCTCGTCCATGCCCAGCGCGCGTGCCGCGTCGAGCGTCATTGCGCGCAAGGTGCGTGCCGCCGGCCAGGCTTCGGCGCTGCCCGAGTGGCCCTTGGCGAGCAGCGCCGCGGTGCGCGCTTCGCCGAGCAGGTCGAGCCGGTTGTTGCTGGCCGAACCATCGGTGCCGATGCCTACCGCAATGCCCAGTTCGTGCATGCGCGCCGTGGGTGCGATGCCGCTGGCCAGCTTGAGGTTCGAGCGCGGGCAGTGTGCGACCGAGGCTCCCGCGCCGGCCAGCAGGCGCAGGTCGCTTTCGCTCAGGTGGACCGCGTGCACCGCGATCAGTTCCGGGCCGACCACGCCGAGATCGGCCAGGCGTTCGAGCGGGCGCATCCCGTGACGCGCGACGCTCGTCTCGACTTCCTCGCGCGTCTCGTGCACGTGCGTGTGGATCGGCAGCCCCAGTTCGCGCGACAGCACCGCGATCCGGCGCAGCGCGTCGTCGCTCACGGTGTATGGCGCGTGCGGCGCGAGGCAGAAGTCCACCAGCGGTTCGTCGCGCATGCGGTCGCGCAGTTCCAGCCCCTTGCGCAGGTAGTCGGCGGCGTCGCTCGCCCAGGCCGACGGGAAGTCGATCACGATGATTCCGTGGACGCTGCGCAACCCAAGCGTCGTGGCCGCCGCGATAGCGGCCTCGGGGAAGAAGTACATGTCGTTCACGCAGGTGATGCCGCCCAGCAGCATCTCGTGGAATGCGAGCAGCGCGCCGTCGTGAACGAAGCGCGCGCCGACCAGTCGCGATTCGAGCGGCCAGATGCGCTCGTTCAGCCAGCGTTGCAACGGCAGGTCGTCGCCGACGCCGCGCAGCAGCGCCATCGCCGCGTGCGAGTGCAGGTTCACGAAGCCGGGCGCCAGCAAATGGCCGGGCAGCGCCAGCGTGTCGGCGTGCGGGTAGCGTTGTCGCGCTTCGGCCAGCGGCAGCAGCGCGGCGATGCGCTCGCCCTCGATCACCACTGCGTGTTCGACGAGCACGCGATGCGCGCGCTCGCTGTCGCGGGGATCCGCCGGTGCGGGTCCGACGGGAACGATCCACTGCGGCGCGATCAGGAGCGGATTCGGCAAGGGCGGGTCCGGAGGGCTTGCGGGTGCGCGCCGCCGACGGCGGCGTCCTACGGCGCGATTTAAGCACAGGCGGCGCGCGGCGTCGTCGCAGGGGGTGTCGTCGCATCGGTCGGGAGCGCAGGGCCCGCGTGTTAAAATTCAAAGGTTTAGCGCTTGCCGACTGCGGTTGCCGACAAAGGCCCTGACTGCTGCCGCGCGCGCCCGCCGAGACCTCCCCGCATGGATTCCTTCGCCAAAGAAACCCTCCCGATCAGCCTCGAAGACGAGATGCGCCGCTCGTACCTCGATTACGCGATGAGCGTGATCGTCGGACGGGCGCTGCCCGACGTGCGCGACGGCCTCAAGCCGGTGCACCGCCGCGTGCTCTACGCGATGCACGAGGTCAACAACGTCTGGAACCGGCCGTTCGTGAAGTGCGCGCGCATCGTCGGCGACGTGATGGGCAAGTACCACCCGCACGGCGACGCGTCGATCTACGACACGCTGGTGCGCATGGCGCAGGATTTCTCGCTGCGCTACCTGCTGGTCGAAGGCCAGGGCAACTTCGGCTCGGTCGACGGCGACAATCCGGCGGCGATGCGCTACACCGAGTGCCGGCTGCAGCGACTGGCCGGCGAGATGCTCGCCGACATCGACCGCGAGACGGTCGACTTCCAGCCGAACTACGACGGCAAGGAGAACGAACCCACTGTCCTGCCGGCGCGCATTCCGAACCTGCTGATCAACGGCTCGGCCGGCATCGCGGTGGGAATGGCCACCAACATCCCGCCGCACAACCTGGGCGAGATCGTCGAGGCGTGCCTTGCGCTGCTGCGGCGGCCCGAGACCACGATCGACGAGCTGATCGAACTGGTTCCCGCTCCCGATTTCCCGACCGCCGGAATCATCTACGGCGTGCAGGGCGTGCGCGAGGGCTACCGCACCGGGCGCGGGCGGGTCGTGATGCGCGCGAAGACGCACTTCGAGGAGATCGACCGCGGCAACCGCAGCGCGATCATCGTCGACGAGCTTCCGTACCAGGTGAACAAGCGGCTGCTGCTCGAGCGCATCGCCGACCTGGTCAACGACAAGAAGATCGACGGCATCTCCGACATCCGCGACGAGTCCGACAAGTCGGGCATGCGCGTGGTGATCGAGCTCAAGCGCGGCGAGCTGCCCGAGATCGTGCTGAACAACC
>JAANMU010002129.1_pt1 | contig 15638 bp, 14 predicted proteins | sample 7279701 | NCBI WGS metagenome assembly JAANMU01 (sample SAMN14094539, study PRJNA606508) | bioreactor metagenome | isolation source: A lab-scale SPAN reactor treating ammonium-rich wastewater day 57 | place: Ireland: Galway | collected 2017-03-13 | reverse complement strand
TTCAGCATTCGTGACCAGCTCCCCCGTTATCATCCACTTCCATCGCCTGAACTTCTGACCCCTGCGGATGGGTCGATGTATGGCCAGGAAGCGATCGGCAAGCAGTTTGTTTTCACCTGGTCACCGGGGCAGGGAGGGCTTGAAAATTTCCTGGTGTGGGAAATCCAGATGTATCTTCCATCGGTGTCGGCCACTCCGGTGCCGAAACAGTATTTTTCCGCACTGCCCCAGATCACCTCTCATTTCACATCGGAGGGTTCTTATGCCTGGCGTGTCAGGGGGCTGTCCCGTGATGGCACACGCGGCAACTGGTCCGAGCCTTCTCTGTTCACCATCACCCTGGATGATTACCAGCCCGAGCTGCCTGCGGTCCTTTCTCCTGCCGATGATCAGGTGCTTTCAGATGGCAAAGTCGAATTTGAATGGACCCGCATTTCCAGGAAGAATAATCTCTATGCCATTTTTGACCGTCTGGAGGTGCAGAATGGTTCCGGGCCGGTCTATGCTGTGGACATCTACCGCCGTAAGAGCGAGGAAGGGACCCCGGCTGTCCATGCCACCCTTCCCCTGGCGCCCTCATTCGGGAACTCATTCCGCTGGCGTGTGCGGACCTTCTTTGTGATCCAGGATACATTTCTGCGGCTCTACCTCTATGGACCGGTCGAAACACCGGCATGGCACAATTTTTCGCTGGAAGTTGACAAAAAAGCCTTGAATGGCATCCCTGCCTGGAATGCCGATTTGAATGCCGATGGCCACATCAACCTGGCGGATGGCGCCCAGCTGGCAGCTGCATGGCAGTACAAACGCAGCGATTCACGTTTTTATGACCTGGCAGCCGACTTCGATATGAACTGGATAGTCGACCAGAGGGATGCCATCCTTTTTTCCGAGGGAATGCTCGGGAATCGGCGCCTGGTAACCAATGGCCTCGGGGCGCCTCTGCCGATCGATCCGGTTGAACCGATTGAAGGGGATCCGCCTGTCATCCATCCCAGCATCGCCGCACGTGGGACAACAGTGCTCTGGCATCAGATTCCTGCCATCCGGAAGTACCTGGTGGAGTGGGTGGACTCCGAGAACAACCTGCGTGGCCTCATGGCGGACAAACTGGAATCCCCTGAGCCACTTAGCCCGATCGGTGACCAGCACATTGCTTTGCCGGCAATCAACCCCCAGTTGACTCTGACCTGGCCAACTGTTCCCGATGCTCATTTCTATTCGGCGGTTTTATCGAACCTGACCACCGGGCGAGCCAACATCGCCTATGTTGTGAATGCAGGCGATCCCGCTGCCCCGAATTTCAGCCTGAATATTTCCGGACAGGACCTGATTGATAAATTTGGCGGAGCTGGGCAGTATGAGTGGCGACTGATGTCCATTGCTCCGGGATTCTTTGCAGATACCAGCGAGTTCGAGACCTTCAGCCTGTCCTTTTCCAAAGATGGCAGTGATTACTTCAACCAGGCTCAGCCGATTGCCAAGAAACGTCCCGGTATTGAGGTTCCCGGAAGTGCGGTGCTTCCCGCATTCTCTTATTACGGTTTGTATGCCTGGCGCGTGCTGGGATTGGGGGATGATCTCAGTTTGACCCTCCCGAGCCGCTGGAACCGGTTTGGAATCCAGTGCCTCGGCCCGGCTTATGGCTACCCAAAATTCTGTGGACAGATTCCGCCCGGGCCTGGGTGATCCCATCCAGGTCCCAACAGGGGCATTCAACCCCTTATCCAGATTTCTGGCCAGACTGAAAGAAAATCGAAATCGAGCGAGGGTTCAATCCTCGTGTCCGGGTGGGTTGCGGTCATGCTCCACAGGCTGCATCGGCCGCTGTGCCATCGCCTCCGTAAATGCATCGATAACCATCGATTCGATCTGCTGGCGGGTTTCTGTGTTGATTGGATGAGCAATATCCTGAGAGGGGGTGGATTCCCGCTTTCGGCGTGGCATTCCAACAAACAGCCCATGTTCACCCTGAAGGACCCTCAGGCCATGAACAACAAAACAACCGGAAATAGTTATGCTCGCATAAGCCCTCAGATTGGTTTTGCTGATTGGCAGAAGGTGAATTCGAACCTCGGTTATCGGAAGCATGTCTCTCCAATCCTTTCGGCAAGTCTAAACCGATTTGGGGGGAAAATTCAAATGCAAAATAACCGTTAATATTAGGTAGGCTTAATCCGGGTTATGCGGGTGTTCTGAGGCTCTGCTTCATGGCCAGCCGTTCCACAATCCGGCAGTTGACATTCTGCCTGACTGCGGCTGCGGCGATCAGAGCCGCATTTGCCAGTGCCCGGCCCGAGGCTGCCCCATGGCAGACAAGGCAGGTGCCATTCACTCCGAGAAGAGGAGCGCCGCCATACTCTTCATGATCCATGCGCCTGAACATGGTTTCGAAAGTCTTTTTCAGCAGGTCGGCCGAAGCTGCATTTTCACTGACAACCTGGCGGATCTGGTCCTTCAGTTCGGCATAGATATGCCCTGCGGTCGCTTCACCAAACTTCAGGAGGATATTCCCGACAAAGCCATCGCACACCACCACATCGAAGCTTCCGCCGAAAATCTGCCGCCCCTCCATGTTTCCACAGAAGTTGATCGGCGCCTGAGCCAGCAGGGGATAAGCCGCCAGTGTCTGTTCATTTCCTTTTTTGACTTCGGTGCCAATGGACAGGAGACCGACACGTGGATTCGACCGGCCGAGAACCTCCTCGGCATAAACTGTTCCCATGATTGCGAAATCCACAAACATCTCAGGCTTGCAATCCACATTGGCTCCAACATCGAGCACAATGATCGGGTGATTGCCAGTTGGCAGGATGGTGGTGATCGCAGGCCGGATGACCCCTTCGAGCCTTCCGAGAGATGTGACCGCGCAGGCCATGGTGGCGCCTGAATGGCCTGGGGACAGGGCTGCATCCGCCTGGCCTGCCCGCACCAGCTTGACCGCCAGGGCGATCGAGGAATCGGATTTCTTCTTGATGGCCACCGAGGCGGAATCATTCATCTCGATGACACTGCCAGAAGGGACCAGATCGACCTGGGGGTGTTCTTTCAAAGGCTCTTTGAGGAGAGCCGGATCACCGACCAGGATGATTTTCAGATCCTCGTGCTGAGCGAGGTATTTGAGGGATTCCAGGACCGGCCGAGGGCCGAAGTCCCCTCCCATGGCATCGATTGCGACTCGTACAGGCATCGGTGTCAGCCGATTTCAAGAACCTGGCGGCCTTTGTAGTTGCCGCAGGCAGGGCAGGCACGATGCGGCATCATCTTTTCCGAACAGTTGGGGCATTCGACCAGATTCGGCACCTGGAGAGCGTGATGTGAGCGCCCCATGCGGGTTTTCCTTTTCGAACGCCGGTGTTTTGGGTTTGCCATTTTTCTCTAAATTCCTTCTCTTAACTCAAAAAGAATTCTCCCCCACTCCAGAAAATGGAGTGGGTAAACCTTGTAAACATAAGTCGATTTTACTGGTTTGGGAAGCCTATTGAAGGGGATAACGTTTCTGAAGGCGGTTCTTGACCAGCTCCGGCACCAGTGAATCGAGGTCCCCTCCAAACTGGGCCAGTTCTCTGGCAATCCGGGAGGAGACGAAGACATGCTCTTCACTCGGCATGAGGAAAAGTGTATCCACCTCTGCATCGAGCCGCCGGTTCATCAATGCCATCTGAAACTCATACTCAAAATCCGAAACTGCACGCAGGCCGCGCAGGATCGCCTTGCACTTTTCCTTCCGTGCGAAATCGACCAGCAGCCCATCGAATTGGGATATCCGGACCCCCGGCAGGCTCCCGACACAACCTTCCAGCATCTCGACCCGCTCTGCGACACTGAACAGTGTCTGTTTTCCCGGGTTGGCAAGGACTGCCACCACCAGCTCATCGACCATGGTCAGCCCACGGTGAATCAGGTCCACATGCCCCCAGGTGACCGGGTCGAAACTCCCGGGATATACCGCTCGAAGGTGCTTCATGATAATGGTGTCTCCTCAGTCTTGTCGGGGAATTTCCAGAATGTCAGCTCCGCTTTTCCATAACGGCGCTGGTCAAACTGGACCAGGCTGGTTCCACGGAATGGATCCCCGGGCGGGAATTTCTCCGGGCGCTGGTGAATCAGAAAACCACCCGGAGCCAGAAGGCCCTCGAGGTGGCGCAGCGGAACCCCGGGGACATCATAAGGCGGATCGACAAACACCAGGTCAAACTGCTTCTTCTGCCGTGCGAATTCCCGGCATTGTTCGGCTGCGGTGGATGCGGCAATGATGCAATCGGAGGCCCGTGTCATGAGACGCACATTCTGGCGCAGCAGAGCGAGTGCATCCCGGTCATTTTCAACCAGTGTGACTTTCCCGGCTCCACGTGAAAGGGCTTCCAGGCCGACAGAGCCAGTGCCGGCATACAGATCGAGAAACTGGCAGCCGGGAATGATCTCCTGCAGCATGCTCCCGATCGCTTCGCGTGCCATTCCCGGTGTCGGGCGGATACGGTCATCCGGCGGGCTGATCAGGCGGCGCCCACGGTCTTCTCCTGCGATAATTCGCAGCAGGCCAAATTTACCTTTTTTCATATTTGCGGATTGTCTGTTTTTCGGGTCCGGCTGAAAACCCCATCCGTTTCACACAGGGTCCCCCGGCTGCACCGGAGTGGGAGGGAGGCCCTTCAGCCTTTCTTGAGCGGCCAGAGGGCAATCTTTTCCAGCACCGATGCCGCCTCTTCCCGGCAGGACATCCAGCCCGCCAGCATGGTGCCTTCCGGTTTCAGTGCATTCATCAGGGTGTCGAGCTCATCAGCTTCAAATGGGATCCACAGGTTCTTTCCGGCATCCTGGATTTTTTGAAAGGTGGGAATCCAGTCGGTTGCACGGCCATTTCCCGCTCCCCAGACATACTGGACCGCATCCAGCTTTTCGATCTCCAGCAGGCAGTCCAGATGCTGCAGCGCATTCGGGCCATCCAGGTGATAAATCGAGCGGTCCAGCCACTCCACCTGTTCGATAATGGCCTCCAGGAAAAATTCCCGGAACATGCGGTTTGAAACCATGCAGGAGAAGTCATTGGATGGAATGTAATACCGCCCCTCGGCAGCCAGCGGGAGCCAGCTGGTTGTGACTGTCTGTCCATGGCCTCGGATCAGGTCATAAGCAAGATTGTAAAAATCGAAGAAAGCGCTGCGCAGCTGGGCGAGGAGCTGTTTTACCTGGTCCGGCTCATTGAGCAGATCGAGACACAGCTGCTGGGGGTCTCGAAGAGCAGCCGCCAGGTCCGCATCCGGATGGATATCTGTCAACCCCACCAGAAACTTCCCCTGGCCCACCTCGAGTGCCAGGCGAGTCATGGCAAGAATTGTTTTTGCATATTCGTTTTCCGGTTGGACAGCAAGTTCAGGGACAAGGCCCCAGTCTTTGAGAAGCGGAACCGACCAGCTGGTGTCTTCTCCAAATTCCAGCTCGGCATAAATGACAGCAGCCAGAACATCCGGACCGAGATTCGGCCAGAAAGCAGGGAAGGCCTCACCGATATAGTGTGTGTTGGAGATGTGGATGTCAGCGCACTCGACTGTGTAGTCCACATCCATCCATTTTTCACGCAGGCTGGCGTGGTTCTTACGGGGAAATGGTGCAGGATTCTCTTTCGGTGCGAAAAGCTGGATGGCCGGGCGATCCAGAATCTCACCTTCCCACCAGGCCTCGAGGCGTTCGAAGGCCTTTGCTGCATCGGGTTTATATTCGAGATCCATCAGGACAGTGGTCCTAACCTCCCGGGTGGAAACAGCAGGCCAATAGCCGGAGAGATGATGAAAGGATAATCCTCCGGCTTGAACCGTCAATCACAAACTCAGGCTTTGCGGCGCCACAGGCCTGACCAGCCCAATGGGCGGAATGGATGCCCATTTCGAACAATTCCGTCGAATCGGAATTCATGCAGCACCACCAGATCGAACCAGGTGGAGAGTTCCAGGCACATTTCATGGGCATGAACCCTGGGAGGCCCTTCTCCCTCAGGAGAAGCTTCATTGGCGTTGCCCGCCAGGGTCAGATACAGGGCGCCTGGTTCGGAATGCTGATGCAGAACTTTCTGGAAACCCTCCAGGTCCACCCGCCGGGCGACATGGTAAAAACCACGGTCGAACAGGAAAGCGAATGGCTCGCCGAATTCAGGGGCATTGAGAACATCGGCCTGGCGAAAATCCACCTGAACCCCCGCCTGGCGCGCTTTCTTCCGGCCTTCCTCGATCGCCTGGCCTGAAAGATCCACCGCTGTCACCTGGAACCCCTTCTGTGCCAGGAAGACGGCATTGGTTCCGGTCCCGCACCCCATCTCCAGCACACGGCAGGGAGAAATCTGAAACTGATCCAGACAGCGGGTTAATTCGGTGGAGGGAATGCCGCTGTCCCAGGGGGTATCTTTCTTCTGATAACGATCTTCCCAGCTGCGATTTTCTTGAGTCATTTCACCCTGCCCACAATATGAGTTCTGGCCCGGGTGGCCATTGATCCGGCCACCCGGGTCGTTGAGTTTACCTTTATTGTTTCATTCCGACAAAGAGTCCAGCGTCGATATACTGGCCGCCTTCATCCTGATGTGTGTGGACCGCCAGGGTGTTCTTCCCCTGCCGAATCGCTTTGCGCACCGCTACAGAGACATCCTGAATCTCGTAACCATTGTTCCAGCCTGTCCGTTCCCAAATCTGAACACCATTCAGGAAGATCTCGGTTTTGTTGTCAAACCAGATGAAGAGGGCCGCATCCTCGAATGCCCCGCCCTCAAAATTGAACTCCTTGCGCAGCCAGATGTCCCGGGTGAGCCACTCGGTTCCAAGCTGGTGCTTTTCGCCACGATTTCCGAATCCAGGCTCTCCGGTCTTCCAGTTCGAATCATCGAAATCCGGATTCAACCAGCTTTCCGGCGGGGTCTCGGTGGTGTAATGCCAGACTCCGGCTGCTTTGCGATCATGGGCGGTAGAGACCAGGGCTGTCCAGCGGGTGGCAGTGGCGGGATTCTCATTCACCGGGGGCTGGGTCTCATAAGCCGCCTTGCGTTTCTGTGTGGAGCTCAGCTTGTTCAGATCGAATTTCGCCTCTCGGGAATAGGTGTAGATTCCATTTCGTTCCTGTTCCACATCGGTCAGCTGGGTGTAGCAGTATCCGAAGAAATTGGGATTATCCAGATTTGCATCCACAAGCCCCTTGAAGCGTTCATAAAACTCTTCGATTGTTTTGGGGGAATTCCCATACCCCCAGCCCTCGCCGATCGCCCAGCCGATCCCACCGAACTCACTGACCATAAAGGGTTTGTTTTTCCCGCTGCGCAGATCGCTGTTGTATTGAGGCGGGAGCCAGCCGGTGAAGCGAAAGAAGGAATCCCAACGGTTTTTGTAGGATTCCGGATTCTGGTCGTAATCATGGGCATCACAGGCATCGGCTCCGGGGTGGGTATGGGTCCAGCCGCTGGAATCGATAATCGGACGGGTCGGGTCGATCTTTCGTGTCAGATCCAGAACGATATTCTGGATTCGCAGGGCTTCGGGAGGTGTCTCATTGAAGGGGCACCAGCCGATGATAGCCGGATGGTTGCGGTCACGCTCCAGGATATCCTGCCACTCACGGATCAATGGTTCATCCATGCCTGTGTCACGGTAGTTCAATCCCCAGTTGGGATATTCCCCCCACACCAGGTAACCGAGCCGGTCGGCATGATAGAGGAACCGTGGCTCAAAAACCTTCTGATGCAGGCGCGCCCCATTGAATCCGGCAGCCATGGAAAGTTTGATATCGTTTTCGAGGGCCGCATCGCTGGGAGCGGTCCAGATTCCATCCGGATAGAACCCCTGGTCGAGAACCAGGCGCTGGAAGACCGGCTGGCCATTCAGGAGAATGGCGCGCCCTTTGATTTCCACTTTGCGCAATCCAAAATAGCTGGTGACTTCATCGACCACTTTGCCGCCGGCGGTGACTTTCATCTTGAGGGTGTACAGAAAAGGGTTCTCGATGGTCCAGGGATGCTTTTCAGAGAGAGCCAGGTTCAGGTGGGTCTGGCCCCACTCGACTGGCGCACTCGCTTTTCCCACAGACTTCCCCTCTGCAAAGGCTTCCGCCTCCAGCACCGCCCCTTCTCTCGGAGGGGAAACACGTGCATGCAGCATGACCCGCCCGCTGTGTGGATCCCCGATAGCATAAAAACTTTCGAGGTGTGTGGCATTCACCGCTTCCAGCCAGACAGTCTGCCAGATTCCAGTGGTGCGGGTGTACATGCAGCCATAGGATTCGAGTTTGTCGGACTGTTTTCCGCTGCCCTGCAGGCCGGTGCGATGGTCATCATAGACCTTGAGGGTGATGACATTCTCCCCGTTTTGCAGTGCGTCTGTGATATCGAAAGAAAAGGGAGTCGAACCACCCCGGTGAGTTCCCACTTCGGCACCATTCACCCAGGCGGTTGTTTCCCAGTCACAGGCACCGACATGAAACAGGACCCTTTTACCCTGCCAGTCGGCGGGAACAGAAAAAGCCCTGCGGTACCAGACATACTTTACAAAGCCGGTTCGCTTCAAACCTGAAAGAGAGCTTTCGCGGCAGAATGGCACAACAATTTTATCCGGCAGAGGACTGTTCAAAAAATCCTGTTCGCCATCATCGGTTTCTGCAAAATCCCAGACCCCATTCAGGTTCATCCAGGCTTCACGTTGAAGATCGGGGCGCGGGTGTTCAGCACGGGGGATATCGACAGCCAGACAGGTTGTGGCGGGAATCGCCAGAGTGAATAGAATCAGCCGCAAACCACTTGTCATGATAAATCAACCTCCGGGAGCGTTTGTCGAAGAATGGTGACACATCGGCCCCGGTTTAAGGAGTGGGCTTAAAATGAAACAGGGGGTGGAACCTGCATCCCACCCCCCGGCATCATCCCTGAAAATCCAGTTTCGATTTACATGTTTTCGATGATGGCCTGGCCGAATTCGGAACACTTCAGAAGTGTGGCTCCCTCCATCTGCCGTTCGAGGTCATAGGTGACACGTTTCTGGGAAATAGTTTTCTCCATTCCATGGGTTACCAGATCCGCCGCTTCCTGCCAGCCGAGATGCTCGAGCATCATGACACCCGATAGGATCAGTGATCCGGGATTGACTTTGTCCTGTCCGGCATATTTCGGTGCGGTCCCATGGGTGGCTTCGAACAGGGCCAGCTCGAGGTTCATGTTGGCTCCCGGAGCAAGCCCCAGCCCGCCAACCTGAGCGGCGCAGGCATCCGAAAGATAATCTCCATTCAGGTTCGGGGTGGCAATGACATCGTATTCGTCCGGGCGAAGCAGCAGCTGCTGGAACATGGCATCGGCGATACGGTCTTTGATGATGACCTGGCCAGGCTCAGGCTTTCCTCCCTGTTTGTCATACAGGTCTGCCTCGGAGACCAGCTGGCCGGGGAATTCTTCCTGGGCCACCTCATACCCCCAGTCGCGGAATGCCCCTTCGGTGAATTTCATGATATTCCCTTTGTGCACCAGGGTGACCGACTGCCTCTTCTGGCGGATTGCGTAGGTGATGGCTGCGCGCACCAGGCGCTTGGAGCCATTGACTGAAATCGGTTTGATTCCGATCCCGCTGTCAGGAGCGATTTTTTTCTTGTAGGCATTGTTCAGAAACTCGATCACTTTGAGAGTGACTTCTTCACCTTGAGCGGATTCGATTCCGGCATACACATCCTCGGTGTTTTCACGATAAATCACCACATTGAGTTTGTGCGGTTCTTTGACCGGCGAGGGGACTCCTTCGAAATAGCGGACCGGCCGGACACAGGCGAAGAGATCGAGCACCTGGCGCAGGGTCACATTGAGGCTGCGGATTCCACCTCCCACCGGAGTGGTCAAAGGCCCCTTCAGTGCAACCTTGAACTGGCGGATGGCCTCAAACGAGTCTTCAGGAATCCACTCTCCGAATTTCTCGAAAGCCTTCTCGCCCGCATAGATTTCGTACCAGGCAATTTTGCGTTCCCCGCTGTAGGCTTTCGCGACAGCCGCATCGAGCACCTTCATTCCAGTCGGTGTGATATCGGTGCCGATTCCATCCCCGATGATGATCGGAACAATCGGATTGGATGGGACCTTGATTGCACCATTTTCGATGCTGATGGGCACCCCCTGTTTCGGATCCTCAAATTTCTGAAAAAGCGCCATGACAAACCAACCTCGTTTCCTTTATTTTTCCCGGAGGGTATTTTTTCCCGTGCAATCTATCAGACAAACCGGCAAACTGAATCCCACACACGATTCAAGGGGCCTCATTCTGCCTGAAAATCTATTCGTATTCTGGAGCCGCAATCAGACAATAGGATTACCATCAACCGCCTTCCAAGGCAACTTGGCATTCAGGCCAGATATGGCCCCAAACCTTGATACCGGATGAATTCGAACTTAAACTGAAATATCAAGGGCACCGAGCGCCATTATGTCGTTCAATCATTTTAACGCCCGTAAACCTGTTTGAATGGAGGAAGTGACAGATCATGACCAATCCGAAGATGCTGGCCCCGACTTATGACCAGGAGGCTGTTCAGCCGATGCGTGACGAGCTCATCATAGTCGGGTTCGAGGAATTGCTGACCCCGGAAAAGGTGGATGAGGTCTTTCAAAATGAGTCCGGTCCAGTCCTGCTGGTAATCAATTCTGTGTGTGGCTGCGCAGCGGGAAATGCACGCCCCGGGGCGATGCAGGCCCTCCAGCACAGCAAGATTCCCCATCGTTTTACGACTGTGTTTGCGGGACAGGAGAAAGCCGCAGTGGCACGGGTCCGAGATTACCTGGTTGGATTTCCTCCTTCTTCTCCTTGTATTGCGCTTCTCCAGGGCGGAAAAGTTCTGGAGATGCTGCAACGGTCCCAGATCGAAATGATGGATGCCGACCAGATCTCCGAGACCCTGACAGGCTGGTTCGATCAATATTGCTCGCGTTCAGGGCCATCGATTCCCGCAGAGGAATTTGCCCGTATCAGCCTCTTCAAGGCCTGCGGATCGACCATCCCGCTTTCATCTCCGGGACGCTGAATCCACTGGGAGAGACCGGGGCCGCCAGGAGGGCTGGAAATCCGCCTGTACTGGAATGGATTGGGGTCATTCCCGGGCTACTCGATGTGGAAAAACAGCCGTTTTTCAGCGAATTTGGTTAAAATGGCGGAAATGTGTAGTTCCGATAGAAAATTCTTGTTAAAGGTTCATTTACCTGTTGACAGAACCGCTGTCTCGGGTAGGATTTCGAACTGTGATAATTTTCCGGGCAGCGCTCCTGTGGATGGAGCGTCAGGGAAAGTCGATGGGCTCTGGGGTAAAAAAGCTTTCCCGTTGCCGATCTTTTTATTTTTACTTTGACATCGCAGCAAGGGGTTAACAACGCATGTTTCGAACTGTGTCTCAGAACCGGGACGGCCAGCCTTTGATTGTCTATCTTCCCGGTATCGATGGATTGGGCGCTCTGGCAAATCAGTTTCTGTCTGAAGCGGAAACACGTTTCTCGATAACCCAACTTCATTATCCCGGGCATAGCCGTCTGACACTCGAAGAACTGGCGGATGGGTGTGTATCCGCGCTTCCGGAGAAGAAGCAGTCCGGCATCATCTGGCTGGGAGATTCATTCGGGGCAGCCATTGCCCTCTCCATCGCCCGGCGCCACCCCCAGGTAACCCAGGGGGTAATCCTTGCAGGTGGTTTCTCCAAGGCCCCTTCGCCTTTTAAGCTCCTCACAACCGCACGGCTGTGGGACTCCTGCCCGGGGAAGTGGCGCAAACAGGTTGTCCGCCGCTCTCTCAACCGGCTTGCCCGTAAGAATCCCGCAAAGATCCAGAAAAACAGCATCGATGAGATCCTCTCCAATGGCCACCTCGAAGAGGTCCCCTGGCGCCTGAGACTGCTGGCCGCTTTTGATATGAGGCAGGAGATTCAACGCATCGAAACCCCTGTGCTTTACCTTGGGGGTGAGGAGGATGGCCAGGTCGATACGCATGAGGAATCGCGGTACTTCCGTGAGAACTGCCCGCTCTGCCGCACCTTCCTGTTTCCGGGATGCGGCCATGCCGTGCTGCTGGAACGCCCGAGTGAATGCCTCGAGGTGATCGAGCTGTTTGTCCCGATCGCAAAACGCGCTGCCGCCTGATTCTCAACCCGTTCTAATCTGAGCGAATACCTGCCCCTTCGGGATGTGCTCTCGGTCTATCCTTTCAGGCCAGTCATTTTCACACCCTGGATGAAAGTCCGCTGAGTAAAGAAGAACAGCACGATAATCGGGAGTGTCATGATCGCACTGGCCGCCATCATCGGGCCATACTGGGTGTCATACTGATTCCTGAACATCGCCAGGGCGAGGGAGAGGGTGTAACGGTTTTCGTTGAGAAGATAAATCAACGGCCCCATGAAATCATTCCAGGCTGAGAGAAATGCGAACAGGCCGACTGTCGCCAGGGCCGGTTTGGAAAGAGGCATCATCACCTGCCACCAGATGCGCATGTGCCCACAGCCATCCACTGTGGCGGCATCCATGAGATCCTGCGGCACTGTCATGAAAAACTGCCTGAGAAGGAAGATAAAAAACGGACTCCCCAGAAAAGCCGGAACAATCAGTGGCAGAAAGGAATTGATCCATCCCAGTTGCTTGAACAGGACAAACACAGGGATCATGGTCACCTGTGCCGGCAGCATCATGGTCGAGAGCATGATGACAAAAACCGGCTGCCGCCAGCTCCAGCGGATGCGTGCCAGACTGTAGGCGGCCATCGAACAGGAAAGAATCGTCCCCAGAATTGTCATCTCACACACAAACAGGCTGTTGGCGAGATAGGTTTTGAAGTGGAAGACATCCCCCCCGACCACATCCTTCACATGCTTCAGGGTTGGTGGGAAAACCCAGACAGGGGGATATTGGAAGATCAGATCTTCCGGTTTCAGCGCAGTCACCAGCAGCCAGGCCATCGGAAAAGCGAATACCAGCGAAAACAGCCCGAGCAGGGTATACACCATTATCACTGTGGCCGGATGCCGGGGTTTCACGCGCCTTCTCCCTCGTAATAAACATAACGACCGGTGGTTTTGAACACCAGGAAGGTGACTGCGATCACAAGGAGAAACAGGATCCAGGCCATCGCCGATGCATACCCCAGGCGAAAATACAGGAACCCGTTGTTGAACAGGTACAGGCAGTAGAAGGTGGTCGAATCTCCTGGCCCTCCGGCGGTCATGACATAAGCCTGAAGGAAGACCTGGAATGCCGCGATCAGGCCCATCACCAGGGTGAAAAAGAGGACCGGTGAAATCATCGGGAGTGTGACTGACAGGAACCTCCGGAACGGGCCGGCGCCATCCAGCTCCGCCACTTCATAGAGCGATTGAGGGACATCCTGCAGGGCCGCCAGGTACAGGACCATGGTCCCACCCACTCCCCACAGGCTCATCAGGATCAGTGCCGGCTTCGACCAGCTTGGATCGGCCAGCCATCCAGGTGCGGTCAGGCTGGAATCCAGAAAATCATTCAGAAAATCCAGGACTGGTGTGATGACAGAGTTGAGCAGCCCGAAGCGTGCATTGAATATCCACAGCCACAGCAGCGAAGCCGCCACCAGGGGGGTGATCGATGGCAGGAAAAAAAGAGTCCGGAAAAAAGACTGCCCCGGAACTTTGACATTCAACAGCAATGCCAGCAGCAATGCCACCAGCATCCCCAGCGGCACGGAAATGAAGGTGTAATAAAGGGTGTTGTAGATGGAAGTCCAGAAAAATCGGTCGCCGAACAACTCGGTGTAATTGGCCAGTCCGATCCACTCCGGGCTTGAGAAAATGTCATAGCGTGTGAAGCTGTAATAGAATGACATGGCGATTGGATACAGCGCAAAGACACACAACCCGATCAGGTAGGGAAGCGCAAACAGGAAGCCGGCAATGAAATCCGACTGGCTCCGCTTCATGAGGAACCCTTTCCAGCCGAAGCCTCTCCGAACTGCTGCTCGACACGGTGGAGCTCTTTTTCCGTCAGCTCACGCGCCTCTTTCAGGGCTTCTTCAGGCGTCTTCAAGTTGTTGAGTGAATAATCCACAGCACGGCGGATGGCCCCCATGTAATATGCCTGGGCAGGCATGACCGGGCGTTGATGCCTGGTCTTCTTCAGGATATCCAGAAAGATCGCTTTCTTCGGCTCTCTGGCGATATCCTCGAGCACCGGAGCCTTTGTGTAGCCAGGGAAAGAACCGCTGGTTTCATAACTGGATCGTGTTCCCTGATCGGAGGTGCACAGCCACTTCATGAACTCGAAGGCTTCTCGACGGTGTTTGCTCCCCTTGGGAATGCCAATGCACCATCCCCCCACCCAGGAACCATTTCCCTCTTCACCTTCATTGAGACCCGGCAGAGGCGCCAGGCCATAATCCAGATCGGGCTTGTATTTGGCATACAGCCTGACCACCGAAACATGCACAGCCAGGAAGGCCACCTTTCCGGTCAGAAAAGGATCGAGCGGGCCGGTGCCGAACCCCTGCTGGGATTGAATGAAGGCTGTGATCTTCACGATCCCGAATTTTTCAGCATAAGAGAGCATCCACTTGAGGGCCGCCAGTATCTGCGGTGAGTCGCAGGTAATCTCCCGTGTTTCCGGGTTGTAGAATTCCCCGCCGAAACACCATCCCCAGGTGAATAATGAATTTTCGCTGCCATATACCGACCAGGGAATCAGGCCGATCGTCTCCAGATCGCCCCGTGAATCCATTTTGGTCAATTTCTCCGCCATCTCATCCAGCTCGGCTATGGTTCGGGGCCCTCGCTCGGGATCGAGTCCGGCTTTTTTGAAGAGCTCCTTATTCCAGGCCAGCGCAAAGTTCGGGTCGGCGCAGTAGGTCAGAGCATAAGTTTTTCCGTTGTATTGATTCTGTCGTGCGCAAGGCTCCCAGAAATCCTGGTTGGAAACCCCATACTCCGCCATCAGGTCATCGATGGACTCCAGCGCGCCACGCGCCGCCCATTCAGCCACCTGGGGGCCATCGACAAAAGTGATCTCCGGCGGCGATCCGCCCGCGACAGAAAGGAAAAATTTCTGGTTGGCGGAAAGGTCATTGGGGGTGAAGAGAGGATCGATCTGAACTTTATCGTTTGACTGATTGTAACGGTGGATGAAGTTGCGGAATTCCTCCCCGATCGGCCCTCCCCAGGGGTGCCATAAATCCAAAACCATGCGCCCATTCCGGGACTCTGTTGGCTTGCCGGTAAAAGCAAAGGTCCCAAGAATCAGGAGCAGCACGAGACTCAGGATCAGTACAGTCTGCTTGGCATCCATAAGCCGAAAGATTCTTCCCTTTAGGGGCTTTGGTCAAGAGGTTTCGCAAGACGTTGACCGGTTACCTTCGATTCCATTCTTTCAGCCAGGAGGAGTGGCTGGCCTGATTGCGGATGGCCTGGTTCAAGCTTTCGAGGCTGCCGTAGAGGATGACCGCCTGCCTGGCCCGAGTCAAAGCGGTATAAATAATTTCACGTGTCAAAAGGGGATGGCCGGGATTCTCCGGCATGATCAGCAGCACACGATCATATTCGGACCCCTGGCTTTTGTGCACTGTCACTGCACAAGCCGGTTCATGGGCTGGAAGGCCTGAAAGGGGAAAAGTGGCAGCCTCTTCGCCGCTGGGGAATGC
>JAANMU010002127.1_pt1 | contig 15656 bp, 14 predicted proteins | sample 7279701 | NCBI WGS metagenome assembly JAANMU01 (sample SAMN14094539, study PRJNA606508) | bioreactor metagenome | isolation source: A lab-scale SPAN reactor treating ammonium-rich wastewater day 57 | place: Ireland: Galway | collected 2017-03-13 | reverse complement strand
GCTGGCGGCGCCCGGGCGCAGCTCAACCGTGACGTCCTGGTTGGGGGCAAAGCCCGCCAGGGAAACCACCGTGGATTCACCGGCGGTCACGGTGCCGTCCGCGAGGGTGATTTCCGGTGTGTACTCGACCGGCGGCTCGGGGAGGTCGACAACCCAGCCCTGCGCGGCGCGCTTGGCGAAGGTTTCCGCCAGCGTTTTGCCGCCGATCAGCGGGGCTGCGCCGTCGCCGTAGCTGGTGACGGTGATGGGCTTCTCCGCCGTTCCGTAGCCCCAGAACGGGGTGGTGGAGGCTGCGCATTCGGTGCCGGCCTTGAAGTGGATCGTGGCTCCGGTGGAGATTTCGAGCTGGCGGAACTGCTCCATGGAGTTCAACGGCCGGTCAGCCGTGCCGGTGCCGGCAACGGGTGCCGTGCAGTCAACGTACAGGTCCGTGGCCGGGGCGGGTGCCGCGGCCAGGTTCCCGTACAGCGAGATGTTGGACAGGTGCGCCGGTGCGCGGGTTTCGTTGATGGTCACCCGGAATTCCTGTGCCGTGACGGTGGAGTCGAACTTCAGGATGCGCTTGACACCGATGGTGCCGCCGTTGGCCACGGCGGTCCAGCTGCCGTTGACCTTGGCCTCTACCGTGAGCTTCTCCACGGACTGTCCGTGGTCCAGCGTGTGCTCGCTCAGGGAGATGTTGCTGACGGCCTGGGCCGAGCCCAGGTCGATGGTGACGGCGGAGCCTGCATCGAGGGCCTGGTCTGCACCGGTGCGGGCATTGTCGTCGGTGAGCAGCGCCGTCGTTTCTCCTGCGATGGTGGCGGGGAGGCCGAGGGCCAGGTCATTGCTGAACGCCTTTTCGCGCTCAGACTTGAAGCCTTCCAACGCGGTGACCGACGCCGGCGCGAACTTGCCCGTGGTGGTGGGCGGGACGTTGAGCAGCAGCACGGAGTTGCGGCCAACGGACTGGTAGTACTTGGTCATCATCTCCGCGGGCTGCTTGGGGGCGTCGTTCGGGTGGGCAAACCAGCCTTGGGTCAGCTTCATGTCCGCCTCGCCGGGCCACCAGTGGAGGCTGTTGGCCTGGCCGGTCTTGACCGCGGACAGCAGGCTTGAGCGTGAACCGAGCGTGCTTGACTCTTCGGTGCCCACGGCGGAGATCTTGCCGCCGTCGGTGGGGCGGGCGATGGGCAGCACGCCCCATTCGTTGTCGCGCGCGACACCCTGCTCGTTGCCGATCCAGCGCACGTCGTTGCCGCCAACGGCGACGACGGACTGGGGCTGCAGCTGGGAGATCATGTCGTAGAAGGCCGGGTAGTCGTAGAACTCCCGCTTGCCCGTGTTGCCCTGGGCGCCGTCGAACCAGACTTCATCCACCTGGCCGTACTGCGTCAGGATTTCGTAGAGGGTGTTCAGGAAGAACGCGCCGTAGTCGGTGGCCTGGTAGGTGAACGTGGGGATGTCCTTGCCCGCGCGGTCGTCGCCCGGGACAAGGGTGGGGATGGTGCGTTCGCTCTTGGCGCTGCCGTTGCCGAACACGCCGTCGACTTCCTGGTTGGAGTCGGCGGGGGACATGTACAGGCCAACCTTCATGCCGTACTTGTGGGCCGCGTCGGTGAACTCCTTCACGACATCGCCCTTGCCGTCCTTCCACGGCGAGGACGCCACGGTGTAGTCGGTGTAGCGGGAGGGGTAGGACATGAAGCCGTCGTGGTGCTTGACCGTCAGGACCGCGTAGCGGAAGCCGTTGTCGCGCAGGGTCTTCACCCAGCTGTCGGCGTCGAAGTCCGTGGGGTTGAAGCGGGCGGGATCCTCGGTGCCGTGGCCCCATTCCTGGTTGTAGAAGGTGTTGATGCCGAAGTGGATGAAGGCCGTCTGGCGGGCTTCCTGCCACTCCTGCTGCTCCAGCGTGGGGCGGACCATGGCGGACTTGGCCAGGATGTTGGCCTCGCAGTCGCCGGTGCTGACCGAGACGTAGTTGGCCGGGTCGACGAGCAGCGGCTCGCAGACCTCGGGCTCGCCCGGGGCCAGGTCCTGGTACTTGATGGCGGAGGGGTCGTAGCCGTCGACGAGGGCGGCAAAGCGGGTCTTGTCCAGGGAGCCCTGGAACGCACGGTTCGCCGCAGCTTCCTTGACCTCCGCGCCAAAGGTGGCGGTCGTCGTCGAACCTTGGTTGCGGACCGACTGCTCACCTTTCACGGTGCCCAGTAGCTTTCCGTCCATGCCGGCGGTAAGTTCTGCGGTGCCGTCGGCAAGGGGCACGTAGGCCATGGAGAAGGTGTGCGGCTTGCCGGCTTCGGGGAGCGGCACCGATTCCGCGTACGTCTTCCATGATCCGCTCGCGTTGGAGCTGAAGCCGTACTCGAAGGCGGTCTTGGCGCTGTTGTAGCGCGCGAACAGGTTGCCGCCGACGGCGATCACGGGCGCCTGGGCGTTCTGGGCGGCGGCGGGCGTGAAGACGGCCTCTGCCACGAATCCCGTGTTCAGCGTGGTGGTGCCCAGGGGGAAGTCGGCGGCGGTGAACGCCAGGCCGTCGGTGGGCGTGGAGAAGGTGACCTTGCCGCCGGCCACGGCCTCGGAGCCTGACGTGCGGTTCAGGGTGCCGGCCAGGGTCTCGGCGCCGGCGGGGACGTAGGCGTTGCCGTTGAAGGTGCCGTCGTAGGCGACGTCCATCAGGTCGATGGAGGCGGGCTTGGGCTGGTATTCAAACTTCGAGGCATCGAAGGTGCCGTCGGCCTTGGCAAGCCGGATTTTCTGCAGCAGGCCGGTGAAGCCGCGGTCGGCGGCCTGGGCGTTGACCTCGTAGCCGAAGCCGAAGGTGGAACCGAGCCCGGCCGCGTTGGAAGCGGGTGCTGCGCCGGTCACCGGCGGGAGGGCCTCGCCGTCGAGCATGAGCGTGAGCGTGGCGCCCGAGTCGGTGGGGAGGTACTGGAAGGAGAGCGAGTGCTCCTTGTTCAGCTCCGGGTAGGCCACGGCGTTCTTGTTGGACGTCCAGCTGCCGCCGGACTCGGAGTCGAAGCCGTAGCGCAGTTCATTGTTCTGGGCGCGGATGAAGATGTTGCCGCCCGCGGAGAACAGGGTGGACAGCCCCGCACTGCCCGCCGGGGTGAACTTCAATTCACCGAGGAAGCCCTGGTCTGCTGAGGCAGTGCCGGTTGCCATGTCCGTGGGAACGTAGCGGATGCCCTGGGTTCCGCCGGCCAGGCGCACGCCCTCGAGCGGGACCTGCTCCTCGCTGCCGTTGACCCGGCTGAGGACGCCGTGCATGATCTCGTCGCCGGTGGTGGTGTAGGCGGTGGTGCCCACGAGGGAGCCGTTGAAGCCGACGTTCAACGAGTCAGTCGTGGCTGCCTGGGCGGCTGCGGCGGGAACCAGCAAAGCTCCCATGAGGCTCACCGTGGCAAGGCCCGCCAGGGCTGTGGCCTTCCTTGTGCGGGCCGGACCCGGGGACGGCGCCCGGGAGGTCCCTTGCAATTGCGGTTGGAGATTTTCCATGGGCATGAACTCAACTTCCTCGTTGGGGATCAGCGCGTTGCTGCGGTGTGGTTATGCGGGCGAATCAAACGCAGACATCGGATGTATCAGCGCAAACGTACCAGTCCGGTCGGGCGAATGGTAGAGATTTCTCCTTTGTTACGGATAACAAATGAGCTCTTGCGGGGGCCTTCGGGATGGGTTGTCAGACCAAAGCACCGAGCCGGGTCCGGCCGAAGGTGGCGGGCAGGGGGCGGCTGGATCCGGCTCCGGTGGTCGTACCGGCCGCGCAGCCACGGGCGCACGAAAAAGGACGGTGTTGGCGGGATCGGACGGCGTCATACCACCGTCCGATCCCGCCAACACCGTCCTTTTTCACTGGGCGGGCACAGATTTCACTGGGCGGGCCCGGGAAGGCGCAGAAGGCTACTTCTTGGGCTCGTCCTTCGGGTTCGGGTGCTGTTCGCGGAGCTTGGCCTCGCGGGCGTCGAGCTCGGCCTTGAGCTTGCGGAGCCGCTCGGCTTCCAGCTGCTGCTCGCGGTTGACTTCAAGGTTGTGCAGGAACTGGGGGTCATCGTCGGGGGCCACGGCACGGCCATAGCCGGAAGCCGCCGGACGGGAGGGGCCGGGCACCTGCCCGCCAGAGCGCTGGGCGGCGCCGGCCGGGGCATACTGGGGGCGGCCAAACAGGAACCACAGGGCCACGCCGATCACGTTCAGGAACACGATCACCAGGACCCAGGCGGTTTTCGGAATGCTGCGCACGTCGCCGGGCTCGCTGCGGAGGCAGTCGATGAGTCCGTAGACAAAAATCACAACACCCAGGGCAATAGGAATGATATAGCGCATACTTCATTCTACCGTCGCAAGAAAAATCGGCACCGGGCTCACGCCCAGCTTCAGCGGCTAAACTTGGGGCGTGGCTTTCTTCAAATACTCCCTGATTCGCGGCATCCTGTTCCTGGCTTTCTTCCTCATCGCCTACCTGGCCGTGGACTTGAGCCCGCTGACATCCGCCCTTGTTGGCGCACTGTTCGCGTTCCTTGTCAGCTACCTGTTCTTCCGCAAGCAGCGTGAAGGCGCCACCGCCGTCGTCGCCAAGACCTTTGCACCCAACGCCGCCACCACCCAGTCGGCGGGCGCCGTGGCGGATGCCGACGCAGAAGATGCGCTGATCGATGCGAACCCGGACATCTGGATCGACGCCGACCGCAAGTCCGGCACTGCCGGCTACGACAAGACCGAGGAAGCCTGACCCGCAGGCGCGCCCCCTACAGGGTGTTGAGCAGGACCGCTGCGGCGAACAACAGGCTGAACCCGAGGTTGAGCATGCCCGTCTGCTGCAGGACGGGGATCAGGGCCTCGCGGGTCCGCCCCTTCAGCATGATCCAGCTGGGCAGCAGGATGAACGGCGCCTGAAGCAGCATCAGCAGCATCCACGGGTTGTCCGGCACCAGGCACAGGGTCAGGGCCATGGACAGCGCCAGCATCACCACGTAGCTGATGCGCGCATTCCTGTCGCCGAGCCGCACGGCCAGGGTCATCTTGCCCACCTGGGCGTCCGTGGGGATGTCACGGACATTGTTGGCCATGAGAAGCGCGACGGCGATCAGCCCGGTGGAGATTGAACCCACCACCGCGGTGGTGTCCACGGCGCCGACCTGGGTGAAGGTGGTGCCCAAGGTTGCCACGGGGCCGAAGAACACGAACACAAAGACGTCGCCCAGGCCCAGGTAACCGTAGGGTTTCTTGCCGCCGGTGTAGCCCCATGCGGCAAGGACGGCGCCGGCACCCACCAGCAGCAGCGTCCACTGCTGCGACAGGATGACCAAGACCAGCCCGGCCACCATGGCAAGGCCCAGCGAGCCGAACGCGGCCATTTTTACTTCGTGCGGCTTGGCCACACCGCTGCCCACGAGCCGCAGCGGGCCCACCCGGTCCTCGTCGGTGCCGCGGATCCCGTCGGAGTAGTCATTGGCGTAGTTCACGCCGATCTGCAGCAGCAGCGCCACGAGGGCGGCGAGCACGGCCCGGCCCCAATGCAGCCCGCCCATGCCCAGTGCCGCGGCGGTACCAACTATCACGGGGGCTATTGCCATGGGCAGAGTCTTTACCCGGGCTCCGGCGACCCATTCCCCCACAGTGGCCACAGTGCTTCTCCTTCGGTACAGGTGACGATAGACCTGTACGTCAGGCCTCAGCCCCAATTCTGCCCTGTCCACCTGTCAATGGCTGTGAGCGGCATGGGCCAATGTGGCCAAAATTGCCGTCCTGTCGGGCTTTCCGTTCGGCAGCAGCGGAAGTTCGGAGACAAACACCACAGTTTTGGGCAGCAGATGTGCCTCCAGGTGCTCCGACGCGGCCGCCAGCAGCTCCGCCTCGGCCAGCGCGGAAACCACCATCGCAGCCACCTGCTGGCCCCATTCCTCCGACGGAACGGGAACCACAAACGCCTCGCGCACGCCCGGCACCTTGTGCAGGCCGTCGGTCACGGCGCCGGCCGACACCTTCAGCCCGCCGGTGATGATGACGTCGTCAGCCCGGCCCAGCACGCGCAACCGTCCCTCACTGTCCAGCTCACCCAGGTCGCCGCTGGCATACCAGCGCACCAGTTCGCCGTCGTGCTCCTCCTCGACGAAGTGCTCATCCGTCAGCTGCGCATCGCCCAGGTAGCCGGCAGCGACCACGGGCCCGCCCAGCCAGATGCGGCCGTCGCGGATGGCGAGCTCCACGCCGTCGAGCGGGACGCCGTTGTAAACGGCGCCGCCGCAGGTCTCTGACATGCCGTAGGTGGTGACTACGTTCAGCCCGGCACCGCGCGCGGCCTCGAGCAGGGCGGGGTTGACGGGGCCGCCGCCCAGCAGGATTGCGTTGAAGCGGCGCAGCACGGTCAGCGTTTCGGCACTCGGGTTGGTGAGCAGGCGGGAGAGCTGCGTGGGCACCAGCGAGGTGAACCGCGTGTTGTCGGTGAGCTCCAGCGCGGCCTCGGTGAACGCTTCCGGGGTGAATCCGCCGCTCAAATCCATGGCCCAGGGGCGCGTGCCGGCGAACAGGCTGCGCACCAGGACCTGCAGCCCCGCCACGTAATTCATGGGCAGCGCGAGCAGCCACTGGCCCTCGCCCTGCAGCGCCATCGCGGTGCCCACGCTCGACGCCGCCAGCGCTTCAACGCTCAGCAGCGTGCGCTTGGGTGTGCCGGTGCTCCCCGAGGTAAGCACGACGGCGGCAATCTCGGTTTCACTGCCGGCCGGCAGCCCCAGCGCGCTTTGCTCGATGAGCTCGAAGCTGCCGTCGGGCGCGATCTGGACCGCGGGGCCCTCGCCGGAGAGGGCTTCGGAAAGTGCCTTGAGCAGGGGTTCGATGTTCATGGGTACCTAATTGCTAGAAGTAGTACGGGAAGGAGGACCAGTCGGGGTCGCGTTTTTCCAGGAACGCTTCCTTGCCCTCCACGGCCTCGTCCGTCATGTAGGCCAGGCGGGTGGCCTCGCCGGCGAAGACCTGCTGGCCGGCCAGTCCGTCGTCGGCCAGGTTGAAGGCGAACTTGAGCATCCGGATGGCCTGCGGGGACTGGCGCGCAATGTCTGCCGCGTATTCCAGAGCGACTTCTTCGAGGCGTGCGTGGTCCACTGCCTCGTTCACGGCGCCCATGCGGACCATGTCCTCGGCGGAGTATTCGCGGGCCAGGAAGAAGACTTCGCGTGCCGATTTCTGGCCGATCTGGCGGGCCAGCAGAGCCGAGCCGTAGCCGGCGTCGAAGGATCCCACCGTGGCGTCGGTCTGCTTGAACTTGCCGTGCTCGCGGGAGGCGATGGTCAGGTCCGAGACCACGTGGAGCGAATGCCCGCCGCCGGCCGCCCAGCCGTTGACAACGGCGATGACCACCTTGGGCATGGTGCGCATGAGGCGCTGGACCTCCAGGATGTGGAGGCGGCCGGCGCGGGCGGGGTCAATGGTTTCCTTGGTCTCGCCGTCGGCGTACTTGTAGCCGTCGCGGCCGCGGATGCGCTGGTCGCCGCCGGAACAGAAGGAGTGGCCGCCATCCTTGGGGGAGGGGCCGTTGCCGGTGAGCAGGACCGTGGCAACGTCCGGGGTCATGCGGGCGTGGTCCATGGCGCGGTACAGCTCGTCGACCGTGCCGGGGCGGAAGGCGTTGCGGACCTCAGGGCGGTTGAAGGCGATGCGGACCGTGGGCAGGTCCCTGACAATGTTGCCGTCGGCGCTGCGTTCCACCTGGCGGTGGTAGGTCATGTCCTGAAAGTCGAAGCCTTCAACCACGCGCCAGCGGGTGGGGTCGAAGATGTCGGATACCTGGTCTGGGAGATTTGTTGCGTTGCTCACCCAGTGATTCTAGCTGGCGGCAGCGTTTCAGGGGCTTGGCCCCATTGTGACGCCAATGTGACGCAGGCGCTGTGACACGTTCTCATCCCGGCCGTGCCGGGAACCGTGAACTGTCCAAACGGACAGGGGTAAAACCCTTGACGGTATTTCAGAGAGACATTTAGGGTGCCCCGGCGGGATATGGGAACGGCACCGTGTTGGGGCTATTTTTGGGGAGGCCGTCCACAAGACGAATGGCCGCTCCCCGTTCACTTTGAAGGTAGACAGAATTGATTAACAGCACTTCCCGTCCGCCGAGGAAGGCGTCGCTCCTCGCCGCCTCGGCCCTCACGGCAGCCTTGTCATTCGGCAGCTTTGCAGCTCTCGCCCCCGCAGCCATTGCCACACCGTCCGGCGATCAGTCCGGTTCCTTCTGCACCAACCCCGGTGGTGTGGAAGGTGGCATCACATCGTGGCGCACCAACAACGGCATCAACGTGTTTGCCGGAGGCAACTTCACCACGACAGCCGGTGCCACCGAAGCTGAAGGTGTCCTGGCTGTTGCGGGCAGCGCCTCATTTGCCCAGTCCTCCAACTACAACGTCGGCGTTGTCGGCGGCGGATCCGGATGGGCACCCAACGAGGGTTCGGACATGCTCCTGATCGGTGGCGACGCAAGCGCCGGCTCGGGCGTTGTCCATGTTGGTCTTTCGGCTGCTGTCAAGCAGGGCGGCCATGTGAAGATGGGCGGGAACAACAACGCCGCCGGCAAGATTCAAACTGGTGGCGGCACCGTCGCCGAGGGTGGGATCGAAACTAATCTCGGCGCGGCGGGCGCATACGACTTTGGCTCCTTCGAACAGAAGTTCAAGAGCCTCTCGGCTGGATTCGCAGCCCAGCCTGCCAATGGCACCCACGCACTGGTCGGAGACATGCTGACCTTCACCGGCAACGGCAGTGACGAACTGCAGGTCTTCGAGATCTCAGGTGATGAGCTTGGAAATTCTGCCAAGAAGATCTCCATCAAGTTCGACCGGATTCCCGCTGACGCCAAGATTGTCGTCAACGTTTCAGGCGGCAGCGCAGAGACCTACTTCAACTCGGTGTTTGCTCCGAACAGCGCAGCTCTCCTCGCTGAAGGTGCGGACGGGTTCGGCCAACTGGCAGCGAGCCTGGTTTGGAACTTCAAGGACGCCACGAGCGTCCTCATTGACGGCGCTCAGATCCCGGGCTCCATCCTGGTTCCCGCCGAAGGCAGCCAGACGACGGTTGCTGCCAATGGCACCAACGGTCGTGTCTACGTCGCAGGAGACTTGAAGCACCAGGGCAACGGTGGCAACGAGTTCCACGCGTACCCGCTTATTGGAATTGACTGCGAAACCCCCGGGGAACCGGTCATTGAGGAACAGCCGGAGAAGCCCAAGGTTACTGAAAAGCCCAAGGAGCCTGTGGAGCCGGAAGGGCCGCTGGATCCGGTTGATCCAGAGAAGCCGGTTGTCCAGGAGGATCCAGAGAAGCCGGTTGTCCAGGAGGACCCGGAGGAACCCGTTGTCGACCCCGCACCGGCAGACCCGGAATCGCAGGAAGTGACTGACCCCAAGGTGCAGGCCGACGACGTCACCCCGCTGGCGCAGGAAAGCTCCCAGGCACCTGCCCCGCAGGAATCAAAGAAGTCCACGCCTGCGGCAACCACGCCGGCCGGCCAGGTGGCCGCCAAGGCTTCGCCCTCAGCCACCGGTGCTGCCGTTGCAGCCGACGGATTGGCGCGGACCGGAGCCAACAGCAACACGCTGATCCTCGGTCTGTCTGCAGTATTGCTGCTGGCCCTCGGCGGCATCGCCGTTGCCACAGTGCGGCGACGCCACTAACGGAGTCCACCTCCCCAAGAACTAATGGACGTTTGGCCGCGGATACCCCCGCCGTGGCCAAGCGTCCATTGTTGTTGGCTGGGTGGTGCCCGATGGTGGACGGCGGGTGCGTGTGGCTGAAATCACCCTGACGTTTTTTCATTGGCGGTTTCACGGCGGCGGAAGGTTTGGCCAACGAAACTTCTGTTTCCTGAATGAAAATGGCGTGGTTCACGGCGGAAAGTTCAGAAACGATCAGTTTTCAATGCTGGTTGCCGCAGGGCCGTGACGTGGTTTCATGGGCTATTTTCCAGCGGCCCCGGCTGGGGTGAAAGCTGCCTTGATTCCGGCTACCGTGGAGCTGGCCAGTCGGTTAGACGTCTGGCTAACTCCGTTCATACATGAGGTAGACAGAATTGACTAACAGGATCTCCCGCCGCCCGGGGAAGGGCTCCGTCATCGCTGCTTCGGCGCTGACGGCTGCATTGACTCTCGGCAGCTTCTTGGCATTGGTTCCCGCAGCAAACGCTGAAGGCGGCTTCACCTGCATCGAAGAGATGCCCGGCCTGGGCAACGGTGATTTCGCCGGGTTCGACAACAACACCAGCGTCTTTGTCGGCGGCAACTTCTCCGTGGCGGAAATGGCCGCAGAGGCGGAGGGACTGCTTGTTGTCATGGGCGATGCCGAATTCGCCAAGGCAGAGCGGGGGAACTACAACGTTGGCATCGTAGGCGTCGGCTCGCAGATCGTGCCCACGCCGGGTTCCGACATGCTCCTGGTTGGTGGCAGCGTCAGCAGCAACGGCACTGTCATTGATGTTGGCAACCCGAAGGCACAGCTCATCTCCGAGGGAAGCCCCGCGGGTGGCGCCGTCCGCATCGGTGGCTCCAACAACGCCGGCGACAAACTCTCCACCAACGGCGGCACGCTGACCGTTCCCGACGCAACTGCCGTAGCAGGGTACGCCGGGTACCCGGCCCTGCTGAAGGTGCGTTCTGAACAGTACTCCGGGCTGGAAGACACCGGAACCGTGGAAGTTGAATCCTGGGGCGAAGGTGTCTTGACCGGCGACGGCGTCTCCTCCACGCAGGTATTCACTGTGGATGAAGGCTTCCTCGGCAGCGAGCAGAAGGATTCTGCACTGCAGTTCAAGGACGTTCCGGCCGATGCCCGAATCGTTGTCAACGTCACCGGTGAGCCGGCAGGCCTGTTCCTCAATACCCTGCTGAACGAGGCGGGAATGCCGGTCCTTCCCGATGCGGGCACGCCCGGCGGAGCCTACTTCGGCTCCATTGCCTCGCGGCTGGTCTGGAACTTTGCCGATGCCAAGAATGTGGCCATCGGGGGAACGGCCCAGGTGCCAGGATCCATTCTGGTGCCTACGGCCGGCGGGACCACCGAGATTTCTGCGCCCGGCACAAACGGCCGCATCCTTGTTGCCGGCAACCTGGTGCACAGCGGCACAGGTACTGAAATGCACGCCTACCCGCTGATGGGCGACGAAGACTTTGGCTGCTCCGGCAAGCCCGCTGAGAAGCCAGAGGTGCCGTTGACTCCGTTGGTGCCGGTTGAGCCTGAGGTTCCGGGTGAGAAGCCTGAGGTGCCGTTGACTCCGTTGGTGCCGGTTGAGCCTGTGGTTCCGGGTGAGAAGCCTGAGGTGCCGTTGACTCCGTTGGTGCCGGTTGAGCCTGTGGTTCCCGGTGAGACCCCTGTGGTGCCGTTGACTCCGCTGGAGCCTGCCGACCCAGTTGTGCCCGACAATGTGGAGGACGCCCCGGCACCGTCCGCACCGGCCAGTGCCAAGGCAACGGCCGCGCCGTCCGCTTCGGAGTCACCGAAGGTGGCAGCGCAGGCCTCGGACACTGAGCGCCTGGCCAACACCGGCCTCAATGCGAAGAACACGGCGATCCTTGGTGTGTCAGCCCTGCTGTTGCTTGCCCTGGGCGGCCTGGCCGTCGTGACGGTTCGCCGGCGCCACTAAGAGCCTGAGCTCCCCTGAAACCCAATGGCCGTTTGGCCGCGGACGCCCCCTCCGCGGCCAGGCGGCCATTGTCATGCCCAGCCGCAGTTTCTTCCCTCCATCACCGTCAGGGATGTTGTACCGACTGGCAGCGCCACGTCAGCTGATGCAGAATTCGTTGCCTTCGGGATCTGCCATGGTGAACCAGGAGTGCGAACCCTGGCTGGCTTCCCAGAGAAACGTGGCGCCGCGGGACTCCAGCTTTCCCCTGACGGTTTCCTTGCCGTCTCCGCCGAGCCGGACGTCCCAGTGGATGCGATTTTTGGACGTCTTTGCGGAGTCTGCCGTTTGGAAGAGGATGCGCGGACTGTCCGCACCCGCATCCGGCCCCGGAATAATGGCCTGGCCCATGGCCCACACAAGCACTCCTTTGTGGACCAGTGTTTCGTCGTCAGTGGCAAAGCCCTTCTCCACCATGGAACGGATGAACGCCTCGTCGGAAGGCTCCACCTGCCAGCCCATGGTCTCGGCCCACCAGTCGGCCAGCTCATGCGGGTTGATGCAGTCAACAACTATTTGCAGCGAATAGGCCATGGAGAATATTCTGCCGCCGCCTGTTGCCCGTGTCCAGCATTCAGCGGGGCGCAGTGCACCGGAGGATGGTGCGCTGCGCCCATGTGGTGAAGCTAGGCCAGAACGCTCAATTTGGAACTCATGCGGCCGAAGAAAGCATTGTCCAGCGAGAGCCTGCCAGGGCCCATGAGCGCCACTGCAAGGGCCGAGGCGCCCAGAATCAGCACCAGCTCGAAGCCGCCGGCTTCGACGAAAATGCCAGCCGGGGCGTGGACCACCGCGATGGCGCCGATCATGTTCAGGGTCAACAGCATCGCGAGGGGGCGGGTGGCCAGGCCCAGGATCAGTGCGATGCCGCCCACCAGTTCCAGGGTGGCCACAATGGGTGCGACCAGGTCGGCGGCCGGAACGCCCATCTGGGCGAATGCGCCCTGGGTGCCTGCAACGGTGAATTCGTTGTATTTCTGCCAACCGTGGGCGGCAAATAGGAATCCAACCACGACGCGAAGGATGGTCTGGGCCGCTGTGGCAAGTGCGGGGTTCTTCATGGGGATCTCAACGTTTCTGTAGGGGTTTGTAACGGCCTTCGAAAAGAAGCGCCGCATAGCAAATAGTTGAAGCTTCAATAAAAGTCTCCCAGACAATCAGTTGATGCGTCAACTAATGGTGGTTCGAGTATTCCCCTGTGCATGCCACCAAGCCGGCGTCCGCTAGTGTTTTTTCATGACCTTCATTGCACCCGTCACCCTGGCCGGAAAGTACGTCACCCTTGAATCGCTGAGCATGGACCACCACGACGGACTCGTCGCGGCCGCATCCGACGGCGAGCTGTGGAACCTTTGGTACACCTCGGTGCCGCGGCCCGAAGGCATGCGCTCCGAGATTGAGCGCCGCCTGGCCGACCAAGAGGCCGGTGAACGGTTCTCCTTCACCGCCCGCGCAAACGACCCCGCCACGGGCAAGCCCGGCCGGATCATTGGCCTGACCAGCTACTACGACATCGACCCGTCCGTTCCTACTGTGGCTGTGGGCTACACCTGGAACGCCGCCAGTGTGCACGGGACCGGCACCAACGTGGACAGCAAGAACCTGCTCCTCCGCCACGCCTTCGACGTGCTCGGCGTCGAGGTGGTGGTGTTCCACACGCACTGGATGAACATGCAGTCACGCGAGGCGATCGCCCGCCTGGGCGCCAAGCAGGACGGCGTGCTCCGTGCCAACCGCCGCATGCCCGACGGCTCCCTGCGCGACACCGTGGTCTTCTCCATCCTCGCCGCCGAATGGCCGCAGGTGCGCAACGGGCTGAACTTCCGCCTGGCCAAAAAGCGTCCAGCCCTCCAGCCATGACCAGCCCCCACTGGGAAGGCGCCGTCAACGCCCGGCAGCTGGCCGGCGACATCTACCGGATGGGCCGCAGCGAATGGCTCACCGAGCGCGGTTGGCGCCAGCTCCATGACGACGGCGTCCGCACAGTCATCGACCTGCGGAACCCGGCGGAGCGCAAGCGCAGGCCGAGCGACCCGGTGGTGGCCCCGGCCGCGATGGCGGGGTTCGCCGTCGTCCACTCACCCACGGAAGACCCGGAGGACCCGCGCTACCGGGACCACTTCCACCCCTACATGAACCATCCGCGGCTGTACTTGGACATGCTGCGGCTGTTCCCGGAGCGCGTGGCGGCCGTGTTCAGGGAACTGGCGGCCGCGCAGGGCAAGGTGGTCATCCACTGCTCCGCGGGGCGCGACAGGACAGGGCTGGTGGCCACGCTGCTGTTGGCGCTGCTCGGGCAGTCGGAGCTGGCGGCGCAGGAGGACGAGCAGGCCACGCGCGGCATCAACGAGTGGCACCTGGTGGCGCCGGTGAAGCATCCGTACGAGCGGCACCTGGGTCAGGCCGAGCTGGCCGAGGTGGTTCAGGGGCGCGGGGAGGCTGTGGCGGAATTCATCGACGGCCTCGATGTGCGCGTGTTTTTGCTGGCCAACGGTGTCACAGCCGATGAGATCGACGCCGTCATTGCCCGGTGCCGTGGAGAAGGCTGAACGGGCCGCCGCTTCCGTGTTGTGCCGGAGGCGGCGCGCCATAGACTTGAGGGCATGTCTCAGACCAAAACCCCGCAATCAGACACGTCCAATTCCAAGAAGATGGTGGTGCTTGTCATCGCCATAGTGGTGGCGCTGGTGGCCCTTGTTGGGGGAGGGACGCTGCTCTTGGGTGCAATGGAGAAGTCCGACGCCGGACAGGTCGCCGCAGGCGGGTCGGGCGCCCCGGATCCGGCCGAGGCGGAAAACCGCGAATGGACCGGGACGCTGGACTTCAACGGCAAGGCCATGGACGTGACCCTGTTCGGGGACAAGGCGCCCCAGGCCGTGGCGTCGTTCCTGCACCTGTCCGAGACGGACTTCTTTGACGGGACGGCCTGCCACCGCCTGACCACTGGCGGCTTCGACATCCTGCAGTGCGGGGACCCCACCGGCACCGGAACCGGCGGCCCGGGCTATGAGTTTGGCCCCGTCGAGAACGCTCCTGCCGGCAATCTCTACAAGAAGGGCACGCTCGCCATGGCCCGGACCAGCGATCCAAACAGCAACGGCAGCCAGTTCTTCATCGTCTACGGCGACACCACCATCGATCCCGGTGCGGCCGGCGGCTACACGGTGTTTGGTGAAGTTACCGGTGGCCTCGACGCCGTGGAGAAGGTCGCTGCGCAGGGAACTGCCAACGGTGCACAGGACGGGACTCCCGCCGCCGAAGCGGTGCTTGGGGCGGCCAGCTTCAAGTAGCCGCCCCGGCGCGGCAGGGCACCTAGCGGGCGGGTTCGACGTCGAGCAATTCAGCGGAGACGGCAAAAGCATCCGGTGCCGCAGCCAAAGGCGCCGGCCCGCCGAGCTCCTCGTTGAACACAAAGTAGCGGTAGGTGAGGAAGCGGAAGATGGTGGCCAGGACCAGGCCCACCACGCCTCCGGCGATGAAGTCGGCCGTGAATGAGGTGAAGCCCAGGACGTAGCGCGAGACAACCTGGCAGACGAGCACGATGGCCAGCCCCAGGGCGTTCATCAGAAGGAACATGAGGAACTCGCGCCACACGTGCTCGGTGCGCCGGTGCCGGAATGTCCAGTAGCGGTTGGCGAACCATGCGAACAACGTGGCAACGACCGTGGACACCACGCGCGCCTTGACCGTGCTGGATGACATGGGCCCGTGCCACAGGAGTGCGTAGATGCCGTTGTCGATGATCCAGCCCATGCCACCCACCGTCCCAAACGTCAGGACTTCCCGCCACAGGAGGGCGATGAGATTCCTGACTTTGTCGATGGCGTTCATGCGGCCTTTCCGTGGGGTTCGGGACCCGGTGCGCCCATGGCAATGCCCCTGTTGCAAGGGCGTGGCGGGGGCTGATCTGTGCTTACGGTAACGAAACTAACACCAGAATTTTGGGTGGTCGAACTGTTGCCGCCATTGTTCCGTTTGTGACGTGGATCATAGCCTGCGCTGGCTGCCGGGCGGG
>JAANMU010002124.1_pt1 | contig 15667 bp, 11 predicted proteins | sample 7279701 | NCBI WGS metagenome assembly JAANMU01 (sample SAMN14094539, study PRJNA606508) | bioreactor metagenome | isolation source: A lab-scale SPAN reactor treating ammonium-rich wastewater day 57 | place: Ireland: Galway | collected 2017-03-13 | reverse complement strand
AGAAAAGTTATGATGAATACTTGGGGTGCAAATGTAATTGCTTCGCCAAGCAGGAATACAAATTCAGGAAAAAAGATTTTGGAACAGGATCCAAATTCTCCCGGCAGTTTAGGTATTGCAATTTCTGAAGCAGTTGAAAGAGCTGCGACAACTGAAGGAATAAATTATGCTTTAGGCAGTGTGTTAAATCATGTTCTGCTTCATCAGACTGTAATTGGACAGGAAGCAATTAAACAATTAGAGATGGCCGGAGATTTTCCGGATATTGTTGTTGCACCATTTGGCGGCGGATCAAACTTTGCCGGAATTGCATTCCCATTTTTGCGTTACAATTTCCAGGAAGGAAAAAATGTTCGCTGTATTGCTGTTGAACCTGCATCATGTCCTAAACTTACAAAAGGAGAATTCAGATATGATTTTGGTGATACAGTTGGATTAACTCCGCTTATTCCAATGTACACACTTGGTCATACATTCGTTCCGGAACCAATTCACGCTGGTGGATTGCGTTATCACGGAGCAGGTGCAATCATCAGCCAATTATTGAAAGATAAATTGATCGAAGCATCTGCAATTGCACAACTTGAGTGTTTTGAAGCTGGAGTTAAGTTTGCACAGACAGAAGGAATAATTCCCGCACCGGAAGCAACACACGGAATTGCACAGGTTATCCGGGAAGCTCAAAAAGCAAAGATTGAAGGGAAACAAAAAACTATTCTCTTTAATCTTTGCGGACATGGTTATTTTGATATGAGTGCTTATCAGGCATACTTTAATGGCGAGTTAGTTGATCACGAATTAACCGAACAAGAACTTTATTCTGCATTAAGAGAATTAGATACACCGGTTGCGGTTTAGTTATAAATTAAAAGATGACATCTTTTAAGAGATGTCATCTTTGTATGTTTTATAATTTCTTCAGATAAATCTTACACAATTTCTGTCGCTTAAACTTTTACAATAAGTAATTTTGGTTTGCCCACTATTTTCTTTTTTACCACTCATAAAGCAAAAGTAATAAAAAACAAAACTTAGAAGCGGGAATAATTTTTGCATAAGAAAACCAGTAACAATCTGTTTCTAAAAATATTATTAGGGTTACTTTTTTGGAATCTTTAATTAAAACTCTGGCACGATCTTTATCTATCTATCTATCTATTTGTACTTTCTTTTTGGGGTGGAGAGATGTACCTGATTCCTGTCTGTTTTCTGCAAATTCTTTTGTATGAAGTACCAAACACTTCATTACTAACTTATCAAAATATTATCAAGAATAAATTTTGCATTGTACATTGTAAATTCTACATTGTACATTATCCTACTGGTTTTACATAGCTTAAGAAAAAAGAACAACGAAGTTTTTTATTAACCAAGGAATTGTAAAATGAAAACGATTAGAACAACCTTATTATTTATAATAGCTACAATTAAAATAGTAACCGCACAAGTTGATACAACCGATTGGTTTCCTATGCAAACAGGTAATTATTGGGAATATATGGCATGGACCGGAGAGGGACCAAAGTACTTCAGCATTAAAGTGCTTGGAGATACTTTGATGCCAAATAATAAAGAGTATAAAATATTCTATAAAAAGTATTTTGACACATCATCGGGTTATATATGGTATTTTAGAAGGGACAATAATTTGATTTATGAATTTTCAGGCGATTCCATTGCTTGTCTGAACATGGAATATCTATACTTAGATTTTTTTGTACCGGATTCTACCATTTGGTTAAATTGTTCCGGGTGGTCAGATCAGAATGCTCGGGGCATTTCTTCAACATTTATAGATTACAACTATTATAACCTTTTTCAGAAACCTAATGTGGCAAAACAGTTTGAAGATGTTTACATTGATTCATCTGATACAATTTGGACACCAACCGACGCGTCGTTTCCTATTGTCCTGAATAAAGGATTGGGTATGGTTTGGCACTTTCTTTTTAATGACGGCAGTTACTACCTACAAGGTGCTATAATAAATGGTATGCAAATGGGTACTATTGTTGATGTTGAGAAAGAATATAATACATTACCAAATAATTTTTCAATAAAGCCTTTTCCAAATCCCTTTAATAGTTCTACAACTCTTGAAATTAATTTGCCAGTAACAGGTCTAACAGAATTGTCAGTTTATAATATTCTTGGCCAAAAAATTACCACACTAATTGATGAACAAAAAATATCTGGTAATTACAATATTCAATTCAATGCAAACCAATTAAGCAGTGGTGTTTATTTAGTAGTGTTGAAGCAAAATAAATTGATCATAAAAGAAAAAATAATTTTACTAAAATAGATTTTGAAGGGGCACTAAAATGAAACTTTTAACCTATATAACAATATGCTTGTCCTTTTTAGTAACAAACATTTATGCACAAGATATATTTGATTCCGTTCCAATCAATGATGTTCAAACTGTAACTGAGGGTATTTATCCTGAAACAAATACAATATCACTTGGTGGGCAGGAGAAAACCTCGAGTGGTATGCTCAGAGTACTTATTATTTTTGTCCGTTACAAAGATGATACTACAAATACAACAACCTGGCAGGATTATAATGTTTTGCCAACCTGGGCCCAAACATTTGTTGATCCAACAACCCCATCTAATAATATTTATACTGCAAAGAATATGAGCGATTTTTTTGATCGATGTTCAGGTGGCAATGGAAGTGGAACACTTGGTAGTTTTAAAATGATTGGAGATGTGGTTTATGTAACTACTTTAAAAAATGAGAACGAGTACTTAACTGGTCATTCAGGTGATACCGAAATATTTACGGAAATATTGCAAACCCTTGATAATATCCATGGTAACTATAACATTAATTTTAAATTATATGATAACTGGAAATTTAAAGTAAACAACGTTTTATATAATCATGAATATAAACCAAATGTTGGTGATGGTCTGGCAGATCATATTTTCATTATCAATCGTGGAAATTCTAGAAAAAATGGCCTTTGGGCTGAGAAAACTTTATCAGGTGTAAATTTCCCAACTAATGATGGTGTTGTAATAAGTAGCTATTGTGGCTCTCGTATTTTTGGATTTAAAAACAGCTACACTCCCAGAGCGGTTGGTGGTCCTGCTCATGAGTATTGTCATTATTTACTTGGCGGCTTTCAAGACACAGGTCATTTTGATGGCTATAATTATTTGCCTTCGCAAACTGGTAATCGAGGGCGAATAAATCAATTTGCTCTAATGTGTGCTGTTAATGCTGGTTGGATGAGTGCATATGAAAGATACCGATTGGGATGGTTAACTCCTTATGTTGTTCAATCAAATATTTCTCCAAAAGTAATTAAGGATACACACATTAAAAATGAAGCGATACTAATTCCGTTACGTGATCCTTACAAAGGTTCCTGGCGAGAATTCTATCTTATAGAAAATTATCATACTCAGCGAGATTATGCTAATGCAAATCCTTTTTTAAAAGACTAAGTGTTTGGTGATCCAATTACACACGGCTTGCTTGTATTTCATATTGAAGATCAGAATTATACTCTGCCCTGCGCAACAAAAATTAATATTTTATGCGCTGATGGAAAATGGACCTGGAAACTCTTAACAGGTGCTTCTACTCCATACGATAGGTCAGACGATTTAATTGGCAGAGATCAACCAACTCGTTTTGGTAATTATGATGAAAGACATTTCATCACTATAGCTGTTCCACCTACAACATATAGCGATTATGTTTGCCTAATTCCAAGAACAGATTACCCAGGTGCAAGATATAATAGAAATGATTTTCTCGGTGATTTTGCAGACTTCTTCGGAGTAGGTTATAATGATGTACTAACAAAATATAGTAACCCTGGAACTTATATTATTGGTGGGACAGCAAAAGATGTTGGGTTTGAAATCACTGGATATAATTCAACAACAAAAGAATACACACTGAGCTTACAAGTAACTGCTGCGGGTGTAACCTCATTAAAACCATCCAAACCACAAAACCCTATTCTGAGTGCAAATCCTGGTAACAATTACGTTAGGCTAAGCTGGGAACATAACATCGAAAATGATAAAGCATATTATGAAGTATCTCGTAAGGTTGCAGAAGAAGGTGGTGTTTGGCAGGTAATTGGAACTACAACAAATAATTATTTTGTTGATAATCAATTCTATTATTCAAATCCTACTGGTGATTTTGGCTGTACTTATCGATTAAGAGTTAAAGATACCCAAAACAAATTTTCTGTTTATAGTGATGAGGTATTTATTAGAGCAGAAATGATGGGAAAAATAACCACTAATATCGAGCCAATAATTTCATACAATTTAGACTCTAACTACCCAAATCCATTTAATCCAAGTACAATTATAAATTATGCAGTTAAAGATGCAGGGTTAGTTAGCATAAAAGTTTATGATATTCTTGGAGCAGAAGTTAAAACACTTGTAAACGAAACAAAAGACGCAGGCAATTATTCTTTAGAGTTTAACGCCTCTGCTTTACCAAGCGGCGTTTACATATATACAATGCAGGTAAATGGTTTTTCATCTAGTAAAAAAATGTTGCTAATGAAGTAATTTTTCTTTTCAAAGATGACATCTTATAAAAAAAGATGTCATCTTTATTTTGATTATTGCAACACAATTTATCGGCATTTTCCTTCCTTAAAATTTTTATATATTTCACTATTCAAAAACGATAACATTTACGAGGGCAGAATGAAACTAATAAAAATATTTGTTCCGATAATTTTACTTGCACTTACGGTTTATTATTGCAGCACAGTACCGATAACCGGAAGATCTCAGTTGAATCTGATTTCATCAAATGAAATGAATGCAATGAGTTTTCAGCAGTATGATGAATTCTTAAAACAGAATAAACTTAGCTCAAATAAAAATGATGTTGATATGGTTAAAAGGATTGGAGCAAAAATTCAAAAATCTGTGGAAACTTATTTTGCACAGCACAATTTATCTGATGAACTTGATGGTTATCAGTGGGAATTTAATCTTGTGGAAAGCAACGAAGTAAATGCCTGGTGCATGCCTGGCGGTAAAGTGGTTGTTTATACAGGAATTCTTCCTATCACAAAAGATGAAACAGGGCTGGCAGTTGTAATGGGGCACGAAATTGCTCACGCCGTTGCACAGCACGGAAATGAAAGAATGAGTCAGGGATTAATACAACAGCTTGGAGGTGTTGCTCTTGCTGTTGCATTAAAAGATCAGCCTGCAACAACCCAGAATATATTTATGGCGGCGTATGGAATCGGAAGTACAGTAGGAATAATGCTTCCTTTCAGCAGAACACACGAAAGTGAAGCTGACCATCTGGGGTTAATATTTATGGCAATGGCTGGTTACAATCCAAATGCAGCAGTTGATTTCTGGACAAGGATGGCTGCAAACAGCCAAGGTGCACCACCGGAATGGCTGAGTACACACCCTTCAAACGAAACAAGAATTGCAGATATTAAAAAACTTTTACCCGAAGCTTTAAAATATTATAATCCAAATTAGTCTGTAAGATGATACCGGACATTAATTCAATAGTTGAAATAATACAATTAATGCTTGCACCAGGAATAATGATTTCTGCGTGCGGACTTTTATTACTTGGTATGAATAACAAGTACTCACTTGTTGTTAACAGAATAAGATTACTAAATGAAGAAAGAAGAAAGACTCTTCACAAATCTGATGACACGGATTTTATGCCTTATGAAAATCTCCGTCTTGAAAGTATATCAGTTCAGATTTCTAAATTAGTTTACAGAGTTAGTATTGTTAGAAATGCTGTTTTATGTTATACAATTGCTGTTGCTTTATTTGTGCTTACTTCACTTTCTATTGGTATTGGTTTTTTGTTTGATATTACGAAATTAAATTCACTTATAACTGTCGAATTTTTGCTTGGGATGCTGTCGGTATTATTCGGAGTTATTTTTGCCGCTTATGAAACCTATAAAGGTTATGAGATAGTGAACTATGAAGTAAAAATTGATGAGTAAGTTCTATTAGCCCAATTCTTAAAAAAGTATTGGGCTAATAGTTAAAACTTTTAGAAGACTACATAATTAAAATCATTATTGCCTTCTGCACGTGCAATCTGTTTTCTGCTTCGTCAAAAATTACAGAATTTGGAGAATCAGCAACTTCATTTACAACTTCATCGCCACGATGAGCAGGTAAACAGTGCATAAATAAATAATCATCTTTTGCATGTTTTATCAGCTTAGGATTAACCTGATATTTCATAAATTTCTTTTTACGCTCAGCGGTCTCAGCTTCCTGTCCCATGCTTGCCCAAACATCTGTATAGACAATATCAGCATTTTTAACTGCTGCCACAGGGTCTTCAAGTATTTCGATTTTACTGCCCATATATTTGGCAGACTTTTTAGCATTATCAACAATTTCTTTATTTGGCTTGTAACCGGAAGGAGATGCAATTGCAATATTCATCCCTACTTTTGAACAGCCGTTTAACAGGCTATGAGCCATATTGTTTCCATCGCCTATATAAGCAAGTTTTAATCCCTGCAGTTTTCGCTTCTTTTCTAAAATTGTAAATAAATCAGTTAATACCTGACAAGGATGAAGAAGATCTGTTAAGCCATTTATAACAGGAATACTCGCATACTTTGCTAATTCTACAACATCATCATGTGCAAAAGTACGGATCATAATTCCGCTCAAATATCTTGATAAAACCCGGGCAGTATCAGCAACACTTTCACTTGTTCCAAGCTGAAGATCATTTGGTCCAAAGTACATCCCGATTCCTCCGAGCTGATAAATACCAACCTCAAAAGAAACCCTTGTTCTTGTCGAGCGTTTTGTAAAAATCATTCCAAGAGTCTTTCCTTCAAGCAAGCGGTGCGGCTCCCCTGAATAGAGTTTTTCTTTTAAAGATTTGCTCACATCAAAGATTTCATAAATTTCTTCAAGAGTAAGATCAGCAATAGAGATGAGATCTTTGCCCTTCATATTAATAGCCATAAATACTCCATTTTATTTTTTTGATTTAAATTCACTTATAAATTAAAAGTCAGATATTAAAAACTCAGAACAAACTATTTGCTGCTTACAATCCTTGTTCCGCAATTATGATCCCCGAGCAAAGTTGATTCTGTAATGACAGTTTCTTTTCCGCCATTCTTTACAAAATGAATTGCGGCAAGAATTTTCGGTCCCATACTTCCATCAGGAAATTCCCCATTATCATAATAACTCTGTGCTTCATCAGCGGTAACAATATCAAGAGCCTGCTGATCTGGTTTATGAAATTTTATATAAACTTTAGAAACATCTGTAAGTATATAAAAAGCCTCTGCACCAATTTCTTCTGCAAGCAATGCTGATGCATAGTCTTTATCAATAACGGCTTCAACACCATAAAGTTTTTTGTCTTTGCCAAGATAAACGGGAACTCCGCCTCCGCCGGAAGCAATAACAATATTACCTTTATCAACAAGATTTTTAATAATTTTCCTGTTCAGCACATCAATAGGTTTAGGTGAGGGAACGACTCTTCTCCATCCGCGTTTTCTGGGGTCTTCCTTAAATATAAAATTGTTTACTCTTGCTAAAAGATCAGCTTCTTCTTTCAGATAAAATGCACCTACCGGCTTTGTTGGATTCTTAAATGCGGGATCATCTTGATCAACCAAAACCTGTGTTACTACGGTAATAACATTTTTTTTGATCTTGTGTTCACGTAAAATATTAATCATCTGTCTTTCTATCATATAACCGATTCCGCCCTGTGAATCAGCTACACAAATATCAAGAGGCATTTTAGGTATTTTATAGCTGTTATATCCTGCTTCATTGCGAAGCATAATATTACCGACCTGAGGACCGTTACCGTGAGTAATAACGATATTATAATCTTCTTTGATAAGATTAATAAGATTTATGCAAGTATTATAAGTGTTTTTTTCCTGTTGCTGGATAGTGCCAATTTCATCTCCCCTGAGAAGTGCGTTTCCTCCAAGAGCAACAACAGCAGTTTTTTTCATAAAGAACTTTTTTGATAGCTTTATTTACAAAGTATTTTAAAAATTGATGTATTAACTTAAACAAGGTAAATTTCAAATAAAAAATGATTTGTTTTTTTGCATTTAAGTGATAAAAATGAGCGGTCCTGTTAACAAATTTTCTGATGAATTTCTTAAACCTAATAATATGCTAAGGCTGTATGCTACCGGCGCTTTTCCAATGGCTGATGAAAAGACAGGTGCTATCGAATGGTATTTACCTGAGATAAGATGCATAATCCCTTTGGATAGTTTTAATGTTCCCAGATCAGCAAGAAAAGAAATTGAAAAACAAAACTTTGAAATTAAATTTGATTCGGACCCGCTTTCGGTTATCCGAGGATGTGCAGACAGAGAGCATACCTGGATTTCTGAAAAATTAATTGAAGCCTATATAAGATTGATAAAACGCGGTCATCTGCATTCTGTTGAAACCTGGCAGAACAATGAATTGGTCGGCGGTTTATATGGTATTACTTTTCGCGGAGCCTTTTTAGGTGAATCAATGTTTTCTAAAGTCTCTCAGGCTTCTAAAGCCGCACTTCTAAAACTTATTTATCATTTAAGGGAAAATGATTTTGTCCTGCTTGATGTTCAATATATGACTGAACACTTAAAGATGTTTGGTGCTATTGAGATATCTTTCGAAGATTATCGGGATAGATTATTGGAAGCATATCAGTGTCCATGCATGTTTTGATCAGAAATCTGATTTACTTCAGAGTTACTTATAAAGTGTCGTATTTTCTTAATAAGATCTTTTTTGGCAAATGGTTTTGACAGATAATCATTAAACCCGGAATTAATAAACTTCTCTCTGTCACCAACCATTGCATGTGCTGTAACCGCAATAACAGGTATGTTTTTAAACTTTGGATTTTCTCTTATTATTCTCAGCACATCAATACCGCTTGCACCTTTGCCAAGACTGATATCCAGCAGAACTATTGAGTATTCATTTTTATTCATCAACTCTAAACCTTCTTTATCAGTTGATGCTGCCTCTATTTCAACTTCACCTCTTAAAAACAGTTCAACAATTTTTCTGGAAGAAAAGTCATCATCAATTACCAGTACTTTCTTATTTCTGCCGATTTTCTGCGGAAGATCATTTTCATCAGGCAGATGATTGTTGATTTTATTATTTAATGATGATTCTTCAATCGGAAATACAACTGTAAATGTTGACCCCTTTCCTTGTTCACTTTGTAAAGTAATACTGCCGCCCATTTTCTCAGCAAACTTTTTCGCTATAGTTAAACCAAGACCAGCACCTTCAAAGTACCTGTTATAGCCTTCACTTACCTGTCTGAACTCATCAAAAATTGTTTCCTGATCTTCTTTTGCTATTCCGATTCCCGTATCAATAACATTTACCATAGCATAGGTTCCTCCATTACTATTATGAACATTAAGTTCAATAGTAATCCCGCCTTTGTCAGTATATTTAATGGCATTATTAACAAGATTAGAAATGACAGAATGAAACAGTCTTTTATCTAATTTTGCCAACACTGTATCAGATTCAATTTTTGATTTAATATAAAGATTTTTTTTCTGGGCAACCGGACCGAATAAGTTTACAATATCCTTAATCTCTTCTGCAATATTCAGCTCATTATAATTAACCTGAACCTTATCAGCCTCTACTTTAGAAAGATCAAGAATAAGATTAAGTGTTTCAAGAAGTCTTTTACCGCTGCTCATAATAGTTGAGATCATTTCATTCCACTCATGATGCTCTATCTCTGTTTTAAGAATCTCGGTATATCCAAGAATTGCTATAAGTGGTGTTCTTAGTTCGTGGCTCATATTAGCTAAAAAGTTGGATTTTAACTTGCTCATTTCTTCGGCGGTTTCTTTAGCCTCAATCAGTTCTTTTTTAGTAATCTCGCGTTCTATAACAGCACCTAAATTTGCTGCTGTTGTCTGAAGTGTAGATATTTCACTTTCACTCCATACTCTTTCGGATTTACAGTAATCAAAGCCAATAAAACCCCAGAACTCTTTTTTTACCATTATCGAAACAAGTAAAATAGATTTGATCTTTTGATTTGATAACAAATCACGTAATCCCGGATTAAGATCTTTAATAAGGCTGTTTATTATGCCACCGCTTTTTAATACCGGATACCAATCTTCAAACATCGGGAAATAACTTAAGTTTTGCAGATCAGGATTATTTAACTCGGAACTGAAATTGCCATTTGTCCATTCAAATTTTTGGTTCATTAAAAATTTGGATTTTTCTTCATCAAAATCATTTTCAAAAATATAAACTCTGTCCACCTCTGATGATTCGCCTAAAGATTTTAATGTATTCTTGATAGCAATATCAAAATCTCTTTCAGTTAAAAGTATGTTTGCCGCATCTGCAATACCTTTAAAGAGATTTTTCTGGTTAAGAAGAGTATGTTCAAGTTCTTTTTGTAAAGTAATATCTTTAAGAGTGCCAATGGTAGCTTTCTTATTCTGATAGTTAATTACCCGGGCGCTCATATTAACAAACACTCTGCTGCTGTTTTTATGCAGCATACGCCATTCATAATTTGTCGGAACAATCTGACCTTCTTGTCTTAGCTTATAGTTTTTTGTTACCAGTTCAAGGTCTTCAGGCGCAACAAATTTAGTAAATGGCTGTCCTTGAATCTCATCAGTATCATATCCGATCATTTTTTGAAAAGCACGATTTACAAAGGAAACTTTTCCATCAACCACGAGAAACACACCATCCTGAATGCTGTCAATTAATGTTCTGTATTTTTCTTCAGACTGAGCCAGTTCGGCTTCGGCTTTTTTTCTGCTTGTTATATCGCGGCAGGAAAAAATCAATCCATAGGGAGTTCCGTTAATCGATTTTAGTATTTCTCTTTGTATCTCGAAAAGGAATTGTTCACCATTAATATTTTCAAAGGTGTATATCTGAGGTCCGATACTATTAACGAAAGTTCTTTTGAAATCTAAAAATGCCCGCTCTTTATCTTTCTCAGCTATAAATATTAAAAAGCTTTTATGGTTTATTTCTTCAAAACTTTGATAGCCAGACATTTTAATTCCGACTTCATTAATAAATTCCAATTCTCCTTTTAAATTGGTTATTGCAACTATGTCAGGAAGAGTTGCAATTAATTTTCTGTATAACTCTTCATTTTCTTTTAAAGCAGACTCAGCCTGAATTCTGCTGGAAATGTCCGCAATAAATCCTTCCAGAGTTTCAACCTTACCTTTACGGGTAAACTGTGCAGCGCCTTTTTCCCAGACCCATTTTTCTCCACTATTCTTTGTTCTGATTCTGTAAACAATCTGATAAGGTTTTTTACTTCTCACTGCTTCTCTAACTGAAATAAAAACATTTTCTTTATCTTCGGGATGAATAAGTTCAGCATAGGTAACAACCTTATTATGAATCAACTCATCGGGCATAAATCCTGTTAATTCAAAACAACCCTGGCTGACAAAATCCATAATCCAATCAGAATTATATTTGCGTATATATGCCATGCCCGGAAGATTTGACATAAGATTTGATAAGTGCTTTTCGCTTTGAAGTAATTTTGCCTCAGTTCTTTTCCTTTCTGTAACATTTCTTAAAATCGCCTGAATTCCTATTAAAGAATCTTTTTCAAGGATAGGAACTGCTCTTAATTCATAGGTAAATATGTTTCCATCTTTTTTTATAAGATCAGTTTCAAAGATCGGAACATCTTTACCCTGCATTATCTTAGTAATATAAAATGCGGATGAAACAGCTGATTTTGTAGTAAGAACTTCTGAAGAAAAAATATTTTGTCCGATTAATTCTGTTCTGGTATAACCAGTTTCTTCTTCAAATAAATTATTCAGCTCCAGCACTTTACCCTGCGGGTCTAAAATAATTATAATATCAGCGGCTTTATCAAAAAGTAAATGGTATCTCTCCTCGCTGCTTTTTAATAAATTATGAGTTCTGGTTCTTTCAATTGCCAGCGCAATCTGATCGGATACATAGATCAAAACGTTCAAGTCTCTGGCACCTAATCTTATATTTTCATTGTAGGACTGAACTACTATTACTCCGATTGTATTATTACCAATCTTTAACGGTACGCCAATCCAATCAAGTGAGTCAGTTCCGAAAAGATCTACTTCTCCGGTATCAACCAGTTCCTTAAATATTTTCTGATCAACGTGAAGCGGTTTTCCATTTCTTAAAACATATTCTGTCAAACCTCTTCCGGGCGGTGCAGTTTCGTAAGGCTCATCATATTCATCAACCATATAAGGAAAGCTTAATAGATTGCTTTCTTTATCATAGATCGCAATGAATAGATTTTCGACCGGTAAAACATCACCAAGTGATCTGTGTATTGATCTGTAAAGATCATCAAGATTTTCGTTATCAATAACTGCACGTGATATTTGATAGAGTGCTTTTTCAAGTGTGCCGGATTTTTTATACCCGCTGATTTCCTCTTTTACCGCGATATAGTGTGTAATCTGATTTTCAGAATTTTTAACTGGTGAAATTGAAACTAATTCCCAGAACAAATCTCCATTCTTTTTTTTATTCAGTAATTCTCCCTGCCACTCTCTGCCGCTGGAAATCGTTTCCCATAATTGTTGATAAATTATTTTATCGACTTTATCTGATTTAAGAATTTGAGTGCTTTTTCCGATTACTTCTTCAGAGGTATATCCAGTTACTTCAGTAAATCGCGGATTAATGTATTCAATAATTCCACTGGTGTCTGTAATAATTACAGTAGATTTACTCTGCTCAACTGCAGTAGATATCTTAGTTAATTGTTCTTCTAAAAGTTTATATCCGGATATATCCCAACCAATAGCCTGATATTCAAAATCATTTGTTGATTTTTCATTGATCTTATTTATTGTCCATTCAATCCAGAAAACCGAACCATCTTCAAGTCTAAGCGAGTATTGTTTTTTAAAATGGTTAATAGAGGATTTCACTGAATCGGATTTCTCAAATTCGGAAGGATCGATAAAGAACTTAGTTCCGTAAATATTTTCTTTTGTTGAATGAGAGAATTTTGAATAAGCGTTATTAACGAAAAAGATTGTACCATCTTTTTTAAAACGACATAATAAAACTGGTAGTTCATCAGCAATTAAAAGATAATCCTGAAGATTTTTAATTTCCCCCTTTCCGTATGAGTTTTCACTCGCAAAGGTGTTGTCGTTTTTCAATTCAATTTCTTATACTTTTATTAAATTTCTCTTGATTAAGCACTCAATAATTGGCAAGATTCATTCCAGAGAAGAATATTTATTTTCTTAAAAAGGTTTTAATTTTCTTTTAATTATCGTGTTTTTTAATGAAAATATCAGATTGGATAAGCTGCTTATTTGTAAAAATAACCGATAATTTGGAAATATTAATGATTTTTTACGATTCAAAAAGTATCAGCCCGGCACTATTGCCAGGCTGATTTAGTTTGATTAAGGTTTTATTAATATCAATTCTTTCTGCGGATTTGATATAAACTCACATCCAGTTTTTGTAATATAAACTTCTTCTTCAATTGTTGAAACACCATAACCCTCAACAGGCAGTCTTGGTTCGATTGTAAATACCTGATGCTCTTCTAATTTTAAGAATGGCGTATTGCCGTATTTTTCCCATCGGGGAAATAAACCTGCACCGCCATCGTGCACTTCTTTCCCAACCTGATGTCCAAGTCCGTGTGGATATTCAGGATAACCATTTTCAGTTATATAATTTCTTGCAATGTCATCCATTTCAACCCCTGTAATTCCGGGTTTTATTGCATCTGCAACTTTTTGTATTGCATCACGAATAATATCAAAACCTTTTTGTACTGCTGCAGGAGCTTTTGTTTCACCGTCGTTTAAAACATACCATGTTCTCTGAAGATCGGAACAATAGCCTTTATACTTAATTCCAAAGTCCATATTAACTAAATGACCTTTTTCAATTTTTCTATCTGTTGGACCTGAATGCGGATTTGAAGGATTTGGTCCGGTAAACACTGCAGGGCAGGTTTCTTCATCCCAGGCTAAACCAAATCCTTTCCCTTTGGTTATCTTTAAAACGTAATCAGCAATATCCTTTTCACTAAGTCCGGGTTTTATGTAATTAGTAACAGCATCAAATATCTTCAATGTTTCATCAACTGCTTCCTTCATTATAGTTAGTTCCTTATCAGATTTTCTTCCGCGCAAAGCTGATATTATTGCTTCTGAGCTAACTATTTTATTTTCATATCCGGTTCCTTTAAGATACTCCATCATTAAAGTAAACATTCCGTGAGTCAGACCATCAGCAAGAACAGAATTAACAGAATAATTTATTGCAACAGTCTGCGGATTTTTTTTCTTTACATATTCTATAAACGGTTCTTTAAATGATTTAAGATATCCGATAATATTTTTGTAAACACCGGATTTAACAAAGTTCTCAAGTTCCATATCTCCAACAATTGCGGTTGTATCACCGTCTTTGTTAATTATAAATGCAGATTGCCAGGTAGAGTGGTCACCGACAATCATATCCATAATCGGATCTTTACTAACTTTTGTTTCACGCACAAATGTAACCCACATATCAATATTTTTTTCTTTTAAAATATCAACGGCTTGAGAAACTTTTTCCTTAATTATTTCTAGAGACATATTTACCTCACTTAAAAAATGATAAAAATTTAATCACTAATTTCTTCATCAATAGTAACAAATGTTTTAAATTGAAGAACAGACTAAGCAACAATTTTTTTTAGTAAAAAATCGTTAACTGAAAAATAGATTGTTACCGATGCAATCCCAAACAAATAAAGTTAAACGTTTACCGCCTATATTGTTGATTGATCAGCAGAAAGATGACATCTTTTTAAAAAGATGTCATCTTTGCTTACAATTCAGAGTATTTAGCACCTGAGTTTTTTGAAGATTCTCTCGGACAAGTCATTCGTAAAGTGTGCGAGTGAAAATACAGTAAAAGTAGAAAGATGACATCTTCTCAAGATGTCATCTTTAAATTTTGGTGGTTATATTAATGACTATGAAGAAGATCGATTATTACATCCCTCTTTATAAAAACAAACTCTACCATTTCTACAACCGCGGTAATGGTACTGAGAAAATTTTCTTTAAGGAAGAAAATTATTATTATTTCCTGAAGCAATATGAGAAATATCTCTCTGATTTTATTGACACATTTGCGTACTGCTTATTGCCAAATCATTTCCATATTTTAGGAAGAGTAAAAAATGATAATCCAGATATCGTGAGTGAAACCTTCAGAAAGTTCTTTATTTCCTACTCAATGTCAATTAATGTTCAGGAAAAGAGGAAAGGGAATTTATTTCAGAGAGGGTTTAAAAGAAAAATTATCAAGGATGAGAAATACTTTTATGCAGCAGTTTATTATATCCACTCTAATCCGGTCCATCACGGAATAACAAAAGATCTAACTCAGTACAAATTTAGTTCATATAATTCTTTGTGTGGAAATAACAAAACAATTCTTTGCAGAGATGAATTGATGGAATGGTTTGGAGGGAAAAATAATTTTATTAAATATCATACTGAAATGAAAAGTAAAGTCTTCGGTGATGATTATATAATTGATGATTGATCAGTAGAAGCAGAAAGATGACATTTTTTTAAAAAGATGTCATCTTT
>JAANMU010002122.1_pt1 | contig 15671 bp, 12 predicted proteins | sample 7279701 | NCBI WGS metagenome assembly JAANMU01 (sample SAMN14094539, study PRJNA606508) | bioreactor metagenome | isolation source: A lab-scale SPAN reactor treating ammonium-rich wastewater day 57 | place: Ireland: Galway | collected 2017-03-13 | reverse complement strand
ACTTGCCCCGCCGCCTGCACTATCGCGAACGTGTTCCCGCTGGCGTCCTCGCCGAACATCGCAAGCCCTGTCGCTGTCGCTAGCACGACAACCCTCGGCCGCGCCGGCTCGCCGGCCGTCGCGGACAGCGTCAAAACCGCTCCAAGCGTCGCGATTAGGGCGCAAGGAACAAACATCCTTCCCGTTTTGAATAGCGTCCGCCGCCAGCGCCAAGTTTCGCCCAGAAGGAGCAGCATCGCATAAAAAATGGCGATTTCGCGCCACTCCGGCGTTGCGATTTTCATATCGCTGTACGGCAGGTTGCCGAATATTTTGCCCGTGATTATCAGCGCCTTCAGCCCGATGAACAATACGTAGCTGAGCGCGCGGTTCAAAATTTCGATGCCGAACAAGCCGATTAGGTTATAAAAAATCCCCAGCACCAACAGCAAGGACGAAAGCGGAATCGCGATAAGGTTCGCGAAAAGCCCCCACGCCGAAATCTGGTTGAAATGCACGACCAGCACCGGCGAAACGAATAGCTGCGCGCCGCCGGTCGTGATAAGTGTCGCGGCGATGGTTTTCGCCGCCGCCGTGCCCGCCCGCTTGACGTATCCGCCGAAAAGCCCGTACACGTAAATCAGCCCGAAGCACGCGCTGAAACTAAGCTGCAAGCTCGCGCCGAAAAGCTGGCCCGGCTGAAAAGCGAGGATAATAAGCGTGGCGCGCATAAGCTCGGTAAGTCCGTCGGGTTCGCGGTCGAGCAGCTTCGCGGCAAGCACGATTATGCCCATAATCAGCGCGCGCACCACGCTCGTTTCGAACCCCGTCATCGTGCAATAGAACATCACCGCGCCGACGACGATTGCGCCCGAAGCGAACCGGCGAAAAATGCCCTGCCGGGTAAAATCGTCGCGCGCGGGCGCGAGAAACCCGATGAGCAGAAAAACTATCAGCGAAACTTGCGTGCCGCTGACCACGAGAATATGCGTCAGGCCTGCGCGCCGGAAATCCTCTTCAACTTGCGGGTCGAGGGCGGTCGTTTTGTCGCCGTAAACAAGGCTGATAAGTATCTCCCGCTCCGGCGACGGCTGATAATGCGCCAGCGCGTCGAACAGCGTTTTCCTCGCGTCGATATGCGCCTGCAAAATCCACGGACGCCCGCCGCGCCGCTTCACCCACGATTCGCCGAACGCGAACGCCTCCACCTTCGTGCCGCGGTCGAAAAGATATTGGCTGTAATCGAATTCGCCGGGATTGACCGGACTCGTTCCAACCTTTGCGGACGCGATGAACGATATACGGTCTCCCCAAGTCAAGTCTCGCTCTTCTCCCGCCTTCCAGAAAAGCATCATTTTGCCGAGCGGTTTTCCCGTGCGAATGCCTTCCGCGGAGTCCACATCGACCATCGCCCGCACGTATTCGCCGCCGAGGCGCGGAAACCCCTTTACTCTGCCCGTGAAGCGCATCGTTCCCGGCGATTTTTCAACGATGGAAATCAGCGGCGGGGCTGCGGCGAGTGATCGCTCCGCCCACAATCTTCCCGCGCCGAGCGCGAAAACGGCGACCGAAAGAAACGCGGCCGCGAAGTGTCTTTCCGCGTGAAACAGCTTCATGCATCCGAACAGCGCCGCAAGAGCGACGATTGCAAGCAAATAGTGCGAAACCGGCGGCTGCATAATTCCGTTCGCGTAAACGATGCCGGCCATGAAAGCGGCGGCGAGCATCGCGTAAGTGCGCCTGAGCAGAAACGAAAACAATGCTTCTCCCCGCGAAGTTTATCGTGCGGCGCGTCTAGTAAAACAACAGGTGATTGCCGAACCAGGCGAATATTATCCGGTCGAGTCCGTTCGCGCCGTTCATCAGGTTTGCGCCGTGGGCCGAGCCGGGATACATTTTCAGCTTTGGCTGCGACGCGTGTTTCTTGACCGCTTCGTACAGCGTTTCCGCGTCGCGCCCGGCCGGCTGGTCGCTCTCGCTCGCCACGATCATTATCGCCCGCGTGCCGTAATGCTCGGCGGCGAACATCGAGTCAATGCCCCGATAATTCAAGCCGGGCGATAAAAGCACTACCGTGCGCACTCTCGGATCGGTAATCGAATAGTTGATGGCCAGGTTCGCGCCTATGCTTGCGCCGACTATGGCTATTCTGTCTTCGTTTGCCTCGCGGCGCGAAGTAATCCATGCCGCCGCGGCTTTGACGTCCCGGTACATCGATGCGATGTCTGCGTCCGCAAGCTCTTGCCACCTGCGGGTGCCGCCTGGAAATGACAGGCTCTCGCCGTGGCCGCGCAAGTCGATGGCGAGCGCGGCATAGCCTTCCGATGTGCATTCTTTGGCGAACGCCGCCCAGTCGGCGCGCGTTCCGCCGAGCGCGTGCAGAAGTATGACGACCGGCACTTTCTCCATCCGCAGTTTGGACGGGCGATAAAACGTGCCGGCAATCGTCACGCCGTCGTCGGTCTTGAAGCTGACCTGCTCGGCGGTAAATCCGTTTTGTCCCGCGCCGTCTTGCGCGCCATGCGCGGCTGCGGGAATAATCGCAAGCGCGAAAATAAAAATCGACAGTAACAAAGCCTTGGCGGCGAACATTTTTACCCTCAAAAAGCCTCGGACTCCGGCTATCCGCCGCCGGTGAAGCTCGCAATTTCGATTTCGTCGCCGTCTTTTATTTCGGTTTCGCTCCAGCTTTCCGGAAAAACGACGGCGCCGTTAAGTTCCACGACGACAAGCCTGGGCTGAATGCCCTCGATTTCGAAAAGTTTCGTTAGCGAAACGCCGTCCGGCACTTCTCGATCCTTACCGTTGATTTTCACGCTTGCCATCGGGAAAATGATACCACGCAAGCATTACGCCTGTCTGCGCGGAATGTGTCTTTCCGCGCTGTCCATGATTATCGTGACCGGGCCGTCGCATGTCATTTCGATGTCCATATGCGCTCCGAACACGCCGGTTACCGCCTTCACGCCCAGTTTTCTAAGCTCTTCGGCGAGAAAAATAATCAGCGGCTCCGCGATTTCTGGAGAAGCGGCGCCGTTAAAGCTTGGCCGGTTGCCCTTTCTCGTGTTGGCGAACAGCGTGAACTGGCTGACAATCATTATTTCGCCGTCCGCCGAAGAAACGTCGAGATTCATTTTGCCCGCCGAATCCTCGAATATCCTAAGTTTTGCCAGCTTGCCCGCAAGGTATGCCGCGTCCTCGGGGCCGTCCCCTTCCACCGCGCCAGCAAGCACGACCAGCCCCTTCGCGATTTTCGAGTAAGGCTCGCCGTCCGCCGACAGCGCCGCACGGCTTACGCGCTGAATTACGGCTCTCATTTCGCGCCATCCTTGACCGGTCCGCTTTCGGCGTCTCTCGGCGCAGGCTTGCCCGCCGAATGTTCGGCTGGCCGCAAATCCGTCGCGGCGTCCGGATGTTCCGCATATTCCGGTCTGAGCTGCCGCTCGACGCGCCTTGCGATTATCACGTCGGGAATGCTTTTCACTTCGTCCAGCGCTTTCGCAAGCTCGTCCGTATTCGCCACTTCAATCAGCATCTGAAGTTTTACTGCTTTGTCGAGTTCCGCGGACGTCGAAAACGCCGTCTGAAAATGTCCGCCCACAAGGTTGATTTGGCTGCTTGCAAGTATGCCGAGGACTTCGTACATCAAGCCCGCCCGGTTAAGGCTGATGATTTCCACGGCCGCCGGATAATGCATATCCTCGCCTCCAGCTTCCCAAGTCAACCCTTCCACGGCGATGCCGGCGGGCGCTAGATCTAGGGACGGGCAGTCGGAACGGTGAACGATTATCGTGCGCTTTTCGCGGTCGAAATATCCGCTTATGTCGTCGCCGGGAATTGGACGGCAGCATCCGGAGAGCTCAGTTTTCTGCCTCGTCCTCTTGCCGCGCGTGTCGAGAACCTTTAGCTCAATTCCGCTGGCAACAAGCGAGCCCTCGATGGGAAATTCGCCCAGAGCGGTTTCGGATTCCATTTTCAGCGCGCGCTCCATCTGAACTTGTTTCAAATGGTGCAATACCTCGGTCGTCGTAAGGTCTCCAAGCGCGATCCGATCGTATATATCGTGAATCGAGCCCACTTTGAGAAGCCGCAAAATTGATACCAATTTTTCCGCCGCGAGTAGGTTCAGCGGATAAAGCCCCCTGCGCTGAATCTGGCGATGAAGCAAATCCCGCCCGATTTCGATGCGCTTTTTCTTCGGCTGAGCGCGAAACCATTTGCGGATTTTCAAAAGCGTGCGCGGGCTTTTCACCCATTCCAGCCATTCCGGATCCGGCGCCGGATTTCCCGTTTCCCGCTTGATAACTTCGATTACGTCGCCGTTTTCAAGCCGTTGATACAGCGGCGCCCTGTGGCCGTTTATTTTCGCCCCGCCGGTTGCGTGCCCAAGTTCCGTGTGAATCGCGTACGCGAAATCGATTGGCGTCGAGCCTTTCGGCAGCGAAACTACTTCCCCCTTCGGAGTAAGCGTGAGCACGACGTCCTTGAGCAGCGCCGCCTGCGCGCGTGCGATGAATTCCTGGCTGTCGTAATGCTCGTCTTCGAGCATTTTTATTATCTCCACCCACTCTTCGTCTTCGCGATAGTCGTAATCGGACGGATTTTCCTTGTACATCCAATGGCTGGCGATTCCATATTGCGCCCGGCGGTGCATTTCGACGTTTCGGATTTGTATTTCCACGAACCTTCCGCGCGGCCCGACCACGGTGGTGTGAAGCGTTTGATATCCGTTCGTTTTCGGGCTCGCAATGAAATCCCTGAAGCGGTGCATAATCGGCGGATATTTAAGATGCACTTCGCCGAGAACCTGATAGCAAACCCGTGCGGGGCCGTCCACGACGACGCGCATCGCGAGCAGGTCGTAAAGCTCGTCCAGCCTCACTTCCTTATCGTTCATTTTGTTGTAAATGCTGGCAAGGTGCTTTTTGCGGCTGTGTATTTCGGCAATCGGAATCGCCGCCTGCCAGAACGCGTTTTCAAGTTCCTCCTGCATTGCGCGCAGGATTTCCTCCGCTTCCGCCATCGGCGCCTTTATGCGCTCTTCGAGGTCCCTGCATTCCTTGGGATTGAGGTAATAAAAACACCAATCCTCCATCTCCCGATAGACAGAGCTCAGCCCCAGCCTTCTTGCGAGCGGGATGAAGAAATCCTGCGTTTCCTTGCACTTTCTCGTAATTTTCTTTTTCGGCAGGCCCTCCTGCGTGCGCAGGTTGTGCAGCCTGTCCGCGAGCTTGATTACGATTACGCGCGGATCTTTCGCCATCGCGATAAAGAGCTTTCGAAGCGTTTCTTCCTGCTTTTTCGTTTCCTTGCGGTTCCACAGCCGGACGAAAAAGTTGGCATCGCTGATTTTGGTAAGCGAATCGACCATCGACCTCACGTTTTTCCCGAACACTCGCTCGATGTCTTTAAGCGTAAAGGTCGTGTCTTCTTCGACGTCGTGCAGCAGAGCGGTGACGAGCGAATCTTCGTCCATATTCAGCTGCGCGCAAATCTCCATCACTTCGACCGGATGCAGTATGTACGGCTCGCCGAGGTCGCGATATTTGCCGTAGTGCGCCCTAAGCGCATAGTCGTATGCGTCCGCAACGCGCTTCGCGTTTATCGCGGGATTGACCGCAACCGCTCTTTCGAGCACGCGCTCGAACAAGAACTGCGCTTCGGGCACAGTTACGGTTTGCACAAGGTCTCTCGCCGCTTCCATCGGGATAAATACTACCAGATTCGATTTCTTTTTTGCTGCCGGGCTTACCGGGCGTTAACCGGAGAACGCATGCCGAATGCGCGCTCCATCGCGCGGTAAAAATGCGTCCCCAAAAAATCCTTCGGGCTGACCGGCTCGACGAGTATTGAAAGCCAGCCAAGCTTGTTCGCGGGCCAAATGTCCGTTACGCACTGGTCGCCCACCATCGCAATTTGATAATGCTTACACCCGAAGCGCTCCCGGCACCGCTCGAAGCTGGACAAAAACGGCTTTTTTCCGGGGATAACCGGAATTCCGGTCTGCTCGGTAATCGCCGCCAGTTTGCGCGCCGTTCCGTTCGAAAGATGCGCAAGCTCGAATCCCGCCGATTTCAGCGACGATATCCACGCCATAATCTCTTCCGGAACGGTTCTTAGTTCCCATTGCGAAATTGTGTTATCGACGTCGATTACGACCGCGATAATCCCGTTTTCGGAAAAAACATCCGGCGAAATTTCGACGGGCGACGTGAACGCCAGCGCGGGTCTGAAACCTCCGGCGGGGCGCAGGACTTTCGCGCTAGACATTTTCAATCTCCCTGCCGGAAAAACCGCTCGCGCTTAAGTAGGATTCCAAAATTTCCGCCGCCGCCCTCGCGTCGATATTCTCTTTCCCCTTCTTCGCGCTTCTTCCCGACTCCCTGTCCGCGCTTTGCATTTTTCTTGTCGTATATCTTTCGTCAACGAAACGGACGGCGAGCGAAAGCTCCCTGCCGACTTCCTCCGCGATTTTTCTAACCTTCAAACTCGCTGGCGAATCTTCGCCGCCTTGCGCAAGCGGCAATCCCGCCACAATCAAGGCAAAAACCGTTTCGCCTTCGATTCTTCCTTCTTTCATCGCGAAATCGACAAGCCTTTTAATTTCCGCGGCGATTTCCGGCGCAGTACGCGCAACCGCCGTGCCCAGCGGCGCGGCAAACGAAGTGCCGGGTATGGAAACCGCCACTCCCGTTCTCGCCTCGCCAATGTCGAGTCCGATTATTCTGGATTTATTCATAAAGCCGGTTCGATTATAAACCACGCCGCCCCCTCTCCACTCGCCCGCCTGCGCTATAATGCCTGCCCCATGACGATATTTTCAAGGCTCACCGACCGTCTCGGCGAGACGTTTAAAAAGTGGAGCGGCGCGGGACGCTTGTCCGCGGCGCAAATCGAAGAAGGTCTGCGCGAAATCCGCATCGCGCTAATCGAGGCCGACGTCAATCTGAACGTCGCGACCCAGTTCCTCGACCGCGTACGCGAAAAAGCGACGGGCACCCACATTCTGTCCAGCCTCGACCCGGCGCAAATGCTCGTGAAAGTCGTGCGGGACGAACTTGTCGAATTGCTCGGCGGAAAGGACGCGCCTCCCCCCGACGAACTCAAATCCGCCTTCAGCCCGATACTTCTTCTCGGTCTGCAGGGAAGCGGAAAGACTACGTCCGCCGCCAAACTGGCGCTGCATTTCAAACGCAAAGGCGTAAAAACCATGCTCGCCGCGCTCGACATGAGCCGTCCGGCGGCAATCGATCAACTCGAAATACTCGGCGGCGAAATCGATGTGCCCGTTTTCACGGCGCGCGAAATGACGCCTTTCAATGCGGCGAAAGCGGCTCTCGAAACCGCCCGCAAAGACGGCTATCGAGTCCTAATTATGGACAGCGCGGGCCGCCTGCATATAGACGAAGAATTGATGCGCGAAGTGCGCGAAATCAAAGACGCGACGAAACCGGTCGAGACCTATCTCGTCGTGGACGCGATGACCGGACAGGAAGCCGTGAACGTCGCGAAAACATTCGACGAGCGCGTTGGCGTGACCGGCCTAATCGTCACGAAATTCGACGGCGATGCGCGCGCCGGCGCGGCGCTAAGCGTCAAGAGCGTCACCGGCCGCCCGATAAAATTCGTCGGCGTCGGCGAAAAGGTTGACGCGCTCGAAACCTTCGTGCCAGACCGTATGGCGGGGCGCATCCTCGGAATGGGCGACGTTTTGTCGTTAATCGAAAAAGCGGAGCGGGAACTAGACGAAGACGAAGCCGAGCGAATGAGCGAAAGCTTCACGAAAGGCAAGTTCGACGTCGGCGACTTTCTCGCCGCGCTCGCCCAAATGCAAAAACTCGGCCCGATAAAGCAAGTGCTTTCGATGCTTCCCGGCGTAAAACTCACCGACGAAATGGTGGACACCGGCGAAGAAAAACTGAAGTCGGTAAGGGCAATCGCGCAAAGCATGACGAAAAAAGAAAGGCGGAATCCCGCGATTTTGGACGCGGGAAGAAAGCGCAGAATCGCGGCGGGAAGCGGAACGAAAGTGGAAGACGTCAATGGATTTTTGCAGCAGTTCGAACAGATGCAGCAGATGATGAAAATGTTCGGCGGCGGCGGGCGGGGGCTGCTTGGCGCCACGCGCGGGGGCACTTCGCGCCCGGTCAGCGGCCCGCTCGGAACGATGCCGATTATGCCGGGCGATTTGGGCGGGCTTTCCGCGGGCATCGGCGTAAGTAAAGGCGGCGGCAAAACCAAAGAAGAAAAAGCGAAACTCAAAGCCGCGAAAAAAACCAAACAAAAACAAATTAAACAACAGAAGAAACGGAAGAAGTAGCTTATTTAGTTTGTAGTTGGAAGGTGGAGGGTTCGTGCTCTATTTTGAAACGCCCGCGCGTCTTGCTATTACATCGAGAACGTTTTCGCTTTCGTGCGTTACCGTCATTACCTTCCCGTTTTTCTTCATTCTGAGTGTGATTTCATAGCCCGCATTGCCGTCGAACAATTTCAAATCGAATACCGCGTCTTTGGTTTCGTATCGCGTTTTATTCACAACATTTCCGAAAACCGACGCGACCAGTCTTGCCTTTTCGAGAGTTTCAAAGTCCGCATATTTCTTGTACTTCTTATGGTACGCCCACTCTGCAGTTTGCAATGATCCAAGTTCGGTGACAGCAAAAGCTCCTTCCCTGCCGCCCAATCCGAGCGACATTATTTCAAATTGACGTCTTTCATAAAAATTGTAAACTACAAATAAGATTATAGGAATCAGTATCCAGATTAACCACTTATAGTTTGTCGTGTTTTTGGAGGAGATTTTGGCAGCTGTTTCAGAACGGTCAATGGTGGCGCGCTCATACTGCGACGTTATTTTCACTCCGCAGTTTCTGCAGACGCGCTCGGTCGCGGCGTTTTCCTTGCCGCAAACGGGGCAAAAAACGTTATCGTTCTCCAACGCGACATCCCCTTAAAAAAGGTCTCCCGCTACTCCGCCTTTTGGAATCCGAACACGCCCACTTTGCGCTCGACGACCGAATCTTCCGGCTCGTCGTACTGGTCTCCGGGGACGCACGTCGGGTATGGGAACTTGACGAAAATCGGCTGGATGAACTTCGCGTGCTTCAAGAGAAACGTTCCTCTGGGAATCGTCGTCAGCCGGTTTCTGACTTCCTCTGTCAGCCACGCATACTCGACAGTCATAAGCTCCGCCGGCCCCGTGCGGCCGTAAATAATCGTCGAGCTGTTGTCCACGACCTGCCTGTCGATCTGGCTCATGAACTGCTCGACGCCGAAAAGCGATACGCCGAGCGAACGGCCTCGTGCCGCGATTTCGATTAGCGACTGCTTGATAGGCGCCCTCGCGTTCGGGTCGCGCGGCGCGAATTTGTTTAACTCGTCGATGAAGAAAATCGCGGTGTCGAAGTCTTTCTTCTCGTTTTTGTCCACGAGAATGTTATAGACCTTTTTGAGAATCTTGTTGAACACCATCATTTGGCCGCGGTCGTTCATGGACTGTATGTCTATGACGAAAATGCTTCCGTTGCGCAGGTCGTTTAGCGGAATGTCCACCGGGTCGATGCCGCCCGTGCATATAAGTCCTTCGTAAAGTCCGGCCAGCGAGTCGAGGTTTTTGAGGGTCTTGTAAAAGACTTCCTTGATATGGCCGCGCCAGTGCGTCACGCGCTGGTTTGCCACCGAGCGGCGCTCCTCGTGAAGCCACGCCATAAGCTCGTCGTAAGTGCGCAGCGGCTGGCGCTCGATTTGCTCCACGATGTCCACCCAGCAGGCTTCAACCGGCTCGTCCCAAACTTCCGGGTCGAACAAGTCGGGGATGTCCGCGACGATTTGGCCGAGTTCCCATATGAAATATTCGACCTTGCCGTCTCGCCTGAAGCTTTTCGTGTGGCCTTCGTAGCGCTTGTCGTAGGGAGCGAACACGCGCACGTTCTCGAACGGCTTAAGCTCTACGCCGAGTTCGTCGTACATTCGCAAGCATTTCTTAATGTACGGGTCGTCCGCGTGGCTGCCGTCGTAAATCGGATTCGCTTTGTCCAGGTAAAGCATGTCCTTTCCCTTGACGTTGAAGAACACCGCGCTAATCCGCCGCTGCTCGCTTTTAATCATTTTGTCGAGAATGCTCTTCAAAAGGAATTCGACGAGCGAGGTTTTGGTCGCGAGACCCGAAATACCGCTCATATTCATATGCGAACCTTCGGGGCCGAGGAGGAAAGTGTCGTCGAGAAATATCGGAATGAAACTTCCGTCCCCGTTTTCCATGACGCCGATCGGCACGCCGCGTCCCTCGCCCACGTAGTCGGCCATTCCGAGTCCCCAGCCGACTCCCTCCGGAGTGGAGAAAAACACCTGGCCGCGGGCGAGCGGCTTAACCTTGTCTTCGGTGTTGCGGATGACGAGCACCTTGGCGATGTTCATTTCCGCGATGTCGCTCGGCGGCTCGATGAGCGGATTGCCGAAGTCGTGGCTGATATAGTCCGTAAGATAATTGTCGATGTCCATAATCGCGCGAAGTTCGACCACGGTGCCGATTGTCACCTGGCCGTTGTCCGTGACGCACGCGACGATGTTGCCGAGCTCGACGCTCTCCACGCCTTCGCCAAGCCAAAAGTGAAACTCCGCGGCCGTATTCGGGCTTTGCTTCGTGGACATCGCCTTGCCGATTGGGCCGAAGTCGAAGTTCACGAATTGCGGAAATTTACACCGCTCCTTCCAGTTATTTTTCTCAGCCATAAAATCCTCCTGCGAAAGCGCTCATTTAAGTCCGGTCGAAGAACGACCGTATGGTTTCGTGCGTCGGTACTATGCCGTCAAGGTACGTCCGGCAAAGTTTAATCGGAAAAATAAGTTTGTCCCAGCCTTCCGCCGGGAAAGTCGCGGGCTGGCGCTCCTGAAGCAGCATATAAGTCATCCATTCGGCCTTCGCTCTCGCTTCGCCGTCTGTGTCCGCGATAATCACGGGTTTGATGAGCCCGAATTCCGGGCCGTGCCTAGCGTGCTCGCGGAGTTTGATGAACCACATATACTTTTTCGTCGCGCCATCGTCGGCGTCGAGCGTCTGCCTGCAAATCGCCGTGCGCTGGAAACTGCCAAGTTCGAGGTGCTTCAGGTTTGCTTCTTTGGAACCGATGAAAGGCATGTAAACCTGCTTGCTCCAGCCGATTATTCGCGGGTCGAGCCTTTCGTTCGGGTCTTCCAAATGTGTGCCGTTGTGAATCATAAACTCGCCCGCGCCGGCGCCGGAAGTTGCCTTCCATTTGCCGATAAGCTCCAGCTTCATTTCGTTCATCTGATGAAACGCGACTTGAATGGACTGAACGCGAATCTGCGTATAGTCCGGCTGGTCGATTTCCGTATCCACAATTTTGATGCCCGGCACGCTGTCCGGCAGCTTCACGCCTTCGTTCAAAAATGCAAACGGCAACATGACGAGATGCCTAAGTTGCGGCTCGCCCCAAACCTTGAAATTGCGATTGCGTCTTTCGAGGATAAGGCTCATCACGATGCTGTAGTGGACGGGAACCTGAAGCCCAATCGGCGTAATGAAATGGCCGATTAGCTGGGTACGCTGGTGAGTGTCGAGGAAATAAGCTATTTCGCCTGGCACGCCGCCGTCGGGCTCGGACGTATAAAACTTGCCGTGGTCGCGTTCCGGCTCCACGTTTTCGATGCGGTACGAGCGTTGGTTGTCGCGAAGCCTGTACACTTCCTCTTCGAGGTGCGGAATCGGCGAAGTGTGACCGCCGAGCATGGAAAGAACTTCCATTACGTATTGAAGCGTGTTTTTTTCCGCGACGGCCTGGTTGGCGCTCATTTGCGGTCTCCTACTTTACGATGAATTCCACGTGCGAAAAGCGGCGGGAGATAACTTCGCGCTGAATTTCTCCGAGCGAAGCCCGGTATTCCTTGCCTTCGAAGTTAAGCACGAAATCGATTTCCTCGCGCGGGTTCTTGCCGTCCGCGTCGATTTGCGTAGCCGCCTTCGTGATTACGCCTTCGACCTCGCGACGGTCGAACTGCACGGGTATCGAGCCATCGATTCCCTTGCCGAAAATGTTGCCGGGCAAAACGCCCTCCCGGCGCAACCGCCGCGACTCCGGACTGCCGGTGTCCGTGCGCGGTGCGGCGTTAAGCACTATCGTCTCCATTCGAAAAACCTCCAAAGTGAACCGAGATTTTAGCACACCCGCGCCGGGATTCAAGCCATTAGTCGCAATCGGCAGAATGTCTTGTTCGGTTCAAGCCATTTCTCAAGTAATCCGGCCTGCCCGCACATTTCGAAATGTCTAGGGCATTCGAGTCAATTTCAGGCCAACGCTCATATCGAGTAGGGAATTCCTTCTATTTATAGGTGCCGGCCAAAAATAGCTCCAATTGATCGAGGGCGTGGACGCTTGCGGCGTCGCCGCTTTGGCCACCGGGAATTACCGAAAAATAGCCGCTTTCCAAATCGCCTGGCACTGCAATAAGCCTCATTGCCGGCGCGCTTTGGACAATCAACAGACCGGATTCGGACAAAACTGATACGCCAGGCCACGGAGAATCCTGCGCCCCTCCGGTTCCACTGTATCCTTCTTTGCCGTTTGCCGGGTTGCCAGTTACGGACGTATGATCCAGCATGTTTAGCGCTCCCCAGAGCCAGTTTTCTGGCGTGCCAATCGTCTTTTCAAGGTGTGCGGCGCTTTCCTCCAATGCCCAATAGAGAATGTCGGCGGCGGTTTCCAATTCGCCGGTTTTCGGATCGTCCCACAGATCCCCAAGCCGCCTTCCAAAGTCGAACCCCTTGCTCCACGAACGGTCGGACATTGTCGGCCAGCCGCGCGGCTTTAGAATTCTGTCGATAGTTTTCCTGAGCATTAAAAACACGACGCAAGGCCCAACGCTGTCTAGGTCGCACCTGCCGTCCCAACTTTGAAGCGCATAGTATGCGGCGGAAAGACCGCTTTCGGGAGGGCCAAATTCGAATTGCGCGGACGCGAGTGTCTCCACGGCAAAATCCCGAAATCCCTTTCCCAATCTGGAATAAGTATCGGCTTGAATCCTGCCGGCGTCCGAAGGTGAAATTTTTCTGCCGTTCGCTGTCATTTCCTGCAAAAGCTCTTCTATTCTAAGTGCCCGATGGCCAAATGCGCGAAAGCCGCCAAGTAGCCGCTCGGCATCGGTTTTTTCTAAGCCGTAAATGCTTAACTCGAAACCATCCGGATAAACTTGGTTGTTCGCGCTAACGATGTAACCGCACGAAGGGTTGAAAGTTCCGGGCAATTCCGCTGCCGTCACGAATCTTTTCCAAGGCAAATCCGCCGTTTCACCGTCGGCTGTCTTTCCTCCATCATAGGAACGGACAGGGAATTTGCCGGAAGGGAAATAGGCAATATTGCCGCTCGAATCGGCGCAAACAAAATTGATCGCGGTCGAAACATCGGTTACCGCTTTTTGTATGTCGAAAACTGATTTGGCTTTGCCGACCGCAATATATGCAGTGCCTTCTTTGTCCGGGAAAAGTCCTACCCAACTTTGGACGATAACGCTTTTGCCTTCATAGAAAAAGACAGGCCCCGCTTCCGTTCGCCTAATTGTCTCAGTTTCACGCTTGATACCGCCGGAGTCTAGAATCTCGTAAACCACTTCTTCAATTTCGAATGTTTTCCAACCATCACGTGTCAGGTACTCGCCTGGTCCATCCTTCAATTCACGAACTTTGTAACGGATCGCATCCGCCATGTCTCCCAAGAGCGCCGTATTCCCCCAAACGCAATGCTCGTTTGCGCCGATGACTATGACCGGCAATCCGGCGAGCGTCATTCCACGCGCTTTCCAGTCTCCCACTGAATAACGAAGTTCGTACATCGTGGACGGAAACTTGGCGTCAAGGTGCGGGTCGCTTGCGAGAATGGGCTTTCCGGACTCGGTCAATGCGCCGGAAATCACGAAGCAATTGCTGCCCCGCACAAACGACTCGTTTTCCGATGGAAGCAGTTTTGCAGTTTGAGGCAATGTAGATTTCGCGATGGCAAAATCGGGCAGGTCTTCCTGCTTGATTTGGGAAACAACGCTTTCGTTAAAAACGCCTCCGATCAAATCGAGAAGAGCCGGTTTAATTAGCTTTTTTTGGTTTTCGAAATTTACCGTCCAGTCCGCATCTGTTGTTAACATCCGCTTCATTACTAGGCCGCAAATAAGCGAGTCTTCAGGAGTCCACGGGCGGGGTACGCCGTTCGCCTGAAACGCGGCAGGCAGGCTTTCCATATTTTCGATGCAAAAGTTAATTCCATCTACATTAGCTTGAATTAACGCATATTCCTCTTGCGTATATAACTTCAAGCTTTCGCCCGCCACCCGTTCCAAAGCGTATTTTCTGAACATTTTGTCGCTTTGCAGATATTCCTTTCCAGCGAAGGCGGCAAGCTCGCCCCGGCCCATTCTGCGCACGGACTCGATCTGCACCAGCCGGTGATAGGCGTGCATATATCCCGCCCCGAAAAAGGCGGCTTCCATCGAATCCGCGCTAATCGACGGAACTCCGTATCGGTCGAGTACGATTCGCAATTCCGGATACGGCACACCTCTCGGCAGCACCAAGTTCTCCGCCGCTGAAGCATTTATCAAAAGCGCCGCCACGAAAAGCGGCAACACCAATGTCAAGGTTGTAGCTTTCATGATGCCGGATTTTAGCTAATCGCCCGTAATCAAGTCAATAAGCCCTAGAATGAACTTAGTGCTCGCTGAAAACATATACGATTATTTGGGTATAATGTAATGGCGCAAGCCGAAATCTTCCATGGGGGAAGGTATTATGAGTTTGAAACTATCGAAATCGGGCGGTTTTTCCGTCCAATTTGCGGTTATCGTTCTTTTTTTCGCCGCAATCGCGGCGGTTTCCTGCGGTAAATCGCCCGCAGCAGGCTTGAAATCCACATCCATCCTCGGCCCCGGCGCCGGCTTCGTGCAGTCCGATTTTAAATCCGGCCCGGAGGCGCTCGGATTCGTTATCGAGGAATTCGCCGAAAGCTATCCTGATCCGTCGCAATCCGGCAGACTTGTCCTAAGCTTTCTCGGAAAGGACGAGAAGGGCAATCTGCAGGTCGCCATCGACGCGGTGGATGCGGTAAATTACAAATGCGCGCTGCTCCACCTTCATTACGACAATACTAAATTTTCCCCCGCTTCGGTTCACCAGGGCGGCTTTTTGCCCGGAGCCATTTTTCTCGGCGTAACGTCGCTTCCGGACTTTGTGCCGGTGGGCGCGGTGCTGCCGAACCCGCAGGAACGCGATGGCGTTTCGGGCACGGGCCGCATCGCCGTCGTTACGTTCGAAGAAAAGCCGTTCACGATGCCCAGAAACGCAAGCGCGGCGCCGATGAACGTTGAAAACCGCATTAACTTCGTGAGCGTTCTCGACGACGCCGTTAATAAGCGCGTCACGATTATTTTCACCGAAAAGAACGCGGGCGACTACGATTTGAGCACGGACGTCGCAGTCGCAGACGTCACGCCGGTCGCCATCCGCTATCTGCAGATTCCAACGACGATGGACCCGGCCATAGACCCGGTCGCGGTCGTGGACGGCGACTCGAGCGGCGAAGTGGGGATTTCCGACGTCACTCCGATCGCGCTCAATTATCTTAACGAAGTTTCCGCGTACGCGGTCAAATGGGGATATTTCGACGAGTCCGGCGGAAGCAACGTCATCGTCG
>JAANMU010002120.1_pt1 | contig 15687 bp, 16 predicted proteins | sample 7279701 | NCBI WGS metagenome assembly JAANMU01 (sample SAMN14094539, study PRJNA606508) | bioreactor metagenome | isolation source: A lab-scale SPAN reactor treating ammonium-rich wastewater day 57 | place: Ireland: Galway | collected 2017-03-13 | reverse complement strand
TTGCCAGCAGCAAGCCCGCGACGCCCTCGCCTACCTCGCCGACACTCTCTGCTCACCAACGCCCCTCCCGCTGCTATCCGCAGGGCGGTAAACAATTACGAACTTTCAATGGGTTCCACAGCAGATGCGCACCCCGCCCGAGTTTAATCATCAAGCGGAACGGGAGCCGGTCAAACCGAGGTACGCGCTCTTGATCAACCCGTTCTACGCCAAAGATCCCCATGCCAGTTTTGGCAAACACGTACTCACTCCGAGTCTCGCCTTGACCAGTGTGGCCGCCAGCACGCCGCCGAATTGGGAGATCCGGTACTGGGACGAGAATCTACTCCAAGGATCGCCGCCGTGTAGCCCCTTTCCCCAGGTCGTGGGAATCACCGTGCATCTCACCTTCGCTAAGCGGGCCTATGAACTGGCGCGCTGGTATCGCGAGCGCGGGGCGAAGATCGTGCTGGGCGGACTGCATGTTCTATCCTGCCCGGACGAAGCCGCCCCACATGCGGACGCACTGGCAATCGGCGAGGGCGTGCAAATCTGGCCGCAGATCCTGCAAGACGTGGAGCAAAATCGCCTGCAACCGCGTTATCACGGAAGCTACCGACATCCTTACCGGGACGATCCCCCGCCGCGCCGCGACCTGTTGCCCCGCGATAGTTTCCTGACCACCACCAGCCTGATCGCCACCCGCGGCTGCCACAACCGCTGCGGTTTTTGTTATCTGGCCACCGACGGGCTGCACATGCCGTACCTGGTGCGCGACGTCGAGCAAATCGTGAGCGAATTCCAGGAAGACGACCAGCCCTACGCCGTGTTCGTGGACAACAATCTCGGCTCCAAGCCGGAGTATCTTCGGCGGTTGTGTCAGGCGCTGCGCCCCCTGGAAAAGATCTGGAGCGCTGCGGTCTCGATTGATGTGACCGACGACCCGACACTGATTCGCGAGATGGCGCTGGCGGGCTGCACGGGCGTCTTCGTGGGCTTCGAGTCCTTGAACGATACAAATATTGCCGAAGCGGGAAAGAAAAGCCCGCGCACGGAAGATTATGCGCGGCGGGTGCGAATCCTGCACGACCACGGGATTCAAGTGAACGGCAGTTTCGTCCTTGGCTTTGACCACGACCCACCCGACGTGTTTGAGCGAACCGTCGCCTGGATCGAGCACAACCGCCTGGAGTGCGCCACATTCCACATTCTCACGCCCTACCCCGGCACGCCGCTCTTCCGCCAGATGGAGAGCGAGGGACGATTGCTCCACAAGGACTGGAGCCGGTACGATACGGCCCACGTGGTTTTTCGCCCCCGGCGGATGACGCCCAAGCAGCTCGAAGCTGGCTACGCCTGGTGCTATCGTCGCTTGTTTTCCCACGGCTCCATCTGGCGACGACGCCCGCGCGACCTGCGAGCGATCCCGCCCTACCTGGCGATGTCCTACCTCTACAAACGCTCCAATCGCTTTTGGCGGGTGCTCATTCAACATCGCCTCACGGCCGCGGTGTGGCGGCCGCTGGTCGAGACAACCCGCCGTCGGCACGTGCGGTTCCGCCAGCGACTGGAACACAGCGGCATCGCCTCTCAGACGCCCGCAGGGATCGTCTCTCCCGGCGTGTAACGATGGCGACCATCACCGAGGGAGCCAGAGCGGCAGGGGGATCGATGTTGCAATGCGGCAACCCGATTCACCAAGGCGACAGTTTGTGAAAACACACCGAAGCGACGCCCTGGGAGTGTAACGGTCCGCATGGGAAACTGTGGCACTGCAAGACGAGGTTCACCGCCCGGCTCGTGCGATCGGTTCGCTCGAAATCGTCACGTCTTGCCCTCGCAGGTGCTTCTCGAAAAACTGCCGCATTCGTGCGGCAACGGCGTTCGTGCCGAAGTTCCCGTGGCCGCCGCCTTGAACGGGAACCAGAATGGACTCGACGCCGACTTTGCTGAGCGCCTCATGGAGCAACTCCGATTGATGGAACGGCACAACCTGGTCGCTTGTGCCGTGGATCAAGAGGAACGGAGGATCGTCCTTCGACACATGCGTGGTGGGCGAGGCTTCACGAGCAATCTTTTGCATCTCTTGGACGGCGCCGCCGACCAGCTTGGATTCCGGCGAGTTGGGGTTGTTGTGCGAACCGCCCATCGCCAACAACTCGGTTGGCCCGAATTGATCGGCGACGCAGGTTACTCGGCTGCTCTCGTCCAGATGCTCGCCCAGCGCGCCCTCGAGTTCCGGCATGTCGCCCGTGGTTCCGAGCATCGCCGCCAGATGACCGCCTGCCGACGTACCGGTGACGCCGATCTTCTCGGGATCAAGGTTGTACTTCTTGGCGTTCGCGCGCAACCACCGGATGGCAGCTTTGCAATCGTGGATTTGAGCGGGCCAAATTGCTTCGCCCGTCAGGCGATAGCCAACAGAGACGCCAGCGTAGTTGCCCGATTCTACCAGTGGGACCACCGTTCCGAAGCCTCCCCGTTTATCGCCGCCCTGCCATGCGCCGCCGTGGATGAAGACGACCACCGGCAGCGGCTTCTCGTCGTTTCGCGCCTTGGGCAGATACAGGTTCAGCGTTTGCCGTGGATTGTCGGTCCCAGCGTAGGGCGCGTCGAGCAAGGCTTCCACCGCTTCCGGGAGTCGAACATCCTGACCACGATTGCTCTGCCGGCGCACGAACGCACGATCTTCCTCCGCCGTGATAGTTCCGTCCTTGTTCGTATCAATCCGTTCAAACAATGGACCGGAGAACTCATCCTTCGTGACCTTGCCGTCTTGGTTGCGGTCGAGCCGCTTGAACTGGCCGCTGACTTCTTGCGCTTCTCCGCGACTCATCCCCAGCACTAAGGAGAGCAGAATGGCGGCGGCAAATCGTCGTTGTTGGTTCATAGGGGATGCCTTTTTGCGGACGGATCGGACACGCAGTGGTCAAGATAATAACCCCATCGTAGCGAATTGGGTTTCGGGATGGCGGCTTTCCTTTCTCCAGCCGCCGCTCCCTGGCCCGCTCGCCTAGCAGATCCGCAGCGCTGCGACGAAGCTCGAACCGCTGCATGCCGAACTCGACCTCGACGCGTCTGGCGGCCTCGGCTTGTGCGCACCGATCATCGCGGGAAATCAATCGTTTGCCGGCTTATGGCCGCGTTGTCGAGGTACAGGTGGTGGGCGCTGTCGGCCGGCTGGCTGCCGCCGAAGTAGACATCCAGCCACACGGTTTCGATCTTGAGCGTCTCCACATCGCGGAACCGAACATCCGTTTTCTCGAAAGCTAACTCTCCGTCCACCCATCCGCGCAGCACGCCATCGTTCTTCCCCGGCGAGTTCAGCTTCACGTACTGCTGGATCGCATACCAGCGGTTGTTTTCCAGAAAGCCGCGGTTGTCTTGGTCCCAAACCCAATGCGAGCCATAGCGGCCGCGCATCTCGGCGTGATAACAGTAGAAGCCGATTGGGGTCTTTCCATCGCGCTGGTCTTCAAAGAGGCCACGAGCTGACCAGCCATCGCGACCGTTCACCCGCCGCCCGCCCCAGCCTGCCCGGCCGTACGTGCCAGCGATGCCAGGCAGTTTGCCGCCGCCGGCCGGACTCCAGTCGTCGGCCAGCCGCAGGTCATAGCGAAAATAGATCTCCTCCGGCTCGCTTCCCAGTTGCTGTTGAAAGCGATAGGCCAGGCTCACTCCATAGTGTCCGCCTTCGTCGATGCGAATGCGCAGCGCTTTGCCAGTGTGTGGCTCGAACTTCCGCTCGGGATCGCTGGCGACGATCTCCGCTCGGGGCGGCTTTTGCCGCGCGCCCCATTTGCGGAACCATTCGTTTGACTCGAAGCCATCGTAGAAAACTAACTCGCCATGCTCATGCCGAACGGCAAGGCTTCGATCTTTTTCTTGCGCAGGAGATTGGACCGAGATGCTGAAAATGGCGACGACAGCGAAGAACAGGGAGCCGCGGCAGAATGCTAGGTTGAGCATCCTATCCTCCAAGGTATTGCGAGGCGCGACCGATGCGGTCGCCCGTGCTAAAAGACAATCCGCTGCTGTGGCGCAGCAGACTAATGATAAATGAGCTGGTAAGCGCCAGCCATGCTACGTTGGTTGATGTTCGCCTCTCCCGCCGAGTCCGATAGAATAAAGTCTTCCATCGAAGATTTTCTGCACGGACGGCCCATCGCCATGGACAATCAGACTCCAATTTTCGAAAGGCTCAACGAAGCTCAGCCCAAGCGGTCTGCCACGGCGATAGCCCGCTCTTGATTGTCGCCGGGGCCGGATCGGGCAAAACCAGAACGCTGGTGCACCGGGTGGCGCATCTGATCGCCCGGGGCGTCCATCCGCAGCGCATTCTGCTGCTGACCTTTACCCGCCGGGCGGCCGATCAGATGCTACGGCGGGTGGATGGGCTGCTGCGACAAATTCGTGCGGCCGGCGCTGGCGACGCCACCCTCAGCCACCAGCTTTGGGGCGGCACGTTTCACGCCAGCGCTGCTCACCTCTTGCGCCTGCATGGGCAGTCGATCGGCCTCGATCCTGGCTTCACCATCCACGACCGCGGCGACTCCGAGGACTTGCTGGATGTGGTGCGCGGAACTCAAGCTCGATAAGAGCGACAAACGATTTCCGAAGAAACGCACCTGGCCGAACAGTCGCGATAGCTGCTCGATCAATATCGGTAAGGACGAACGGTCGATTCGTGAACGCGGCTTCGGCGGGGGCTCCTGCGCCTGATCTGACCAAGGGCCGCGAGCCGAAGGAGGAGTGGTGGCCTTGGCGCAGCACGGGCATCCATCTGGACCGTTTCCAAGCCCCAGCCTCGCTGGTCACGGTGATCGTGCTCCACGGCGCAGCAAGTTGCTACAATGCCCGAACTCCCCAGCCAAATACGTTCAACAGGTTCTCGGTCATGACATCCAACCCGCGAGTTATTCTTTGGTGTGTTGCAACCTGGCTGGCCGGCCTTGTGCATTTATCGACCATTTTGTGTCAGGCTAACGATGAGTCAGCGTCTCCTCGACCGCGTCTCCAGATTATTAACGGCAGCACGCAGCCAATTGAAGTGTTTTGGCTCAAAAGCGACACCGAGCGAGTGTCGAACGGACGCATTGCGCCCGGCAAGCAAGAGTTCATCCATACGACGCTCGGCCATCGATTTGCAATCGTCGGCTGCAACGATCGATCCGAAGCCTTCGTGACCAGCATGGTTCCGGTTCAGGCCTGCCGCTTCGATCCGAGCGGAAACGACGGCATCCCGGCGTTTTACAGTCAGCGGATCAGCGCGCAAGGCTACCCAATTGTGGCGTCAGCCGCGGTGAACCCGTATGCCTTGAGAGAGGCCGCGTATCTGGTGAACCTGATGCTTGCCAAGCGCCCCGATGTGCGCGAGGCGATGATCAAGAGCGGCTCGCGTCTTTGCATCCTTGCCTGGAACGAGTTTACTACGGACCAGCCGGAGTTTGCCTGGCTTGCCGAGGAGCCGCGGCGCGGCATGTCCGGCAAGGACTATATCGATGCTCGTGCTCGCGGTTTGGGCGGCAGCACGACCGATCCCTATTGCTCTTGTGCTGAGGAAAACCTGCTTTGCTACCCTGGCGATCCTTACTCGACGGAAAATATCCTGATCCACGAATTTGCTCACAACATTCACCTACGTGGAATGACGAACGTTGATCCAACGTTTGACGGCCGTCTAAAGAAAGCTTACGAGGAAGCCATGCAGGCTGGCTTGTGGCGGACGAAGTATGCCAGCGTCAATCACCACGAATACTTCGCAGAAGGCGTGCAATCGTGGTTTGACAACAACCGAGAAAATGACCACGACCACAACCATGTGAACACGCGAGAGGAATTGGTCGCCTACGATCCGAAGTTGGCGGCTCTTTGTCGTGAAGTTTTCGGCGACACGGAGTTGAAATACACCAAGCCCACGACGCGTCTGACCGGGCATATGGCCGGCTACGACCCAGCCAGCGCGCCGACCTTTGTTTGGCCAGACCGGTTGAAGGCCGCAAAGGAACTCATCCGGCAAGAAGCAAAATCCCGTGGCAAGGCGAGCAATTAAGCGCGGTCATACGGCCAGCGAATCATGCGAACTCGCCACCGAGCGTTCAGAATGGCTTCCCCGCATTAGACGTCGAGCCTAAACGCGGCTTCGGCGGACCATTCTGTACGTCGTCAGCACGCGGGAGGCGCATACGGTGTGAACGGTTTGAGGGCCATTCTCCGGGCATTTCCTGCGCCGCGACTACGCTTGAGATCAACGCGGGTAGGCTAGACTGATGATGGCCCAGGCCCACCCTGGGCGAACGAACGAGGGAGCTGGCAGGAGATTTGCCATGCGAATCTGGGTGGATGCGGACGCCTGTCCCGGCGAAATCAAAGAACTGCTCTTTCGGGCCGCGCAGCGCCGGCAGGTACCCTTGACGCTGGTGGCCAACCAGCCGCTCCGCGTCCCACCGTCGCAGTTCATTCAGGGCGTCGTCGTATCCGACGGGATCAATGTTGCGGATCGATATATCATCGAACAGGCACAGCCTGGCGATCTCGTGATTACGGCCGACATCCCGCTGGCCGCAGAAGTTGTCCCGAAAGGCGCGCAAGCGCTGAGTCCGCGCGGCGAACTGTACACCGAAGCCAACGTCGGGGAACGCCTCGCCACGCGCAATTTGCTCGATCAGCTGCGCAGCGAGGGCCTGGTGACGGGAGGTCCCGCCAGCTTTGGCGCTCGGGACCGACAGGCGTTTGCTAACCAGCTCGATCGCTGGCTGACCCGGGCTAAACGGGACTGAGCGGTTGTACGATCTCTCCAGCGCCCGGCGCTTTCGCCGGGCCAAGCCCCGCAGACCGAGCCGATGACCGACGCCGACGCCTACCATGAAGCCGGGCACGCCTTCCTGGCCGTATTCCTAGGGGCCAAAGTGCGCTCCGTGACGATCGAGCCGGACCGGGACAATCTCCCGGAGCGCTTCGGCGACGCCCAGATCGCGTGGGATTTGCGGCGATTCACGCGGCGGGAGCTGCACGAGAAGATGGTGCTGGTGGCGCTGGCAGGACCGGCGGCCGAGATGCTCTACCGCGGCGAACCATACCATCCGGGCTTGGTGGCCGAATGGTCGGCCGACTGGGCCGCGGCTTGGGAGGCCGCAGCGCCGTTGATCCCGGAAGAGAAGTCCCGGCTTGCGTTTCTCGAACGCGCCACAGTTAGCGTTCGTCAGACGCTGAGCCAAAATGACTGCTGGGCCGCTCTGGCCGCGATCGCCGATCACCTCCTGGCGCACGAAACGCTGGAGGGCGAAGAGGTGGAGGTAATTGTATCCCAGTGGATGCGATAGGCGTGCAAGACTAGGTAATTACAAACCTACTTCGTGGCGGTCCGCTTGAGCTTTATGGACGCATTTTGAGCCGCCTTGCTCAACTCCGCCAGCTTTTCCAAGAGCTGCTTGGCCTCCGGGGAACGAGCCGCTGCGGAACCGCCTTGTCCCGCATTGAGGATTCCGTCCGCCCGCTCGAAGATTTCGTGGCAGCGGGCCAGCCAACGGTCGATCTCCTGGAGCATCAGCCGCACTTGGCCCAACGCGATAGAGGGAATCTTCTGGAGCCGCCCGCCGGGAGCCGCGGCGCGCTAGGTTATACGGCGGGACGTAAGTTCGCCCGCGCCGAGGTTCCTCGCGACGATTGCACCATCGTCGTGGTCAAGCGGACCGATTAAGAATCAGCCCCGCCGTGCTTTATCGCACATTCGCGCGCGCATCGACCATGTGAGGGGTCGTTCGCTTCGGCGCGAACAACGCAATGGTCGATTTTTTTCAAAGTTCATTGCATAGTGGCCGCGGGTACGCGATTTGCCAACTAAGAAGATGGACTCACGTTTCCGAATCTTGGAACTTCCGAGTTAGTCAGGAGCAGGGTCATGAACAAGAACATCTTTGTGGAGCGCGAGCGGGCGCTCGAAGACGAATTCTTCTTTCGTGTGGATAAAGAACTTCTTTCCCAACTGCGCCGAAAACTGGCCGACGAGGCCGCCAAGAAGGCCCTGATGTCGGCTTCGGGCTTCACCGATGATGCGCTGTTGGACGAACTAGTGCAGTTGCGGATCGCGCCGGAGACACTGGGAACGCTGTCGCTGGTCCCGCTGATTCTGGTCGCCTGGTCCGATCACCACGTGGACCACAAAGAACGCCTGGCCGTGCTGACCACCGCGGTAGCCGGCGGAATTGGCGTGAACAGTCCTGCGTATGGTCTGCTCGAATTCTGGTTGGAGAACGAGCCGACGCCGCAATTGGCCGAGACCTGGAAGCACTTCGTCCAGGTCGTGATGAGCGCCCTAAGCGAAGAAGCGCGAGCCATGTTGCGTCAAGAAATCCTGGCCCAGGCGCGCAAGGCCGCCAAAGCCTCGAGCGCAGGGCTGACCTCGTGCAAGATTTCGGCCCAAGAGCGCCGAATGCTCAAAGAACTGGAACTCGCGCTTTCGGTTTGACGTCAACTCCTGTCGCCGTCTTGCTCGATGCAAGACGGAGTACTCAGGGCCTTTGGCCCAACAGCACGGAGGGTTGGAAAACCGCTCGGCGTGAACCGTGGCCTCGGCGGCTCCTCCAGTCCACGCATCCAGTGGCGATCACCGCTGCCGCTGCTCTCCACAAACCTTTCGTGACTAGGAGCCTGTTATGAAACCCCAATCTTATCTTTGCACTGCGGCCGGCGTGCTTTTCTTGACCGGATGCTTGTCGTCGCTCAACCCCGTGTACACCGAACAGAACCTCATCGTCGATCCGGCGCTGGCGGGAACCTGGACGCAGGCGAACGGCCAGGCCCAATGGACACTCACCGTGCGCGACGTGAACTCGTACACCTTGGTTTACGTCGACGCCGAGGGGCGGCAGGGCCGCTTCATCGCCCATCTTGCGGACGTGCAGGGAGTGCGATTCCTCGACCTGCATCCCGATACCGTGGAAAGGGCGACTGCTCCGTTTTACGACATCCACTTTACACCCATCCACACCATTTATCTGGTGCGGCAGACAGGCCCAGTAGTACAGTTAGCCTCGATCGACTATGGCTGGCTAAACGAGTTCTTGACCGAGCATCCCAACGCGATTGAGCATGCCACCTTCAACGGTCGTAAGTTGATCACCGCTCCCACCGACAAGTTGCAGGACTTCGTCGTGGAACATCAGGACAAATTCGCCGCCGAGTTCCCTTTGACGCTTGAGCCAGCGACGGTCAACTAACTCAGGCCGTTCCTCACGCCGCGAAGGCGCCGCTCGACGTGCAAACGAGGTGAATTAAGACACCTCGTTTGCGCATTCGCGCGGTAAGGGATTGTGTCAGTTCCTTGAAGTTTCGTGAAAAAGGAGCCACCCTATCGCTGTGGAGCGGGCCGCCGTAGGCGAGACAGATCATGTCGCTTTAACGCAGTCTCACTCAGCGCCGCGGCGCAGGTATTTATGGCAGTCAATGCAACTCATCGTCATTTGAAGGTACGCCAGGGTGGCGCCCTCCAGGTTCTTGTCGCCAGCGAACCGGTGTAGTTCCGAGGCGGCGAAACGAAAGTTCTTCAGGTGCATGCGGTATGGCTCTGACTCGACGGCAACCCATTGCTGGTTGGTCAGCCGTTCCAGCGCTTGGGCGTTTTCGGCAACACGCGCGAAGTCTTCGGTGCTCAGCCCAGCCAGCACTTCGCGCGAATGTTCGAGCTTTTTCTGCATGAGTTGACGTTGTGGCTTTGGTTCGTCGGCGAACGCGAACAAAGAAAACACGACCGCCAAACCAGCAGCCCAGGCCATTGGGATCTTACGGCTCATGATTAGTCCTCCTGAATTCCCACTGACAATGATCGAGCAGGCATACGTTTGTCGCGCGTGCAAGAACGCACATTGGCGCGCTTTCGCGCGCCTTTCAAGCACAGTTGGTACATGCTCCTGGCCGTAACGGAGTTCGCATTTCTCGATAGGCGCTGCGAACGGTTGCAATTCTAGCACGAAGGGCGCCAACAGCCGGTTGTTTGCGACGGTGTTGCAGCACCGGGCAAGAGCCGCATGCGACTCATTCCGGCCCATGGGACTCGGCGTCTTATCCGAGGAGTCGGAAAGACGACTTCCGCCCCGAATACGTTGGAATGGCGGCAATCCTCGTGGGGACAGGCGAAAGCCGCCAAGGAATCCTCCCCTAGGGACGTTGTAGAAAGGGTGCTGGCCATGCTGGGTCTCCTGAACCTTCGAGCCAAGTCCGCCAACTTTCCTACTTAACACACCACCCAACACCGGAGAACTCCCCTATTCCTTCGCCAATGTTCTAACGCACTACCGAAAATAGCGAAGGAGTACTTGCCAGCTCTGGCGTTCGCGATCGGGGTCGATGAGCGGAAGTCGCTAGGTGCAGGCTTCCAGCAGGCTGTGGTAGTATTCCGTGTCGGTTTCGTAGCGGTGGAGCAAGGCGGTCAATTGCCGGGTGTCGCCGACTGGAAAAAAGCCGGGATAATCCCTATCCAAGAGGCCAATCGAACCGGAAATCTGCGTCGCCACGACCGGCGTAGAGGCGGCGAAAGGCGCACGCCCAAGCAATCTTGTCCGTTGGAGGAGCGATCTCGCATAAAGAGCCTTTCACAGCGCGCCGGGCCTCACTGGAAGTTCGGCGGAGGTTATAGTAGTTGCACGATACCTACGATCAAGGGAGCCGAGTGCGCCGATGTCTTGCCTTACCACAACCACGTTCAAGGCTCAGATATGCCCCTGTCGCCGCAAGCCGCCCGCGTGCTGGCTTGGTCGCCCCGGGCAGTTTCGTCCGAGACGTTTTCCGCTCCTGATAGGGCTGGTTCTGCTATTGCAGATCGGGAGCGCCGGCAGGCTGGCCGAAGCCGCCGATAGCGCGCCCACGGCGTTGAAGATCGCCGTGTTTCAAGCCGACGCCACCCCGCCGCTGGGAAGCCCCGTGGCGTACGCCTCGGCGCGCAAAATTGAAGACCCGCTCAGCGCGCGGGGGATCGTGCTCTTGGGGGTGGGCGAGCCGATCGTGCTGTGCGCGGTCGATTGGATCGCCATTGGCAACGGCGGCCACGACGCCTGGCGCGAAAGCCTGGCGCGGGCCGCCGGCACGTCGGTCGCGCGCGTCGCGGTCCATGTGCTGCACCAACACGACGGCGTACGCTGCGACTTCACCGCCGAAGAGTTGTTGGCCGCCCACGGCCTGGCAGGCCGGCGGTTCGACGGAGGCTTTTTGCGGCAGACTATTGCCGAAGCGGCCGAGGCGCTACAAGCGTCCCTGGAGCATGCCCAGCCGGTCACGCACCTGGGAGTGGGACAAGCGAAGGTCGAAAAAGTCGCCTCGAACCGCCGCATTCTCGGTCCCGATGGCCGGGTGGCGATCGCCCGGTCCAGTTCCTATCGCATTCCCGAGCCGATCTTGTCGCGTTTGAACGCCGAGGCGCGCCGCAACGGCTACGAGTTGAGCGCCGCCCGCGTCGAAGAGGCAATCGCCGCGCCTGAGGGCGTGATCGATCCTTGGCTGAAGTTGCTGACGTTCTTTCAAGATGATCGGCCGATCGTAAGCCTGAGCTATTACGCCACCCATCCGCAAAGCTACTTCGGCCGCGGCGACGTAACGTCCGAGTTCGTCGGCTTGGCGCGAGCCGAGCGCGAACAGGCGCTGGGCGGCTTGACCCTGGTTCACTTCAACGGCGCGGCGGGAAACATTGCAGCGGGCAAGTACAACGACGGCACGCCCGAAGCCCGCGTGGCGCTGACCCAGCGCATGGCCGACGGCATGCGCCGCGCGTGGGAGGCGACCAAGCGCCAGCCGCTCTCGGCGGCCGACGTTCAGTGGCGCGTCCAGCCCGTGCGGCTGCCTCCCTCGCGGCGGCTGGACCTCGACGCGCTCCGCGCGACGCTCGCGGACCCGCAAGCCGCCGAGAACGACCGTTTCGCCGCGGCCGGCAAGTTGGCGTTTCTGCTCCGTGCGCACGAAGAACAGGCGATCGACCTGGCCTGCTTGAAGCTGAACGATGTGTACCTTCTGCACATGCCGGGCGAGCTGTTCGTCGAGTACCAACTAGCGGCCCAGAAAATGAAGCCCGGCGCGACCGTCTGCATGGCCGCCTATGGCGATGGCGGCCCCGGTTATATTGGAACCGAGATCGCCTACGGCCAAGGAGGCTACGAGACGCAACCCAGCTCCTCAAGCGTCGCCCCCGAAGTGGAACGCGTGCTGATGGACGGGATCCGCACGTTATTGGAAGATCGTCCTGGAAAGTGAGAACGACGGCGCCTCCAATTTCGCCCGTCACGCCTTACCGCCAATGGCTCCAGCAAGCCGCCGCCATGCTGCTTTTCGTGCACAGCATAGAGATTGATAAAGGTCGGTGTCATGTCGGCCGCGGGAATTTCAGGACGACGACCTGTTGAACCACTTTTCCCTTCTGAAGAACGTGAACCCGGCCGAGCCAGGGACATGGCTTTGGAGACGTGACCGGCGAGCCTTTGGAGTTGGGCAAAAGCGGACAGGAGCGCATCCCGGTGTTGGTGGACACGTCGAGCGAGCCGCTCACCCGGCACATTGTCCATATGGATGATGTGGTCCACGCCCTCGACCTGGCGCTCGACAACAAGAAAGCGATCGGGCGCGACTTCAACATCGCCGCGCCGGCGCCGTTCCAGTATCGACAGGCGGCCAACTACCTTTCCGAGAAGCTCGGCATCCCGACGATCGACATTCCCAACCCGCAATACCACTCCTTTTCCATCGACATCTTGCGCGCCCGCCAGGAGCTTGGTTACGCTTCGGCCAATGACTTTTATCGCATGGCCGACCGCGCCATCGAAGCTCGCCGCAGCGCGGGATGACCCCAGGATAATCAACCCACGCAGTTGTCATGTCGGTCCAACGAAAAACTATCGTCGTCACACTGATCTCGGTCATGTTGACCACCGCCGTCTGTCAGGCGGCCGAGGAGGGCGGTTCGCCTCGCGTCCACCAGCACATCGCGCGCGACACGCTGACGGTGGTGGAAATGGACCGCGGCGACATACTGCGCTTCACGCTGCGGAACGGCCAGGAGCGGACATTCACCCTCAAGGAAACTTCGGCCCGCATCGTGGAACAACCGCGGGGCGGGATCGTTTACGCGTTCGATTGCCAGTTGCTCGCCGACGGCGAGCCGCTGCTGCTGCGGCGTTATGTTTGCAGCCAAGAGACGTTTTACGAACCATGGGTGGTCAATGGAGTTCGCTTGTGGCTCAGTTCCAGCAAGTCCGTGTTCCGACTGGCGCCCATCCGGTATCCGGAGGACCATCACAAGCTCGACGCCGATGCGATCATTGCCCTCCAGGACGCCACGCTGCCGATTTGCCCGCAGCCCATGAAGCCGTGGTTCCCCATCGAGCGGCGCTTCCTTGACGTGGGCGACTGCTACAACGGCGACGACCCGTGGCTGGGGCCGTATTTGGGCGAGGCCTGCCACGTCGGGCTGGACATCAATATGCCTAAGGGGACGCCGCTGTTTGCCCCGATCGACTTTGATGACCACTGGATCTTCAGCGCCGACCACCGCTGGCGCGGCGTGCGCCGCTGGGCCAACGGCGATATCTGGGGACTACAGTCGCACCATGTGGATAAGCTCCTGCGAGAGGAGCACACGCCGCTTCAAGCCGGCGCGCACTATGCCGAAGGGGCCGGCAAGGGCGTCGGCTCTCATGAGCATTCCCACTTCGAGTTTCGGCTGGGGCGGGAAGTCTTGAATCCAGGAGCGCTGGGCGGAGTGGAGATCGACCCCTGGATCCTGTTCTGGCAGATCTTCGAGACCGACAAGGCAAGACAAGGACATCTCCATGCAGAGATTGACCCTCTCGCCCCAGGACGGACAGGCCAGCCCGTGCAGTTCTCCGTGCAAGGCGTTCGGTCTGCGAGCAAGGATGCGGCGCTGCGTTATTCCTGGACCTTTGGCGACGGCGGCTGGTCGAATGAGCCAGAGCCGCAGCACACGTTCGCTCGGGCCGGCGTGTATCCGGTAACGCTGACAATCGACGACGGCCGTGAGCAAGCGACTCGCACACAGCACATGACGGTGCGCGGCAAGACTGTCACAGAGCCGGCGTTTGTGCTCACGGCGCCGGACGAGGTTGCCTTTCGCCCCCGCCCGCAGACGGTCGCCGACGTCTACGGCTGGCCCGTCAAACACACGCCCCACACGTTGTACTTCACAGCGGCTCCCAACGGCGGGCCAACGCAGACGCGGGTGGTGACGCCCGGCAACATCGGCGGAGGTGAACTACCCGCGTGCGAACCGCCGCAGGTGAAGTACCTAAGAGCATCGAAGGATTGGCTGCAAGTCACCGAGGGCGAGAGCCAAACCGACAAACGCCCCGAGATTCGGCTCGTCGCCGATCCCGCCGGCCTGTCGCCAGGCCGGTATTCTGCGATCGTGGCGGTCAATTGCCCAGGCGCGCTAAACCCGCGGCAGGGTTTTCGCGTGGAACTGTCCGTCGGCCCTTGGCCTGACGGCGACGAGGTGATCGTGGACGACCGTGACGAAGGCTTTTACGCGACGCCTTACTTCTGGGTCGGGCACCAGTTTCATCGCTGCCCCGAGCGCGGCTACGGGCGTCGCTACCTGACGAACGGCGGCCGCGCCACGGCAGGCGAATTTGTCCGGTTCACGCCCACCCTGGCCGCCGGCAAATACGAAGTGCTGCTGCACCAAGAGACACCACTGCCAGGCACGGCGCGGTTTCCCGTGCGGGTGCGGCACGCGGCCGGAGTGAAAGAATCCATGTTCTCGCCGAAGCCCGCGGCGTCGCGGTCTCTGGGCGTCTATGAATTCGCCGCCGGGAACCACGGCTACGTCGAGTTTCACGCCGACGACAGCGCCGGCCTGATTGTAGCCGACGCGCTGGTGTTCCGCCGGGTGAACGACAAACGCTGATACTCAGAAGCCCCATTGGCGAGCGTTGGTTCCTGTCCCTGCCACCGTGCGGTGCAGATTCATCGTCATGTGCGTTTGCGGCCGACTGTCCTTCGCCACCCGGCAGTTCAGGTGAACGCCCGCCTGGAGCGTCAACCCGTCCGCTCGGCCCCGCGCCGCCGCGTCGAGCGCTTCCGAAGCATCCGATGCTCGCTGCATACCCTTGGAACGCGACTTTACCGACTCCGCTGAATCGCGGTAAATCACCCGTTCCCGCTAATTCGTCAAATTGAATTGACGCTTTGCGGTAACGCTTGCGAAGTCTTTCCATAGCACCCGGCTCCAACACCACGGACGGCAATCCGCCCGGCCGCTAATTCTTTAGACGCGGACCTTCGCCACTTAGGACGGCGTCACGGATTTTTTTCGGGACGAAATGGGATTTTCCCCGTCCCAATGCGTCAAGGATTGCGTCTTCTTGTTCGGGTGGATTTTTACGGCAATCGCCAAGCTCGTTCGTTGAACCAAGGGCCGTAACGGATGAGCTCATGGAAGTAGTAATCACGCGATCAAGTCTTCCCGTTATGAGCGACGACATCCTCTATTTCGGGTGCGAATGCGGAGCTATCTTTACGCCCGATTTCCGTAATGGGACGGAAGCAGTTTGTCCCTCCTGCGGCGACCGCTGCTCTATCGTCAGAATCAGCGAGGAAATGAGGTTCACGGCGATAAAGCAACACCTCGCCGGCCGGTTCAGCAATCGGCAGCTTGCAGCGCTCGTGGCCGAACCGGCTCAGCCAGGCGAGTCGTAGAAGGATGTGGCGATC
>JAANMU010002115.1_pt1 | contig 15717 bp, 16 predicted proteins | sample 7279701 | NCBI WGS metagenome assembly JAANMU01 (sample SAMN14094539, study PRJNA606508) | bioreactor metagenome | isolation source: A lab-scale SPAN reactor treating ammonium-rich wastewater day 57 | place: Ireland: Galway | collected 2017-03-13 | reverse complement strand
CTGCTCGATTTCGGCATATCGCGCTCTTCCCATCGTCGGATCGACACATGGCAAGCGCGCGCGGCCCACATGGGCGCAGCGATTGCCCAAAGAACCCGATGAAGCGCGAGCCGGTCGGCATCGTGGCGGACGTTGGGTGCGGCGATGTCGCCGAGCGTCGCGCAGGGGGCTAACGCCCCTTGCGGTGCCCGCTACACCTCCACCATAATGCACCTGCGAAAAATCTTGTTACCGGCGCAACGGTTTGAAAAGTCGCGCATCCAAGTTCGATCAGGAAGGGATGCCGCGCTTTACCGGAAAACCAGGGCAAAGTCTTCGTAGGAAAACGGGCGAGGTAAAGCGCCAATGCGTCTTCCGGCTGAGCCGGTTTGCATCCAGCAAAGGCTCATGCGTTCTGCGTCACTGCAATGACCTCTATAGCTTGAAGGTGCCTTGCTTGATGCCGGGTGGACGGGCCCGATTCGCCATTCAAGCCCGTGACGCAAAAGGTCGGCCGCCGATGCAATTCGGGTCAAGATCCAGACCGAAAATGAATCGCGCCGTCCAGAATCCCCGCATCACATCGGGCGTTGATCGGCCCCTTGCGGGCGTCCGACACGCTCCACGCGGTCGATGAACTGCCGCAGCGGCTCCATGACTTCGCCTTCAGGCCGCAGTAGATAGGTCGTCAGCGAAGCGGTCTCATCGCCCAGCGGCCGCACCACGACATCGGCCTGATGGCAACCCGCCAAGTGCGCCGCGCTCGAAAAGCCCACGCCGTAGCCGGCGGCCACGAGGGCCAGCATAAGGGAGTGGGTCTTGACGTACTCGGCTACCGTCGGCTGCGCATCCACCGTGCTGAGCAGCCGTTCGCGTTGCCGGCTGCAACCTTCGCAGACCTGGGGATCGCACAGCACCAGCGGATAGCTCGCCACTTCCTCCAGCGGCACTTCCTTGAAAGCCAGCAGCGGATGCCGGGCGGGCAAAGCTACCACCAGCGGGTCTCGCCACACCGGCGTGGCGACGACGCCGGAATCCACCTCAGCAGCCAATGCAAAACCTGCGTCATACAAGTCGCTGCGCAGTCCGCTCACCAACTGCGCCAGTGGCGCCTCAAATAACCGAATGCCGACCCGTGGCGCCTCCTCCCGGCAAAGCGCAAGCAATGCCGACAAGCGGGCCTGTCCCATATCGCCCGATAGCGCGATGCGCAGCGTGTTCCGATGGTTTGCCGCCGCGCGTGCCTTGGTCTGCGCCTGCTCGAAGGCCAGCAGCACGCGCCGGGCATCTTCCAGGAAGACCTGCCCCGCCAACGTGAGACGAACGCTGCGTGGCGAGCGATCGAGCAGTGTCACCCCAAGATCTGCCTCCAATTGGCGGATCGTGCGCGATAGTGGAGACTGTTCGATATGCAGTCGTCGAGCAGCTCGGCCGAAGTGCAGTTCCTCGGCCACGGCGATGAAGCAGCGAAGATGGCGTAAGTTCATGCTCTCTCCCCATTGATGTGATCAGTCCATATTGATCCTAGGGAGCCGCATGGATGACCTTGCCCCCGAAAAACGTATCCCTTGCTGAGTGATTCAATTCAAGCAAGAAGAGATGCAAATGACGAAGACGACGAGAGCGCGCTACACGCTCGAATTCAAACAAGAGGCCGTGTGGCTGGTCTCGAAGGCGGCCAGAGCATTGCAGCGGCCGCGCGCACCCTGGGCGTGATCGATCAGCCCCTGTTCAACTGGGCCAAATCCCAGCGTGCCGGCAAGCTCACTGGAGCCGACAGCAAGCCGGTGAGCGCCGAGCAAATGGAGATCAGCCGACTGCGCGCCGAGCTGGCGCGCGTGAAGATGGAGCGCGACATCCTGGGAAAAGCCACGGCGTACTTCGCAAAGGCATCGACGTGAAGTACGCCTTCATCGAGCGCCACCGGCGCGTGTGGCCCATCGCGGTGCAGTGCCGGGTTCTGCAAGTCAGTGCAGCCGGATACCACGAACACTTTGTACGCCGAGCCAGTGGCGATCAGCGCCGCCACTTGAGCGACGACGCGCTGCTGGTGCACATCAAGGCCATCCAGCTGGAGAGCCGTGGTGGCTACATGGCCCCGAGTATGGCGAGAACTGCTCGAGCGGGGTATCCGTGAAGGTAAGGATTGGGTGCGAAAGCTCATGCAGCTGCACGGCATCCGTGCCAAGGGAAAGCGCCGCTTCAAAGTCACCACCGACAGCCGCCACGATTTACCGATCTCGCCCAACCTACTTGAGCAGCAGTTCAACGTGGCCGCACCAGACAAAGTCTGGGTGGGCGACATCACCTACATCGCCACGGGCGAAGGCTGGTTGTTCCTGGCCGTGGTGATTGACCTGTTCAGCCGCCAGGTGATGGGCCGGAGCCTGCGGCGCGACATGACGCACAGCATCGTCATTGATGCGCTGCGCATGGCCTGGTTCAAGCGCCATCCGGACAAAGGTGGCGGGCTGATCTTTCACAGCGACAGGGCAGCCAGTACGCCAGCGGCGAGTTCAGGGCTGTGCTGGCCGAGTACGGCATCACCAGTTCAATTCAATGAGCCGCAAGGGCAACTGCTGGGACAACGCCTGCAGCGAGACGTTGTTTGGCTCGCTCAAGGTCGAGCGCCTGCACGGGCAGCGCTTTGAGACTCGCCGCCAAGCAATGGACGAAGTGATCGCCTGGCTGCTCTGGTACAACCGAGCCCGACTGCATTCGACGCTGGACTATGCCAGCCCGATGCGGTTCGAAGAAAACTGGCTAGCCAGCCAACCGCAGCAAGCCAGTGCATCAGGACAGCTATGGGATACGGATTCCAGAGGCAAGGTCACCCAATCGTGATGTCCCATACAAACCGGTCTGGGAAAAATGCGTGTCAGCGACTCCCATAAAATTGTTCAACGAACGATCGTCGGAAGCTTTGGTGACAAGCAAGGCAGCTTTGTTGTGTCTTGGAGAATGCCGCGATCACGGCCTGGCCGTCGCCGCGCCTGGCGGCATCGCCCATGGCGCTTGCAGCACCCTGGACCTGTCCATCGATACCCCGAAACTTTCCGGCATCCGTGCCAAGCCAGCCAAGAATGCGCATCTTTTCGCCCAAGGGTGGCTCGGCATGCTTGGCGATTTTGGGCGCCAACTCGGCGACCAGTGTCCATTCCTCCTTGGAAATAGCACCGGTGACGGCTTGCATGTCACGGCCAAGTTTCTCCATGACGCTGCGAAGCGCCATCGGCTTTGATGCCATCGGCTTTGCAGCCTCGGCGGACTGCGCACCAAGTCCCGCGGCGGCGGTAGCCAAGGCTACTGATAAGGCGATCGTCAAAAGCTGTCGATGGTTCAAGAGATGACTCACGAGGTTCTCCATTGAGGTTGTTGGTGAATGCTTCGCAGACGAGCGCATGGCTTCAGGCTTTCAAAATTCCATGCTCAGCGCAATCGATCCGAAGGCGTGATGGCCGATCTGCTGGTCGAACTCGCGGGTTCTCCAGACGCGCATCACGGCAAGCCGCACACCATGCCCGGCAACAATCCATTGACTGCTGACGCCAATGGCTGCCTGAGCGACCCAGGGCCGTCGACTGACGTGATGGCTGTGCCGAAACAGATTCCCGTCGAGCGAGAAGTCCCAAGCGACAGCTTTGGCCTCCAGGTTCAGGAATGCATGTGCTCCGGGTTTGGGGGCGCGCGGTGATTGCGGCTCTGTCCTGCGCAGGGCGGAAACGCCCGAGGGCGGGCGGTTTTCCGCGCCGGGTCGAATCGGATAACTGCCGAAATCATTGGGGATGTTCCAGCCAGCACGCAGCTCGACACCGGTGCTGGCTGCGGTTTCGATGTTTCCGATCCGCAGGGCATAGCTGCCGATCACGTCGCTGCTCCACCCCGGCCGGACGGCACCCTCCGTGTACGACTTGAACTTACGCTCCATGGCCATCTGGAACGCGGGTTCGTTGCGCAACTGGTTGTCCCAGCCGCGAAAGCGCTCGATGCCCCGCACCCGATGCACCAGATCCTGCGATTGCTCCGCCAACGACCAGGGGCCGATCACGCCCAGGGTCAGTTCGCGCACGTCAAGCATTTCATAGCTGACGGCCTGTGGGTGGACGCGGCGATTCCATGCCAGACCCAGATACAGCAGGCCGGCGTACGGGCGATCGTCAGAAATCAGATCGGTGCGTGCCTTGTCCTCGGGTGTGTACATGGACTGGCCGAAGCGCACGACGATGTTTTGCGACGCCGACCGGGCACCGGAGTCGCGCCAGAACTCAGGATCAGCCCAGCCGATGAAGCGGGTGTACCAGGCAATCGGTTGGGGCAGACACTCCGGGCGGAGCGCGCCTTGCAGATCGCGCGAAACCATGCTCAACGCCACGCCGTTGGTGTAGTTGCGGTCGGTACCGGTGAACAAATCGTTCTCCAGGCGCAGGGTTCCACCTCTCCAGTGCAAGGCGTGCTCTGGCAGGCAGCGGGAAATACCATCCGAGGATGCGGGCTCTGCGCCACGGGCGGCAGTCGAGCCGAGTACCGCGCACGCAATCAGCGGCGTGATACTGCGCATCGACCATTGCGCATTGGCCTTTGGCAGCCGCGCGTGAAGGCTGCCGATGCGCATCATGATGGCGCGCCATCTGTTGCTCTATCGACGTAAAAGCGTTCCAAGGCACCCATGATTTCCTCGGCTTTGTCCACGCAGGTAAACAAGTCGAGATCGGATGGCGATACGTAGCCTTCGTCGAGCAGAAGATCGAAATCAACGGCTCGGCTCCAGAAGCCGCGGCCGACCAGAACCACCGGAATCCGCTGCATCTTGCCGGTCTGGATCAGGGTCAGCACCTCGAACAGTTCGTCGAGCGTTCCATAGCCACCGGGGAAGGCCACCAAACCTTTCGCATGCAGCAAGAAATGCATTTTGCGCAGCGCGAAATAGTGGAACCGAAACGCCAGCTCCGGACACATGTAGGGGTTCGGCGCTTGTTCGTGCGGCAAAGTGATGTTGAGGCCGATCGAGCGGGCCCCGGCATCGAAAGCACCGCGATTGGCGGCTTCCATGATGCCGGGGCCGCCACCGGTGATGACGACGAAGTCGCACCGCCCCTCCTGCTGGAAACGAGCAGAGATCAGTTGGGCGAAGCGCTGTGCCTCTTCGTAATAGCGTGCCTGTTCCACGCGGCGACGGGCCAAGGTCAGGTCCCGCCCAAACGTTGGATTCCCCGGCATGGTGCCCGCTTGCTGCTCCAGCACAGCGAGCCGGTCGCGTGCGGTGACAGCATCGCTTACGCGCGCACTGCCAAACACCACCACGGTCGAACGCACGCCTTGCTCACGCAAGACACGTTCGGGCTTGAGCAGTTCGAGCTGGAGACGCAGCGGACGCAAATCGTCCTGGGCGAGAAGATCACCGTCCTCATACGCGAGGCGGTACGCAGGCGATTCGATGATGGCGCGCAAGCGATCGGCATACTCAGGCAAAGTGCTCATCATCAACGCCCCTCGTCGTCATGCCCGTGCACAGGCGCATTGCCGAACCGTCCCAGCCCCATCTCCACCAGCGCACCGTCGCGGCGCAGCAGCCACAGCGCCTCCAGCCCCATGCGCCGCGCCAGCGCCAGCCCTTCATCGGGGCCGGCCACCAGTAACGCCGTGGCCCAGGCGTCTGCGTGCATGCAGGCCGACGCCAGCACCGTGACCGAGGCCACATCGTTGCGCACGGGCGCGGCGCGGCGCGCATCCATGGTGTGCGAGAGGCGTGCGCCGCCCACCTCCAGATAGCGCCGGTAGTCACCGGAGGTGGCCACGGCCAGGTTCTGCAGTTCGACCACACTGTGCACCGCACGGCGCCCGGCCTGTGGGCTCTCCACGGCCACAGCCCAGGGCTGGCCGCTGGCCTGGCCGCCCACGGCGCGCAGCTCGCCGTCCAGCGCCGCCAGGGCGTGGCGTACGCCGTGCCGGCGCAGCGCCTCGACCATGCGGTCCACAGCGTAGCCTTTGGCGATGCCGCACAGGTCCAGTTGCAACGGCGCATGCTTGCGCGCACGGCCGGCGGTGCGGTCCAGCTCCAGCGCTTCATGCGTGGGCGGGCGAGAGGCTGACACGGCAGCACGGATCGCCGCCGCATCGGGTTCATCGTGCGCCGCGCCGAAGCCCCAGGCATCGACCAGCGCGCCCACGGCCGGATCGAACGCACCCTGGCTCAGGCGGCCGATATCCAGCGCGCAGGCCAGCACTTCCAGGATTTCCGGTGGCAGCGTCAGCCAGGCGGCGGGGGGCGCGCAATTGAGGCGATTCAGATCGCTGTCGGGCAGCCAGGGCGACATCTGCACATCCACCTGAAGCACGGCGGCGGCCAGGGCCTGTTGCAGGGCCGGTGCATCCACGTCCGGCTCGGCGTCGCAGGTGACGGACCAGCGCGTGCCCATGGTGGGGCCGTGCAGTGTCAGACGCCGGGGATCAGAACAGGTCTTCGGCATAGCGTTCACGCTGCTTGAGCCGGGCCACGCTCAACCCCAGCCCATCCAGTATCTCGTCGAGCACCTGCGCCACCCCCTGCGCCATGGGACGGCTGCCGCACACGCGCACGACGGCACCGCGCGCCAACAGGTCGCGCACCCGTGCGGCGTCGCGGCGCAGGGAATCCTGCACATAGCCGCCGCCGTCCGGCGTGCGCGAGAACGTGGTGTGCAGATCGGCCAGGCGGCCCTCGGCCTGCCAAGCCTGAAGTTCCTCACCGAAGTAAAAATCCCGCGCCGGATCACGTGTGCCGTAATACAAATGCATGGGCCGGCGCCGCGCATTGCCCCGGATGAAGCCCGCCAGTGGCGCCACGCCCGTACCCGCACCGATCAGCAGCACGGGCTGGCGCGAGCCGTGCAGCGCGAAGCCCGGATTGGGACGGATGAAAGCCTGCGCACTGTCGCCCGGCTGCAAGCCATGCAAGTAGTTGGAGCACACGCCGCCCGGCATGCGGCGCACGCAGATTTCAACGAAGCCGTCGCGCGTGCCCGAGGCCAGCGAGTAGTAGCGCGGCACCGGTTGATCCCCCGGTGGCACGATGCCCAGCAGGTCGCCGGCGACGAAGCGCGGCAGGCCACGGCCGGGCAAGGCAAAGCGCAGGATGGCCGCTGGCTCACCCGCGCCCCCCGCGAAGTCTTGCCGCGACACCAGCGTGAGTGCCGCGGTGCGCGGCAGGCGCGGCTGGTAGGCGAGCGAGAGAGGCTGGCCCAGGGCTTGCGCCAGCGACTGTCCCCAGCGGGCAAACTCCTGCGCGGACTGCTGGTGAATGCGCTCCAGCGCCAGCAGCGGGTTCCAGCCCTGGGCAAGCAGGGTCTGCTCCAGCGCTTCGGCAAAAGCGCAGAAGGCGGGGAACTGCCGGTCGCCAAAACCCAGCACCGCCACCTGCGCGCTGGTGACGGGCTGGTGCGCGATGACGTCGAGCGCTCGTGCGGCATGGGCGGGCGCTTGGCCTTCGCCATAGGTGGCGGCCAGCACGTAGACATGGCGCGCGGCCGGCGGCACGTGCCAGTGCTCCAGCGCCGTGGTGTGCACGCGGTGGCCCGCGGCCGCCAGCGCGGTGTGCAGGGCCTGGGCGAAACCCCAGGTGCTGCCGCTTTCGCTGGCGACGAAGATCAGGCTGTCGGCCTGCGCCAGCGGGCTGTTGCCCTCGATGGCGGGCCGGCTGCGACGCGCCTGCCACCACAGCAGCACGCCCGTGACCCAGAACAGCGGGATGCTCGCGCCCATGGCGCCCAGCACCACGGCCCAGGCCCAGGCACCGTCGCCCGTGTGCAGCAGCAGCGCCCAGTCGTGTACGCGCTGCGCCGTTGTGGCGTCCTGCCAGGCCAGGGTCTGACCGCTGTAGCGATCGACCCAGCCTTGGCCCTGAACGGTGACGATGCTCCAGATGTCCTGCGGGTCGTCGGCCGCGGGTACGTTCAGCTTGCGCAGGTCTTGCACGTGCAGGGCTTGCAGCAGCGGCAACTGACCCGCCGGCAGCGATGCCTGCCCGTTGGGGGAGGATGCGACCTCTGGTTCCGCTTCAGCGTCGAGCTGCACCAAGCCGAAGGTGGCTGCGCTCATGTAGAGCGCGGCGACCGCCGACAGGGCCAGAACCGCCAGCACCACCCGCCCGGCCAGCACGTGCAGGCGCTGCGCCAGTGTGCCGCGCACCGGGCCTGCCAGGCGTCGCCAGCCGCCCATGCGGCGCAGCAGCAGCACTAGGCCCGAGACCGACAGCGCCAGCATGGCCAGCGCCACCACCGCCGCAGCGACGCGCCCGGGATCGTCCAGCAACAGCGCACGATGCAGGTTCTTCACCCAGCGCGGCAAGAGCGAGGGCTGGTAGCTGCCCAGCACCCGGCCGTCGGCGGGGGCGACGCGCAACGCGCGAGCCTGCCCGTCCTCGAAGGCATACACCACGATGGCGCCGGAAGGCTGGCGGCGGATTTCCTCCGCTCCCGGGACAGTGGCCTGTACACGTTGCACCAGAGTGGCCACCGGCATGTCAGGCTCGGTGGGGGCTGCCTGAATGGCGTTGTTCAATGGATCGAGCGCCAGCAGCGTGCCGGTGATGCTCAGCACCAGCGCGAGCGTACCCGCCACCAGGCCCAGCCATCGATGGGCGAATCGCCAGATCATGTGGGCCCTTTACTGCAACTGATAGGTGAATGACTGGATGTATTGCTTGCCGGCCTGCGGCTTGCCCGCGCCGGTCGCCGTCAGCGGCACGCGGATTTCGGCCGGGCTGTCCCGCATGTCCTCTGCGGCAGCGTCGATGCGGATCTCGTAGCCCGCGTCGATCAGCGCGTCGGCCAACTCGGCCGTCACCTTGAGTGTGCGTCCCGCACCCACGCTGGCGCCGGTCACGCCATTCAGGCGCTTGGCGTCGCCGGCCGACAGGCGGTTCCAGTCTGCCAGGTGCTTGTAGTACTTGGCCTTGCCGCCGGCCACCCACAACGTGCGGACGTAGGCGCCCTTCGCGTCGGTGAGGTAGACGGCGAGGTAGGCGCCATCGCCGCCGTAGTTCTTGAGGGTGGTCGAGAGCGTGACCGGGCGGCTCTGCGCCATGGCGGGCAAGGCCAGCGCACAGGCAGCGGCCACGGTGGTCAGCAGGAATCTGGTGGACATGGTGGGTCTCCGGTGTAGACAGGGGGAATCATTCGATCTGGCCGCGGGGGACGTTGCCAGGGGACGGTATGGGGTTGGCGGTGGCGGGTGCGGGGGCATCCCGGCCCCGCGTGCGCTCGCGCTCGCGCTCGTGGTTACCGTCGTCGTTGCGCAACTTCATCTTCACCACGCGCAGCGTTTGGGGGTCGAGCTTGGCCTTGAAGGTACGCCCCTGGGCATCGCGGCCGCGAATCTCATAGCAACCGTCGTCGATCTTCAGGCGCTGCACCTGCCAGCCCAGGCTGGCTGCATGCCGTAGCGCGGCGTCACGCGACTGCCAGTACTGCACAGGAACGTCGCAGTCATCGTCGGCCAATGCAGGGGCAGCAACCAAGACCAGGCACAGGATCGCTAGAGGAACACGTAATTTCATGGTCTTCTCCTTGTCACACGAGCCGAGCGTGAGGTGTGCTCGGCAGAGTCTGGTGAAGCGTTCTCGGGAAGATGCGCCAGAAAATCCGGCCAGGGCACCACCTGGCCATGTTCAGGCACCGAGACCTGCCAGTCGAGTTGCTGTTGCAGAAGTTCTGCAAACGCCTGCGCGGCGGACGGCTCCCCATGCACCACGAAGGTTTGCTCAGGGGCTTGCTTGAAGCCTCGGGCCCAAGCCAGCAGGGCCGCTTGGTCGGCGTGCGCCGAGAGCCCATCCACACTGTGGATCGCCGCGCGCACCGGAATGTCGTCGCCGAAGATGCGCACGCGCGCCGCGCCATCGACCAGTTGGCGGCCCAGTGTTCCCTGCGCCTGAAAGCCGGAGAACAGGACGCTGCATTCCTTGCGCGGCAAATTGTGGCGCAGGTGGTGCCGGATGCGTCCCGCGTCGCACATGCCGCTGGCGGAAATGATGATGGCGCCCGAACGAATCTGGTTCAACGCCATGGACTCTTCTGCGCTTTCCGTGAAATGCAGATACGGCAGGTTTTGGCCGCGTGCGTGCCATCCTGCCAAGCGCTTCGCGTGCTCATCGAACAGCTCAAGGTGTTCCCGCGTGATGCGCGTGGCTTCCGTGGCCATCGGCGAATCGACGAATACCCTCGGTTGCCGCAGCCGCCCCTCGCTGGTGAGACGGTGCAGGTGGTACAGGACTTCCTGAGTGCGACCGACCGCGAAGGCCGGCACGATGACGTTGCCGCCGCGCTCGAACAAGGTCTTTTCGACGATGCCGATCATCTCCTCTTCGGTTGCCGAAAAGTCTTTGTGCTGACGGTTGCCATAGGTGGACTCGATGACGAGGATGTCGGCGTCCTCGATGGGTGTCGGGTCGCGCAATATCGGACGCCCCGGCTGGCCCAGGTCGCCGCTGAATACCAGTTTTGTCGGGTAGCCATGCTCGGTGACCCAGACTTCGATGATGGCCGACCCGAGGATGTGCCCGGCATCGCGAAAGCGCGCGCGCACTCCGACACGGGGCGCGAACTCCCGGTCGTATTCGATGCCTCGCACCTGTTGCAGGCATTCGCGCGCATCCTGCAGCGTATACAGCGGCGGCAGCGCATCCTCTCCACGGGACCTTTTGGCACTGCGTTTTGCATCGCTCTCCTGGATGTGGGCACTGTCGGGCAGCATCACGCCCAGCAGATCAACCGTGGCGGGAGTGGTGTAGATGGCTCCTTTGAATCCGGCGCGCGTGAGTTTGGGCAACAGCCCGCTGTGGTCGATGTGGGCATGGGTCAGGAGCACGAAATCGATCGACGCCGGATCGAACGGAAACGACTCCCGATTGCGCGCCGCCGCCGCGCGCCCGCCTTGAACCATGCCGCAGTCCACCAGGAAGCGCAGGTTGAGCCCCTCCACCAGAAAGCACGATCCGGTGACTTCGCGCGCAGCGCCCAGAAAATTCAGTTTCATGGGATGCTCACTCGGGTTTCTTCTTTTGCATCGGGCAGGTGCTCACGCCGAGCAGGCGGTAGCCCGGACAGCGGCCCGCCAGGCCGGTGATCAGGGGCATGATTCCAATGAGCCCCAGCCAGCGCCACGGTGAATCCAGCCACAACAGCAAGCTGAGCAGGATCAGGCCGATGACGATGCGCGCGATGCGATCGAGGTTTCCTACGTTCGTTTGCATGGAGGCACTCCTTGATGGTGGGATAGAACGGGTTCAGGAAATCACGTCGACGGCTACATGGCCGCCGCGAAAATGGCACGAATTTCCTCGTGCGACGCCTGTATGGGATTGGTCAATCCGCACGCGTCCTTGAGCGCGTTGGTGGCCAGGGTGGGAAAGTCCTTGGCCTGAACGCCGAGCTGCGACAGCCCGCCAGGAATGCCGATGTCAGCGGACAATCGGCGAATCGCTGCCAGGCACAGGTCTGCCGCAGCCTCGTCACCCAGGCCATCGGTCTTTTCCCCCATCGCGCGGGCAATGTCGGCGAGGCGCCCCACAGCAACCTGTTTGTTGTAGGCCTGCACGTGCGGCAGCAGGACGGCGTTGCACACACCGTGCGGCAGGTCGTAGAAGCCGCCCAGTTGATGCGCCATGGCGTGCACGTAGCCGAGCGAGGCATTGTTGAAGGCCATGCCGGCGAGAAACTGCGCATAGGCCATCTGCTCTCGCGCCTCGATGTTCTGGCCGTCGGCCACGGCCTTGCGCAGCCATTGGCTTATCAATGCCACGGCCTTGAGCGCGCAGGCATCGGTGATCGGCGTGGCGATCGTCGAGACATAGGCTTCGATCGCGTGCGTGAGAGCGTCCATGCCGGTGGCTGCGGTCAGGCTGGCTGGTTTCAGCAGCATGAGCTCGGGATCGTTCACCGAGAGAATGGGCGTCGTGTGCTTGTCGACGATCGCCATCTTCACGTGGCGCGCCTCGTCGGTGATGATGCAAAAGCGGGTCATTTCACTGGCCGTTCCGGCCGTGGTGTTGATCGCCACCAAGGGCAACTGCGGCTTGGCCGATTGGTCAAGGCCTTCGTAATCCTTGATCGTTCCGCCATTGGCCGCGACCAGTGCGATGCCCTTGGCGCAGTCGTGTGGCGAACCGCCACCGAGCGAAATGATGAAATCGCAGTCGTTTTCGCGCAGTTGCTTCAGCCCATCGGCCACGTTCTTGGTCGTCGGATTGGGTTGCACCCCATGAAAAATGCAGGCATCCACACCATGGCTGACAAGGAGGTCGCGCACCCTGCCGACAACTCCGATGCAAACCAAGGGTGAGTCGGTCACGATCATGGCTTTGCGAAAACCATACGACTGAATGGTTCGAACAGCGTCATTCAGACACCCCGCGCCCATCAGGTTCACGGGCGGAATGAAGAAGGCGGTGATGGTCATGGCTTGGCTCCTTCGCTTGGCCTGTTGGTGATCAAGTGAGTAATGGTTTTGCGATCCGCGCTCTGGCTTGCGAGGTGTTCCATCGGGGCGTCGCTTGCAGACATGTTCGAGCGACTTGCAAGAGGCGAGGGTGCGGCGGCGCCTCGGGGCGGATTGACGGTGGTTGGCGTCGTGCTGGATACGTCCCAGCCACCCCCGAGCGCCTTGTAAAGCGCCACCAATTGCACTGCGGCGCTGGTATGCGCGCGTGCGGCCGCGGTCTCAGCGTCGTGCAAGCTGCGTTGGGCGGCCAGCAGTTCCACTAGGGCCACATCGCCTGCGGCGTAGCGGGCCTTGGCGTAGCCGTAGCTGGTTCGTGCCGCATCCAGGGCCATGGCACGGCGATCCAACGTGTCCAGCCCGCCGTGGTAATCGCCCAGCGCTCGCTCGGCGTCGCCCAGCGCCGCCAGCACGGCTTGCTCATAGGCCAGCGCAGCCTGCTGCTCGGCGGCTTCGCGTGCTCGAATCTCGGCACGCACGCGGCCACCGTCGAACAGGCGCCAGGAAATCAGCGGCAGGATGGAAAAACGCGAACTGGATGCATCGAACCAGTTGCCCGTGCTGAGCGCCTGGAATCCGCCACCCACGCCAATAGAGAGTTTGGGGAACAGCTCGGCCGTGGCCACGCCGATGTCGGCAGAACTCGCCGCCAGGCGCCGTTCCGCGGCCAGCACGTCGGGGCGCCGGCGCAGGATGTCGGCGCGCTCGCCCACCGGCAAGGCACGCAGCGTGCACGGTGCCAATGGGCCGTCGAGCAATGCCAGTTCACGCTCGGGCGGGGAGCCTAGCAGCACGCCCAGTCCAAGCACCGCGGCGCGCTGGCGTGCCTGGATGTCCGGCAGCAGCGCGTTGACGGCGGCCCACTGCGCGTAGGCCGCCTCCACATCGGCGGCGGATGCGTCGCCCAAGGCATGCCGCAGGCGCACCAGCTCCAGGGTCTGCTGCAGCGTATCCAGCGTGGCTTGTTGCGCATGTAGCTCGTAGCCGGCGCCAACGGCGGTGAACCAGGTGCGCGCGACCTCGGCCACGATGCGCATGCGCACACCCTGTGCTTCAACCTCGGTGGCTTGCAGGCGAGCGCTGGCGCCTTCCAGAGCGCGCCGCTTGGCGCCGAACAGATCGGCCTCCCAGGCCGCATCAAAGCCCGCGTCGTAAATGGTCTGCGTAGCGTCGAGGCCGGGGATGGAGCCCACGGGCAAGGGGCCGTTCTCGCTTTGACGGCGCCGATTGACGCTGGCCCCAGCGCCAACGGTGGGAAGCCGATCTCCTGCCACGCGGTCGCGCAGCGCACGCGCTTCGTCAATGCGTGCCGCAGCCTGGCGCAGATCCAGGTTCTGTGCCAGCGCCGTGCCCATCAGACGGTCGAGGATGGGGTCGTCCAACGCAGACCACCAGCGGGCCAGGTCCGCGGACTGCGATTCGCTCGCCAGTGGCAAGGTCCAACCGGCGCCGATATCCACCGGAGGCGGCTCGCGGTAGTCGGGGCCCACGGCCGCACAGGCGGTCAGCAGTACGCAGGACAGGGCCAGCGCGAGCGGGCGCAAGCACCTGGACGTTGGCTCCGCAGTGGGCATGCGCGAGGAAAGGTTACCGACTTTGGTTTTCATTGCAGGCGTCCTCGGACGAATACGGTGGCCATCGTCAAGGTGGCGAGGGCGATGACCGCCAGCGGCCACAGACTGGCGAGAATGTCGCCGGGCGGCATGGCCTTGAGAAAGCTGCCTTCGACGATGATGAGGAAGTGGGTCAGCGGAATGGCCTGGGCCAACCATTGCAGAACCACCGGCATGTTCTCCACCGGGGTGGCAAAGCCAGACATCAGCACCGCTGGCACACCCACAGCGAATGCCCCCAGGATGGCCTGCTGCTGCGTCATGCTGACCGCGGAAATCATCAGGCCGATGCCGACCACCGACAGGATAAAAAGCACCAAGCTCGCCAGCAGCAGGCTGAACGATCCGGTGAAGGGGATGCTGAACAGGAAAATGCCCGCGCTGATCATGAACAGCCCGAGCAGGGTGCCGATCGCCAGTGCCGGCAGCGACTTGGAGATGATGATTTCCGGCGTCGAGGTCGGTGACACCAGCAACTGGTCGAAGGTGCCCAGCTCGCGTTCGCGCGCAATCGACAGCGAAGTAATGAGCAGGGAACTGAACAGGGCCAGGATGCCGGTCAGACCCGGTACGATGAACCAGCGATAGACCAGATTCGGGTTGAACCAATGGCGGACAACCACCGGATTCGGCGCCTGCGCGTCGGGCACGACCTCGGCACCGACGTCGGCGGCAATGGTGGATAGATAGGCCACGGTGATCTGGCCCGAATTGCTGCGTCGGCCATCGACGAGTACCTGGGCGCGGCCGCTGTCACCAGCGGCGATCGTGCGCGAGAAATCCACGGGAATGGCAAGCGCCGCGATCACTTCGCCCCGGTCGATCAGATCATGCAGTTGCCGCGGGCTGTCCACGTGCCGCACGCGGGTGATGAAGCCGGCGCTGTCCAGACGCTGCACCAGTTCGTGCGACCAACGCCCCGCGTCCTGGTTGTACACGGCGATATCGACATTGCGCACTTCCAGTGTCGCGGCAAAGGCGAAGATCAGCAGTTGCAGGATGGGCGGCACGAACACCACCATGCGGCTGCGCGGGTCGCGCAGGACGCTGAGCACCTCCTTGATGAACTGCGCCCGCAAGCGGACAAGACTGAAGACAGAGCCGGGCATGGGCGCTACTCCAGGTTCTTGCGCGTGGCGCGCTTGGCCAGCATGAAGAACAGCGCCCCGATCGCCGCCATGGCCGCCAGGTTGGGCAGGAATACCGCCCAGATGTCCCCGGCCAGGAACACCGTCTTCAGCGAGTCGACGAAGAAGCGGGCCGGAACCACCCAGGTGATTGCGCGGATCGGCGCCGGCATGGCGTCGATCTCGTACAGGAATCCCGAAAGCATGAATGCCGGCAGGAAGCCGGAGAACAGCGCGATCTGCGCCGCCAGGAACTGATTGCGCGCCAGTGAGGAGATGAGCAGGCCCTGGCCCAGCGCCGGCACCATGAACACCGCCGACAGCAGCAACAGAGCCGCGAGCGAGCCGCGCAAGGGCACACCGAACACGAACACGGCGAGCGCCGCCGCCCCCAGCGTGGACAACATGCCGAGCACGAAATACGGCAGGAGCTTGCCGATCAGGATTTCCGCCACCGAAGCAGGCGTGGACAGCACCGCCTCCATGGTGCCGCGCTCCCATTCGCGCGCCACCACCAGTGCGGTCAGCAT
>JAANMU010002114.1_pt1 | contig 15718 bp, 15 predicted proteins | sample 7279701 | NCBI WGS metagenome assembly JAANMU01 (sample SAMN14094539, study PRJNA606508) | bioreactor metagenome | isolation source: A lab-scale SPAN reactor treating ammonium-rich wastewater day 57 | place: Ireland: Galway | collected 2017-03-13 | reverse complement strand
ATGGAAGATAAGGTGATTGTTGTTGAAGCGAGTAATTTCAAGTTCAATATCGACACGATTATCGTCAAGAAGGGCGAGAAGACGAAGTTGGTATTCAAAAACATGGAGGGAATGCACGATTTCAGGGTCGATGAGCTTGGTATTAAAACGAAAATCTTCAGAGATGAAGGTGAAGAAGTTGTTGAATTTACGGCCGACGAGGTTGGCACTTTCGAATTCTACTGCTCGGTAGATGGGCACAGACAAATGGGAATGGTCGGAACCTTGGTTGTTGAAGAATAAGACTTAGGATTTAACCGGGCTCTTTTTCTTTTTGAGGAAAAGAAGGTAGATCATTCCGATATACAAAGCCATTATCGCCAGTCTGGCGAGGCTGAATTTCTGGTCTATTCCGGTAAAGCTGGCAATGAAGTGGCCAACAAGCGTACTTTTGGCCGGCAAGAACATTAAGGGAAGAGCGGCAATCTTGTCAAGGTGGATGTTGAATCCGTGTTCCAGGAGTTCGGTTGTCCCGTTCTGGACAAGGGCGGCGCCTAGAAGAATTATCATGTATTCCGTAGCCTTGAAAACCTTCCTTATCGGAAACCTGACGTACGCCATGAAGGTCCCTATGCCAAAAACCGTAGCGACCGCGAAACCGGCCATAAGGCCGATGAAGTTCTGCATAAAAGCCGAAAATAAAGCGGTCGACGCCGTGAATAGGGCAATCTCAAATCCCTCGCGCACGACAAGAAATACGATTGTCATGAAAAGCGAGACGTCAAAGACGTTTTCCTGAAGTTTCTTGTGGGCGCTAATGAGAGTTCCGGCGTGGCTGCGGTGGATCATGCCGTGGAGCGAGAACATGACGTAAGCCAGGAAGAATCCAGAGAAAATCATCAGGTAGCTTTCAAGTAGCTCGGCATTTTTCTCGGTCAGGACCCCGCGCGCCCGATCTCCGAACGCGTAAGTGGCCATGGCCATAAAAAGCGAAAGCATAATCCCGACAATCGCCGCCATCGATATTTCAAACTCCTTCTTAAGAGCAAGCTTCTTTGAAATCCCCAAAAAAACTCCGACAATCAAAAATGCTTCCAAAAACTCCCTGAACGATATGAGGCCGGTTGTCAGCATATGTTTAACTAATACTATATAAGTATTAGAAATAGATTATAGCGTGGTATTTATGGGAATGCAACTTAGGGAGTTGTTTATCTGTTGCATAATATTTTTATTGATATTAATATTAAATCTAACCTGTTTTAGGTTAAATATTATTAAATTTAATATAAACATATGGATAATAATCCAAAAACTCTTCGCAACTTTCTGGAAATTCCCTACGACGAACTCGAGCGCCTGAATCTCGAGGCCAAAAGAAAAAGATTATCTCACACTCCCGAATCCGAACTCAAGCAGTTTTATCTGGCATATCTTAAAAAAGAAAAGCTTTTGAAAGCGGTAACAATCGGTTTCTCGGATCTTGAAGGCCGCTTCCATATGCTCGACTACGACAAGAAATTTTTCCTTTCATCGTATGATAACTTGACGTTTGATGGATCATCAATCAGAGGTTTCGCTCGTCAGGCCGAATCCGATCTCAGACTCAAAGTCGACTGGGGATCTTTTTGGTGGTTGCCTTCTGATGTCTTTGGTCCGGGAAAAGTATTAATGATGGGCGAGGTCTATGATAGGGACGATAGGCCTTATGAGATGGATACAAGGGGATTGCTTAAATCGTATGCAAATAAGCTCTATAAGGATAAGGGCTATACGGTTGCGGCCGCCAACGAAGTTGAGGGATTTCTTCTTGAGGGTGAGGACGCCGAAAAGAACTTCAACGAGAGAACCGGATTCAAAGTCGCCTCCCACGGCGGATATTACCACTCGCTCCCGAATGACGTACTGAAGGTATTTATAGACAGAACCGCTGAAGCCCAGAGGGCGATGGCATTTGAGAACGAAAAAGACCATCCCGAAGTCGCGCCGTCGCAGTTTGAATTAAATTATTCCTATTCGGAAGTCCTAAATGCCGCCGACCAGATCCAGATCTATAAGCTGGTCGCCAGACAGATAGCCCGCAATATGGGAATGACGGCCACATTTTTGCCAAAACCGATAGTTGGTATAAACGGAAGTGGGATGCACACAAACATATCGGTATCCAAAAACGGCCGCAACCTCTTCTATGATAAGAAAAGCCAGGCGGGTCTTTCCAAGTTGGGTTGGGATTTCATAACCCGAATACTCGGAAACGCCAATGACATCTGTCTGATCTTAAACTCAAGCGTCAACAGCTACCGCCGACTCGACCCGAATTTTGAAGCCCCCAACGAGATCAAGGTCTCGGAAGTCGACCGGGGAGCTATGGTCAGAATCCCGCTTTTCAACGAGAAGTCAGCCCGGATAGAGGTCAGAAGTGTCGGGCCCGACGCCAATCCGTACCTGGTTATGTATGCTCTAATCAAAACTGGTTTTGAAGGGATAGTCAAAAAGGAAGACAAGGACAAAAGACCAAGGTTAAGATACCTTCCCGGGAATATGGCGTCGGCGATCAGCCAATTCAGGAATAGCGAATCCAATAGTCGACTATTCGGTGAAGATTTGAAAAAGAGGTATCTGGAATTGAAGCAAAGGGCCGCCGGAAGAAGTCCCCAGGAGCTTGGAACAAAGGTCAAGAACGGGGAGGTCCTCTACCACCATGAAGTCTATAATCAAATGCTCTGGAACGATTTCTAAAATACAATGCCCTCGCATGATTCCGTAAGAAATGGTTAGAGGGCATGGAAGTCAGTAGATAAATAGGATGTTTCTAATGGCATCGATTATGCCGTCGATAACGCTTTTGTTGTCAGGGTTTGTGATAGTTTCAATCTGAGTTTTTTTCATGTCATCACTCCCGGATTCCGGATTTTCCCCTAATTTGGCAATGTTCTTTGCCATCATAATGTTGTTTTTTATTTCACCCTTGACGGTAACGAAGTTGCCGACATCAACAAGTCCGTTGCTTTTGAAACGATCCATGTTTTCGCTGGTTGCGGCAACCAGTTCTCCGCGAACGATGAAGCTGCTGTCGTTGACTGTTGTGATTGTACCTTGGATCTCAAAAGAACTACTCGTTTCCATCTTTTGACCGATCAATACCGGGCTGGGCCGCTGGGCGGACACCGTATTGGCCAAAACTAATAGCGTAAACACAGAAATCGCAATGTACTTCATATGAGTCTAATACTAAAGGTGGGTTATTAGAAAATAATCAAGAATAAGTAAGAAAAAGGTAAGCTTTTTAAGCCTTAATGGAATAGCCGAATCCCCGTATGGAATGGATAAGCTTCTTTTTTTGTCGATAGTCGATTTTGCGCCTCAAATAACCGATATATACGTCAACTACCCGAGACTCGATATCCGGTGAATACAGCCAAACCTTATTAAGTATTGATTCGCGCGACAAAACCCGACCAGCATTTGACATGAGGTAGTGGAGAAGCTCAAATTCTTTGGGGGTAAGGCTTATGAGCTTACCACCCCTTTTAACTTCTTTAGTATCGTTGTTGAGTTCAAGATCGGCAACCTCAAGCTTGAACCGACCTTCACCCATAGAGTTGAAGCGGGCCTTGATTCGGGCCAAGAGCTCTTCGATAATAAAGGGCTTGGGGACATAGTTGTCGGCACCGAGATTGAAACCGGTTATAATGTCGGAACTTGTTGATTTGGCCGAAAGGATGATAACCGGCATTGCCGGATAATTCTTTTTGATCTCCTGAAGGACGCTCTCACCGGAAATTTTCGGAAGCCCGAGATCAAGGATCACCAGATCGGGAGTCTTTTCCTCAACTATGGCAAGGGCTTCGGCGCCATCTGTTGCGACTTCAACCACGTAGTTATTTTCTGTTAATGACTTTTTTAGTGATTCCCTTATGTCTTTTTCATCCTCGACAACGAGAATTGTTTTAAGCATTTCTAGTACAAAACTTGTACAAGTTAATTATAATACATTAAGCAATAGTTAGATTGTAGTCGAGAATTATAATAATATTGTAAGAAATAGTCATGGAAGAGAATCTAACAAAGACCGGTAAAAAGCTTGACGAACTCTATGAATATTCCGAAAGATATGAACCGTTCTGGCTTTTCAGGAAGATCGGTTTGGGTGACGTTGATTTGGAAAAATTAAGACTGATGGTTTTTACCTATATCGTTCCCTTTTTCTTCGGAATGATTAACTTCGCATTGAGCCTTGGGCTTGGGAATTCCGTTGACCGAAACCTTTTATATATGGCCTATATAACAAACGGTTCGGTAAGCGCCTGGTTCGGAGGTATTGCCGGAGGGGTTATTACCGTTTCCGTAACCGTTATCGGCAATCTGTACATAAGTCAATTTGTAGTGGGTGATGGAGTAGACGTGGCGCTTCTTTTCCGTTCGGGGATGCTTTTTTTAACAACCGTTCTTCTGAGCTTGATGTTTTCCTGGGCTAGAAATCGGAATGAGACGCTTTATTTGAAAGAAAAGGAAAGGATCTATGCCCGGAGCTTTCATGATATATACGACGAATACACCAAGGCGCTAAATGAAATAAAAGCTCGTGACCAGTTTTTGACGATAGCCTCCCACGAGCTCAAGACGCCCTTAACTTCAATGCTCCTTAAATTAAACAACATGCTCAACAGCGTTAGGAATGTTTCGTTGGCTCATTTTTCCGTCCCCGAACTGATGAGGGTGCTCCAAAACGCCCAGGACCAAATAAGATGGCTGTCGACAATGATCAACGACCTTCTAAACGTATCCCTGATGACAACCGGCAAGATGAGTCTAGATCATCAGAAAATGGATCTCGTAAAAACGACTAGAAACGTCAAGGAGAGTTTTTCCGAATGGCTAAAGAAAGAGAAATATACGGTCAAGATTGAATCTGAGAATGAGGTTATCGGTAATTGGGACAAAACCAGGATCGAGCAGGCGGTCACCAATCTAATTTCTAACGCGATAAAGTATGGAAAAAACAAACCGATCAACATCAAAATAACAAACAACGGAAAGACCGTTAAGTTCATAATAATAGACCACGGGATAGGTATCTCTCGCGAAGACCAGAAGATTCTTTTCAGACCGTTTGAAAGACCAAAGGCGGTCCAGGGATATAAGAAAGGGCTGGGTGTCGGTCTATACCTTACAAGAATGATCGCAAAATCTCATGGCGGCGATGTTAGGGTTGAGAGTATTCCTAACTTCGGGACGACCTTTATAATGGAACTTCCGGTAAACAAAAAAAACAAATAACCCCTTACGTTTCTATTACTTCAATCTAACAGACCATTAATAATGATGGGATAAATTTATGGATTGAATGTGCTAAATGGATTGGTTCAGACGGGGATTGTGATTTCTGACGCTAATTATAAATAGTTACATATTGATGAAAAAACAAGCTTCTGATTTCGGCAATAACCGGGATTTTCTGTTTCGTGATGAAGTCAATAGTATCAGGCGGCATTTACACCTAGAAACAATTCTATTTATTATATTTGTAATCGCTTTTTTTGGAAGCTTACTCTATTTATTTAGATCCAATTTCGGGATATCGATTGCGATATCGGTGTCGGCAATGATTTCTTTTTTTTACCTGGTTCTGATGAATTTTAAACTATTTGTGGTATATAAATCGACCAAGAAAAAATTGATAACCGTCGCTCCGGAAGAGTTGAAATCCTTGAATACCGATGACCTACCGCAGATGACTGTCCTTATTCCCCTTTATCGGGAGGAGGATGTCATCACCCAGATAATGGATGCGATGACGGCGATAGATTACCCAAAAGAAAAGCTCCAGTTTCTAATCACGGTTGAGTCCTATGACTGGAAAACAAGGCAGGCAATTGAGATTATGAATCCTCCCGACAACTTCAAGATAATTACTCTTCCTGACGTTGCTCCAAAGACCAAACCAAAGGCTTTAAACGTCGCCTTCAGGGAAGCGATTGGAGAGTTCCTGGTCATCTACGACGCCGAGATAATTCCCGACCCGCAACAATTAAAAAAGGCCTTCCTGGGTTTTAAAAATAACCCCGAAATCGGGTGTTTGCAGACGCGATTGGATCACTACAATAGCCATGAGAATGCCATGACGAAACTCTTTAACGCCGAGTTTTCTTTCTACTACGATCTGTTTCTTCCGGGCCTTACGGAGTTGGGGTTTCCCGTGCCACTATCCGGACACAGCACGATTTTCAGGAGGCAGGTACTTGAGGATATCGGTGCATGGGATCCGTATAACGTTGCCGAGGACTGCGATATGGGAATGATGATTAAACGCGCAGGATGGAAGATCGATATTCTGGACTCGGTAAGCCGTGAAGAGGCAACCGGAGAAGTTGGCGCCTGGGTCAGGCAGAGGACACGATGGATGAAGGGTTTTATCCAGACGTCGATTGTCCACTTGAGGCACCCTTTTGAGTTTATTAAAGATATTGGCGGAATCTATAATTTCCTCGGTTTCTTTCTGACCGTTCCCGGAACCGTCCTTCTGAACTTTTTTAATCTGTTCTATTGGTTTTTGTTAATCGCGTGGGCTCTAACCGGGTCGTCCACGATCAAGTACTTTTTCCCGGGGCCGATACTATATATTTCCGTTATTTCCTTTATATTGGGAAATTTCATTTTTACGTTTCTTAACCTTGTCGGGAGTTACAAGAGGGAAAGGTATGCGATGGTCAAGTATTCACTCATATCTCCCGTCTACTGGATTTTGCTGGCTTACGCCACGGTCCGGGCGGTTTTTCAAATTGTTACCCGTCCCCACCACTGGGAAAAGACGGTTCACCATAATTATGTCAGTTATCCAAACCTATCTATCAAAACGGCTTCCTGAAATGCTTTTGATAATCATTTCGCTTGTGTTGAGCGGAGTTGTTACTTATAAGGTTTATGAAATCGGTGTCGTCAAAACGATGGTCGATCAGAACTCTCATCTAAATCTCTCGCGCCAGGTCATAGACAGTATGACGCCGGGATTGAGCCAGCTTGGATTCTGGCCGCCGCTTCTACATATCCTGATGTTGCCTTTTGTTGCCGTTGACTTTCTCTACCAGTCGGGGTTAGCCGGGATTTTTACTCTAGCCCCTTTCCTGGCCATGGCGGCGGTTTATCTTTATAAGACAATCGAGCTTGTTATTCAAAATAAAATAATTGCCTTTTTGGGGTCATTGGTTTTCTTGATGAATCCTTATGTTTTATACTACACAGCTACTCCAATGATGGAGATTCTTTTTATGGCCAATTTGTTTGCTTGCGGTTACTATGTCACCCGGTGGTTGATGTTTAACCAACTCAAAGACATTCTAATAGCGTCGGTATTTGTGGCCATATCGACGATATCTCGTTTTGAAGGATTATTCCTGATACCGATTGTCGGAATGATCATCATTATCAAATTGCTGGCAAACCGAAAGAGCTATCCAGAAATTGAAAGCTTGATGTTATTATTTTCCCTTCTGGCATTTTCCGGTTTTTTTATTATCCTCACCTACGGTTACGTATTCGGCAACAACCCGCTGGCTTTTATGAACAGCGCCTGGTCAGCATTCAACCAACAGCGGGATTATTTTTTGCCGACAGAAAAAAATATCTACAATTCCCTCCGTTATTTTCTTCACGCATCGTACCATATTTTATCCCAGCCCTTCGTTCTCATATCTCTTATAGGTTTTCCGCTATTGTTTCTTTTCCGGTCTCGTTTTGTACTTCTTGCCTTATCTATGATTCTTTTTTCTCCTTTTCTTTTCGATCTCATTGCCCTTTACCGCGGAAACGCTATAGTCTATGTCCCTGAGCTCCCTCCTTACGGGACTTTCTTCAACGAAAGGTACGGGCTATACTGGGCCGGTTTCGTGTTTGCCGTTCCGGTATTACTGATAGGCAATATGGTTAAGGCAACCAATAATAGGAAGTACCTGAAGTTGTTAACTACTTCTGTCGCCGCTTGTCTTATGACGGTAATGGTTCTTTATTCAGGACACAATCTTTACCAAACGGCCTTCGCCGAGAACTACGCCATTATCAAACAGAGTGCCCAAGGATATCCCGAAGATGAACAGATAGAGTTGGCGCGAAGCTTAAAGACAAATTACGATTTTGGCAAAATCTTGATGACTCGTGCGCTCCATGACTTTGTCGCCGTTGAGGCGAAGATTCCTTTAAGAAATTATATTCACGAAAGCAATTACAAGTACTTTGACCAGGCGCTTCACGATCCCTGGCTTTTTGCCCGATATGTTGTAATGTTTAATCCAGATGTAGAGCGCCAGGACAAGTGGGCGGCCCAGAACGAAAAGGTTTCCGGAAAGTGGGGTAGGTCCGATAAATTCCACAAGTACTATACGCTCCTTATGGAGAACGAACGAGAAAGGTTATATAAAGTAAACGACGACGCGGTCAGGGAGTATGCTCGGACTTTAGGTTACGATACCACAAAGATCCCGTCGATAAACAAAAATATTTCCTGGTGGAATCCGGATGAAATATATATCGCCTTCAACAAGGGACGGATTAATTAAAGCTCCTTCACAGAAACTTTAAGAATCCGTTCGATGCTGACGGGAGACGAATTTTCTCCCGTATTGGGATTGACGGACACCTCGGCATTGGCTAGGGTGTCGACAACCTCAATTCCCTCAACAACTCGTCCGAAGATGATGTAGTTTTTGGGTAGGGGATAGTCTTTGTGCATAATAAAGAATTGGCTGCCGTTTGTATCTGGGCCGGCATTAGCCATGGCGACAGTTCCTCTTATATATTCGCCTTCAAACGGTTCGTCGGCAAACCGGTACCCTGGACCTCCTGTCCCATCTCCTTTGGGGTCTCCTCCTTGGATCATAAAGTCCTTGATGACGCGGTGGAATGAGGTGCCGTTATAAAACCCTCTCTTTGCCAAAGAGACGAAGTTGCTGACGGTAACTGGCGTTTTGTCGGCAAAAAGTTCAATCACGATTGTTCCTTCGGTTGTTTCCATGACTGCCTGATATTTCTTGTTTTCGTCGACAAGCTTGAAGGGTAACTTATTGGCTGAAGGGCTGTCCTTTTTCATAGTGCTTTTTGTTCTGTTTGTGTAAACAAAATATCCAATTGTTAATAAGCCGACTAACGTAATAGCAATTAATAGATTTTTAATCATGATCTATCCATTATTCATTAATTCCTTGACTTTTTCAACTATTTCATCAAGCTTGACATTGGATTTAATAAGATAGTAGGTCGGCTGGGTGTTTGTGACCTCATGGATAATCTTATCGTTCGCGTCAAGGTTTGTCAGTATTATGACACGAACGTTTTTGCCGTATTCACCGCTCTTGCGAAGGTTTTTGAGCATCATCATCCCGTCGAGCTTAGGCATTAGTAAATCCAAAAGAATCAACTCGGGCGATTTGCTTAAGGCAAGTTCAAGCCCCTCTTCGCCATTTTCAGCTTCCAAAACGGTGAAATTTTCCTTAAGGAATCGGTCCTTAAGAATATTCCTCAACCCAGCTTCATCCTCGACCACCATCAAGACTTTTTTTTCGTTTTCCATATTATTGCATCAACTTTTAATTTTTAACGTAACCCTGAATTCGGTTAAATTATCCTTGGATAGAAACCATATTTTCCCCTTCATTCTGTCCAGAATTGATTTGATTATGTATAGTCCAAGACCGTTACCCTGAATATCTAAGAGTTTGGCTTTTTCCGACCGAAAAAACTTTGTGAATATTTTATCCCTGTCCTCTTTATCTATTCCGATTCCTCTATTGATAATGGAAACGATAAGGTTACTATTATCATCTTCTTTAACAACAATTCTTAACGTCGTCTTGGGGTAACTGTATTTGATGGCATTTGTCAGAAGATTTTGGATAATTATCCTGAAAAGATTTGGGTCGGTCATTCCCAATATTTCACTTTTTTGGAACTCGCGTTTTATAGTCAATTTGTTTTTTATCGTATCGGAATTCACTTCTTTTATGACTTCAGAGATTATCTTGATGAAGTCGGTTTTTTCGGGTTTGACCGTGAAGGTCCCAAGCTCGATCCGTGACACATGAAGGAGCGCATCTACAAGTTGGACCATCCGGTGGTTTGCCAGTTTAATTTCGGCTAGGTACGCTGCTTTTTTTTCCGGCGAAAGCCCCTTATCGGATAATAGCAGTTCCGAGTGCCAGCCAATGCTTGTCAACGGAGAGCGGAGTTGGTGGGCGGCAATTGACACAAATTCGGTCTTGGCTCGATTAATCTCAAGATCGCGGGTAATGTCACGGAAAACCTCAATCGTTCCAATTATCTTCCCATTAATGACGATAGGAGTGATGACGGCAGCGATCGGGAATTTTGTTTTATTTTTGCGGATATAATAATGACTTTGGATTTTTATGGTCTTGCCGGTTTTCATAACTCGAGCAAGGGCTCTTTTTTCCGGATCAATGGCTATTCCCGCTTCATCAGTAATATGAATGTAATCGACCATTTTCTTACCCTTCAGTTCTTCCAGTTTCCAACCTATCATTTTTTCGGCCATCTGGTTCATCAGGGTAAAGGCTCCGTCCTTATCGGTGACGATCAGTCCTTCTCCGATACTATCAAGAATGACATCATCTTTCTTTTTTTCAACTTCAATGATCTCCTCGTAACGTTTCCGGTCGGTAATATCGGTGGCTACCCCGAGAATTTGTTTGGGTTTGTTGGCAAGAATAAGCGGTATCTTAATCGTCTGATACCATCTGGTTACCCCGGATTTGGCGTTGGTCACAGGTTCCTCGATGATAAGTTTAGGTTTTTCGCTTGTCATTACCTCGCGGTCGTCCTTGAGGAAATGCTCAACCTCTTTCTTGTTGGGATTGAAGTCGGCATCAGACTTACCCAGAAGCTTATCCGGGGTGGTCCCATAAACGGCGGCCACCGCCTTATTGGCTAAAGTGAATTTACCGTCCCAATCTTTGGCAAATAATAGGTGGGGTTCCGTATCTATTACCATTCTAAGAAACGATCTTTGTTCTGCCAATTCGGTCGTCAGATTCTTAATCCGCGTTATATCCTCTTCAGCCGCTATGAATCCGACCAATTTGCGCTCTTTGTTAATGATAGGGGAGATATTGAGGAGCGCGTAGTAAGTCTCGCCGTTTTTTCTTACGTTCTTGATTTCCCCTTTGAAAGGCCTCTTTTCGTCTTTTATGATCGTCCAAAGCTTTTTGTAATACTCCATACCCATCTGTCCACCCCAAAGTCGTGGCGTTTTGCCGATCATCTCCTCTTTGCTGTAGCCGGTGACTATTTCTGCCCCCCGGTTGGCATATACGATTACACCCTCTATATCGGTAAAGATGATGTGATTGGTGGCATTTTCGAGAGCGAGCTTGAAGGTTTCGACATCATTGAAGAAGTCCATAGAAAAAGTATATAACAAACTTATATGTAAATAGTAATAGATAAAGATCTATTAACCACAACGACAGTTCGACCTGTTATGTATTTTTTGACTATAATAATTAAGACATGAAAACGAAATTATTATATGCCGGTATAGCTTTGATGCTTCTGGTTCAAGTAGTTTTGTTCGTTATTTATCTGAAAAATACAGAAGACAATAAAAACAATACTTCCGGCCAGGCAAATACAATAAATTACATACCGATAGGAGATTCTTACACCATCGGACTTGGTGTTGCGGAAGATGAACGCTGGCCCAACATTTTAACAAGGCATTTGAACGAAAGGGGAATGCCGGTCGTTATCGCCGACAATCCCTCGGTTTCAGGGTATACGGTCCGAGATGCCATAGACTACGAATTGCCAATAGTCGAAAAGACCAAACCGGATTTCGTGACCGTTTTTATAGGCGCCAACGACAACTTCGCCCAAAGGCCGGTCTGGGAATATGAAAGTGAGTTGGCGGAACTACTGGACAAACTTCAATTAATTCTAGATAGGCCTAATAATATTGTCCTCGTAACCATACCCGATTATTCGAAAACCCCATCCGTCAATGAGGAAGATAATATCGAACTTTCAAATTTCATAGAGGAATACAATCGGGTTATTAAAAAATTGGCGCTTAAAAAGGGTCTCAAAGTCGCCGACATATTTACGATTTCCCAGACGATGACCAATCGCGAGGATTATATCGATGACGGCCTTCATCCGTCTCGACTCGGATACGAAAAATGGGAGAGCGTTATTTTTCCGGTTGTTTTAGACTTGCTTAAGAACTAATTTCTTATCTGTTATAAGGGCCTCTTTCTTGGGCTTGGTCATTCTTTTTATTTCGTACTCCCGCTTAAGGGCTTCACCCAAAGAATTATGCTTTTCGGAATACACGAGTCTTACCGGTCTTTTGGCACGGAGATATTTGGCGGACTTAATTTTATTGGTGTTATGCTCCATAACTCTTCTCTCTAGGTCGGTGGTTTGGCCACAATATAGGGAGTTGTCGGAACACCTAAGGATATATACGTAGTATTCGTCTTTTTTCGGTACCGTCATACAAGGTTTTTTAATATCTCCCTTACTTCATTACTATTCTCGGTTTTCATCAGACTATCCCTCAATTCATTGGCCCCGTCAAAAGACCTGACGTACATCTTGAAGAACTTTTTCAGTACGGCGTAATTCCTTTTTTTGCCCCAAGTTTTTTCAAAAAGGTCAAGGTGCCTCAAAAGGATTGCTATATATTCTTCGCGTGGTCTTACTACAGGATTGAGTGTCTTTTCAAAAACCCAAGGGTTTGAGAATATCCCTCGTCCAATCATCACCCCGTCGATTTTATATTTATTGTATTTTTCAAGTATTTCGGCATATGATTTGACGTCGCCGTTGCCGATAATCAGGGTTTTCGGAGATGTCTTGTTTCGCATCTCGACAATCCGTCCGATTTCATCCCAGTCGGCTTCCCCCAACGACTGCTGCTCGGGTGTCCGGCCGTGGACTGTCAGGGCGGAAAGGTCCTGTTTAAGAAGAAATCCGATCCAATCTTTGGTCGTCACTTCCTTGCGCCTCAGTCTGGTCTTGACGCTGACTGGGATTCCCTTGGCGCCTTTTTTGACGGAAGCAATCATCTTTTCAACCACCTCATAGTTACCGATGAGTCCGGCTCCGGCCGACTTCTTCATGACATTGCGGTCAGGGCATCCCAGGTTGATGTCTACGCCGTCAAAACCCTCAGCCTTAACAATTGCTGCCGCGTTTTCCATACTTTCAGGCTGGCTGCCCCAGATCTGGGCAACGATCGGTTTTTGTCTTTTTGAGTACATGAGTTTTTTCATGACCCGTTCGCGTCCCGGGGACGACAATCCATGGGCGCTTGTGAATTCCGTGAACATGACGTCTGGCCGGGCAAGATCACAAACGATCTCCCGGAAAACATAGTCGGTCACATTCTCCATAGGAGCCAACACAGTAAAGGGTTTGTCTAGTTTTGTCCAGAAGTTATCCATGCGATATTATAATTCAAAAAGATGCATCTGTTGGCAGTAGCCTTTATTGGAGTTTTATTTTGAAAAGTTATTCAGTTAACCCACGTAATCGGCAAAGAAGTTGGTACAGGTGTATATACTTTATATTATGAAATACAGAGCTCTTGGGAAAACCGGTTACAAGGTGTCTGAAATTGGTTATGGCGCCTGGTCACTGGGAGCCGACTGGGGAGATGTTACAGATAGCCAGGCATTATTAACTCTTTCGTCACTCCCTGAAGCCGGCATAACTTTCATTGATACGGCCGACGTGTATGGCGACGGTCGGAGCGAGAAGCTAATTGCCAAATTCAGGCAGTCTGACAAATCACCTTTTTATGTCGCAACCAAAGCGGGTAGGAGGTTGAATCCCCATGCGACTGAGGGGTATACGAAGGTGAACCTGACAGAGTTCGTGAATAGGAGTCTTGTAAACCTTAAAGCCGATTGTCTGGACCTTCTCCAACTCCACTGTCCGCCGACTCCCGTGTACTATAACCCGGAGGTTTTTTCGGCCCTTGATGATTTAGTGAAGGCGGGTAAGATCCGTCACTACGGGGTTAGTGTTGAGAAGGTGGAGGAGGCCTTAAAGGCAATTGAATACCCGAACGTCTCGACCGTCCAGATAATATTCAATATCTTCAGGCAACGGCCTATGGAACTGTTTTTTCGGGAAGCCGCCAAGAAAAATATCGGAATTATTGTGAGAGTTCCCTTAGCGAGCGGTCTCTTGACTGGAAAGTTCAACCTTGATTCAAAGTTTGCCGAAAACGATCACCGGCAGTACAACCGAAAAGGTCAGGCGTTTGATGTCGGTGAGACTTTTTCAGGCGTGGATTTTAAAACAGGTCTTACGGCAGTTGAAGAGTTGAGAAAGATAATACCTCAGGGTTACACGATGCCGCAGTTTGCCCTAAAATGGATTCTCATGCACAAGGAAGTCTCAACCGTCATTGCCGGAGGCAAAACCAGTAATCAGGTTATTGAAAACGTCAAAGCCAGTGACTTGCCGCCCTTGACCCAAAAGACGATGGACAGGGTTGAAGAAGTCTATAAAAAGTTTATTAAACCGGAAGTCCATCACAGGTGGTGACTGAACCTCAATATTTAGGCGGTCAGGTTTTTTTATCCTTTCCCATGCTCTTTTTTATTTGGTAATAAAATACTCTATAATTTAGATGTATATAAATTATCGGTAGTTTAATTAGTTCCTTAAATAATACTATGTTCTTAAAACTGTTTTTTATAACCCTACCGATATTCTTAGCGATTGATATGGTCTGGTTAGTTATAATCGCTAAGAATTTTTACGCGAAACAAATTGGGTATTTGATGGCCAAAAATCCAAATCTTCTTGCAGCTTCAATCTTTTACCTTATTTTCGTAGCCGGGTTGGTTGTTTTTGTAATCGCTCCGGCACTTGATAAAAAGCTATGGAGCCAAGCGCTTATGGCGGGAATTTTTTTTGGTCTTGTAACCTATGCGACTTATGATCTCACCAATCTTGCAACCGTAAGGGATTGGCCGCTTGTTATTACAATTGTTGACTTAATCTGGGGGATGGTGCTTTCGGCGATCGTATCTGTGACAGCGTACTTTGTTGCTCTCAAGTTTGGACTATGAACAATTATTTGATTCTTGCGGCAACTCTATTTGGTTATATGACTTTGTGGTTTTTTGTCTCTCTTGTTAAAAGACGAAATGACGTAGCAGATATTGCGTGGGGACTAGGATTCGTGCTTATGGCATGGCTGTCATTTTATATTTCTGGCTTTTCTTTCAAAGGTCTTTTGGTCAACAGTCTGGTGACTATTTGGGGAATACGTCTTTCCATACACATATATAATCGCAATAAAAACAAGCCGGAAGATCGGAGATACTTGGAGTGGAGGAAAGCATGGAAAAATTTCTACATAAGAAGCTATTTCCAAGTTTTTATACTTCAAGGGGTCCTCCTTTTTTTGATTTCTTTGCCTGTAATGTTCACCAATAGTTCGGTTTCAAATAGTTTCGGACTATTAGAAATAGTTGGATTACTTGTCTGGAGTTTTGGCTTTTATTTTGAAGTTGTAGGTGACAAACAGCTTAAGGAATTTATTTCCGACCCGGCAAATAAAGGTAGATTAATGGATAAAGGACTTTGGCAATATTCCCGGCACCCTAATTATTTCGGAGAAGTAACGCAATGGTGGGGGATATTTATTATTGCGCTTTCCATACCTGGTTCATTATTTACAATCATCTTTTCAACTTCATTCAAACCTGAA
>JAANMU010002109.1_pt1 | contig 15736 bp, 10 predicted proteins | sample 7279701 | NCBI WGS metagenome assembly JAANMU01 (sample SAMN14094539, study PRJNA606508) | bioreactor metagenome | isolation source: A lab-scale SPAN reactor treating ammonium-rich wastewater day 57 | place: Ireland: Galway | collected 2017-03-13 | reverse complement strand
GAACATTCGCGGCAAGCGACTCCGCGCCGGCTGGGATGAGACCGTCCTCAACGCGATTTATACTGGTTTTTCAGGCCGCTAACGTGCGATTGCCCTGATCGAACTCCCCTTCCTGTTCCGCCAGCACCTCGTCCAGCACCTGGTTGATGATCCCCAGCGCCGTGCGCACCGACATCGGCGACCCATCTGCCTCCATTACCTTCGTGTACCGAGTAAACGCTGCCATCCCCGGCCCAATCGCCGCCTGCGCCAAGTCTACAGGTGCGATATTACCGTGTTGAAGGCTGCGTAAGGCATCTGGTAGTTCATGCCGAAGCGCTTTTATGAACTCCTTGCGCGTAGCGAGTGGAGCCGTTGGCGCGCGCATCCGGCATACTAGAACAATTGACGAGGCTAGCGCGTTTTGGTTGAAGTTACGGAACCCGCCTGACCTTTCTGTGCGGACTGGCCAAGTTCCATCAATAACAAACCCCGCATGGAAGAGTGCTTCCAGCATCGTTTCCCAACCAGTCGATGTTATGGAATTAGCGCTCGCAGTGTCGTCAGCTTCATCCTCCTCGGATTGCTTGAAAGCATAAAACACTGTAATAGGGAGGTGTTGCGGGCAGTGGCTTCGAAAAAGTTCAAAAACATTTCGTAATCCATTTTCAAAAAACTCTTTGGCTGCGTGCGTATTTCCCTGGTGGCGGTATGGGGAGGCAATCAGTTCTTGCGACTTAGGCGTGAGCAGGGTTGCAAACAGGCTTGGATAAACTGACGACAGTGTTTTTCGCAACCAAACATATGCGAAGTCGCTTAGGTCGGCATAGCCTATGTTGCTATAGTATGGCGGGTCAGTCGAAATCATCGCGGAACTAGACTCAGGCGCTAGTGTCGCCGTTGCATCGAGTTGGGACACTTGGCCGAACGAGGCGTCATCAACGAACAGGCGATCGAGCACCTCGGCTACCAATCCAACCATGCGCTCATAGTTCCCCGAAGAGTTGGCAAAAATGTTTGCCTCCGCGAAGTCCCACACCATAGGCAGTGACTGCCTGCCGAATGTGCTAACGACATGTAGCTTGCTTGGAAGTGGGCTCCACGTGCAAAGAGTTGTACTGCCTTCGGCCGACTTATCGAGTCCGAATGCGAGATAGGTCGCAACTGCGTCAGCATATGCCTCGGCAAGTTCAGAGCCACTTTTGGGCCTCAACTCTGCGTTGCCGCGAAACGCATCCCTTATGTCATTTGCAACACGTTGGCGGGCTTCTTTTGCAAGATCGCTAAGTGTTGTCATCGCAACCAGTTGCCGAGGCGAAAACAGCTTGAAATGCTTATCTATGCCATAGAGTTGGACGCGGAAACTTAAAGCTTGGTCCGGTAGGTCTGTTTCGGGATAGTCGTGCGGATCCGCAGAATTTGCGAGCAATATGTGTTCTTCCAGAGGCGGCAAGAAAACGCGTTCCCGATTTCCCTCGGCAACGATTGCCATCAATCGCGCACCCAATTTTCCTGCTCTGCCTTCAGCGCGAATATGGTCGAACGATATTGAAGCGGTGGAAAGCAGACAAGTTGCGCCCGTACGTACAACCGTTCCCTTACCAGGATCAAAACCGCTTTTGGGCGATCCACTACGGACGTCGAAGCTATATGTGTTTCTTTGACGATCTACGATAGGCATGACATACGCTTCTTTTCCTTTTTTGGTTGACAACCAATACGATCGAACAAGCGGAACGTGCGCGCCTCCACTGGCAGGATCAGGACTAGCAACCGTTCTAGCCCAGAGCCACGCGATAATATTAAGGTCTTGCCCAACGTAATCATCAAGCTCAGGGCGACTCTTCGCCATCTCGGCGGTGATCTTGACCTTGGGGTAGAGGTGGCCGACGCGTTTCTCCGCTTCGTCGCGCATCCATTTTCCGTAGTAGCGGACGTCTTCGGCCAGGCCTTGCGCGCCGTGCCAGACGGCGTTCTTGAGCTTGCCCTTGCGGGCGTCGGGGTTGACCGGCGGGCGGCCGGCGAACTTGGGCGGGATTTCGATCAGGGCCTTGGTGATCAGCACCGGCACCGGGTTCAGGTCGCTAGCGTAGGCCCGCAGCCCCAGCCGCTGCGCCTCCAGCGGGATCGACCCGCCGCCGCAAAATGGATCGAGCACCGGCGGAGCGTGCTCAGCCAGAAAGGCGTTCACGTCCTCCGGCCCCGCCAGCAGGTGCTTGATCTCATACGCCGTGGCGCCCGGCGCCACCTTTTCATCTTTCTTCAACTCGCCCGCTTCCAGCTTCCCCACGACCACGCTGCGGGCGATCTCCTTGCGTGCCCTGTTGATGACGTCCGGATTGTTGGAGTTCTCCCACTTCACCAGGTCTTCGATCAAATTGAACAGCTCAGCCCGCTTGGTGGCCGCCAATTCCGCATTGCCCCCGAACATGGGATCGCTGTCGGGATCGTCCACCAGCGACGCAAACAACACCGCCCGGCAAGCCGCCAACGGTCGCCGCGCCCACCACAGGTGCAGCGTGCTGGGATGCCCATGCCGAATCGACTTCTCCCGCGCCGACGCTTCATTAATAGCCTTGAGCGGCAACGCCACTTCGATCAACTTCTTGCGATAGGTTTGCGTCATTCCGTCTCCCAGGTCGCTTCCAGCGAACGCCCGCTCGTCTCATCCGGCGAGCGGTAAAAATGCAAGGTGTCATCCTCGAAGAACACGTACAAGGTAGCGCCGCCAGGTGGGGGCGATTTCGCCAGTCCCCGCAGGAGCGTCCCTTTGAGCTTTGCCTGTCCTTGCCAGTTTCCCTCGGCGTCCGCGCGGAACGTGTAATCGCCAAAGACCACAACCAGTTGGCCGTCTACGAAGCGGAATAACGCAGGGCGATTCCCTAAGGCTTTGATCTTGAGCACCCGCTGTAGCCCCTCCAGCAAATGCGGACGGTTCACCAGCAAGGCAGGCCGGACGCCTGATGGTTCATGAGCGGGCATACTTCGTCAATTTGTCCAAGGGTGTATTAAGCCCAGGCAGTCCCGTGGCGCACCAACCCGACGCGCAAGCGAGGCCGCTTTGGCGAAGCCGCATTGGCGAAGCCGCCTCGCTTGCGCTTTCGGTTGGTGTACGTTGTTTTAGTCCAATTGCTTCACCAGGTCCAAAAACTTCCCTAGCGTGGCCTGCTCGGCAGCGATCGCTTGAAGGGTCATGTTCTGGCCGTTGGTGACAAAGTTTTCGGCGGCAAGGGTGGCGTTCCGCCGGACGGCGTCGATCATGGTGTCGTATTCGCGAGCCAACCAGTCGTTCAAACTGCGAACACCGTCAAGGATGACTTGGCGAGCATCGTCAAACATGACCTGGGCGACCTGGTGGGTGTGTGTGCCGAGTGTGTCGACCATCCGGTCCTTCATCCCCGCACCTTTCTCCCTGGCCGCGCCTTCAAAGGCGGGCTGCATGTTGGCTCGCACCTGCTGGGGAATGGACTCGTACAGGCGCCGCTGGTCATGCTGGATCCTGCTTTCCATCTTGGTTTTGGTCTGGGCCTGAATCTCCTGAAGAATGTGGGCCGTCGTTTCCAAGACTCCATCCAGGCTGGCAAACAATTCCCGAGAAATATCGGGAGCCGACGCTAAGGACTTTGTCAATTGGTCTCGGTAGACTTCCGCGCGCCGGAGGAGACGGTGGGCGGCTTTCTCCAGCGTCTGGGCGAGGCGCTCACCAAAGAAATCGGACCAGGCAAACGCGATTCCATCCAAGATGGGTTTCGAAAGATCGGCGGGAAAATCATTTCTACCGCCCGCGCCAACGTAAACGCCGTCACGACGGCAGACGGCCTTGATCGTCCCCCAGTGCATGCGCCGCCAACGGTTTACGGTTTGATCGAGATCATGCCTGGCTCGCTCCACGGCGCGGCTCACTCGCTCCGCCAAAAGCTCCTGATTCGCTTCCAGAGCCTGAACCAGATGTTGTCGGGCGTCGGCGAGTTCGCCATCGAGAAACGTCTGGGCGGCTTGCACAGCCGCCCTCACCTCCTGCTGGACTTTTTCGCTAACCTCGGCGCGCGTGCGCAACGCCCCTTGCTGTGCATGGACTTCCCGATTGATTTCGGCGTAGAGGGTCCTGAGCTGCCGATAGACCGAGTCAAAATGCGCCGCCACGCCGTAACTGGCGCAGATCGACTGCATGTGCTCGACCAGGGCGGGCACCTCGGTCTGATCGGTCGTCTCGAAACCCGCAGGGCGTGTTTTGGCGAGTTTCTCCAGTCGCAGATATTCTTGGGCGGAAACCGTGAACGCCTTTGAGGCGGTGAGGCGGGCCGCCAACTTTGCGACTGTTTGACGTTGCTCACTCGCCAGCGCCCCAAGCTGGAAGGCCAAGTCTTCCAACTGGTCACAAACGACGTGACGAACGGCATTGTTACGTGCGGTCACCACGTCGGCGTATTCCGCATCTAGTTCGAGTCCAAATTCCTCAATCCCCGCTTCCAACTCTACTTGGTCCGCAGCCGTGCCAACAAACGTTAACGAGTCAACTCGGCCATCCATCACCACTTGGCGGAGAAAGTCATCGGACTGCATAAACTGGATCAGGTCCCGTGTCAGCGCTCGCTTCATGTTGAAGACGATCCAGACGAAGCGACAGGTCTTCAGGTGCCGTTTCGTTACCTCTTCTCGGGCCTCGTTTGGATCGTTCAGGCCGGGCAGGTCGATAATTTTCGCGCCATCACGGAGAGGAGCGAAATTCCCTTTCACAGCGACAGACTTAACAATCGGCCAAAAACGGTGCTTGGAATCGAGATAGCGGGCCACCTCTTTGCGAAATTCCTCTAGTTTATCGCAGCAGACATTCGCGTACCCCGCATCGAGGGCGTCTCGGATTTCCGGCGGCTCCGTGAGATCGAACGGGTCAAAACTGACAGGACTCGCGTCCTCGGAGGGTCGATAAACCGTCCAAAGTTTGTCGCGGGCCGTTCGCGATAGTTGAGCTAAGGCGTCACTGGCGACGTCCTCGGCGGCAGCCGGACGCCAGGAGTCGCGCAAATCCGCCCGCATTAGTTCTACCTCGCGCTCCCATGCGACGCGGGGCACAAACTCAACGTGAGCCTGGTAGGGGCCGTCGTGATAACTCACTTCGCAGACGGCTGCCGTACAGGCGCGCATGGCGCTTACCGGAAGAACACGGGCCCCAATGAGCGAATTGAGTAACGTGCTTTTGCCGGCGCCCGTACCGCCGACGAGCGAAATAGCGACTTCGGGCTGTTCCTTGGCGTTAGCGAGAATCTCCTGGAAGCGGATGCGCCAATCTAACCAGCGGGTCTTAAGACGTTCGTTGTTCTGATTCTCAATAAACCCTTTGACTTGGCCGTACGAGGCGCGAATCTGGTTTTGAAGCTCGCCAAGGGTTTTGGGTTTCGAATTGCGTTTGGCGGTTTTTTGCATGAAGTTGGCCGTGGTCCGTTTGATTCGGGAAATCCTCGTTAATTGATAACCTGTGGAATTGACCGTTCAATGCACCACGCCCAGGCGCTGCTCCGAGCAGCCATGGCAAACCCATTTGCCGTCGAGCGTGTGGGCGTGCTCTTTAGGCGTCGGACGCTGGCAGAAGTGGCAAGGGTGGATTTCGCGTTGGCGTTTCCGGATGCCCGAGAGAACGAGCTTCGCGATTTGGGTTTCGTCGAGGGTCGCCAGTCGGCGGCGCTTCCACAGGTCGCTGGACGCGACGGGATCCGAGTAGCCCGTTGTCCATTCCACCGTCGGCATGCGAACTTCGAGGCTGTCGGGCGTAATCAGCACCACCACGCCATCAGGATCGCGGGTCGTGAACTGGTAGACGTCCCGCGTGCGTTCCAGCTTGGCGCACGGCAAAACCCCCAGGACCTGCAAGGCGGCCCGGTCGCAGTGGCGAAGCCCATACGCCGGATACTTCCCCTCAGGGTCGAGCCGCCGGTCAACATCGTCGTTCATGGATCGTCCCCCTTGGCGAGCAGTTGGTTGAGGTTGTAGTTGACGCTGGTGGCGCCAAAGTCGGGCTCGCGCTCGAAGGGGCGGCGGACATAGCAAAGATCCACCGAATCGCCGTCCACCACGCCAATCGCCAGGATGAAATCGTCGGGCTTATTAAGGGCGGTGCGAATTTCGTTGCTACTGATGGTGACCGTCTCCGCGCCTTTCACGCGGCCTTTGACTTCGAGGAACCGCAGTTTTCCCGTGCTGGGAATGTCGGACTCGATGTCGTAGCCCAGCTTTTTCTCGCTTACATCCCGCGGCTGGTAGCCCAAGTCGCGCTCCCGCTGCATGACGGCGTCCATTGCCAGACGTTCGCTGCGTTCGGTGTCGTGCGCGAACATGGGTGGCGTTGACGTGCCTGGGGGACGAAGACGATTCAGCAGGCCGACAGGTACGATCAGCGCGCCGCCCAGCACCACCGGCGGCAGGGGCGAGAGCTTGCGCTCCTGCTCCAACTCCGCCAACCGCTTCTGAAGGCGAGCCGCTAGTTCGTCCGCCCGTTGCCGGGCAAGGCCGGAATTGAGCTTGGCGTTCACCTTCCCGGCCAGCTCCTGATCTTTGAGCTGCGCCGCCCGATGATCCCAATAGTTGATTTCTTTGGTGAGCCGGTCCTGTACCGCCGCCACGGTCTTGTCGATCAGCTCTTCCTTGTGTTGTCGGAGGTTGGCCAGGTGCTGGGGGACCAGGTGCAGGGCGGCGTACTCCTGGGCCTGAGCTTCCAGTCTCCCTTTAATCCAGGCAGGCTGTGGGGCTTGCGCGAAAAGGGCCTTCTCATCGTCTCGGAGAGGGCGATAGTCAAGGTAGGGAGCGGGGCCGGCGCTGTGGGCGTGGCCTTGGGCGTCGATTTCCACGAACTGCAGGCGTTTGGAGACAATGCGACGGTTCCCGGCGCGGTCGGTGCGGGCGTCCTGGATGGAATGCTCCAGGTACAACAAGGCACGCAGGTTATCCCCTGAATCGGTTTCATCCACGAGCACCGCGCCTTGCTTGAGCAGGTCCCGGTGGCGTTCGATCACCAGGTCCATGGTAGCGTCCAGAAGCGGATGCCCCGGACAAACAAACGCCGCCATCGGCTTGCCCGGAGGGCTAATCAAGTCCTTTTGGAACACTATGCGTTCGTACCGGGCCAGCACCGGCAAGCCGCGGCCAATTTGCCGATCCCGGTTACGGATCACTGCCGGCACATGGCGGACTTCATAACGCTTCGGCTCCCGTTCATGGATCGAGCCGCCCAGCCGCTTGAACGCTTCGATAAAGAAGGAGGCGATGAAGTGGGGCTGGAGCCGGTTGGCCTCGGCCCGCTCCATGTCTTGACGGATCGACCGCACGCGGGAAACGTCCATCGTGTCGTGGCTGAGGGCGCGACCTTCGACCAGGTCCCGCAGGTGGTTGCGGTCCAGCGCCTTATCGACCACCTCAAACAGCCGGGACTTCACCTGGGGTTGATCGCCATAGCGGATCGCTTCCAGCAGCAGTTCGCGAAGAGGGCGATCTTCAAACCGCACCTGCCCCAACACGTCGAACACTTGGCCGCCCAGGGCCTTGCGTTCTTCTTCCAGTTTTTCCAAGAGCCGTTGGTAGACTTCTCCTTCCCGCGTTTCTTTGGCGACGAGATTCCAGAGGTGGCAGACTTCGGTTTGTCCGATGCGGTGGATGCGGCCGAACCGCTGCTCCAGACGGTTAGGGTTCCACGGTAGGTCGTAGTTGACCATCAGGTGGGCCCGTTGGAGGTTAATGCCTTCGCCCGCAGCGTCGGTGGCGATGAGGATTTCCACCTCCTTGTCGTGCATGAACGCCTCTTGGGCCTTGCGACGCTCCTCGCGCCCGAGGCCGCCGTGGATCGTGACCACCGCCTCGGCTCGACCTAGCAGAGCGCGGATTTGGTCGACCAGGTAACTGAGGGTGTCGCGGTGCTCGGTGAAGATCACCAGCTTGCGGCGGTGACCTTGGGCGTCGAACATCTCGGTATTGTTTTGCAGCAGCTTCGAGAGTTCGTCCCATTTCCGGTCCGCGCCGGAGCGCCGCACCTGCAGCGCCAGTTCCTCCAGCTCCCGGAGCATGGCGATTTCGACTTTGAGTTCGTCGATGGTGCGTGCCGCCGTGGCTTGATCGACGACCTGCTCCTCGGTGTTTTCCACTTCGGCGTCCGGGGCGTCGTCCAGCTCATCCAGGTCATCTGCCGTTAGCGAGGGTAGTTGGGGCGAAAAATCGATTTTGACTTCCGCTCCCCGCTTGAGCACTTGTTCTTCCCGGAGCCGCTTCTCCAGACGCTCCCGCCGCCGGCGAAGCGACTGATAGATCGCCTCGGGCGATGAGGCCAGACGGCGCTGGAGGATGGTGAGCGCAAAGCCGACCGTCCCTTTGCGGCCCTCATTCTCCAGGGCCTCGGCGCGGTTGAACTCCTCCCGCACGTAATCGGTGACCTGGCGGTACAAAGCCGCTTCGCCATCGGAAAGCGGATAAGGAACGGTGTACGCAATGCGTTCGGGGAACAGCGGCGTGCCGTCGAACTTGAGCAACTGCTCTTTGACAAGACGCCGCATCAGGTCGGAGGCGTCGGCCTGGTGAACGCCGTCGCGAAACTTGCCCTCGAAGCGATCCCCGTCCAAGAGCGACAAAAAGATCTGGAAGTCGGCCTCTTTCCCGTTGTGAGGCGTGGCGGTGAGCAGCAGGAAGTGCCGGGTGAGCGTGGAAAGCAGTTGTCCAAGGCGGTAGCGTTTAGTGTACTTAACTTCGCTACCGAAGTAGGTGGCGCTGAACTTATGGGCTTCATCGCAGACCACGAGGTCCCAGTCAGTCTGCTGAAGCTTGGCCTGCACGTCCTCGTTGCGGCTAAGCTTATCGAGCCGGCAGATTGCCAGCGGATTTTCGAGGAACCAGTTGCCCGATCGCGCCGCTTCAAGCGCATCGTTGGTCATAATCTCGAAGGGAAGGTGAAAGCGGCGGTCCAGTTCGTCCTGCCACTGCTCCACCAGGCTGCCTGGACAAACGATCAGGCAACGGGCGAGATCGCCGCGAGCCACCAGCTCCTTGATGAACAGCCCCGTCATGATCGTTTTGCCAGCGCCAGGATCGTCGGCCAGCAGGAACCGCAACGGCTGGCGGGGGAGCATTTCGGCGTATACCGCCGTGATTTGGTGGGGGAGCGGCTCCACGAGCGACGTGTGAACGGCCAGCAACGGATCGAAAAGGTGGGCCAGCCGAATACGGTGAGCCTCGGATACCAGCCGGAACGTGGCTCCATCGGCGTCAAAGCTCCAGGGTCGGCCCTCGGTGACAATTTCCAGGCTTGGCTCACGGTCGCGGTAGATCAGCTCACTACCGAGCACCCCGGCGGCGTCGCGATAGGTCAGCGTGACCGCCACATCCCCGATCCACTGCACGGCCACCACCGTGACTAGCCCTTTGGGCAAAACCCCTTGAACAGATGCGCCAACCGTGATTTCTTCTAGTTTGGCCATTGGCTATCGATCCACCCCCTTTTGAGCAGTCCGCAATTTTATAGCTCAATTTGAACAAATTTTCTACCATTGGCGGGCGGCTTTATGGCGGCGACCATGAATGCCCAGTTTAACTACGCAGTTTGGTGGGGTTAAAGTGTTTTCAGTAGCTAACAAACGGTTCAACCTGCCCCTCTAGCAATTTCCCACACAAATGGAGTAATCTCGTCCAATAACGGGTTCTGATTGATTCAGCAGGTGGGTATAAATTAAGCACGGATAGGAGAAGGTCGCGCCGGACCCTATGCTACGCCGGATGTCGCACTCGTTGCGACCAAGGCAATGTATGCCTAACAAAAAGGATGCGCCATCCACGTTGTCGCCATCCACAACAAAAAAGGCCACGTCGGGGAATCGACGTTCACCGTTGGAATGGCGGAATTCCTTCCGGGGACCATCCCGCTCTTAAAACCGCGACGGACGTCACCGAGAAATTTCGCACCCTAAAGCAGCGTTTTGGCAATACTATGGCAAGGTGCGTCTTGGGGCTTGGGAGTCGGAGAACCTCTGCGAAAATCACCAAGTCGTGCAGTGTACGGCGGCGCCTTTCCGGGGAATCTTGAAGGGTTCGGCAAGAAAAAGTAATAGTTACTGAGGCTTTGTTGGCCACAGTGAAAGTTCAAGACCCAAGGGCCTCCTCATGAATCCGATTTCTTTGCGCTTCCGAGAAGCTTTGGAATATGCCGTCACACTCCATGCGAACCAAGTACGCAAAGGGACAGACGTTCCCTATGTCGCCCACCTGCTAAGCGTCGCGGCGTTAGCGATGGAACATGGAGCCGACGAAGACGAGGCGATCGCCGCCCTTTTGCACGATGCTCCTGAAGACCAAGGCGGCGAACCGACACTCGAAGAAATCCGCAAACGATTTGGCAACCGCGTCGCCGAAATCGTTTCTGGCTGTAGCGACACATATGAAACCCCAAAGCCTGCTTGGCGAACGCGCAAAGAAACGCACCTCCACCATTTGCGTGAGGCGAGCGATTCTGTGCGATTAGTTGCAGCCGTCGACAAGTTGCACAACGCCCGGTCCATCGTAAGCGACATGCTGGTAGAGGGCGACAAGGTCTTCGAGCGGTTCACCGGAAAGAAGCAAGACACGCTCTGGTACTATCGGGAGGTTGTCGCAACGCTAAAAGCGAACGGTCCGGAGCGGCTTGCACGCGAGTTGGAACGTGTCGTCACTGAAATTGAACGGCTAAGCGCGACTTAGTTCAAGTTCTGCATTCCCATTAGTGCGGTGTACTCACGAAACGTGAACCTTTGCTCGATTGGCGTTGCGATCGGCGACGCCCTGGGAGCCGCCGTGAAGTTCAAGATGCCTGGGAACTTTGCTCCCGTAGTCGGCTACCGTGCTAACGGGGCGCACGAACTTAGACCTAGCGAATGCAGCGATGATACAAGAATGGCTTTAGCTATGGCCGATAGCATCGCCAACGCAGGTTGGAGCCTGCGTTACCAGACGCAGGGATGCGTCCGGTGGTGGCGGAACGGAGAATGCTCGGGCAATGACCCGTGTTTCGACATTGGAATTATGACACTCGCTGCCATGGCAAGAATTCAGCAGACGGGCGATGCACTTCCATCGGGCGATCCGTGGAAGAGAGCCAGCGGCAATGGCTTGCTCATGCGACTAGCCCCCCGTCCCAACATCGACATAGACGTGTGAAACGCGCATTTTGAGGCAAATGGCCGGCCTTGTATCCTTTGAAGCCGAGCACTAAGGTTGCCAACATCACCATGCATCCACCCTGAAATCGACCGCACTCGGTGGCCTAGCCGTCGCGCAGAATCAATCTTTTGAGTTGGTCGAACCGAAGCAATTTGCAGTTAGTGCCGCTGAGACCGTCGTCGGGAAGTTCTCGATCTCCCGCATCGTCGACGTCCAACGTGGACATTCAGTCCTACTCCGACGCCTGCGACGCGCCCGGCAGCACCCCAGTCGCTGGACAACGATCGCCAAAAATCTACCCTGGGGTAAGAGGGCTCAAGGTACGCGGTCACGTCAAAACGCAAATTCGCTTATGACATTGCTTTTCGGTTATCCCGCATGAGACAACCAGCCGTACTTTGGTTTTTGTAAGGTACATATCCATAGAAGTACGGGACTGGCCCCTGGGTTAGTAATGCCTGGATGGCATGAAGCGGTTGGCCGATTTATGGCGCAAAGACGGGTTAGGGCGATGGCGGAAAATGGCCTTTGGGATTTTTACCAGCGCGAACTTCAAAGTCTTGAAAACGCCCGAAAAAGCGCGGGAGAAACTTGTGTCTCGATCATGTTCTTGTTGTCAGCGATCAGCGAGGATGATCCGAGTGGCGGTGCAACGTTTATCGAGCCATTTCTTGATAAATCGGATGAAGTTCACCAAACCCTATCGCGCTCTATGAGCGAGATCGGCCACCTCATTAAGCCGGTAGCGGAACCGTATTACGTCCCAAGTGGAGTCCAGTTTCCCAAATTGCAACAGGAGAAATCAGCCCACCACGCCGTACTAGCGATGGATGCAAGCTTTCGGCGTTACTTCCGGTGGCAAGCGACTCTTAACGGGCGCGGCAATGATGACGCTCGCTCTACCGACGATCTGGTGGCCATTCGATGGCGCGGTATTCGCGAGAAACTGCAGCCGGTTTGCGAGTTTGACTTTCGCGCACTTTGCAAAGCTGTGGTGGCCGAGTCGAACGCCGCTATCGAGCGATGCCGGTTCACACTGGCCTTCGCTGCGTCTGGTCGCGATTATCAATCAAGCTTACTTCGCTTGACGACCAACAGCACTGCGTTGGCTAATGAACCACCAGGGAAAGGCGAAGGACGGCGAAGGAAGGAGACAAAAGCCGAGAGAATACGCAAACAACGAAACAAATTCTCTCGACCACGACGAGAAAAGGATCCTCCAGAAACTTGGCCTGAAATCTATGATCAGTATCTCGCTGAGTTGAGGAAGAATCCGTCCCTGTTACCTGATCCAACTGCTAGCCCAGATACGCTAAGGCAGACGCACGACCGCAACCCAGAATCCCCGTAGGCGACAGTTCCGACATCTTTAGGCTGTCGCCAATAGGGTTTCATGCTGCCAGCAACTGTAAACTACTGCCGGACAGCGACTTAAGACAACTTTTCGACAATTCTTTCCGACACTCTACTGTCGGCTGATACTCCGAATGTGGTTAACGCGGGCAGTTTCCACGCGTAAACCGTTTCACATTTGGAGTTCTGTCAATGAGTGCGACTCAACCACCGAGGGACAAACCTGAAGGCCGACGGCTTGGTGACGTAAAAATTGTCGCCAAGAAATTGGACTGCTCTACGACGCACATCCGGCGGCTAAATGATGTCGGACGGATGCCCGCCCCGATCAAGTTGGGCGCCCTGGTCCGTTGGGACTTGGACGTGATTGACGAGTGGATTGCCAGCGGGTGTCCGTCCTGTCGCCGGGATGGCTGTGGGTGACCCACAGAACATCACCCTATTCGATACGCCCCGTTGCTTAGGTTGCACTGCAACTCTGAATACGGGCAAGCTTCAAAGAAGTAAGTCGATCAGGCGATTCGCAGAACATTGCTCGTCGAATGGCGGATGCGTTTCGTGAATTGTTTAACCTTCTTAAAAGAGGATCTACATGATCAGCGTCACCAAATCTACTAACGAGCGCCCCGTGGTTATGTTTCCATTGGAAAAGATCACAAGGGAGGGTGTGCAAACGCGAGCGAGCACAGACCGCTCATGGGTATCGGAGTTAGCAGCAATCGTTCGTGAGGGGAATGACTTGGAACCGGCCACGGTGTTCCAAGACGGCGAAACTTATTATCTTCCCGTTGGAAACCATCGGTTTGAAGGCTACGCCGAGGCAGGCCGCGACGAAATGCCCGTCTACATCGTAAAGGGAACGAAGGGTGACGCCATCCGGTTCGGAATTCTGGAAAACCTTCAACATCGGGGCATGCCGCTAACGAGAGCGGATAAGCGCCACGCGGCCAAGATGCTCCTTGAGTTGGACCCAAGCCAGTCCGACCGGACTATTGCGAAGCATTGCGGTGCTAGCCATACGTTGGTGGCGACCTGCCGCAAGGAGCTTGAAGCAACTGGCAAGATTTGCCAGTCGGTGGAACGCACCGGCGCCGATAGCCGAACTCGAAGAGTGCCACAACCGAAGGAGGACTTTTGCTCTTGCGGCGGCCGCTGGGAGAGTAGCGGCGACGGTTGGCGATTCTGCCTTGAGTGCAAATCTACCCACCCCGACGATAAGTGTCCCGATGAAGATACTCACGAACAGAAGGACTCGATTCCTGCTGAACAACCTACGGCAGCGAACTCCACCGTTGGCGACCATGCCACCTCCAATTATGAGCCGCCGACTCACGGTGATGGTGAGCCTCCTGCGAAAGCTAGCGTGTACGCCCCAGTAGAGGTTAGGGAAAAGCCTCCCGCGAAGCCACTGCCAGACTCTCTCAAAGAGGTGCTTAACCTATTAGGAAGGGCGCTACGGGCGATCGACAAGCTCAAGCCCTTCAGCCGCGGGCGCCATAAGGAACTGTGCGACTTGATAAGTCCGTTGTTCAAAGCCGTGGACGATTGGCGTGAGGAAGAAGTAAGCGGCCTGCATCGCCAAAATGGAGACCATCCAGGCAACGCTTATTCCATGCCAGGTTCACAACGGAATACACGGTCTAAAGCGCAGTCCCAAGACGCCCCTGATGCGACCGACGATTTCCTGTTCTAAGACTGTCGGATCAACCGTGCCTTTCTCAAAACCCGCAGACGCTGCCTGCGGGTTGTTTCCTAGCTCGTAAGTTCGCACGGGGCTTATGCGATTTCCGCGACGAGGCAATGGGTGTAACCGTGAACCTCACCAATAGTATTAACGCAGCCTTGTTCTACGCAGAACAAGGTTATCCGGTGTTTCCTTGCCGAATCGGCGAGAAAAGACCACTAACTTCCCGCGGGCGCAATGCTGCGACTACCGACTTGGCCACCATCGAGTCGAGCTATGTACGCTCGCCGAAAGCCAACATTGGACTCGTCACGGATGGACTAGTCGCTATTGATGTGGACCCAGGAGGCCAATTGACGGACGACCCGGTGGAGGAAGCAAGTTTGGCAGACGCTCCCACGCAAGAAACGCCGCGTGGCGGACGCCATTTCATCTTTCGCCAGCCCGCAGGAAGGGATTATCGCAATACGCAGTCGAAACTTGCCCCACATGTTGATACACGGGCAAACGGCGGATACATCCTGGTTGCTCCCTCGGTAGTCGACAAGGGCAATTACCGATGGATCCATCCCCTAAACTGCACCCCCGACGCCCTGCCGGAACCTCCCGACTGGCTCGTTCGTCGGTTGGATCAAATCGGAAGTGTGACGCATGCTGTGTGTTCTGCGTCCTCTGCGGCTTCTATGTCTACTATGTCCTCTGTGTCACAAACGAGGATAGCTGAGGCGATCGAACGAACACTGCCTACGATCGTAGGTACGCGTAGCCGCCTTATCTTCCACTTTGCCCGCGAACTATGGGCGATCTACGGGACGAAGGATGTGTCACCCAACCAGCTCGAATTCCATGTTCGCGAGTGGCACCGTCGGGCACTGCCTTTTATTCGCACCAAGCCTTTCGAGGAAACCTGGGCGGATTTCCTGCATGCCTGGAAGAACGCGAAGTATCCAACCGGCCAAGAGCCGATTTCCGTCTTGTATCTGGAAGCTTTAAAGCAGCCGCGTCCAGAATGCGTGATGAGGTATGACACCCCGGAACTGCGCAACCTGGTGGCGCTTTGCCGGGAACTCCAACGCGCCGCCGGACAGAGTCCCTTTTTCCTGGATTGTCGCACCGCCGGGCGACTTATTGGTACGGACCGGCAGAGGGCGCACCGTTGGTTGACGCTTGTTTTGATTGCTGATGGTGTGTTGGAACTTACCGCGAAGGGAAGTCGTGGTCGCGCAAGCGAGTACAGATACCTTCCGGCGTTGTAAAGCCCTTGAAGACCGACGGGACACCGCGCGGACATCGTTTAGTCCTTTGAGAATTCGCGAGGGGTGTTTTCCACGGAGGTCGCACACCGCATCGGCTGTGAAATCGATGAGGCTCACGCTACCAATAGGGTCGCGTGGCTTGCGAATTATTTTAGTGCAATGACACTAGGGTTTGTCGGCAAACTCTTTGCATGCTCTGTGGGTAGTGAAGTTCAGCGGCGATTGAACTCTCACGGCACGGAGGTGTGGCATGGTTCGGCATCGCATGTCGGATGATCAATGGGAATGCATCCAAGACCTC
>JAANMU010002103.1_pt1 | contig 15795 bp, 11 predicted proteins | sample 7279701 | NCBI WGS metagenome assembly JAANMU01 (sample SAMN14094539, study PRJNA606508) | bioreactor metagenome | isolation source: A lab-scale SPAN reactor treating ammonium-rich wastewater day 57 | place: Ireland: Galway | collected 2017-03-13 | reverse complement strand
GCTCGTGCGCGGAGCCTGGCTGCACGGCGAATCCGACCCCGATACGTGGGCCGCGTTCGACCCCGGGCGCGAGCCGGCCGATGCCTACGAGCACGCCGTGCGCGAGGCGGACGAGGCCGCGGACCGACTTCGGATCGACGCCGAACGCGTCGCGGCATCGAAGGCTCTGGATGACGAGGAGGCCCGCGACACGCTGCGCCGCGCCGAGGTCGAACGGCAGGCCAAGGCGTGGGGGAGCGATCTCGCCGAGTTCGATGCAGAATGGAAAGCCCTGTGGAATCCGCTCGGCGTCGCCCCCCTCTCCCCCGCGGAGATGCGCGAGTGGCTCGACACGTTCGCCGATCTTCGCGAGATGGCCCGCGCCGCGCGCGAGGCCGACACTCAGGCGGAACGTCTGCGCTCCGACGCCGCCGAGATCCAGCGCGAGCTGCGGGCCGCACTGAAAAAACTCGGCGAAAAGCCGGCGGCGGGCGACAGCGTGTCCGCGCTGGTCGATCGCGCCCGCATCATCATCGAGAGCGAGGGCCGGACGGCACGGAAGCGCGAACGGCTGGACGAGGCGATCGGGACCCGGGAGCGGGAACTCGCCGAAATCGAGGCTCGGCTCGAAACCGAGCGCGGGCGCATGGCCGCTTGGGCGAAGGAGTGGCGAGCCGCCGTGGCGAAGTTGCCGCTCGCTCCCGACGCCGATCCCGTGGTGGCGTCGCGGGTGCTCCGGCGCCTGGACGAGTACTTCGCGAAGGAGCGGGAGATTCAGTTCCAGGACCGGCGCATCGCGCAGATGCGTGCGAAGATCGACGAGGTGCGTCGCGACGCCGCCGCGCTGTGCGACGCGGCGCGGACCGATGCCGCCGTCGGCGACGCCGCGGCACAGGCCGAACACCTGCAACATCTGCTCGATCAGGCACGTCGCGACGAGCAGGAACTCGGCATGCTCACGGACAAGGAACGAAACGATGTGGCCGCTCTGGAGGAGGCGCGGCGCGGACTTGCGCGCGCGGAATCCCAGATCGAGTCGCTGCGCGCGCGGGCCCGCTGCGAAAGCGCCGACGAAATCGAGGACGTCGCGGCCCGTTCGGCCCGCAAACGCGCCAAGATCGCCCGGCGCGAGGAACTGCGTCTCGACCTCGCACGGGAAAGTGAAGGCGGCGATCTCGATGCGCTGCGCGCCGACGTGGCCGACTCGACGGCGACGGCCGATGAGATCGAATCACAACGCGCCACGGACGAACGCGCGCGGCTGCGCGTCGAGCTCGACGCGACGAACCGCGAGATCGGCGAGGCGGGTGCGGACCTGCGCGACACCTTGCACACCTCCCGAACCGGCGCGTTGCTCGAGGAGCGCGAGCACGTGCTGGCCGATCTCGCCGATCACGTCGAGCACTATCGGAGGCTGCGGCTCGCCTCGCGCCTGCTGCGCGCACGCATCGAGAGCCTGCGCGACCGCGCGCAGAACCCCACGCTGGCCCGCGCGGGCGAGATCTTCGCCGCGCTCACGCGCGGGTCCTTCGCGCGCCTGGTCGCCGACTACGGCGCGGACCCGCCGCGCCTGCAGGGCATGCGCGCGAATGGTGACCGCGTGGACACGGGCGCCATGAGCGATGGCACGCGCGACCAGCTCTGGCTCGCGCTGCGTCTCGCGTGGATCGAACAGCGTGCGACCGAAGGGCTCGCGCTGCCCGTCATCGCGGACGACCTGCTGGTGCAGTTCGACGAGGACCGCGCGACGGCGGCGCTCGAAGCGCTCGCGCGGCTGTCCGACGCGACGCAGGTGCTGCTCTTCACGCATCACCGCCACACGTCGGAGCTGATCGGCGCGCTCGATGCGGACGCGCGTTCACGCGTGTTCGAGCACGAACTCCGCGAGTGAACTTCAGCCCTATATGCCCGGGCGCACGTGGCAGGTCATGCAGTCCTTCGGATAGATCGGGCCCTTGCCCGGCGCATGGCACGTGATGCACCCGTGAAACGCTCGACGGCCGCCGGGGATGCCGGCCTTCGCGGGTTCCGTGTGGCACGTCATGCACTTCGACCCCGTGCCCGGCGCGTCCTTGTGATGGCAGGACTGACAATTGCCCTGCGCGCGTTCGACGTGCGCGGTGTGATTGAAGATCGCGGGCTTTTTTCCGGTGAGCGAAAGAATCTGCACGCCCGCCGGACCGGTCGACGCGCCCAGCGAGAGATGATGCGCTCCGACAACGGCAACCAACGCGACCGCGAAAAGCACGAAATAGCGTATCACTCGATCCTCCCTCGCGACGCGTCGTCGGCCCGTTCGATGTGCGCGACGGCGTCGTTCCATCGAGCCTCCGTGTTAGCACACTCTTCGATCGCATCCCAAGACCTCCAAACATATGGACCTGAAGTCGAGCGCGTGGGGACGCATCGACGAGCATTCGGCGGCCAACGACGCGACCGGTGAGCGAATCGGATAGCGCGTGGGATGAAAGAGACATTACGTTTGCCAATCCAGAAGCGGCGTGCGACCCGGCTCACCGTTCTTGAACTCCCGGAGTCATCGGCATGTGGCTTCAGCATCATCGTCATGGTTTTTGCGCGTCGAATCCCGCGCGCAAAATGAAGCCGACATCGGCCGCGTGGAACGCTCACGCATCGGTCGAGGCCAACAGTGCGGTGAGGTTTCCGTGGTCGGATTTTCGCCGTGGCAAATCGTGTTCAAGGGACCATCCCGAATCGGCCTCCCGCCGGGGTCGACCCGCGAGCGGCGAGCCAGGCGGAAAAATGGCGGCGGGGCGTGCGCTCGAACCATCCGGATTCAGGGCGATTTTCGGAAAAGCGCGAGAAAAATTTCAAAGTTCCGCATGCAGGAAGTGCGCGAACTATGAAAATTTTTCGTCGCTTTTCTCGGTTACGAAGACCGGAATTTGTGCGATTTCCCCTGCATCCATGTGTCCACAAAGATGAAAGTGCCTGAAAATGCGAAGATTTTTTGGTCGGCGTGGTTGCTCGACGAAATCGCCATCCCGGGGCACGAGGCGCAAATTTCGCTCAAAACTTGGGCTGCCTCAAAGTGCGCCCACGGATGCGAAGGAAATAGTAAGGGTAACAATTTCCTCTTGACGGGCATGAGGGCTGTTGTTATACGTCGGTCGTGTCCAACCGGAAATTCCACTGGGGGTAATTCCAATGTCCTCGACCGCCGAGATTATTGCTACCGTCCGCCGTGAACTCGACGATCTCCAGCGCAAGATCGACGAGATCAACGGGAAGAAGGCCGACCTCGACAAGGAAATTTTTCAGATTCGCGAAGACATGAAGCGCCGCGAAGACCTGCTCCTCGTCTGGGAAGGCAAAGCCGACGTGAAACCGATGATTCAGCGGCGCACTCGCGGTCGCGCCCGTCGCGGCGGTTTCACGATGAACAACCTCATCCTCGAGATCATGGAGCAGTACGGTCGCCCGATGTCCGCTCATGAGATTCTCGACGAGCTTTCCAAGCGCAGCGCGGCCGGCTCCTCCAAGAGCCCGATCTCCTCGGTGCGCAACGCGCTCCAGATTCTCAAGAAGCGCAACCAGATCCTGAATCCGGCCTACGGCGTCGTGTGCCTGCCCGGTCAGGAGGGTGCGGTGTCGAGCGCGCCCAAGGTCATTCGCCGCGCGAAGGGCGAAGCGTAAGTCCGACGAACAATTCCCGAGCCCTACCGCGGTTCGAGATGGGCCCTGCCGCATACGGCCGCTCCGCTTCGGGGCGGCCGTTCTTCATGTCGCGTGCATCGCGCGTCGTCACGACTTCGGACGCACTCCCAAAATACTCTGCGCCAGCCTCGCCAAAGACGGGGCCGCGGGCGAGATATGTGAACCGAACATGGACCTCTTGGCGAGCGCGATCGCGTCGCCGTCCTTTTCCGCAATCGTCGCCGCCAGTGTGAGCACGCGGGCGTCGAGATCCTCGGGCACGCAGACTTCGTTTACGAGTCCCCACGCGAGCGCGGTGTCCGCATCCACGCGGCGACCCGTGAAGATCATCTCCTTCGCCCGACCGAGACCGATCAGCGTTGGCAGGCGGTATGTTCCGCCGGCCGCGGGGACGAGGCCGAGTCCCGTTTCCGGAAGCTGAAAGAACGCGTCGCGTGACATCACGCGCAGGTCGCACGCGAGGGCGAGCTCGCACCCGCCGCCCACCGCCGCGCCGTTCACCGCCGCGATCGTGACTTTGGGAAAGGCCTCGATCGCCGCGAAGAGTCGCGCGCTGGGCAGGTCGAGCACCGAGAGCGGGTCGCGCGCGCGCAGCGCGTCGAGATCGGCCCCCGCGCAGAAGTGCCGATCGCCCGCGCCGCGAACAACAACCGCCGACACGGCGGGATCGTCGATCACCGGCGCGAGCGCGTCCGCGATGCCCGCGAGCATCTCGTCGTTGTAGGCATTCGCGCTGTCGGGGCGGCGCAGCACGATCACGCGCGCGGCGCCGTGCGTGTGCGTTTCCACGTTGGATGTCACGTCGCGGCCTCCCCTTGTTCGGTCGAAATCGCCACGTGTGGTATAAACCCGGAAATGACGCGGGAGCAAATCAACTGCCGCCGTTGCCGGCACTACACCGTGACGTGGGACCCCGCGTCGCCCCACGGCTGCCGTGCGTTCGGCTTCAAGTCCGTGCAGATCCCCAGCGTCGAGGTCTTCGCGAACTCGGGCATGCCCTGCACGATGTTCGAGCCGAAGGACAACACCCCCGGCGAGGCGCCGAGAAAGAAACCGATCGTGGCGTAAGCCCTATCGCTCCAGCACTTCGTCATCGCGGAAGAAGTAATCCCAATCGCCCGGGTCGCCCTGTGCGTAGGGCGGATTGATCGTGATGGCATGAACCGCGCCGGGTGCGTCGTCGGCGACGTGCCAATACAGCACGAAGCGCTCGGGATCGTATTCGCAGCGGCCGTCCGACACCTTCACGTAGAAGCCGTCGGTATACTGAAGCGGCGGCACGAAGATCTCCGTCGGCGCGCTCGTCTCGACACCCGCCATCTCCATGTGGAATTCCAGATATGGTGTCTGCTCGCCGGGGCGCGGCTCGAAGTAGTGAACCGGCGAGTGGAAGTACATCGACGTCAGCCGCCCGGCCGTCGCGCGCGGCACGGCACGCGAATACGCCTGCCAGGATCGCGGCTGGCCGTCGGGACCGAGCACCGAAAAGTCCTCGCGGTTCCAGCCGTCGCCGTTCTCCGCCGTGTTTTCGGGCGAGTAGCACCACACGGTGCGGTGCACGAGCATCTCGTCGTACGCCTCGTAGTAGGGATTGAGCACAAGCGTCGAGATCAGGTAATCGTTCGCCATCGACTCCTCGATGCCGCCGAAATTGAAGTACGTGCCGAACTCGCCCATCAGCACCGGCGGGTTGCCGAGCGAAAACGTCGCCGGCTCGATCGCGTCGGCGATGGCGTCGCGGTAATCGCGCAGCCACTTCTCCTCGGGCGTGAACTCGCGCGGCGGCGCGTTGACGCCCAGGTGCGGGTAGATGTCCGTGTAGTAGTGCGGCGCGTAGACCATCTGGTCGAAGCCCTCGGGGCGGGTCATCGGCTCGGCCCACTGACCGCCGATCCCCCGGTCCATCGCGCCCAGCGCCTGCTCGATGAACATGATCGCGTCGGGGTCCTCCTCCAGAATCGCGCCGCCCACCTTGGCGTAGAACGGTTGCAGGTGCGTCTTGTTGAAGTTCGAGTTGATCGCGAGCGCGGCGTCGAGCTCGGGCCGCCACGGATCGAGCGCGCGATCCGGCGCGAAGCCCTGCGCCTCGATTTCGTCCAGGCTCGTCGGCAGGCCGACGTCCGACATGAACGCCTCGCGCATCAGGTCGGCCTGCCCCGCGCCGAGGCCGCCCTCGACGAGGCCGTCCAGAAATTCGTTCACGATCTCCATGGCGCGGTCGTGCCCGATCTTGCCGCCCGCGGACTTGGCCTCGCGATAGAGCAGCGCCTGGATCGGCAGCCGGATGAACAGACCCGCGGGCTCGTTCATCAGGTCGTAGCCCAGCACGTTCGGCAGGTCCTTCACGCGCTTCGCGATCTGCCGCCACGCGTTGGCGTAGCTGTCCTGCAGGTAGTCCTGCACGTTCTTTCCCTCGATCGTGTAGTGCGGATACACCTCGCGTCCGGCCAGCATCGCCGCGAAGCAGCGGTTCACGTCGAGCGAGATGAAGATGTTGACGCCCCAGAGCTGGAACGGAATGACATCCGACACCGTGCGCGGGCTGGAACCGAGCCAGAACGGCAACCCCCACTCGGGACCACCGACGAACTTCTCCGGCAGGCACGCCTTCACCGCCCACGCGGGCGCGCCGTCGCCACCCACGCGGTTGTTGAGGCCGTACTGCTCCGCGAGCGCGATCTCCTTCTTGTCGTACAGGTTCAGCTCGTCGCCGCCGTCGTCGAAGAGCGCGACGAGGTGGCGCGAGAAAAAGTCCTGATGCATGTCGAGGAAGACGTAGAGCCCGTTCTCGCCCGCAAGACGCACGACCTTTTCGATGTAGTCGAGATACGCCTCGTCGTATTCGCCGCTCGCGTAAGGCTCGACGCCCTCCCAGATCACGAGAAACCGGACGACGTTGAAGCCGAGCTTGCGCATGATGGCGAAGTGATGCTCGGCGTCGGCGAGGTCGAAGGGTTTGCCGACGTAGCTGATCGGGTCCGTTCCCGCGGGAAACTTGGTGCTGCCCGACAGGTTCGCGCCGTGAAGAAAGACGTAGCGGTTCGCGTCGTCGCGCAGAAAGCTCTGATCGACGCGCACCTGACCCAGCGGCCGGTCGCGCTCGTCCTCGAGGTCGTAGTGGTCGTCGCACGCACTCGTCGCGACGCACGCAAACACCGCCGCCGCGATCCAAAACCGCCAACACGCGGACATGATGTCTCCCCCGGGAAGGGCGCGAATTCCCACGCGCCGGGCGACGCCAATTTCTCATGCGAATCGAATTTTGTCATGCGGTCGGCGTCGAAGCGCGCGCCGACCGAGCAAAACGCGCCGGATCCGATCTTCCGGCCGGGCATCGCCCGACATTCCTTCGCGGATACCTCGAAGAGAATCGACGCCCGCGCCGAGTGACTCGAACGGGAGTATAACCGTTTAACCGTTTAAACGGTTATTCAGGTATAAACTTCAAAGCTCCGGCGGGACAGGGAAAGGGGTGGGCAACGGGTCGGTCGTCGAGCGCCTCTCGTGGCCGGCCGTCGAGCGTGAGCCTTCGTGGGCCGCCACCGCGTCACCAGAAACCCGGCTTGTGCGAGTCGGTCGCGAGCGCGTATCGCCACGCGTCGATCGTATGATCGTCCTGTTTCACGGGCTCCTCTCGACCTCCGTCGCCGTCGTCGCGCCAGCGGTACTGCGGGATCTCCGACAGAAGCTGCACACACCGCCCGTGCACGCGCAGCAGCGGCCCGCCGGGACGATCAGGATGCAGGAGCGTGGCGATGCGCGCGATGCCCGCGGCCACATCGTTTTTCGCCGCGCGCGCCGGAAGCGCAGCCTTGCGAAACACGCCGATGTATTCGGGCCGCGCGGGGTCGCACGCGTAGACCGACGGCCGCCACGCCTCGGCGAGTTCGCGAGCGATCGCGAGCCAGGTGCGTCCATCGCCCTCGACCGGGACGCCGCGCGCGTAGCGCTCGTCGAGCGTCCACCAGCACCCGTCGCCGTCGCGGCCGACCACGATCATCGCGCCCGGATTGCGAAAGCCCCAGTCCACGCCCACGCGCACCTCGTCGAAACGCGCCGGCGCGTCGGAGTCGGCGAACACATGCACGCGGCGGTCGAAGCCTTCGAAGACCTGGCCGATGAAGGCATCGAATGACGCCAGGTATTCACGCTCGAAGTACCGCGCGGGCAGCTCGCGCCGGGCGCGCTCGACTTCGGCGGCCAGGTGCGGCAGCGCGGTGTTCTGCGCGGTGGTGAAGTGCGTGCGGCTGTAGTCCGGCATCGCCATCGCGTCGTGCGGATCGCCGCGTCGCCAGATCTCGCGGTAGAACCAGTTGCGCGAAAGCGGCGTGGTCGAAAACAATCCCCAGCCGAGGCGGTCCGACAGGCGCATGCGCAGTTGCCCCGTCCACGCGCGCTCGTCCACCCGCGCCGCCTCGTCGATCCACAACCCGTCGAGACCGACGCCCACGAGTCGCTCCGGCACGTGCGCACTCTTGAACTCGATCGTGATGTCGCCCGCCAGCTCGACACGCCGGTCGGTACGGTGGACGTTGCGCACGAGCACGGCGGCCGGGCCCGCGAGCGCGCTCATCACCTCGCGCCACTGCACCTCGCCCAGGTCGTGCGTGGGCGCGACGGCCCAATAGAGCAGCGGTCCCGACTTGGCCCAGCGGTCGGCGTACACGCGCCGCAGGAACTCGCGCGCCGCCGCATACGTCTTGCCCGAACGCACGCCCGCGCACAGCGCGATGAACCGCGTGCCCGCGCGGTGCAGGCGAAGTTGACCGTCGTGGGGGCGGTAGTTGGCGAAGAGGTGGAGCATGGGGAGGTCGTTGATTATTGGTTGTTGGTCGTTGGTTGTTGGTTGCTGGCGACGGTCATGTGGCACAGCCGCCCTCAGGCCTCGATTCCCGGAATCGCGATGTTGACGACGATCACGTTCTCGCCGCCGTCCCGCGCGGCGGCGATGCCCTTTTGCACGCGCTCGAGCAGTTTCGTGATCTCGTCGAGATCTGTGTCGGGAAACTCCCCCGCGAGCATCTCGGCGATCCGCCCGCGCACAGCTTCCCACATGGCGTGAAATGTCTCTTCGGTCATGGGTGGGTTTTTGGTTGTTGGTGGTTGGCTTTTTGTGGTCGGTTCGCCGCGTCAGAGCCGCGACCGCTCAACGCAACGGCGCGCCTTCACTCTTCGCCGGATGAACGGGTGTCGGCGGCGAATCGCGCCGGGGGCCGTCACGGGCCGCTGGAAGGCGTCACGGCGTGCCGAGTTTTTCTTGCGAACGGATTTCTGCTATCAACGCGTCACACGAGAGGACAATCCATGGCCGAAGCGCATCGAGAAGAAGTCCTGAATGTCTTTGCCGCGATGGCGCTGATAGAGCTCGGCTTGTCCGCGGACCCGGAAACCTCTCGTCTGATCCGCACAGCGCAGGGTCAACGACGGGCACTCCCAGACGTCATGATCGTTGAGCATGGGCTGCGTCACGTGATCGAGGGCAAGATCAACGATCAGGCGAACGCCAAGGACGTCGTTTTCGTCCAAGCGCGAGAGCGAATCGAAACCCTGCACGCGCATATCGGCATCGCTCTCGTTTACCCCGGGAGGCTTCGGCGGATTTCCTTCGATCGGTTGCTCGACGGAATGAAAAACGAAAAGTCGCTGGAGTGGATCATTTCGACCGAGGCCGGGTCTTCGGACTGGTCGCAGGGCAGCCTCAATGATCTGGTCGAAGCTCTCCGGCGCACCCATGCCGTTCTCGCCCAGGAGGATGTCGTCGAGTCGGCCGTCGAGTTGCTCCGCTTTTCGATGCAGCCGCTCGTCGCGGCGATACGGACGAATCCCGTTGGATGCCGTCGATGCGCGCGAGTCCTCGGCATCATCACCGAGGAAGAATATGCGTCGAGCGATCCGATTGACGATCTGAAAGCAGACTCGTCCGCGCAGATCGCCGCGCTCACCGTCGCGAACGCGGTCACTTTTCACTCGTTGTTGTCGGGCGCGAATCCCCGTGTGTCGTCACTGGCTGCGATATTCGAGGACGCCGGTCCCATTCTGCGATTGTGCGACGAGTGGAAGTCGATCATGGACACAATCAACTACGTTCCGATTTTTGACGTGGCGCGCAGGATTCTGCAGAGCGCTCCGGTGACTCGGGACGTGGACGATGCCGTGAAAACTCTCTACACGCGAGCGGATGGTGTGGTCAGGAATCGGACCGCCCTGCGTCACGACCTCGTCGGACGCATCTTCCACCGTCTGCTGCTGTCCGCAAAACACCTTGGGACGTTTTATACGTCGGTGCCTGCCGCGACGTTGCTGCTCAAACTGGCATTGCAGCCTCGGCTGTGGCCTACCGTGAACTGGGCCGATCCCGACGCGGTCCGGTCCTTTCGTGTCGCCGACCTGGCCTGCGGCACGGGAACGCTTCTCATGGCGGCGTTGCAGGCCGCGTCCGACAATTTCGTGTCGGAAAAATTTCAGAAGAACGAGCGCGTCGATCCCGCGGATCGGAAGGCGTTTCACCGTGCGATGGTGGAAGACGTTCTCTATGGATATGACGTGCTGGCGAGTGCTGTCCATCTGACCGCGTCCACGTTGGCCACGCTGGACCCGGAAGTCCCGTTCCAGACAATGAACCTGATGAGCCTTCCTCACGGTCGAACTTCCGAGGGACAATACGCGTTGGGCAGTCTCGGATTCCTGAAGGAGACGACGCTCGGTGTGCAACTCGATCTGATGAGGCCGGTGGAGAAGGCGGGCGACGCGGCACGCGTCACGGGATCGGGAGAGCGGCGAACCCAGGCGTCGATCCCCGAGATCGACCTGTTCATCATGAATCCGCCCTTTGTGCGAAGTGTCGGCGGCAATTTGCTGTTCGGTTCATTGTCCGAAACGGAACGATCCGAGATGCAGAAACGCCTCGCGAAAATGTTGAAGGCGGAAGCCAACACGACGAAGTCCGATTGGGCAAGCACCACCGCCGGTCTCGGGTCCGTGTTTCTGGCGGTCGCCGCGAAACGTCTGAAGTCGGAGGGCCGGCTCGCGTTCGTCCTTCCCGCCGCTCTCGCAACCGGGGTGGCATGGGAAAAGTCGCGATCCATGCTGGCCGACCACTTTATTCTGGAATACGTTGTCAGCAGTCACGATCCCGAGAAATGGAGTTTTTCCGAGAGCACCGATCTGAGCGAAATCCTGATCGTCGCCCGCCGCCGCGCCAACGGCGAGAACCTTGGACCGAGAACGGTATTCGTCAACCTCTGGAAAAACATGACGTCGCCCATTGAAGCCCTCACGATTGCCGGAATCGCCGGCGACCCCGCACCCGCACGCATCGAGGATGACCACGCGATTTCGTCAATCCGACTCGGTGATCGGAAGGCCGGCGAAGTCGTGTCGGTTCCCTGGAACGAGATTCGCGACGGCGGTTGGTATCCGGCGACCTTCGCCCAAGTCGATGTGAGTCGTGCCGCTCAGAATTGGAAGACCGGTGTTGTTTTCATTCCCGGCACTGCTGAAAAGAAGGCGGTCTTATGTGAGCTGTTGGGCACGATAGCAACGCTTGGACCGGATGCTCGGGACATTCACGACGGGTTCGAGTTTTCACATTACCCCACGTCCTACCCGGCGATTTGGAATCACGAGTCGGGCAAGATGGGAACAATTGCTCAGTCGCCGAATGGATTTCTAGAACCACTTGCCAAGGCGAAGCCGGGACGCCCGCTCAGAAAAACGCAGCTTTTGTGGCCGAAGGCAGGTCGGTTGCTTATCGCCGAAAGATTACGCCTGGACGCACATCGCCTGCTGGCGTGCAAGTCGTCCCATCCCGTCTTGTCGAACACGTGGTGGCCGGTATCCACCCAGCACGAGGATCTCGATTCGTTTCTTGCTCTTTGGTTCAACGGGACGTTGGGGCTACTCTCCATTCTTTCGATCAGAACCCTCACTGAAGGGCCGTGGGTGAAGCTGAAAAAGCCTTCCCTTTCATCCCTGCCTGTGCCGAAATTTGGCAAGCTGAGGAAAAGGCAACGCGAGGCTCTTCTGGACCTCTATGATCGGGTCAGCCGGGAAACCCTGCTTCCGATTTCCGAGATGGCCGAAGATCCGGTACGAGCGAAAATCGATCGCGGCATGGCAGCGGCTCTTGATCTTCCATCCTTGGATCCGCTGCGAAGCGCCATCGGGCGTGAACCGACAGTCTGCGGACGACCGCTCTACGCGGACCGATAAGCTGACATCAGATCAGCCGCCGAGCTTCTTCGCCAGAAGATCCTGCGTGATCTGTGGATGGGCCTGACCGCGGCTCGCCTTCATCACCTGCCCGACGAAGTAGCCCATCACGGCGGTCTTGCCGGCGCGGAACTGCTCGACCTGTTTGGGATTCGCGGCGATGATCTCGTCGACGATCTTCTCGATCTCGGCCGCGTCGCTGATCTGCGAAACGCCCATCGACTCGACGATCTTCGCGGGGCCGTCTTTCGTATCAAACATGGCGGCGAACACGTCCTTGGCGATCTTGCCCGTGATCTTCTCGGCGGCGAGCAGCGCGAGCAGCTCGCGCAGGCGCGGCGCGTCGATGGGGTTTTTCGCGAGTTCGATTCCGCGCTGGTTGAGCGCGCCGAGCAGCTCCGACGTCACCCAGTTGGCGGCGGTCTTGGGCGAGATGCCCTCGGCGAGCACCGACTCGTAATACGCGGACAAGTCTTCGTCCGCGGTCAGCACCTCGGCGTCATACACCGACAGCCCATAATCGCGCTCGAAACGCACGCGCTTTTCCCACGGCAGTTCGGGCAGCTCGGCGCGCGCCGCGTCGATCATGGCGGGCTCGACGATCAGCGGATGCAGGTCGGGATCGGGGAAGTAGCGGTAGTCGTGCGCCTCTTCCTTGCCGCGCATCGAGTACGTGCGCCCTTTCTCGGCGTCGTACAGGCGCGTTTCCTGCACGACGACCTCGCCGTGCTGCAACAGATCCCACTGGCGCGCGGCCTCGTATTCCAGCGCGCGCTGGATGAACCGGAAGCTGTTGATGTTCTTGAGTTCGGCGCGCGTGCCGAAGGGGTGATCGGGCGTGGGACGCACCGAGATGTTCGCGTCGCAGCGAAACGAGCCTTCCTCCATGTTGCCGTCGGAGACGCCGAGCGTGCGCACGAGCTGGCGCATCGTCTTCAGGTACGCCACGGCCTCGTCGCTCGAGCGGAAGTCGGGCTCGCTGACGATCTCGAGCAGCGGCACGCCGGTGCGGTTGTAATCGAGCAGCGACCCGCCGCCGCCGTGCATCGACTTGCCCGCGTCCTCCTCGATGTGGATGCGCGTGATGCCGAAGCGCCGCTCGACGCCGTCCACGATGACGGGCAGGTAGCCGCCCTCGCAGATCGGCTTGTCGTACTGGCTGATCTGATAGCCCTTGGGCAGGTCGGGATAAAAATAATTCTTGCGCGCGAAGACCGACTCGCGGTTCACGCGGCAGTGCGTGGCGAGGCCGAGCAGCACGGCCATCTCGGCGACGCGGCGATTCAGCACGGGCAGCATGCCCGGCATGCCCATGCACACGGGACAGACCTGCGTGTTCGCGTCGTGGCCGAAATCGGTCGGGCACGAGCAAAACGCCTTGGTCTTCGTGAAAAGCTGAACGTGGACCTCGAGGCCGATGACGATGTCGTAGGGGCGGGCGTTCATGCGTGCGCCTCCGCCACCTTCGGCACGATCCGCGGCGGCAGCGCGCGCTCCAGCGCGTCGCCCAGGCGCAGCATCGTGGCCTCGTCCATCGGTCGGCCGATGATCTGCAGGCCGACGGGCAGGCCCGCGTCGTCCGCGCCGCACGGAATCGACATGCCCGGCAGCCCCGCGAGGTTCACGGGGATGTTCAGGATGTCGGACAGGTACATGCGAAGCGGGTCGTCGGCGCGTTCGCCGATCCGAAACGCCGTCTCCGGCGCGGTGGGCGAGACGATCGCGTCCACGCGCTCGAACGCGCGCGAAAAATCGTCGCGGATCAGCGTGCGCACCTGGCACGCGCGACCGTAGTAGGCATCGTAGTAGCCCGACGACAGCGCGAACACGCCGAGCATGATGCGGCGGCGGACCTCGGGACCAAAACCCGCCGTGCGCGACTTCGTGTACATCTCGAGCAGGTCGTTGGCGGGAGCGCGCAACCCGTAACGCACGCCGTCGTAGCGGGCGAGGTTGCTGGAGCACTCCGCCGGGGCGACGAGGTAGTACGTCGCCACCGCGTAGCGCGTGTGCGGCAGGTCGATGTCCACGATCTCGGCGCCGAGCCGTTTCGCCGTGTCGATCGCGCCGCGCACCGCGCGTTCCACATCGGGCGCGAGGCCCTCGCCGAAGTACTCGCGCGGCACACCGAGTCGCAGGCCCCGGATGTCGCCGGTCAGCGCCGCCGTGAAATCGGGCACGGCGTCGGGCAGACTCGTCGAATCCTTGTCGTCGTGGCCGCAGATCGCGCCGAGCATGAGCGCTGCGTCACGCACGGTCTTCGTCATCGGGCCGACCTGATCGAGGCTCGACGCGTAGGCCACCACGCCCCAGCGCGACACGCGCCCGTAGGTGGGCTTGATGCCGACGATGCCGCAGTGCGACGCGGGCTGGCGGATCGAGCCTCCGGTGTCGGTGCCCAGCGCGCCGAGCACCGCGGACGACGCCACCGCCGCCGCGCTCCCCGACGACGACCCGCCCGGCACGCGCGCAAGGTCGTGCGGGTTGCGCGTCGGGCCGAAGTGGCTGTTCTCGCCCGACGAGCCCATCGCGAACTCGTCCTGATTCAGCTTGCCCAGGCTGATCGCGCCGGCTCCGTTGGTTTTGCAGCACAGCTTCTTCACGCACGTCGCCGAATAGGGCGGCACGAAGTTCTCGAGAATTCCGCTCGCCGCGGTCGTACGCACGCCCTTGGTGCACAGGATGTCCTTGAGGGCGATCGGCAGGCCGAGCAGCGCGGGCAGCGCGCCGCCGCGCGCGCGGATGGCGTCGGCCTCGGCGGCTTTTTCGCGGGCCGCGTCGAAGGTGCGCGTAATGTAGAGGTTCAGAGCGCCATCGAGCTTTTCGGAGCGCGCGGCGAATGCGTCCACCAGTTCCGTGCTCGTCAGTTCGCCGCGATCGAGCAGGTCCTTCGCTCCCGCGAGGGTGAGGGCGTCGGGGTCGATGCGTGCGCTCATGTCGCGCCGCCCCCTTCGATCACGCGCGGCACGACGACGAAATTCCCCTGGCGCCGGGGCGCGCCGCCGAGCGCTTCGTCCACGGTGAGGCCCGGGCGCGCCGCGTCGTCGCGCAGCGGTAGCGGCATGGGCCGGCCGTGCGCGGTGGCGGCGATGCCCGAGACGTCGAGCTCCTTGAGCTGCTCGACGTAGTCGATCACCTCGCGCATGTGGCGCGTGAGCTCGGGGATGTCGAGCCCGTCGGGATCGAGCCGCGCGAGCGCGGCGACATTTCGGATCAGGGTTTCGTCAACGTTCATGCGTGGGTCTTTGGTCTTGGGTCGTTGGTTGTTGGTCGCTGGCCGCCGGGATCAGCCCTTGAGCTTCTCCACCGCGGTTTTCGCCTGCGCGGCCTCGGGCGCGTCGGGGCGGAGCTTAATGAATTTCTCGTAATTTTCCAGCGCCGCCGCGCTCTGGCCCTTGACCTCGTAGGCCGCGCCGAGTCCGAAATATGCGTCGGCCGAGCCCTGCGCCTTGGCGTCGGTGAACGATTCGATCGCCGCGTCGGGCGATTTCATGTCGAGGTAGATCCAGCCCATCTCCATCAGCGCCTCGACGTTGCCCGGCTGGAGCTTGAGCGCCTTTTCGAGCTGGCCGAGCGCCGGATGATAGCCCCCGCCGCGCCGCATGGCCCGCGCCTTGGCCAGGAGATAAGCGAACGCCTTGCGCTTCTCGGCGTCGCTCGCGAGTTCGGTGTCGTCACCGTACACGAGCTTTTCGCCGCCACCCTTCATCCGCCCGCGATACATCTCGACCGCGGACTTGGCCTCGGGATTGTTCGGGCTCGCGTGCAGCGCCGCCGCCGCCGCTTCATACGCCGATTTCCAGTCGCGACGGTTTTCGAAGAACTGCGCGAGACGCATATGCGCGTCGTAGCTGCCCCGGTCGCGCGCGGTGGCCGCGCGCAGCGACTCGAGGCGGCGATCGTCATCTTTCTGTGCCTCGTAAATCC
>JAANMU010002102.1_pt1 | contig 15796 bp, 7 predicted proteins | sample 7279701 | NCBI WGS metagenome assembly JAANMU01 (sample SAMN14094539, study PRJNA606508) | bioreactor metagenome | isolation source: A lab-scale SPAN reactor treating ammonium-rich wastewater day 57 | place: Ireland: Galway | collected 2017-03-13 | reverse complement strand
AGCGCGAATCGCCTCGCGCCAGGAACGAACAATCCAGATAGAGCACCAGGGTGCGGGGACGCTCTTCCAGCGCGGCGTCCACCAGCTCGATCAGGGGCGTGATTTCGAGCGGCGTATCGGCCGCCGAGACCGGAGGCTGGGCCAAAGCCAGGCCGAGGCGGCCGTCCTGCGTCAATGTGCCGGTGCCGCAGAACATGAGGAAGAACTCATCGTTGCCGCGCGCCAGGGGCGTGACCTTGCCGATGGCCTCGATCACGGCGGCGCGTGTGGCGGCAGCGCCCGTGAGGGTGGTGACGGCCCCCTCGGTCAGGGGGCGCCGCGTGGCCGTCAGGGCAAAGCGCGAAAGGGCCGTAGCGTCGGCTTCGGCGTAGCGCGTCATGGGCAGGCCGGGCCGCCCCTGGGAGTCCACGCCGACAATCACCCCGGCGCGGCGGCGCAAGTCGCCCAGGAAGTCGGGATCTTCCAGTTTGCGGGAAAGGTCCTGTGTGACAAAGCGCAGGGCCTGCTTGTGGGCCGCACACTCGCCGATGGGAATCATCTTCGAGCCGACTTTGACCCAGTTGCTTTCGCCCATGTAGCCGGGGGTGCTGAAGATGGAGAGCGCGTTGAAGCCGTGGTCAAAGTCGTCAAGGCTGCGCACCAAAGTTTCCTTGGGCGCCAGGCGCTTGCCCAGGGCGAGATTGCCCGTGGAGGTGGGGTAGAGCCTCAGGTCAATGTGAACGTTGACGTCAAAATCCTCGTCGGCGATCCACCATGTGAAAACAGGGCTCATCATCCACCAGATGAACATGTTCCAGGCGTAGGCGCCGTTGCTCTCGATGTAGCCGACATCATGGCGGCGCACGGAAGGCTGCATGACGACATCCAGCCCCTGCGCCAGAGCGAGGCGACGCAGCTCTTCGGGCGTGGAATTGGGACGCGCGCCTTCGATGGGCTCGATGCGCTCGAACATGCGATACTTCACCAGCACGTCCAGCAGGCGTTTGTGGATGCCCGTGGGCCCGTTGAGTTGCTCGGGGTTGGGGGCCAGCACCCAGCGCTTGGTGTCCTCGACGTTGGTCTTTTCAGGATTGAGTTCCAGCTCCAGCACGCAGGGAGCCAGGCCAACGCGCAGGCCCAGGGGCTGCCAGCCCGCGGGCACTATCTTCTCGTTCTTGACGTCCTCTTCGAGGTTGGGCGTCTCGATGGTCGAACAGGCCGAGCAGGCCAGCACCAGGGCCGCTAGCGCGCACAACGCGGCCAACGTTGAACCGCGCCTGCCTTCAGCAGGCCGCCGAAAAGGTCGAAGTGCCGACTTTCCAGGAAGGCAAGGAGCGCAGTCCCCAGGCACGTAAACCCGGCGGCCTGCAGCAAGAGACTCCTTCGGCGGGGCACCCTGAACCCGATGCACCCCTGAAGCGGTCCGTTCTGACTGGGATGATTCCATGTATTTGCCACCTGACGCCCCCGATCCGGCACGGGGCGAAGTCCAATTCCTCATTACCCGTCCTTCTTCGGCTGATACTCCTGCACGCAGCGGAAGCCGCGCCCCGCCGAACGATCCGCCAGTTGGGCCGAACTGTTCTTGGCGCGGCGGGCATAGCCCAGAAACAGATCGGGCCTCAGGCCGGTTTCAGCGCCTTTGACCACGGCGCGACCTGGGCTGAAGGCTCCGTCGGTCCATTCGGCGCAGTTGCAGCCCAGGTCGTAAACGCCCAGCGCGTTCTTGGCCCATTCGGCTGTGCCCACTTCACGCAGGCGCGGCACGCCAATGAGCGGGGCGTCTTCGCGCTTGCCGAAGGGGTAATCGCCCTGGTCGGAGGGCTGGTTGGCGTTGGGGGCGCCGGCCGCGATTTCCCATTCGTCGGGAGTGGGCAGGCGTTTCTTGGCCCAGCGGGCGTAGGCGCGTGCTTCGTACCAGCTCACGCCTGTGACGGGCAAGCTGGACTGGCTTGGGTCAAAGCCGCCCTTGACCCAGCCCTTGGGTCCCGGCTTGCCGGTGGTGTCCACGAAGTTCTTGACCAGGGGCAGTGCCTCTTCGTCCCAGAAGCGGGGCTGGCTGTAGCCCTCGTCAGCTACGAACTTGAGGAACTCGGCATTGGTCACGGGGACGCGGTCCATGAACAGGATTTTCTGCTGCTCCACCGTGCGCTGGCGGTTTTTATCGGAGTCGCGCAGGGAACCCACGATGAAGCTTCCGCGCGGCAGAATCACCAGGCGATCAGAGAGGTCGGCCAGGGCCTTGCGCGCCGTGATTTCGTCGAGTCGGCCCTGGGCCTCGGCGCGGTGCGCCTTCTCCACGAGGTAGATCAGGGCGCGCTTGAGGTAGTCGACGGCCACGGCATCTTCGGTGCCGCGCGACTCCTCAAGCAGAACGACGCCCAGGCGCGAGCGGATGGCCGCGATGTAGCCCTCGGCGCGCTGGACGTAGTCGGGATCCTTGATCGTCTCGCGATAGAGCTTCTCATAGGCGCCGAGAATCGCTTCCACCTGGTCGCTGGTGGTGGCTGTTGCCTCGCGCGCGTGTATTTCCTCAAGGTTTGCAAACTGCCAGAGCTGGGCGAGCCGGGCCTTGTCGCGTGCGGTAGCATACTTGCTGGCCTCAGCTTCCTTCATGGCCTTGGCCACGTACTCGACGGCGATGGTCCAGCTTGAGGAGCCCACGGCGTCTTCGGCCGTCTTGAGCAGGCGCTGGAAGCCCGAGAAGGCCGCCTCCTTCTCCGTGAAGTCGGCGCGCAGTTTCTTGACCTGGTCGCCGCGCTGGCCCGTGATTTCGGCGATACTGAGCATCAGGTCGCACACCTCGAACTTGGGTGGCTCCTGGGAAAGAGCCTGGCGGGCGTACTCCAGAGTTACGTCCGCCTTGGCACCCGCGGCCTCAGTTTTGAGTTTGGCCGCCTGCTCGTCGGAGAGGGGCACAGCCAGGGCCAAGTCTGAGAGGCGGATGACCTCGAGCACGGGGTTCTTGGCCGCCTCGAACTGGTCAGCCTTGACCAGCAGAGTCCGGGCGGCCTGCACACGGGCGCGCAGTTCAACGAGTTTGTCGCCCAGGTCCTTGAGCTGGCGGTTGCGCTCGCGGCCGGCCTCGTAGTCTGCCAGCCACTTTTCCACGCGCAGCTTTTCGTCGCCCGCTTCCTTGTTGCCTGGGTCGATGGCCAGCGCGGCCAGCAGGTCCTGCAGAGCGGCAGTGTATTGGCCACGGATGGTGTCATCGGCGGGGCGGTTGCGGTCCTGGGCCTCCTTCAGGGCGAGGTCGGCGGATTCGCGGCTGGCCCGCGCCTTCTTCAGCGCGTCGGCCAGGCTCTTCTGCCTCTCGGCTTCCTTTTCCTTCTGGGCGGCGTCGCGGGCGGCCTGCTCCTGGGCGGCCTGCACGCGGGCCTGTTCGAGGCTGGCGTTCTGCCGGCCCTCGCGGGCGCGCTCATCGGTGTCGTTGAGCTGCAGCACCGCTTCGAACTCGCTCTGCGCCTTGACGGCCTTATCCGAAGCCGCGGCAAATTGGCCAGCCTCGCGGGCCGTGGCCGCCTCGAGCAGCAACGTCTCACCGTTCTTGAGTTTGACCGGCACGTCGGCCAGACGGGCCTGACGCAGCACCACGACCGTCGCCACAATGCCGCCCATGAGGGCCAGCACGATGGCCGTGCCCGCGAAAACGGCCTTGCGATGCCGCGCCAGCCATTTGCGCACGAGCTGGCCCATAGTGTATTCGACGGCCGAGAGCGTCTTGCCTTCCTGCCACGAACGCAGGTTCTCGATCAGGTCCTGGGTACTCTGGATGCGGGCGCGCGGATCCTTGTTCAGGCAGCGCATGGCCAGCTGTTCGAGTTCCTGGGGGATGGCGCGGTCCTGGGCGCGCCTTGAGGGCGGCTCGGGGTCGTACTCGCGAACCTGATCGAGGATTTCCTCGGAGTTCTTGCCCGTCCAGGGCAGTTTCAGGCAGAGGATCTCGTACAGGATCACGCCCAGCGAGAAGATATCGCTCTGCACGTCCAGCGTGTCGGTTTCGCCGCGGGCCTGCTCTGGCGACATGTAGGTGGGCGTGCCGAGGATGGCGCCGACCATGGTCGTGCCTGCGTGGGCGTCGCGACGGTCACTGGCCACGGTGCGTTCGGCTGTCTCCTCGCGCGTGCCCACAATCTTGGATACGCCCCAGTCCATGATCTGCACTTCACCAAAACGGCCGACCATGATGTTGGCCGGCTTGAGGTCGCGGTGAATCACACCACGCGAGTGAGCGAAGGCCAGGCCTTCACACAGCTTGATGAAGATCTCTACCAGGCGTGAAAGTGGGTAGCTGCGCGTCGCATTGGCATCGCCCTGGCGCAGCCGCTTGAGCACCGAGCTGAGTTCCTCACCCTCCACAAGCTTCATCGTGAAATAGAGGTTGCCGCGCCCATCCACGCCGATTTCGTGCACGGGGACGATGTTGGGGTGTTCGAGCTGGCCGGTGATCTGGGCCTCTTCGAGGAAGCGCTCCACGAGGTCCTTGCGGCCGAGCATTTCCTTGCGCAGCACCTTCAGAGCTACGCTGCGACGCAAGTCGTTATCTTCGACCTCTAGCACCTTGCCCATGCCGCCGCGTGCGATCTCACGGATCACGGTGTAACGCTTGTAGGCGCCGCCGCCCTGCTTGAGACGTTTGACCACGCGCATGGCGGTGTCCTGGCCATCGGCGATCTTCACGCCTTCACCCAGGCCCATTTTCTCCCGCATCTGCGCCAGCGTGACCTGGGAGGCCGAAATCTGCTCGCCGGCTAGGTTCTGGTCGTCCGTAATGTTGCTCTCAACGCCCACTTTGTTGCGTTTACGTCCTCCCACTTCACCCGTGGCCAGAGCCGTGCTCATGCCGCTGGTGCGCGATCCTGTGCTGGGTTCGTTGGTAATCTCGCCGGTGATTTCGTCATCGATGCCGGCCTCTGAATCGTCGTAAACGGTCTTGAGGTCCGTGGGCGCGAGTGTGTCGCCGGTCAATGTCACGCCAAAATCGGCGTCCGAGTCATCCTTGACTTCCGTCACTGCGGGCGGCTTCGAAGGCGCCTTGGAGGCGGGCGAGGCGGACTTCTTGCCGGGTGCGCGCGTCTTGCCGAAGTCGGTCACCGTGGCCGACGGGTCGTCCTCGGGCGTTCCCTTGGCCACGTCCTTCTCGGAGTCGAACAGCGTGACTTCCTCAATCTTGGCGCTGGCCAGTACGGCATCGGAAAAGGCGGGCCGCGTGAGGTCTGCGGGCTGGCCGAAGTAGCCGTCGTCGGCATCGCGCATGACGTCGCGCACGGCGCTGTCATTGAGGGCCGATGAGGGCGTTGGCGGCGCCTTGGGCTCATCCTCGATCATGGGCAGGGGCTGGCGCGCGAGGTCGGGCATGGACTGGGTCTGTGGCTCCAGCTCGCTGGCCGACTCGTCAAAGTCCACCAGGGTGTCGCCGCTGCCGCCCAAGCGCTGGTCTTCGGCCATGGGGCTGACCTGCATGGGCTCGAGATTTCCCTCGGGCGCGAGGTCCGGCTGGGCGGCTCCCTGGCTGGCGGTTTCGAGGCCCAGGTTGGTTGAGCCCAGGTCGTCCCATTGGCTGGGCGTCCGCTCCACCAGCACGGGCGAGTTCGTAAGTTCCGGGATGGGCTCAGGCCTCGGTGTCACCGGCAGGGGCGAAAGGCCGGGGTTGGATCCCTCCTCAAACAGCGAATCGCCGCTCTGGCTCGTCGGCGGCGGCAGCTCCATTTCCAGGTGCGACTCTTCGCTCGACTTGCGCAGGCCTGACTTCTTCGGCGGCATACCGTTGGGCAGGGGCTCCACAAGCCGCGGCACTTCGTCAAATCGCTCTTCCTCGGGCGCCAGAGCCGCGGGCTCGCCCGCGCGCTGCCTAAGATCGGCGACAGTGTCGCTGGGCCTGGCGTTGAGCAACTGCATGGCGGTCGTGACGTCAATGTAGCCGCGCTCTACCGCCAGTTCATGGACGCCGAGTTCGGGGTCGACGCGGCGGCGCACGGCCAGTTCCTGGCGAAGGGAAGCGGCCTGGGCGGAAGTCAGCAGCCGGCGCTCCTGGGCGCGTGCGAGAAACTGAACATCAAGCGGGTCGGCGTTGCCCATGCCTTACTCGAACCTCACGATACGGACCTGGTTGAGCTTGCGCGTCTTGCCGGCGCCGAGGTCATACTCGCCGCCGATCGCGTAAAAGCGTTTGCTGGCCGGGTCGAACATGCCGCATGCGCCTAGGCCATGTTGGGCACCGCCAATGGTCAGCGACTGCCATGTGGTGCCCGCCGGCGGGGTGATGGCCGGGTTGCAGAAGACCAGGGCCTGGTTGTCGAACTGGGCTGGCGGCGCCGTCAGGAAGCGCTCGCCATCGGGGTCAAAGGCGCCGGCGCCGGGGAAGATGCCCTTGGGCGCCGAGGGAGCGTGGGTGGCCAGAGCCGTCCAGGTGCCGGCGCTGACACTCGTAAAGACCCACTCGTAAAGCTGCAGTGTGCCGCTCTGCGCGGCCTGGGTGGCGCCGCCCAGCACATACATGCGGGACTTGTCGTCGCTGATGCCGCAGAACGCCCCGGCGCGGCCGTCAATGCTGCCCGTCACCGTGGGCGTGACCCAGGTGGGGGCGCCGGCGAGATTCAGGTAGTGGATGCTGCCCGTGTAGGGGGAGGCTGTATTGTCGTAGCCGCCAAACACAATCATGCGGTCGTTGCTTTCATCAAAGCAGGCTGCATGTCCCATGCGAGGCGTGGGGGGCGTGCCTGTGGTTGAGGCCTGCGCCCAGGTGCGTGTCGTCGGATTGAACTGGTACACCGAATTCTGAAGCAGTGACTGGCCTGTCGCCGCCTTGTTGCCGCCGAACAGCACGATGCGGTTGGTGGCACCATTGAACACCAGCGAAGCGCCCTGCAACTGGCCGGGCAAAGTAGCCGCGCCGGAGGACGGGTTGACGACCTCCCAGAGCACGCCGGCGCCAAACGCATCAAAGCGAACGCGCCACAGCTCATCGCTCACGCCGTGGTCGCAGATACCGCCGTAAACGTAACCCCAGTCGAGGGACTCAATCCAGACGCAGGCGGCGTTGCGCCGGCCCTGGGGCACGATGCCCGAGGGGCTGGGCTGCAGCCAGTTCAGCGTGTTCGTGGTGGATTGCCAGAGATCGCCAAAGTAGCCCACCAGGTTGCGGCCGCCGAACATCACCAGCTGGGTTCCGGCGACAATCAGCGCGGCATCGCCGCGGGCGTCGGGTGTGCGTTCCAGGGCGATAGAGGGAAGGCCCCAGGTGGGCGGAGCGACATTGAAGTCCAGGATGCGCAACTCGTTGCTGAAGAGGCCGCCGGGCGAGCGCCCGCCGAACACCAGCAGTCGGTTGTTCGCCGCGTCAAAGGCCGCGCTGGCGTCATCGAGACCGCCGGCGGGGGCCGTTCCCAGCGTGGTGACTGCGTCCCAGTTCCAGGGGCTGACCGCAGTGTTGAGCTGCCACACCACGGTCGCAGTAGTGCCGGACGTGTAGGTTCCCACGAGGCAATGCTTGGCCGAGGCGGAGTTATAGAAATAAGCGCACTTCTCGGTTTGCGGCGCGCCCGGCGTGCCCGTCACGCCGGTCTGGCGCGAAAGCCAGGCAGGCGAGGCGGGAGTGGTGATATCCAGGCGGAAGATCGTATCGCCCACGCAGATCCGGATTTCGTTGCTGGGCTCGTCGTGGAAGCAGAGGTACCGGTAGGTCTGGCTCAGCTTGGGCGTGTTGCCGCCGCTGCCGGAGGGCGAAAGGGCCGTCCAGGCGGGGGTGGTGGCCAGCGTATCAAGATAGTAGACGCCCACGTTGCTGGTGCTGTTGCCCAAAAAGGCGAACAGCAGCTTGCGCGGGTTGTCAAACACCATGCTGATGGTGTTGGTGGGCAGGGCTGCGTTGATGCGCGGCAAGAAGGTGAAAGTGCCGCCCACGGGGTTGTAGATGAAGCAGAGGTCGTCGTGTTTGCCCGTGGAGTGGCTCGTTTCGCTGAGACCGCCCATGACGAAGACGCGGTTGTTGGAGGAATCGTACGCCACGGAAGGCTCGCTGCGCGCCATGGAGATGTCGCCGCGGAAGGTGCTCACGTTGCCCATGCCGTCGAGGTTGATGGTCGCGGTGTTGAAGACGGAGGGCACCACCGTACTGGTGGCGCGGATGATCACTGTGGCGTCGTTCTGGCCCGTGGTCGGGGGCGTGTAGCGGCCAGAGCTGTCAATGGTACCGCCGCCGCTGACCACTGCCCAGTTCACCGTTTGCGCGGCGCCGCTGGGCAGCACGTTGGCCGTGAAGATCAGGACGCGGCCCTGCACAAAGGTGCGACCGGTGTTGGGCGAGATGGTCAGGCTGGTGGGCAGGGTGCCCGTGCTGGGGTTGACGGTCACGACCGCCGTGGCTGTCACGGTGCCGGCGACGGAACTCGTCGCGGTGACCGTGACGTTCTGCGCGGCCCCGGCGCTGGACGGAGGCGTGTAAACGCCTGAGGCGCTGTCGATGCTGCCGAACACCGGATTGATGGTCCAGATGACCGACTGATTGGCGTTGGCGGGTACGAAGTTGACGGCGTCAAAGTCTACGCCGGCGCCGCCCGCCGTAACAATGGCCGTCGAGGGTGAGACCTGGAAGCTGGTGGGTGGCGGGGCGACCAGGTTGATCTGGTAGTCGTCCGTCACGCTGGAGACAACCTGGCTGCGCGCCCGCACGAACACTTGGCTGGGAGAGGGCAGGGCCGAGGGCGACGTATACAGGCCCGAGGAGTTCACAAAGCCCACCGTCGAATTGCCGGACCCCTGGTTCACTCCATTCCAGTCGATGGTCCAGTAAACCTGTTGGGGAGCGTCCGGCGGGTTGACCGTTGCCATGAGACTGAGGGTCTGACCCAGGGTGACCTGCGAGGGACCCTGGCTGGACCCCACGGCCTCCGTCACCAGCAGCGAGACGGGGCTGGGCTTGAGGTTGACCACCGCCGAGCCGAAAACCGTGCCGTCAACGCTGGTGGCGCGCACGTTGATCTGCTTGACCACAGGCAGCGATGTAGGCGCCGTGTAAAGTCCGCCCTGGGTGACCGTGCCATTGGCAGAACCGCCCACCACGGACCAGTTGACCTGCTGCGGGGCCCCCGCGGGAGCCACCGAGGCCGTGAACTGCTGGGTGAGGCCAGCCACGACATCGACGGGCGTGGGAGTCACGTTCACGCTGGTGGGGGCATCGCCCCAATACAGCCGCCAGGTGGCCGTGACCGCGCCGGTAACGGTGCTTGTGGCGCGCACCGTGCAGAAATTGGGGCTGCTCAAGGCCAGCGTGGCCGGGGCCGTATACAGCGCTGTTTGCGGGCCCTGCAGGGGACTCGAAACGGGCACGATACTGCCGTTGCCGCCGCCTTCCACGATATCCCAGGTTACGGTGTGGTCGGCTGCCGCCGCCGGCAGGATGGTGGCCGTAAAATTGCGCGTCTGCGAGACATTCACCGTAACGCGGCCGTTGTCCTCCACCAACGTGATACCCGCGGGCGTGGCCGCTGCCGGGTTATTGATGACGGAAAAGCTGCCCGAAAAGAACGTGGGCCCCGGCAACGCCGCCGCAGGAAAGCCCTGGGGGGCGTCCGTGGGCGTAATCTCCCAGATGAGGTCCGCAGCGTTGGTCAAGGGCAGGGCGATGTTGGAGTTCCAGATCAGGATGTTGTCCTCTCCTGACAGGCCGGAGTTCATCTGGGCCAGGTTGCCGACCACGAAATCCGCGTTACTCAACACCACGCTGTTGGCGCCTCCGTTCCAGGTCGCGGTAATTGCGCAAGAGACTTCGTCACTGCTGCTGTCTTTGAGCTGAATGCGAACGGAGATGTTGCCGGAGTTCTGGTAAACCTCGAAGTCACTGACTTCCGGCGCTTCGTTGTCCGCAAAACTGAACGTGCCGCTGTAAACCGTTGTGCCGTAGACGGTGGGTGAAGACCCAACCTCCACGGGCGTCAGGCGCAGCTCCACGCTCTTGGCGCCTTGCGCCGCCAGGTCCGCAAGACCATTCCACTCCAGCGAGTAAAGTCGCGGATTGGGCGAGCAGACAAAGGGGCCCGCCGGTTGCGTCGTGGCCTGGCCCGTGAGCCGCGCGGGCAGCCAGTTGGTGCCGTCAACGGTGTACTCGACCGCGACCTCGGCGCTGTCACTGCCGCCGTCGCTCAACGTGAACTGCAGGGGCACTGTTCCCACGAAAGAGTCGCCGGCTATGCTGGAAACCAGGTTCAGCTCCGGCGGCCCGTTCTGGACGTTGTTGAGCGTGACGGGGCCCACGAAAACCGGATCGCCCACCGTGAACTCCGTCCAACCAGAGGGCCGGTCCACGGGAATCAGCGCGAGATAGACGTCCGAACCCACAAAGCCCGGCAGAGCCACGCTCGAATTCCAGATGAACTGGCCTGCGGCGCCCAGGGGCGTTGTGAGCAAAGCCGTGGGCGGAGTGCCTACGTAATCGCCCGATGAGAGTTCCGTAAAGGTCTGACCCTGATCCAGCGTGAAGGCGACGACCATGCCCGCTACGTCCGCGCTTGAGTCACGAATGTTGAACGTGACCAGCACCAGGCTGCCCGTGACCAGCACATCCGGCGACTGCGGCGAAGTCGTCTGGTTCACGACGGGGGCGTCGTTGCCCGCCACCAGCCCGCCCAGAGATGCAATGGGCCCGGGGCCCGCGCCGTCGTTGGCCACAATGGCAATGTGCAGGCCCGTCTCCAGCTCCGTCGTCAGCAGGTCAATCTCGTAGTCCCACTTGAACACCTTGGCCGAACCGCTGGGACCGGAATTCAGGAACGTGACCGGGTCGCCGCTCACGCCTTGGGTGCAGGGAAAGTAATTGATGCCGTCGCGCGACTAGGTCACCTGCACACTGCACAGGTCGGAGTTGGCGTCAATCAGCGTATAGTTGATGCTCGCAGGCGCATCTTCGCGCGTCAGGGAGTTGATTACCACCACAGGCGGAGAGTTGGTCGAGGGAGCGGTCTTGCCATCCTTGTCCTTCTTGTTGCCCGCGAAGGCAAAGATCCCGCCGCCGGAACCACCGGCCAGGGCCAGCAAGCCCGGACCACAGCCCGCAAGCAGCACCGCCATCAGCCCAAACGCGAAACTCAGCAAACACGCTCTTGTCGTGGGCATGGAACTGCACTCCCTGCACAGGGGATGTCCGTCACCAATAAGGGGAGAACCAATGCTACAAGGTCACAGTGCCATGGCAACCCAAACTATTACACAAAGCAAGGCGTCATGACACAGATGTGAATCTCTATCCCTCATCTCTTCCAGTCAGGAGACTGCGCGCGATGCCTGCAAAAACGCTATCACCCCCAGAACCGGTAGAAGTTGTGCCACTGCAAGGGAAACTCACGCAGTTGCTGCTCCAGGATTAACGCGTATTCCCCGGCCCATTGCCGCAAGTTGGACTCCCGTTCCCGCCTCGAACCGAACACGAAACTCTTTGGTCCCACGGCCATCACCCGATAGCGCTGGTGGCCCAATCGATTACAGAACACAAACACCACCGGCGCCCCGGTGTTCGCCGCCACCACATAAGGACCGCTGGGAAACGCCGCCTCTGAGCCCAGGAATGGAGCCTTCACCGTGCCGCTGCCCACCACACGATCTCCGTGAATGGCCACAATCTCGCCGCGCTTGAGCGCGGCCACCATTTCGATGCTGGCGGCCAGGGGGTCGGAGGAGTCAATGATGTTGAAGGGCTGGCCCTGGGCCACTTTTTCGAGGTGCTGCCGTGCGCGCTGGCCCTCGTTGCGAAACCACACCAGATTGATGGGCACTTGGGGCGCAGTAACGCCCAGGCTGCCCAGGCCGTGGGCCGCCAATTCCCAGTTTCCCATGTGCGCCGAGATCAGAACCAGTCCTTTGCCCCCCTTGAGCGCCTCCGTAATCGACTCCGAGTTCACCCGCTCGAAGTGAAAGCTGCCCAGGGCGCCCGTGAAGGCGTAAGCGCGATCCAGCAGCACGCGCCCAAAGCTCAGGAAGTGGCGGTAGTTCAGCCACAGCAGGCGAAAGGAGGAGGCCGTGGGATACAGCCGTCGCAGGTAGTCGCGGCTGGCGGCTCCGTGCTTCCAGGCAACACAGATGTAGTAGAAGACCACCGGGTAAAGCAGCGAGTAGGCAAACACCGGGCCGCAAACGCGGAACAGCCAGAACATCAGGCGTATGCCCAGGCCGCTGCGGGTGCGACCGTCCCAAGGCCGCGGAGTATTCAACGGCGCCTCACCGCTCATAGCGCCGGGGCCTCAACGGTCTTGACCCTGGCCTCCTGGGCGTCGAGTGCGGCATGGATATCGGCGCTTTGCAGACCGTGGGCTGGTGTGAGTTCCGGCGCGGAATCGACGGTGGTGCGACGCGGCGCCGCCGCTTCCTGCGCCTGCTTGCGCCTCCGCAAAGCGCGGATGCCGTAAAGCGTCGAAAGCCCCATCACGAAAGCCATGACCAGTCCGATGATCGAACTGCCCAGAACCCAGGCGCCAAGGCTTGCCTTGAGGTGGGGCCAGAGAATGGCCCAGTCCAGCGTACGCGGGAAATAACTGTGGTTGCCCAGCAGGAACTTGCCCAGCAGAACCGAGGCCACTGCAATCACTGCGGTCAGGGGTCCGAAGCTTACGTTGGTCGCCGCCACGGTGGCCACGCGGTTGAGGTGCATGCGCGTGCCGGCGTAAAGCGCAAACAGCCACTGCACGCCAATCAGGGGCGTGCAGCCGATGAACGCGCCAATGCCCACGGCCATGCCCAGCTCGCCCGGCGAGTTCTTCTCGTGTACCAGGTAGGCCAGCAACTGCTTCATGCGCGCCAGCGGCCCGCCGCGCAGTTGCGCCTTCTCGGGCAGCGCGGCCAGGGCGCGCAGGCGCCGCGCCCCGTTCTTGAGCGTGGCGCCGATGCTGCCAGCCCAGAGTGGATCCTTGCGCGCCACCAGGCGCCGGTGAGGCAAGGGGACCAGCAGGTGACGGAAGTTGAGGTAGTTGTAGAGAAAGAAGTAGCGCACGTTGTCCCACACCGGATTGAAGTGGGATACACGCTCGGATTTCGGCGGATAGTGGACTCGCACCGGAACCGTGACGATGGGGCATCCGCCCCATGCCGCGCGCACCAGCAGTTCGCATTCAAATGTGAAGCGGCGGGAAAAGCAGAACAGGCGGGTAACGTGGCGCAGAGGATAGATGCGAAATCCGGATTGTGTGTCGCCGGCGTCCACACCTGTGGCCAGCCTCATCCAGAAATTGCTGAACTGGCGCCCGAACGTCGAGATGGAGGGTACGTGCACGCCCGTCATGTCCCGCACGCCAATCACTATGGCGTCTGGGCTGGCGCGGCTGGCCGCGATGAGCTTGGGCGCCTCCTCTGGGTAATGCTGGGCGTCGCTGTCCATCGTCAGGGCGTGGGTGTAACCGAGCTCGAGGGCCTTCGCAAAACCGCTGCGCAAGGCCACGCCCTTGCCGCGATTGCGCCGGTGGCGCACCAGCACGATGGGAAGGTCCTTGAGGAGTTCGGCCGTGCCGTCACTGCAGCCGTCATCGACGACGATGACAGTCTGGGCCAGGGCCAGCGCGCGCCGCACGACATCCGTCACCGTGGTGCGGTTGTTGTAGGTGGGTATGACAATGCAGTACCCGCTCGCGGCAGGAATGGATTTGCCGTTCAAGCTGCGCCTTTCAGTAGCCCCACTGCCGAATCTGTAAGTTTCCGGTGACAAGGTGCCTGTGTCAAGGCTTTGACCGGCGGCCCTTGTTGGACCAGGCTGCTCTCTTTTCGCCCCCTGGTTATCGCCCGGCAGTGTTGGGTTCCAAGCCGTCGCCATCTGCCGACAACCACGCCTGCCGCGCCCCTTGCACCCTGAGGCGTTGGCCCTGCGCAAGGTGCGGGCGCTTGCTACCATCGAGCCATGAGCCTGATTCAACGAAATGTGGTGCTGGCCTCAGGCTCGCCCTATCGCAAGCGGTTGCTTGAAGATGCTGGCGTCGCCTTTCGGGTGGTGGTCAGCCATGTCGATGAAGACCTGCATCCGCACGACGAGCCTCACGCCTATGTGCGCTCCCTGGCCTCGCGCAAGGCCATGGCCGTGGTGCCCTCCTGCCCCGACGCTCTCGTGATTGCCGCCGACACCATCTGCACCTGGCGCGGGCGTATCATCAACAAACCGGCCGATGAAGCCGACGCCCGCCGCATGATCGCCGAGGCCTGCGATGCCAGACTTCAGCGCGTGATCACCGGTGTGTGCGTGGTGGATTCCCGCGACATGACCACCCTGAGCTTTGCCGAATGCAGCATCGTTGAAATGAGGCCCGCCAGTGCCGAACAAATCGACGCCTACGTGAGGAGCGGCGAACCTATGGGCAAGTGCGGGGCCCTGGCCATTGAGTCCAGCGGCAGCTTTGTCGCGCGCTATGAGGGCAGCTTTGCCAACATCATGGGTCTGCCGGTGGAGCGCCTGCTGCCGGTGCTTCTGAAGCTGGACGCGTAGACGGGCCCGTCAGCGCCACGCCGTGCCAGGCCAGCTCGCGCAAGATGGCATCCTTCAGGTCTACCGCCGGTTCATAGCCCAGTTCGCGCCGGGCCTTCTCGCTCGAGTAATGCTGTCCGTACTCCATGTGGTAGTAACTGGTGAGCGACAGCGCGCCCGGCGACGAGCGCAGCAGCCAGGCCCACCACTCCGCGAAAATCGCCCCTACGTAAGCGCCCAGCCGCGGCAGGATCATGGGGCGGTGAAGGCCTGCCAGGGTGCAGACTTTTTCGGCCAGCTCGCGCAGTGTCGTGTTCCAGCCGCCCAGAATGTAGCGCTCGCCGGGTCGCCCCCTCTGCAGGGCCAGCACGTGGCCCCGGGCCACGTCGCGCGTGTCCACGAAGTTCATGGTGGCGTCAACCATGAATGGCGTCAGCCCCTGATAGAACACGCACACGGCCGAGAGCTTGGCGTTGCGGCTGCCCTCGCCCACCAGGCCCGTGGGGTTCACAATCACCGTCGGCGGTCCCTGGGGGTTGTCACCGGTGGTCACTTCGAGGACGGCCTTCTCCATGGCCGCCTTGACTGCGTAGTAATTGCCTCCCGACGTGCGGCGCGCGTCATAGGGCAGGCTTTCATCGGCCAGCTTGCCCCGGGGCGCCAGTCCGATGCAGGAAAGGCTGCTGGTGAACACGGCGCGCTCGATGCCGGCCTCCCTGGCCAGCACGAAATGCCGCCGCAACTGCGGAATCCACTGCGCCAGCATGCCCTTCTGCCGCAGGTGCAGGCCGCTCCAGGGAAAGGGCGCCGCTGCATGCACAAAGAAGCGGCATTCCTTCAGGGCCGCCGAAAGCGCGGCATCCTCATTCATGTCGCCATGGATAATTTCCCCGCCGCGGCTCTCGATTTCGGCGAGGTTGCGATGGCCCTTCGAGCGCGCCAGACAGCGCAGATTGTACCCGGCGTCGAGCAGCGCCAGGCCCACGCGCGAGCCCACAGTTCCCGCCCCTCCCAGCAAGAGCACGCGATCAGACATGGGATTGGATGAACTCCAGATGCCTGCGCGGCAAGGCCTTGAGAGCGTACTCGCGACCGCTTGCTTCATCGCACAGCACGCCCGCTGCCAGGTCCATGCTGACTTCGCTGCCTTCGGGCAGGGCCTCCACCGGGTCAAGGGCACGGCTTACGGCACAGCCGCGCTCGTTGAGCAGGCGCTCGAGGTGGGCATCGCAGGCATCGGCGAGGATCACGGCCGGCAGCGGCGTGGGGGACAAGGCTTCCAGGGTGGGCCAGGCCCGCAGGGAGCCCTCCACGAGCAGGCAATGGCCGGGCGAGGCGGGCAGTTCGTGGAAGTTAGAGGCAGATGTCTTGATGAGCTTCATCGCT
>JAANMU010002094.1_pt1 | contig 15855 bp, 24 predicted proteins | sample 7279701 | NCBI WGS metagenome assembly JAANMU01 (sample SAMN14094539, study PRJNA606508) | bioreactor metagenome | isolation source: A lab-scale SPAN reactor treating ammonium-rich wastewater day 57 | place: Ireland: Galway | collected 2017-03-13 | reverse complement strand
CACCGAAACGGGCGATGGATTCGATCATCCGCTGTTCACCCGCCTTCAGCTTCTCGTCACCTGTGTCCAGTTCCAGCCGCTGCGGAGGCGGCATCGGCTTCTGCCGTGCCAGATCGTTCACTGGCGGCTTCGCCAACTTTTTAAGAGCTTTGGCAAGAACCGCACGGCTCTCCGAGGTTGGCGATTCACTCAGAAACTTCAGGGACTCTCTTTGTGTAAAGGACAACGGCGTCGGGACGCTCACCGGCTGGCCTGTGAACTTCTTCAGGACCTGTTCTATCTGGCCGGATGTTTTTGCCGTCTTGTCGAGAAGGGATTTCAGGAGACCAACATTCGCAGCCGAGAGCACGGGTCTCTCAACAACCTTGATCTCTGTCTTGGTCTGGACGATCTTCTCCGGCTTCATCGTTGCCGGGCGTTTGGCAAGCTCCACCTGAAGCTGTTTGATCTTCATCTTGAGCGCGGCAGGATCGTTCTCCTTCACCCGCTCCACTGTCGCCTTGATCTCGGTGGACAGGCGGGCAAGGTCCACAGCGGCAACGGCCTTGGGCTTGATCCGTTTCTCCCCGAGCTTCGGGGTGGCAGAGCTGTCGAACGTCCGGCGTTTTAGGACATGAACCCGCCTGAAGATCGAAGCCTCCGGGTACCAGACCCATGCGTCACCGCGTTCCAGTGACGGCAGAGTGTCCACGAACCTCTGTGGGTTGTCCACCTCGCCTCTGATCCAGTCTTCCACCGCGCCCCGGTCCTGCGGGCTCATGGTCTTGAGCACAATCATCAAGGTGCTCTGTGTCAGGACGTTCTTGTTGAGCTTCGCCGTGCGCTGGGTGATGAGTGTGATCCCGAAGCCACGATTGCGACCCTTGAGCACAATGTCCTCGATAGCCCCGAGCATCCGCTCATCCCCAGTTCCACGCTGGGCCATCTGAGGGGCGAAGGTGTGCGCCTCTTCCAAGACCAGATGCAGGGCGTCCCGGTTCTCTTCATAGAGCCGTTCGCACAGGTCGGCCACGAACCGCCGCTGAGCCGCCTTCTTCATCCGGGACACGTCCAGAACGCACGGCTGGCGTTCCTTGAGAATCCAGTCGGCGACCACGACACCCGATTCTGCTTCTAGCGGAACGTCAGCATGATCCCCGCCGAAGATGACGACGGGATAGCCGGGCTTACCGTTCTGGAGTGAGCGCAAACCCCACCAGATACCAACCGGGTCCAGAATGACCGGCGGCAGGTGATGGTTGAGCATCTCCTCGACAAGGACGGTAGCAGTGTTACTTTTCCCGCTTCCTCTTACCCCCAAAATTGCTATTGTTTCTGTATAAATATCGGCAGGCAAACTAAGCTCTTCAGAAATTTTGAACCGCTTCATATTCGCACTTTCTTTTTCATTAGCAGTGTTCGCTGCCTAGACTTCACTCGCTTTTCAATCGTCTCAGCCGATTGCTTTTTCCCCGTAAAATGTTCGCGTTGGTGGTCAGCCTGATTTTTTAGAACTTCCAAATTGTCGGGTTTGAAATTTTGTATATTTCCGTCTTTGTGATGAACGACTTCCCCCCGTTTCAACTTCCGACCTAAAATTTGCTCAGCAATAACCCGATGGATGTGACGACCCCCAATTTTGGGGTAAGTAGTTTGTTTTCTTTTTCTAGTTCGGTCCGCGTCATAACACAGACGAGTACAATACACGCGGCCACTTACAGGAACTTCGGAACGCTTTTTTGAAACGGGTGATCCACATCCAAAACACTTAGTAACTACCTGATCTCTCTGCGAAGCATTTTTACAGGAACGAGAGCAGTATTTAGGTGCATCCGCAGGTCGTTTCATCTCACAAGCCATGCGCCCAAAACGTGCCCCACACATTTGACAAACAAACCAAATTCTTGGAACAGGATTTCCCATAGGTTTCCTATACCGCTGGTCCCAAAGACTGTCAACAATAATTGGTCAGTCCTCGGAGTCGCTGTCTTCGTCCAGCTCTTCCTCTTCCGGGTTTTCTTCAGCAGATCATCCAGACTGCCTGTGACTACTCGGGTCATGCTGTCCGTCCTGTCTTGATCTTGGCACCCCAGCGATTGGCCAGCTCGGTTGTCAGGTCACGAAGCGTCTGGGCCGGACCCGGCTTGTCCGGGTTCGACAGGTTGGTGATTGCGGCGAGCAGTTCGCGGGCGGCTACACGGTCCAGCGCGTTCCCCTTGTTCGCCATCTCGATACGTTTGTGTTTACGTCGCACTGATTGATCTCCTTCGTTGCTGATAATATCGGCGTCATAGTGTGTTGTCAACACCGAAAGGTTCAGCAGTCGTAGAGGTCTACCCGCGCCTGCCAGACGGCCATCATCACCAGCGCCATTGCCTCTTCGATCAGGGGCACGTTGCCCGGCTGTTCCCGGACGATCCGCTGTGCTGTGATGAACTTCTCCGCCGCGTCCTGAAGCATCTTCTCGGCGTAGATTTCACGCTGCTCCTGCGAGGGATTTATTCTCGGAGGGTACGGGATCAGTTGATTGACGAGTGTGTTGATGTTCGCCATGTTCAGGCTCCCTTCACTTCGAGGAGGGGTTTCAGGAGCTTCGCACCCTTCGTGATCTCGCCGCCTGCGGCAATCTCAAACGGCGTGGACCCGGCGATGAAACCTTCCCGGTTGATCTTCACGATCTTTCCGGTCGCCTTGCCGCACTCGTATTCCCGGTTGCTCAGTTCCCAGAAGTATTCCATCCCGTTCGCCTTGAAAGCGTTCTGGGAGCCGGTCTGGGCTATGCAGCCCTTCTCCAGCTTCTGCATCGTCTCGCTGACCTTCGCTGTGCATGACCAACCCATTTGTAATCTCCTTCTGTTTTGGGTTCTTTCCTTACACCCTCATCATACTACGTCATACTCTAAAGTCAACAGGCAAAAGGACGGGTTTAAGGGGCTTCTTTTGGCCCTTGACTTCACAGTATGACGGAGTATGATGGAGGCATAAGGAGAGCACATCATGTCAAACACGATCAAGGAGCGGTACAGTTTCCAAGAGGCACTGAAGCCGGGCGACATCGTTCTGTTTCGCTGGACCAATAACCATAGCCACTATGCGGCGAAAGCCGAGCTGACAAAAGTGAACAAAGCGTCGGTTCGGGGCAAGCTGGTGGAAGCGGAAGAGTTCTATCCGGTGGGGCATGAAATATCGGTTCCGAAAGAATCCTTCTTCCCTATCAACAGCAAGTGGAGCTGGAACAACGGCGTATTCCCGGTGACTCCCGAACACGAGGAATACCAGCCGGTGAAGCAGCGGACGTTTCAGGTTCTTCAGGCGGCGGAGAAGCTGAAGAAGGAGATAGACAAAACCGAATGGGTCTCCGCAAGGCCGGGACCGGGTATCTACGAAAGCGGGTACACGACCGAGCGCGGAAAGCGGCTGATTGAAGCTCTCCGAAATATCAAGATGCTCTATGCCAAGGCTGCACTGGCCGAGTTCAAGAAGATCAAAGCCAAATACGCCAAGCAGGAGGCCGCATGACGCTTCACGAACTGGGCATACGGCTCGTTGCCGAACTGAACCGGCTTGAAGGTCGGGAGAAGTGGAAGGACGGGAGCAACAAATCTCCTGACTACACGCACGTCTTCCGGTTTCAGGGTGAAGGTCAGCAGCACATGTCCATGCGCTTCACGGGCCGGTACACGAACCCGCAAGAGCGGATCATCGTGACTGCATGGTGGCCGAACCGCTGGGTGATGGGCCGGGGAAATGTCGGGACCTCGATTGAGCCCCGGCCCTACGATCCGCTGAAGTATCTCCAGCATGGCGGACACCCGCCGCCCCTCACTATCACCGCTGCAACCAATCGAACGCCGGAGCGAATTGCCAAGGACATCTTCAGCCGCCTGCTCAAGGAGTATTACCAGTGGTGGGACAAGGCGATGGACACTTACCGGAAGGACCGGGACACGCTTCTGACCGAGCGTGGTCTGCTTCAGGAGATCGGCGACATTCTGGGCGAGTCGCCCAGTGCCGACCGATTGTCTGAACGCTATCCGGAACTTTACATCTACGGCGGAGCGTCAAGCGACCTGTATGCCCGGATCAACACCGATCACAGCCGGGTCAGCTTCAAGGACCTGCACGTTACCCCGGCATGCGGTCTGGAGATCGCGGAAGTGATCGCCAAGCATTACAAGAAGGGCAAGTATTCAGAACAGCCCATTAACGAAGCAAGCAGACCAAGCTGACTACTTCCCTTTCCTTTCCGTGTGACCCCGATAAAAGTAGCCAATGACCATGCCGGTCAGGACGGTCCATTCCCGTTCGATCTGGCCGACCACCAGACTTTCATAGGCCGCCACCACAATGATGACCGTGCCGATGAATCGCAGGTAGTGCTCCCGAGTCGAGAAGTTCAGCAGGAACCAGTGCAGGAACTCCCAGCACTCTTCACGAAATGTCGGTTTGATATTGGAAGGAGAATCCGCCTGCTGTGGAATATCTTCCTTTGAGAACATGATGAATAGCTCCGGGCGTTAAACCCATCTCCCGCGCACAGGCAGAGACGCTTGGAAAAATCTTGCCATCACTACGTTTTACTGGTTTTGATAATTTTGCAAGAGCAGCGGGGACTGCTCCCTTTCCAAAGCGGGGATTACCTTTTCCTTGTTTTTGTTTAGACAACAAAGCCCGTATTCCAACGCTGTGTTTATAACCAAGGTTTAAAAGTCTACGGCGTTCTTTTCCCTCTGGTGTTAAGTAACATTTACCCATTAGAGCTTGTGAAATTTTCCGTTTTGTCTCTTCAGGCAAGGTTCGGCCACGGAGTGGGCTAGGCCCGCGAGGTTGTTTTAATCTTACCAGAACAGCCGGATTAACACGTCGGCCTTTATTAGCCCTAGAAATTTTCAATCGAGTTTCCAGTTTAACCTTGCGCCCCATATTGACTGCCCGCGCTTTTTCAGTCCATGACGCCAGTGCCCGCTTGCTTTGGACTTCACTCCTATGATCTGTTTTGTTTCATCGCTGTGCTTTCCGTGCGCTCCACCTTCCTTCAAATTGTAACCAGACTTAATTGAATCATAAGCGGCAATAAGATGTTGTTCGGCAACATCAAGCGAGGCTCTATCAAAAGCAATTGCTAGTTCTTTGACTGTAAAATTATCCCAGCCGTATTTTTGAATTGCTAGGCTAATTTTCCTAGAGGACTTTTTACGAGTTTGTCGGTGATCCCTGACTCGATCAGCAATGCTTACCGTCGTCTGACCAATATAAACTTTGTTGTTAACTTTATTGAAAATACCGTATATGAGACCATAAATCTCACGTATCTGCTTCGTGGCGGAATCCTTTGAATCTAGGAAAGCGAGGTAGTCCATCTCGTACACCTTCACCCGAGGATTTTACACCAAACGGTTGAAAAGTGTAGGTGATGAGTCGGCCAAGATATTTGCTCCGGTTGTCCCAGATCGCCTTCCGCTCGGCATCCGTGAGCACACCGGGCGAGACCCCCAGAGTTTTACCGGTCGGTTCGTGAAGGACAAGGAAGTTTCCGAGGGTGCCTGCCGGGGCCAGATTCGCCTTGTGACTGGACCGCTTGGCCCGGCCAAAGGCGTTCTCCTCCAGCTTGTTGTTGTTGGTCATCTTCTCAGTGAAGCCGGTGATCCTGTCCTCCCGGTCCTCGACACGTTTCAGCTTGAGCAGGATGCCTTCCCGTTCCGTGGACCTGCCGCACTTGTAGGGGCCGTCCGGCTTGCGGATCATCACGCCCTCGAAGCCCTCCTCGAAGCAGTTCTGTTCGTATGCCAGCAACTCTTCGAGACAGGTGACAACAAGTTGTTGAACGTATTGAATCCGGCGTGCCTGCTCACCCTTCATGTCGAAGATGCGGGCTCCCAGTGCGCCAACACGTTCCTCGAACTCGCGGGTGAGTGGCATATTGGGCGAGACCCAATCGAACGCACAGAAGGTGAAGTCAGGTTCCCCGGCCTCGCTCATCAGTTCCGACTGAACGGAATTGAACGGCTTGAACCGGCCTTCTTCGTCCAGCGTCAACGCCTCGCCGTCGAAGCCTTCCGGCAGATGCTTCTCCAGCCATGTGCGAACATAGTTGTTGGGGAGGTCCTTCCAGTTCCGGGTTCTGATCTTTCCCCCGACCTTAAGCAGTCGGATACCATCCAGCTTCGGACTGGCAATGACAGGGAACCGGACTTTATCCAGTTTCAGTTTGGCCCCTGATGGTGCGAGCAACGGTTCAGTAATTGGACTTGTCATAATCAGGATCGTAAAGAACGATCTCCTCTCCCTCGAATATCGGTTTGATCGCCACGACGTAACGGAAGGCCGTGTCTTTCAGTTCCACACACCCGGCATTGGCCATGTCCAGATCGCCTGTGTGCTGCACAACCTTGTTGAACACCGGGTAGTCAGCCGGTGGCGGCTTGATGAACCAGAGGATGTCTCCAGATTTATAATTCACCCCAGCGCATACGGCTGCACACAAGTCTGGACGATCATGATTACGTATTATCAGGAGCGACAGCATCAGTCGTCACCTTTAACGATCCGCAGGAGCTGGATGTCTGTGGCCATCAGGTCCTGTGCCGGGACGTTCCACCAGCGGTCGGTATCCTGTGGCCGCCTCTCGAACTTCTGTGTGCTCGGGTAGTAAAGACCTTTGACAGGGAACTGTGTCGGCTGGCCCTGCGCCATTTCGGTCGGCTGGATGCCCTCCAGTTTCACCACCAGAATGTAGGGCGGAGACGCCTTGACGTTGACGCCGCCCCAGCACTTCCGGGTGAACATTCCGCCTGCCCGGATGTGCTTGAGCGCCTCCTCGAACGGAACGAAGTCAGAAATCTGAATACTCAAGTTGTGGTTTCCTCTTTCTTCTTAGCGTTCACGAGCTTCGTCTTCACTTCTTCGATGGCGTCTCCTGTTCGGTATTCTTCGGTTTCGCCGGGACCAACCTTGATGGTCATAACAGTGTGTGGCACACCAGCCGCCGCGCCGTAGTGGACACCGGAACGATTCTCCAATTTCCCACGTTCGATTGAGATAACGGGAGTTGCGGAAACATCCAGCTCGTAGGGCTCTCCGCCGAATGGGTGACTGAACGAAACCCAGCGTGGCTCCTTCTCGATCCTGTCCAAAGCGTCAAGCAGCGCAGGGACGGCGGCCTTTAAATCCAGAATCGCCTGCGCTACTTGTTCGTTACACGCCTCAAAAACCTTTTGATATTCGTTGGCGTTCTCGCTGTAAAATAAAGCCACGTGCTCATTATCGGTTTCTAAAACCCACTCTTTGCTGATTGAGTCGCACAGTTCTCTCAGCGCCTTGCGCCTCTCGGGGATAATGTCGGTGCTCATCGGTCACCACCCTCCCAGTTTCCGAAGCTCGGCCTTGACGACCTGCACGGCGTTATCCGCAAACTTGTGGTCGCTGTTCCAGAGCCGGGGAACCAGAATCGCCTGACCGCCGTGCTCCCTGAATTTATTGACCTTCTCGTCCGAGTCGTCAACGAGCACCGCGCCCGGACGCGCCAGCATGTGCTTGACCGGGGTGACGATGAACGCCCGGAACCCCTTGGAGATGTGGCGCTCCATCCACCTGATCTTCCCGGCAGCGGAGCCGGGGTCCTTGGACGGCGACGTGCAGACGACAATATGCCCGTTGTCCGACCGGAACGGAATACTCAGCATGGACCACAGTTCCCGGAAGTCGGCGGTCGGTTCCATCTCCGCCCAGAAGTCTTCACCCAGCCTGTCCAGAGCGCCCCAGACTTTTCCTTCCGGCACGTTGAACACGTCATGGAACTCGAAATTTCCACGAGGCCACTTGGCCATCATGTCCTCATGGGAGATCGGTTCGATCACGCCCTTGGCGATGAGCGCCCTGCGGGCACTGTCCACGAAGTCCACAAGGACTCCATCGAGATCAACGAAAACGGTATCAATGTTCGGCATCAGCTTTCCTTCTTCAATGCTTTACGAAGAACTTCCATGCTCTCTTCGTCACCAAAAATCAGTCGCTTCATCTTAAGGCACTTCATCACGTCATCGGCTGCATCTGCTATCTGTTGTATTTGCTCCCGAAGAAGGGCATTTTCGGCTTCCAATTTCTCAACAACCTGCAAGTGATAAATGCGAGTTACGACACCTGACCGGTGCTTCTTGGCTCTTTTACCGCTCCCCAACTCCATGATCTTCAGTTCTCCAGTGCCCAGACTGACAGGAGCCGGGCGTGATTACTCGGGCGGGTGGACTTGGTGTAACCGACCCGACGGAATCCGTATCGGAAGATCGCGCCTGCGGTCTTGTAGTTCGGCGGGAGACCGACCTGTTCGATCACGTCGTCAGCCGTCACCTTTCCGGTCCGCTGGGCGATGTCGCGGGCCACCTGCCGCGCCTTGTCCAGCCATGCTGATCCGCTGACTTCCACCTTGTCCAGAGCCTCCTGTTTGAGCTGCTCGCCGGTCTTGGAAACCGGCTTGAGCGCAGGCTTGGCCGGAGGTGACGCAGGCGGCTTCGGAGCCTCGTACGCCGTTTTGCCTGTGGACGGCGTGAACACTTCGTAATCCATCGCGTTTCGCTTCGCCATGAAATCCTCCGGTCAGGCTGCGTCAGGGGTCTTGGCGCGGAGCTGGGGTCTGCCCAGCTCCGCGAGCAGTGAATTAAAAAGGGATACCGAGAGCTGGACGACTTCCGTTCCATCGAAAACGCGGGCACCATACTCGCCCTTGTTCGTCTTCAGGAACAGACCGTCCAGTTGGGTAAGGAGATCAGCGGTCCTCTCGGCATCCCGAACTCTTTGAACTTCCATTGCATTGCGGCGCTGGCTGTCATCGGCCAGCTTCTTCCGCTGCGCTTTCTTGTACTCGATTATTTCAGCCATCGCCTCGTCATAGGGCCGGAGCAGGGCAATGGGCTTATCTTCCCGGACCCAGCTCGTGGACCGGCGGCGCAGTTCTTCCGCCGCTTTGTAGCTGCCCGCCGTCGCCAGCCGGTGAACTTCCATGCTGGTTTCATGGTTGTCCCACGCCACCATGAGCAAAGCCGTGCGCGGGTCCTTGACCAGCTCGTTGGCGTAGCCGAACTTGTAGCCGGGAGCGATGACGAAGGCTTCACGCGCAAGACCGCTGCGGCGGTCGGCAGACGACTGAATTACCACACGTTGACCAAACTTAATTTCTGACATCTTCATACGTTCACCAGTGCTTCCTTGAGATGGGCCAGAAGGCGCTCAGTGTCGCCGACCCTCCCATGATGATCCGGGTGTGACCAGAGCGTGACCTTCAGGAACGCGGTCTTCACCTCCCGGTTGACGATCACCTTAAACCGGCGCAGTGAAGTCTGCTCAGTCACGTTATCCATCAGGTGCCGGGCATCTCCCGATGTCAGCCACATGCCGATCCCGTTGGGGCCGAGGCCCGTCTTGGCGAGTGCGTATTCCAGATACTGGTCACGCTCAGGCGTACGCTGTGTGCTGGCCAGATAACCGCCGCCGATGAACGGCTTGTCATCTGCATTTGCCAAAATCGCCTGCTGCACCGCATGCGAATGGAACACCCTGTCTGAGAATCCACCCTTCATTTTCTGATCTCCTTTGTTGCCCATCATACTAAGTAAGCGTCTAAAGTCAACAGGTTTCAGGCAACCTCCTTGGCCGCTTCCACCACTTCCACCAGAGCCACCCGGCTCAGTTCCGTGATGTTGCCCCACTTTTCGCTGGTCTCGAACTTCTTGACCGTCGCCTTGATCTTCAGCTTGTTGCCGACCTTGAAGTCCGTCTGGTTCGCGCCGCTGCTTGCCCACCAGCCCAGCTTGTTGCTGCCGGACTCGAACAGGAGCCGGACTCCTGTGCCGTACTGGGTTTCGTAGGTAAACCGCTTGGTCACAATCACCTCGAACACTTCCCGCTTCCCAACTTGCCCGACAAACTGGCTGGGGATGTTCGCCCATTTCGTCTGGGAGGTCAGCTCGGCTTTCAGCTCCCGTTCCCGTGCCCGTTCCACAAAGCCGGGGATGCTCACCGCGTAGCCTGCGAACCTCGCTGGAACCCGGCCAGCCCGGATGATTGACAACAGGTTCTCCTCGTAGTTGGTCGGAGCCGTCAGCTTGGCCAGCCGGAACTCGGCCTCCTCGATCAGGGCTCCCACCTTCGCCTGTCCGATCAGCTCGGCCAGTTCCTCGTAGGATTTGATCCCTGCATATTCCATCGCCTTCTTCCGGTTCTCTTCCTTGCCCGCCGTCAGGATTCCAAGAACCATTTCCTTCGTGCTGGTCATTCCCTCTTCCGACTTCTTGTAGCCGTTCTTGGCAATGACCGCCGCAGTGATTCCGAAGAACTCGGACAAGGTGAACACTGTCGGTCTCCGCTCGCCGAAGAAGCTCTCGAACTCTTCACCGCCGAACGCCCGCATCATGGACATCAGATTGAAGTATCCGCCCAGTTCAATCGCGCCGAGCCCGAGGCCCATACCCATGAACTCTTCAAGGCAGGTCTTGCCGACCACCTTCTGCTCTCCGGTCTCCCGGTTCTCGATGGCAAAGGTCATCCGCCGTGACCGCTTCGTCTGGCAGTGCTCGCACATACCGACCTTGCTTCTCAGGTTCAACGGAGGGTTCCCGTGGACCATGAGCACCCCGGCTTCTTCTTCCATGACACCCTTGACCGTCCACGGTCCGAGCTTCAGCTCCGGGGTCCAGAACGCAACCCGGACCAGCGGGTATTCCGTGTAAACCGGTTTGCATCCCTGCTCCACGGCTTCCGGGTTCCGCAGTTTCTTGTAGGGCGGCAGGGGACCAACTTCTTTGAACGTCACGCGGCCCAGTGACTGGCCGGACTTCTTCTCCGCCGTCTCCAGCCGCTTGTTCATTTTCTTGACTGCTTCCGGGAGCTGCTCCGCCAGAGCCTCCGCAAAGATGGAGTAGAAACTCACCCCCGGCGTGATTGGGAACCCGAATAACTTGGCTGCTTCCATTTGTCTGATCTCCTTACGTGACCATCATACTCCGTCATACTCTGAAGTCAACAGGAACCAGCAGGCCGTTAATGTTTGACATCCCGCGTTATAAACGCAGGCGTTTTAAGCCACTGGCCGGATCAGGCGGCCAGACCCTCGACTCGGGTTCCGGGCGTGGCAGGCCGGGCTACAGATATTGCTGGAGGGCTGTTTTGAACATGGTCCGAAGGGACTTGGACAGGCCATCGGACTTCAGGGCGGCATAGGTCAGCATCTCGGCAAACAGCTCATCCACGTTAGAAGCCGCATAGGCCGACGGGACCACCTGAAGGTTCTTGGCCAGTTGCCGGAAGGACTGACCTGAAGGGGATGACATCACCGACTGCGTGAACTCTTTGGGGTTCATCGGCTGCTTGTCCGGGATCATGGAAGCGTAAGTCTTGCGGCCATCTTCAAGTCCAACCTCGACAACCTTGTCCATAATCGCTTTGGTGTTGGGTACCTGCTTCTTGTCGGCAGCGTCTTGCGTCAGTTTCAGGAAAGTCTCGGTCGCGGCCATAACGCCGAACGGGATTCCCACGTCTGCCTGAAACGCAGCGAGAACTTTACCTAAGGCATCCATGACCCAGTTCTCATGGGTCATCAGCAGCGCCTTCGAGGTCTGACCCTGACTGGCATCGTGCAGGATCGAACGCTTCATTCCGACCGATCCGTCCTTGTCGCCTTCCTCTTCCGAGAAGTTCACCAGATCAAACAGCTTCGGCCAGTCGGCCTTTCCACTCGGGCGATTGGGAATCTCTTTCGAGGCCAGCCAGTCCTCGGTTGAAATGGTGATCTTGTCGCCGTCGTAGTTGACTCTGATCTTGGCCCCTTCCGGCTTCTTGGTCTTGCTGTTCTTCATGGCGACCCGGAACACGGTCGGATTCTTCAGGTAACCATTCATCACCCGATGCTGGTTTAGACGGTCAATCACTTCCATCTGAAAACTGGCTTCAGCATCCATCGGCTTGTCTGAATAAACTTTCCGAAGGGTGTCCTCAATCTCCCGGAGTCCAAGACCGGAGCGCTTCTTGTACTGACTACTGAACTCGTCATACGCCATATTGTTTAGCCAGTTGGTCAGCTTCGGAGAGGGGTTCAGAATGTTGTCCTTCACCGGACGCATGACGTTCTGGTAGTACCACGTCTGAAAGGCTTCCTTCCCGGCCTTGGGGAGGTTGAAGAAATACTGGTGTCCCAGTTCATGGACCAGCGTGCCGATAATCCGTTCCATGTCGCCGGTCAGAAACGGCTCTGCATCGGAAGCGATGATGTGTCCGGCACGGCTGGCGTAGCCACCGATCTGCCCACCCGTTATCCAGTTTTTTACCCACCTTGAAAGACCATTGATAACCACCAGATCGGAACTGCGGCGGCGCAGTCCGAGCTTGGTCAGGGCTTTGGTTGCGGCTTCAGGACCAGTAGTAAGGGCGTTCATCATCAACGCCGGTTGGTTCAGTTGCCGGAAAACGTCCGGGCTCAGTTTCAGGAGTGGAGCAAACTCTTTCCGCGTGATCGGTTGTTTGAATATCCGGGCCTTCATTTCCGGCGTGAGATACCTGCTCACCAGTTCCGGATCAGCGACCTGTTGAGCGGAGAACACACGGAACCACCCGGCAGGACCGGCATCCACGATAACGATTGGGTGCTCCTTGGGAGCGTCCTTCTGTAGATCGAGAAGGCCCTTTGCGTATTCAAGGAAATAAGCCACAGGTCAGCTCCGGTGAAGCGCGGTCTCAGGATTCAGCAGGATGGTTTCCCACGGGCTCCCGCGTTCGATGGTGATGATACCATCATACCCGGCGTTTAACAGTTTCCGGGACAGGGCTTTTCCCTTGGCTTTCAGTTCCTTGGCCAGATCAATCTTCCAGCCGATGCCGCCATCTTCCGTCCGGTCCCGCAGGTCCAGCGCCAGAACCAGCGGGTTCTTGAGCGTGGCGGTGCCTGTCACCATTCCGGGCCGGGGTGATCCCATCTCTCCGATCATCACTTACATGCCGACCAGTTCCAGATGCTGGCCAAAGGTCTTGCCCATGTTCGGGGACTTCTGGGTGTTCCGGTAGAATGGGAACGTGACCGGCTGTCCTATCTTGAACGTGAGCCCACCCTCTGAACCTGTGGCAAGGTTCAGCTTGGAGAGGTCAATACTGGCTTCAACAAAGTGGGCCATGTTATGCCACTTCCCGGATGAGCAGTTCAGTGTTGCCTTCCATCACCGACCGCGCCAGTTCGATCTGGCCGCCATAGCCCTTGTAGGGCACCGCGACTTCTTCAGCCCGGTTGAGCACGCCGCCCAGAACCGAATACTCGAACCGACCGGTTTCCCGGATGGAGGCCAGCGCCGTCTTGAAGGCAAGGTTCGCTGTGTTTATCGTCTCGAACTTCAGCACCCGTTCCGCGCCTTCCTTCCGCTGCTGGATCAGAGGAACGATCCCCCGTTTGCTCAGCCCGGCCATGACTGCGCTGAACGCTTCGTAGGACGCAACCCCACTGTTTGATGCGCGGTAGTATGCCATTGGTGATCTCCTTCCTTACAATGGCATCATACTACGTCATACTGTAAAGTCAAATCACTATGGGAGGGCGGTTCCGTCCATGTTTACCCAAGCAACCCCAGTCCAGAAGATCATCCGGGGCGGGGTTAGGTCCGTGTCAAAATAGGGTTCACCTTGCCGGGGGAATGCAGGCCGCCCGGCAGTTCCTCCAGCCAACGGAGTAAACAGTCGCTTCAATACCAGCTCCCCGTCACTGACTCCCACTACCTCGAACATTCCGCCAACGGACAGATCATCCGATGCAATGGCCACAAATCCGGACGGGACCTGTGCGCCCAGTAATGACCACGGGCCAGTTGTCAGACTCGCCAGCTTTCCGTAGTATTCGATCCCAGCCAGCAGAGCGAAGCCGACCGAGCTACCGGTCGTCCATTTATAAAATGATGGGTCCGAGTCATTGGTCTTAGCTGTGAACGTCAGACGATTGCGCGAGAGAGGTTCAGAGAGATCGGCTGCATCCGCCGGGACATTGGCCGGAACAACCGGATTCTCTCCAGTGATAGTTGTCGGTGTCACGTCACTTACCAGAATACCTACGTCGTCAGGGCTGGAAGTCAGCTTGGCAAGATCACCCTTGCGATAGTAGAGGGCCGCGTTTCCACCTGTGATTGTGAATGTCTTGAGGCCCCGGTCTGTAGCGATTTCAGTGACGATCAGGTCTGGCACTTCAGCCCACGCCGAAATCGTGTCTGGCTCCGGAAAAAAGGACAGGAATGAATTTTTTATGCTATCGAGTGCGGCTTGAAGGTTGTTCCCGTTCAGGCGGGGGATATGAAGCGTGTCGTCATAAGCAGTCTCCTGAGCAGTGCCCCCGCCGCCGCTTGAGCCACGTGTGACTACTGGAGTGTGGGTCCATCGCTCACCGCCCCAGAAAAACAATTCGGCATCAGCGACGAGAATAGGCTGAACGATTCCTTCACCTGTGACGATAATGCTGGTCAGCAGCGGGTCACCCGCGTTCCGAATCAGCAGGATGGATTCATCTTCTGCCTCTAGACGTGGGAGCCGGAACCGCCCACCCGGCTGTATATTATAGACGCGGTTGTTCTCGTTGCTCATCCTTGCTTGTGACCCCCTGTTACCGTGTTTTCAGTGAATTATTATTGAATCTCCTTCCCATTCGCCCGGAAAACTTGGTAGTCCTCGGCAAGGAGTTCCTGCAACCGGTCTTGCCCCGTTGGGATCGAGGCCCGATTGTCGGCCACATGTCCTGCCCCTTTAACACTGTCCACGACCAGCCGGTCCTTTGAGCCCCACCCGTTTCGGCGGATATAGGCCCCGAGACCGGCTGCGACTGCCTTATCAAACGCTTTCTTGATGTCCATGTTTGCTCTCCCTGTTTCTTTCTCGGGTTATGCCCAGACCGTATCCCAGTCATTGGGTGAGTTTTTCGTAAGCACTTCCCCGGTTGAGCCCCCGGGCGGAATAAAGGGCCGGAGAATCAAATCACCGTTGCCATCCACGCCAACAATCGCATAGATAGAGGTGTCATTCTTCTGCATTGCCCAACCGGCGGCGGACGGCATCGTGGTGGGGCCACTAAAACCGCCTACAGTCCCGTTCATGGGTCCACCCCACCCGAGCACACCATCCCCGGTCCAGAATACGAGTTGTTCTACCCCTAGCGAGTTTACGATTGCATAGACGGTGAAGACTCCGGCAGTGAGCGGACCCACTGGAACAGAGCCAGTGGACATCATCTCGCCCCTCCAGCGGAGCACGTTGGTAGGAGCCCCTGTGGTAGGGGACCCCTGAGAGATCACGGTAACCTGCGTCGGGCTGTCTACGGATATGACAAGGAAGGCGTCGGCATCCAAGTCACCAACGAGTTTTGCGACATCACGGGGGCGGAAAATACTTCCAGCGTCTGCTCCGGCAACGGTTCCAGTGTATATCCCCCCGCCAAGGCTCGTGAGTTCCACGGTAGCGGCAATGTCAACCACTTCCGGGTTAGCCACATCTCCCAAAACCGGGAAGGGGGACTGCGCGAATAGCTGCATTGCAGCCCCGGGGCTGATCCCCCCGCCTCCACCACCGGGGATAGTGACCTTGGCAACGCCGGTAGGGTCCTCGGTCACAGATACGCCAGCACCCTCGAAGTTGATCGCCGTTGGAGCCGAGACTACCGGGGTGCCGTTGTCCTCGATGTCGGGACTCCCGCCGCCTCCCGCAGTTCGATCAACCCAGACCCCGGCAGTCTTGACCCAGATGTGCCCGGTGTTGATAGTGATCCGGGCTGTATTGTCTGGGTCCCCGGAGGGGAGCGCGGCAGCCGTGGCAACCGGGAGTTTCCAGAGGCTCACAGAATCCAACTCGCGGGACAGCATGAAGCCATAT
>JAANMU010002093.1_pt1 | contig 15861 bp, 14 predicted proteins | sample 7279701 | NCBI WGS metagenome assembly JAANMU01 (sample SAMN14094539, study PRJNA606508) | bioreactor metagenome | isolation source: A lab-scale SPAN reactor treating ammonium-rich wastewater day 57 | place: Ireland: Galway | collected 2017-03-13 | reverse complement strand
ACAGGTCGCGGGCGTGGTGTCGCTGATGTTGAAAATGAACCCGAATCTCACCTTCGAGCAGGTGAAGTATATATTGGGATCGACAGCAACGGACATTGGACCGACGGGTTATGACAAGTGGACCGGCTATGGCCTCATGAACGCGCAAGAGGCAGTGAAGTATGCCATGATCCTCGGCATGCCCGTAAACTTTAACGGCGACGAGAGCATTGACACGCTTGACCCCATCGACTTTCTCATCGCTTATGGCCAGGGCGATGTGGCGGCTGACCTCGATCTCGACGGCCAGCACACCGAGGCGGATCTTGCGATCTTTGTGAGCAGTTATTTGGCGGAGTGAGCGGTGAAGATGCCGAGGTCTACAAAGCGCGAACGGATGCAATGCAGTGGGCTTGAGGCCAATGTTTTTTTGACGGGATGGTTCAGGCGGGCGCGGGTTCGGCGGGGTCGGCGCGCATGAAGAGTGCTTCGCCCTTGGTGATGGTTTGGCCGATTTTGAGGCCTTGGGGGCCGTTCCACTGCGCGAGTTGGTCGAGCGGGGCGACGAAGGGGGAGTTGCAGTCTTCGGGGTTGGTGAGGTGGTTGCAATTCCAGCGTCGCCAGAGGTCGGCCATTTTGTCGGGCATGGCGGGGTAGAGGAGAAGGGAGGCGATGCGGAGTGCTTCGCCGCAAGAGTAGAGGATGGTGGCGAGGGCTTTGTCGGCGTGTTCGAGGGTGTCGAGTTGTTTGGCGAGGGTGAAGGGTGTGCTGTAGGAAATGAAGTCATCGACGGTGCGCACGAGGGCGGTGCCTTGTGCGAGCGCGGTCTGAAGGTCGATGGTGTCGAGAGCATTGGCAGCGGCGGTGACGGCGGCGCTGGTGAGGGCGGGGAAGTCGAATGTGCGGATGGGGCCTTGCACGGGTTTTCCGGTGTTTTCACGGGCCTTGAGCGCGAGTTGGAGCGCTTTGCCGCCTTCCAAACCGAAGCGGCCATCGCAGTCGCGGGTGATGGTGCTGTTGAAGTATTTTTCGATCATGTTGGCGACGCGGCTGGTGGCGTTGCCGATGCCGTTGGCGAGGTCGGCGTTGAAGACGTCGATGAAGCGTGCGTAGGCGAAGTCGGCGTCGGTGGCGCCGATGGGGCCTTGGGTGGCGAGGAACCAGCGGAGTGCGTCGAGGTGATAGCGTTTGGCATAGGCGCGGAGTTGGTCGATCTCGATGAAGTTGCCGAGGCTTTTGGACATTTTCTTGCCTTCGGCAATGAAGTAGGCGTGGGCGTAGATGGTGGCGGGTGGTTGCTCGCCGAGGGCGCGGAGCATGGCGGGCCAGATGACGGCATGGAACCAGAGGATGTCCTTTGCCATGAGGTGGGTGATGGGGAGAGCGGTTTGCGGCCGCGCTTGCGCTTGGGATTCTTTTGGCCAGTATTTTCGGCGTTCGGGGGTGTCGACGGTGGAGAGGTAGTTGCAGAGGGCTTCGATCCAGACGTAGACGCGGTGCTGGGGGTCGTTGGGCATGACGACGCCCCAGTCGGGGTCGCCGGGCTTGATGCGTCGTGAGACGGGGATGCGCTGGAGTCCTTGACGGATTCGGCTGAGGGTTTCGTTTTTGCGTGCTTCGGGGAGGACACGGATGGCATCGGTTTCGATGGCGTTGCGGAGCCATGCTTCGTAGCGATCGAGGCGGAAGAAGTAGTTTTGCTCGGTGCGTTTTTCGAGTGGGCGTCCGGTGACGGGGCTTTTGTAGTCGTGTTCCTTGGCGGTGGTTTCGGTGAGGTACTCTTCCTGGGAGGCGTCCCACCAGCCTTCGTAATCGCCGAGTTCGATATCGCCGGAATCGACGAGGCGCTGGATGTAGGCGCTGGCGCGGGTTTTGTGGCGGTCTTCGGTGGTGCGGACGAAGTCGTCGTTGGAGAAGTTCATGAAGGCGAAGGCGTCGCGAAAGCGAGCGGCGTTGAGGTCGGCCCACTGGAGGGGGGTCATGGAGTGGGCGGCGGCAGAGGTGACAACCTTTTCGGCGTGTTCGTCAGTGCCTGTGAGGAAGAAGACGTCGCGGCCTTGGAGGCGGGCCGAGCGTGCGGTGACATCGGCGATGAGGGTGGTATAGCAGTGGCCGATATGTGGGCGGTCGTTGACGTAGTAGATGGGTGTGGTGACGTAGAAGGGGGTCATGGGAGGGGAGTTTAGGCGAAAGGGGGGTTCAGATTCGGATTTGGAGTGATTGGGGGCTGGCACATGTTCGGTCCGAGTATAATTGGGGCACCAATGGTCGAATGTCGAATATAGAGTTTTGGTTGAGGTGGGTGAATTTGGTGGGAAGAGTTTGGCGGCGGGCGTGGTTCTTGTCGTTTATGAAGGGACGTCTCTTTGGAGCGTGTCGAGTTCGAGAAGCTCGCGCTAGAGCATCTGGATGCGGTGTATCGGATGGCGTTTCACCTGACGCGCCGGGCCGAGGACGCCGAGGATCTGGTGCAGGATGTGTATGTGCGCGCGATGCGTCCTGGGGTGGTGGAGCGTTTCGAGGAGTCGGTGGGCAGCGGGGGCATGCGTGCGTGGTTGTTTGCGATCTGCCACAACGTTTTTTATACGAAGGTGAAGCGAGCGGCGAAGCATCCGAAGGCTGTGGAAGAGTTTTACACAGCGTCGAGCACGGAACGGGCACCGGACGAAGCGCCGCCGGTGTGGGATCAGGGGAGCCTGGACTGGGAACACGTGGACGGTCGGCTTCGCGGAGTGATCGACGGTCTGAAGGACGAGTATCGGGAAGTGCTGATGTTGTGGGGTGTGGATGGGCTGAAGTACCGCGAGATAGCGATGATTCTGGATGTGCCGATCGGGACGGTGATGAGTCGGTTGCATCGTGCGCGGAAGTTGGTTGCGGATGCGCTGAACGAAAACGGAGACTTGGCGCGAGATCTTGGAGTCGGCGTGCGGAAACAGGAAGACGGCGGTGAAGTTTCATGAGTGACTTGCGTGACAATCCGGACGAGATTTTGAGCGAGGGCGTGTTGGTGCGTCTGTCGTCGGACGGCGAGTTGACTCCTGCACAGGCGGAGGCTCTTGAAGCGATGGTGGCGCAGAAGCCTGAGTTGGTCGAGTCGATTGCGTTCGAGCGGCGGCTGCACGAGTCGATTGGGCGTGTGATGGGTGCGGTTGTGACGCCTGCGGGGCTTGCGGGGCGTGTTAGTGCGGCGATCCGAGGGGAAGCCGCGGTGAGTGAGCGAGTTGAGACTCTGGCCGAGGAAACGCGGAAGAGAGGGTTCTGGCAACGGCGACAGGTGGTTGGTGCGATGGCGGCGGCGGTGGTGCTGAGTCTGATGGTGGGGATTTTGTGGCAGGCATTTTCGATTGTGAATGTGCCGCTGGACGCTTCGCAGCAGGCCTTCAGGCGGGAACTGGTGTCGTTTGTGTCTGCGGAGCACGCGCGGACGGCGCAGGATCAGTCTTTGCGTGCGGAGAAGTTGGTGCTGCATGAGGCTTTGGAGGCTGAGGGAGTGCTTGCGGAGAAGTTTGCGCGGCGCGTGGCACTTCCGGACTGTCAGAAGCGAGCAGTGCAGTTCTTGGGCGCGGGATATTGCCGATTGCCGGGCGACGGGCCTTCGGCGCATGTGATGCTTCAGCCGGATGTGGGTCCGACGCTGAGTTTGTTCGTGACGTCGTTCACGGGGCAGCTTCCGATGGTGGAAGGCAAGACGTACGTGGTGAATACAAAGGCGTGCGGGCAGCCTGGGACGCGGATCTTTGCGTGGGTCGAGGGTGGCTTGGTGTATGTGCTGGTGCTTGAGGAAGTGAAGGGGTGCGAGCGGATGCTGAGTTTGTTGGGGCTTGCGATGCCGACGCGAGGTTTGTGAAGGCGGAGCCTGGTGGCGGGCGACTTGGTGCAACTGTTTCCCCCGGGATGCAGTTTCTTTTGTTTTGTGATTGGTGGGGAGTGGAGGACGGCTTGCGGTGCTTATTCCTGGTTTTTACCCAATTATGGGGTTGCGTGCGGGGTGGCAGAATCAACGGATACTCGGCGGGCGGACCGATCTTGTGTTTGGGCAGCCGAGTAGAATTTGGTATGGAGGATTTGCCATGCGTGCGCGAGAAATGATTTTGGGTTTTGTTCTGATCTCGTGTGCAGGTCTTGCTGTTGGGCAGGATGCGCTGGGCGATGGGCGTGGGTTGGATGCGAATTTGTCGACGCATTCGCGGTTCAACTATGAGCGGCCAAACCTTGCGGATGAGATTCGGTTTCGCAATGCGATCGCGACGGGGAATGCTCCGGGGGGGATGAGTTTTCGGGGGGATGTGGGATACCGGGCTCCTGGGGAGTTCAGCGGGCAGTTGGGTTCGGATGACCTGTTTGCGTTCCGTCGTGACTCGATGTACTCGGGACTGGCGGGGATGGGGATTCGTGGTACTGAGGCGTTGCAGTTTCAGTTTGCGTTGTCGACTGGGCAGCGGCCGCCGCAGGGGTTGGTCGGGTCGATGACGTATGGGCGTGGGGAAGGGCCGTACATGAACCCGCAGGGTGTGCCGAGCGGGGTTGGGGATGCGGCGACGCTGGCGCGCAATCCGGTTGCGGACTTTGAGGAGCAGGGGACGATGATGTGGGCGCTGCGTGCGCCGTCGGCGTATGAAGTGAACCGTGGGTATCAGCCGGTGCTGCTGGGCGGGGAACAGCTTGAGAGCGGTGAGGTGGTGGGGGTGACGGCGTCGAGTTTGCGTGGGGTGCGTCGGGTGGAGATGTCGTCGGGACCTACGGGGTCTGATGAGCTGGTGCAGACGACAGCGGGCGCGATGCCTGCGCATCGAATTGAGACGAGTTATGCGGCGTTGCTGGAGCGGCTGCGGGTGCAGAACGAGGAAGCGGGCGCGGGTGCGCCTGCGGATGCGGCGATACCCGATTGGCAGCGTCGGTTGATGGAGTTGCGTGAGCAGTTGATGCAGCCTGCGGTGCCAACGGCGCCGGTTGAAGGGGAGACGAGTGGGGCGGCGCGTCCTGTGATTGAAGGTCCGTTCCGTGCGGATGCGGAGACGGTGGAGCGGTTGTTGCGTGCGACGGCGCCGGTGCAGGGGTTTGTGCCACCGGATGCGCTAGGGGTGTATGCGGAGCACATGCGTGTGGGGCAGACGCTGCTTGCGAGCGGGCGGTACTTTGATGCGGAGGAGCGTTTTGCGCATGCGCTGACGATCAGGCCTGGGGATGTTTCGGCGCAGTTCGGGCGGATCAATGCGCAGATCGGTGCGGGAATGTTTCTGTCGGCGGCGGTGAACCTGCGGACGGTGCTGCTGTCGAATCCGGAGGTTGCGACGACGCGGTACGAAGGGCGATTGATGCCTTCTGCGGAGCGTGTTGCGGAGGTGCGTGAGCAGTTGATGGAACATGCGGGGAAGGTGCGTGCGGGCGAGCAGCCGAGGCTTCGGGAGTTGAGGCTTGGGCGTGCGGCGGGAGCGTTGCTTGCGTACATCGGATATCAGACGCAAGATCGCGGGTTGTTGGAGGATGGGCTTGCGGCGAGTCGACGTGCGTTGAAGTACTCGCTGGATGATTCTCCGACGGTTGAGGATGGGCAGGATCAGCGTCTGCTGGACTTTCTGGAGCAGGTGTGGAGCGAGAGTCCGGGCGGATGAACGAAGTCGGCGCACAGACTGATGGCATTTCACTTTCGGAGTTTCTGACGGACGGCAATCTCGCGCGGTTGTGCGATGAGATTGGGGCGTTGTCGAAGCGTGCGGTGGTGCTGCGCGATGAGCGTGGGCGGCGTGTGGTGGCGAGCGATGGGGCTGCGGGGTGGCGGATTGATGAGACGGATGTATCGATGGAGGCGGGGGAGTTGTCGGCTCCGCTGGTTGTTGCGGGCGAGGTGATCGGGCGGATTGACGCGCCGTTGGCGGGAGAAGGGGATGCGCGGCTGGCGAGTGTGATGAGGCTGGTGGCGTCGACGGCGTCGGAGTTGTGTGGGGATGTGCTGGAGTTGAGGCAGCGGGTGGTGGCGCTCGAGGCGCTTCAAAGGCTGAGTTCGCTGCTGGTATCGAGCGTGAATCTGACAAGTGTGCTGGAGGCGACGCTGGATTCGGCGTTGTCTGCGCTGGGGCTGGACGCGGGATCGCTGGTTTTGTTTCCGAGTGATGCGGGTGGTTTTCCGGCGCGTGACGATGAGGCGGAGTTGCGGCTGGCGGTGAGCCGGAATTTGTCGCAGGCGTGGCTGACGAGTCCGCTGCCGCTGAGTCGTCGTCGGGTTTTTGATCGGCGCGTGCTGGGGGGCGAGGTGGTGGCGGTGTCGGATCTGTTGAGTGATGAGCATGTGCTGAACCCTGAGCGATGTCGCGAGGAGGGGTTGGCGAGTTTTTTGAGTGCGGGGCTGGTGTTCGGGGGGCGGCTGATCGGGTTGATTCGGCTGTATGGGCGCGAGGTGCGTGTGTTCAGCGAGCTGGATCGGAGTTTGATTCGCGCGCTGGGCGAGCAGGCGGGGGCGGCGGTGCACCAGGCGCGCATGGCAGAGATTGAGCAGGAAGAGAAGCGGATTCAGAGGCAGTTGACACTGGCGACGGATATCCAGATGCGGATGCTGCCGCAGGCGATGCCGGTGTTGCGTGGGTTCGAGATTGCTGCTCGGTGTGAGCCTTGTTTTGAGTTGGGTGGGGATTTTTATGACCTGATCGAACTGAGCGGGAAGCTTGGGGTTGTGATCGGCGATGTGGTGGGGAAGGGGATCGGAGCGGCGCTTCTGATGAGTGCGGTGCGGAGTTCGCTGCGGGCGTATGCGGATGATGAGGAGGATCTGGGGGCGCTGCTGGGGCGTGTGAATCGTGCGATGTGTCGAGACACGATGACGCACGAGTTTGCGACGATCTGGTACGGGGTGATTGATCCTGAAGCGCGGACGCTGACGTATGGGTCTGCGGGGCATGATCCGTCGCTGCTGATGCCTGCGGGTGGGCGGTCGAGCGCGGAGATTGCGGAGTTGAAGGCGACGGGGCTGGTGGTGGGGGTTTTGGCGCAGCAGACGTATGAGAGCCGGACGATCGAGTTGAAGGCCGGGGACACGATTGTGGCGTATACGGATGGTGTGCTGGACCGGATGAACTTCGAGGGCAAGCGGTATGGGCGTGCGAGGCTGAAGGAATCGCTGGCGCAGATTCTGGGGATAGAGAGCGAAGCGAGCGCGGAGCGGATCATGGACCACCTGGTGTGGGACATGCGTCGTTTCGCGGGGCTTGCGGAGCAGAATGACGACGAGACGATCGTGGTGATCAGGGTCAGATGAGGGCGTCGGCGTGGCGTGCGAGTGCGAAGTCTTTTTCGGTGACGCCATCGGCATCGTGGGTTGAGACGGTGAGGGTAACTTTGTTGTACCGGATGAGGATGTCGGGGTGGTGCTTTGCGCGTTCGGCGTAGTCGGAGACGGCGTTGACGAATTTCATTGATGCGACGAAGTCGGGGAATCCGAAGGTGCGTTGAATTTGGCCATCGAACTCGGACCACTCGGGGAGTTGTGCGAGTGCTTCGTGAAGTTCGGCGTCGGTGAGTCTGGTCATGAAGTCCCTCCGTGCGGTCGGCGGTGCTGAGCACGCGGCCGAGGCATGAAAAGTGTAGCCTGTGGGCGCAGAAATGAACGGGCAGATACAAACATCGGCCGATCATGGGTGTGGAGTGACGCGGCTTGCGCCGTCGCCTACGGGGGCGTTGCATCTGGGCAATGCGCGGACGTTTGTGGTGAACTGGGCGCTTGCACGGCAGCGTGGGTGGCGGGTGGTGCTTCGGATTGAGGATCTTGACACGCCTCGGGTGAAGGCTGGGGCGATCGGGGAGACGATCGAGACATTGGCGTGGCTGGGTCTGGATTGGGATGAAGGGCCATTTGTGCAGAGCGAGGATGTGGAGGTGTATCGGGAGGCGATGCGTGCGTTGGTTTCGCGCGGGCGGGTGTATGCGTGCGGGTTGAGCCGCGGGGAGATCGAGGCGGCGGCATCGGCGCCGCAGGAGGGCGTGCATGAGGTGCGGTTTGGGCGGGAGTTGAGGCCTGAGGCGATGAACGCGCGGTTTGATGATGAGGCGACGAACTGGCGGCTGGTGGTGGACGAGGGGGTGGTGGAGTTTGTGGATGGGTTTTGTGGTGTGGCGCGCGTGGATGTTGCGGGTGAGGTGGGGGACTTTGTGGTCTGGACGCGCCGGGGGCAGCCGGCGTATCAGTTGGCGGTGGTAGTGGATGACGCGAGGCAAGGCGTGACGGAAGTGGTGCGTGGTGATGATCTGCTGGGTTCGGCGGGGCGTCAGGTGCTGGTGCAAGAGGCGTTGGGGATTGGACGGAGGCCTAGATATACGCATCTGCCGCTGGTGCGTGGGGCGGATGGGAGGCGGCTTGCGAAGCGGCATGGCGACACGCGACTCTCGACCTATCGTCAGATGGGGGTGAATGCGGAGGCGATTGTGGGGCTGGTGGCGCGATGGAGCGGGGTTGAAGGTGGGGCGGCGATGTCGGCTGCGGAGTTTGCGACGAGGTTTGTGCTCGAACGGATGCCGCGGGAAGACGTGGTGTTCGGGAAGGAGGACGAAGCATGGTTGAAGGACAACACATCCGGCGTGTGAGCGGGAAGAAGGTGAATGGCGTGGCGCGAGCGGCGGCGACGCTGGTGCTGCTGCTGGTGATTGTGGGTGTGGTGGTGCTTTCGACAGGTCCGAGCGGGTGTCAGGCGAACCACGATTCGTCGATCGCGACGACGAGCGATGCGGAGGTGCAGCGTGCGCTGACACAACGTGCGACAAACGGGAAGGTTTTTGAGCAGGTGAAGATTGCGGGGCGCGAGTTCTGGTTGGAGTTGGCGGCGGATCATCCGACGCGGTTGCGTGGGCTGGGGGGCGTGACGGAGATTGCGCGTGATGGGGGGATGCTGTTTGTGTTTCCGGATGCGCGAGGGCGTGCGTTTGTGATGCGAGATTGTCTGGTGCCGATTGACATTCTGTTTCTGGACAAGGATGGGTATATCACGGCGATGCACACGATGCCGGTGGAGGAGCCGCAGGGGGAGGACGAGTCGGATTTTGAGTATGAGGATCGGTTGACGCGGTATTCGAGCCGGCTTGCGGCGCAGTTTGCGATCGAGATTCGTGGGGGTTTGAAGGACGAGTTGAAGGTGAATGTGGGGGATCGGATACCGCTGGACGTTGCGAGGCTGAAGAAGCTTGCCCGTTGAGCCGATAGCGCGTGCATGAGGGTGGAGGATGCGCGCGTGAGTGGAGCAAGACGTCCGATAGTGCTGTTTGTTTGTTCGAGTGCGCATCCTGGCCCTTGTCCGGGTTGGGTGGAGCAGGTGGTGTGTGCGTGGCCGGACCCGAGGCCGACGATTCGGCGTGCGACGCTGGAGACGGTGGTGGATCGTGGGTACGAGATTCCGGCGGGCGCGGTGCTGGTTCTGTGGCACGAGTCCGGGGACCGGAGTGCGCTACTGTGTCAGGTGTTTGATCGCGTGGCTGGTGAGCAGTTGCCGATGCTGGTGCTGGCAGGCGAGCCGGAGTTGATGGCGCGGCACGCTCCTGCGGGGGTGTTGGTGCGTTCGCGGCGTGCGGACCCTGTGATGGTGAGCGTGACGCTGCGGACGTTGTTCGAGCGGCAGGCTGCGGTGGAGTCGCTCAAGGGGGACAAGAACGCGGTGCTGCATTCGCAGGCGGGGCTTGCGCATCAGATGGAACAGATGCAGGAGGAGTTGACGCTTGCGGCGCAGATTCAGAGCGAGTTGATCCCGCGGCGTGGGCCGACGATTGAGGGGCTGGATCTTGCGGTGATCTGTCGCCCGGCGGGGTATGTGAGCGGTGATCTGTTCGAGGTGACGATGCTGGATGAAGAGCGTGTGGGGTTCTTTCTGGCGGACGCGGTGGGGCATGGAGTGCCTGCGGCGCTGCTGACGCTGCTCATTGCGAGATCGATCAAGATGAAGGATGAGGCGGGCGTGATTCTTGAGCCTTGCGCGGTGCTTGATGCGCTGAACCGGGAGATGGTGGATAGGAATGTGACGGGGTCGCGGTTTGCGACGGGGGCGTACGGGATTTTGGATCTTCGTTCGGGGGAGGCGGTGATTGCGGGTGCGGGGCATCCGGCGCCGATGGTGGTAGGGGGTCGGGGCGTTGAGCGTGTGATGACGGATGGGCCTTTGCTGGGGATTTTTGATGATGCGGTGTTCACGCAGAAGGCGGTGAGGCTTGGGGCTGGGGATGCGCTGGTGGTGTTCAGCGATGGGTTCGAGTCGGCGTTTCCGCGAACGGCGGAGGATGCGTATTCGTTGCGGCTGACGAACGAGGATTATCTGGAAAGGCTGATGGATTTTGCGAGGGACTGCTGCAGGTCGAGTTTTGAGGCGTCGGCGGCGCGGTTCGGGGAGACGCTTGATGCGCAGTTGGGGTCGCTGCATCAGACGGATGATCTGACGGCACTGGTGCTGAGGCCGAGGCGGGCCAAGGTTGGGCGTGAGGCGGCGTGAGGCGGGCAGGAATGTCAATCTCGGCGGCGCGGGCGGTACAATTTTAGTTCCACATCTGAGAGATTCCGCGGCAAGCTGCAGAGGGTTGGTGAACACAGCCCGCGTCGCACCTGTCACCCGATGCGGCTCAACACCACGCCTTGCCAAGGAGTTTCGTTCATGCTTCGCACCACGTCAGCCGGCCTTGTCACGCTCGGCCTCGCAGTTGTCGCTGCTGCTGCTTCGGCCAATCCCGTCAGCGGCACGTACTTCGACACCGCCAACAACGACAACCACGGCACGCAGCAGGCCATCTGGGAGATCGGCACTGGTTCGCTCTTTACGCCCGGGTTTCAGATCATCTCGTCGTCGGTTGTCACGGGCCTGTCCTCGAGCCCCGGCGACAACATCAATATCAACAACTTCCTCGTCCGCATGGTCAACACCACGGGCCAGAACTGGAAGAACCTGTTTTACGTCGCGGACCCCGACACCAACATTTCGAACGATGACGGTGCGGCCTGGTCGAACGCTGCTCCGGGAGCCATCGGTCACGCCTTCCGCATCGACAGCATCGGCATCAACACGCCGCTGGTGTCTGAATCGATGAACAGCGATGGAGTGTTTCAGGCTGGCGAGATCTGGGAGTTCATCATTCAGGACTACTTCAACACGAATGGCTTTCTCGCGCACGACTTTTCGAGCCTCGACTTTGCGGGCGGGTCGATGATGATCCCCCCGACTTCGAGCGGCAGCATCATTGCTTTCGTCCCTGCACCTGGCTCGCTGGCCCTGCTTGGGCTTGGTGGTCTGGCGGCCGGTCGCCGCAGGAGGGCTGCACACTGACCGATACCAATCACTGACCCGACTTTTCCTCTCTCTCTCTCTCTCTCTCTCAAGTCTCTCTCGTTTCTGACTCTCTCTCCTCTCAACTCTCAAAGCCACGCGGACGAAAGTTCGCGTGGTTTCGTTTGTGCTTGTGTCGGCTCGTGCTGCGGGGGCGCGCGAGCCAGAGCGGAAAAAACTTGTCACAGACCTGAGAGATTGATTCCGCTGCTACAGAGGACTGGTGCACACTCACCTCTTACTCAGGAGACCGCATCATGAAGAACACGACCGTCCTGCTCACCGCTGCTTGCCTGGCGGCGCCCGCCATGGCCTTCCCTGTCAATGGAACGTATTTTGACGATCCGAACCACTGCGACAATCACGGCACGCTGCTGATCGTTGAAGAGATCGGACGGGCCCCCATGTTCCCGACGACGTGCCGCATCACGGCTTCGTGGGCTTTCTCTTCGGTCACAGCCTGTCCGATGACAGACAATCCGAACATTCCGAACGTCGAAATCCGGATCACGAACATCTCAGGGCGTGTCTGGACCGATCTTTTCTATGTCGGCAACATTGAAACCTCATTCTCGAACTACGACGGCTTTGGCGTCTCGACGACGAGCCCGGCTGGGGCGCATGGGCTTGCGGTCAAGATTGACAGCGTCGGCGGCAATACGCCGCTGATCTTTGAGAGCGGTGCTGCGGATGGCATCTTCTCGGTGGGCGAGTCGTGGGTCTTCGTGCTGCAGGACTGGGGCAATGGCGTCGGGTTTGCGCCGGACATGCTTGACTCGCTGGATTTCGCCGGCTTCTCGTTTATCTCATCGGGCAGCATTGTCGCGACGATGGTGCCTGCACCGGGTTCACTGGCCTTTCTGGCTGCGGGCGGACTGCTGATTCGCCGTCGCCGGGCCTGAGCGCACATCGGCCGCGCGGGCCCAATCGCCCGCGGGTCGTTTCATGTCCCTCTCTCTCATCTCCGACCTCACGCGGCCTGACCCCCGCGTGCTGTCGTTTTGTGTCTAACGTCGACGCCGCCAGAGCCCGAGACCGACGAGCGCAAGCCCCGTTGCCGGTGCCGGAATGACGACGAACGAGAGTGTGTAATCCACCGCTTCGGCTGTTTCCTGGAACCAGATGCTGTACACCCCGGGGCCGAGCGGCGGCAGGAATCCCTGCCCGCCGAAGAGCGGATTTGCGAGATCATCGAGGATGTCTTCGCCTTCGAGCGAGCCGGGCAGGCCGCCCACGAGTGTGGCGCCGAGAAACACGCTGGTGTCGAACTCGCTGGTGACCTGAGGCCCGGCCTGGAGCGCGATAAAGGATTGCTGCTGTTCGCCTGACGCGGGGGCGTAGCGTTCGAGGATGATCGCTGCGAGCTGCTGGCCTGCGGCGATCTGGAACGTGAAGTAGTCGGGCGTGATGTCGGGCATGACGTCGAGCGTTCCGAGCACGCGGTTGGCGCCGAGCATGAGAACCCCGAGTTGCGTTGGCGCGAAGCCGTCGGCCGAGAACGAGCCGTTGACGGACTCGTCCCACACGACATCGGCGGCTGCCGCGCCGGCCGCGGCTGCGATTGCCAGAATCGAATACATACGCATGTCCTGCCCCTTCTCTCTCTCGGGTTGATTGGTGCGGCGACGCAAGCTCCTTGCGGGGGTTGGTGCGTCGATGCAGCGGCGGTCGCTGCCTGTGTCAGGAGCGGGTTCGCACGGTGGCGGGCTGCGTATTCACGAATCGGGCGACAAAAGGCAGAACCACGCCAAAATGGGGCGTGGTCTCGGGGGGCAATGCACCGGGTTGTGGGCCGTTTTACTCGGGCGATTGCCCTTTACTCGGCTGGGGTTGGTCGTCGGAGTAATGGGCGCGGCTGGATTCGAACCAGCGAAGGCATTGCCAGCAGATTTACAGTCTGCCCCCTTTGGCCACTTGGGTACACGCCCGCATTCCGCACGCAGCCGTGCGGGCCGAACAATACGCCTGGCTGGCCCCGGCGACAACTGGACCCCTGAGGCCGGCCGGGCCTCATTCGGCGTGAGCCCACCTTGTTCAAGGGCAACCCTGGCTGAACGCGGCGAGAAAAGCCTGCACGTCGAAGAAGTCGAACGCGCCGTCGCCGTTCCAATCGGCACTGTACTTTGCGTCGCTGTAGGCGTTGAGGAATGCCGAGACGTCGAAGAAATCCGCCACACCGTCGCCGTTGAAGTCGGCGTCGCACGGGGGGCGTGCCATGTTGGCCAGCACCCAGGCCCGCAGCTCTGGATCGGTCAGGTCGATCGCGCCCGAGCCGTGATAGGGCACGCCGCCGTTGAGCGATGCGAAGCCGTAGTTGGGCAGCGTGCCTCCGGTGTTGTTGAACGCGAAGGACGTGACGCCAACGAGACGATCATCGATGAAAAACCCACCGCCCGAATCTCCGGCGACTGCGGCCGCGTCGCCGTTGGCGATGAGCCAGGTGATGAGGCTCGGCCCGAACCCGTTGATGTGCTGTTTGATGTGCAGGGTATTGGGGCTGGCGCGTCGAATGCTCGGGCTCTGGAGAATGTTGTACCCCGTGCCTGCGGCATTGACAACGCCGGTGTCGCCATATCCCACGATCGTGATCGATACGCCGATCGGAGTCGAGCGACCCATCTGGTGCCAGCCTGGCAGGTCTTCATCGAAGATCAGCAGGGCGACATCCATGGTTGGATGCGAGATGCGCTGCACCGCGGTGTAGATCTCGCCGAAGAGTCCGAATGTGCTCACGCCGTTGTGTTTGGCGGTGATGGCCGTGCGGGCGGAGATGGCGGTTGCGCCGCCGCTGCCTGCCGGGCCGCAATAGAGAAACTGCGTGTCGGGAGGGGTGTTGGGTGCCACGGCATCGGAGGTCGCTGCGATCACAGCCAGCATGGAGAACGCGGCCACCGCGTTCCTCATCGACTCCGGCCGCGATACACGTCTTTGCAGCATGAGTCAGACGGTACCTGAACTCCGCCCGCCCTGTCAAGCACAATCCTGAATCAATCGAGATACTGAACTTTGAATCGCGTTCTGACGTGTGTCATTGCTCCGGCGAAACTGGCGACGACGCGATCGGCTGCTGGCACCGGGTCTATCTGCTTTCATCGCTGCGATCCACCGCGAGGCGCTTCAGCTTGCTGATGCGTCCCGAGGCGTTCCAGTCCTGGACATAGACATTGCCCGCGGCGTCGAAGTTCATGCTGTGCGGTGCGGTGAAGACGCCGGGCTGCCATGCTTCGGGCGGCACGCCGTGATTGGCCCATTGTCCGCGGTCGGGGTTGTCGCCCAGCGTGGCGACGATCTTGAAGTCCTTGTCCATGAGCACGACGCGGCCTTCGAGTTCGGCCACGCCCATGAGCTCGCCCCAGAACGCGATGGCGCACGGCCGGCGCAGGTCGCTGGCGACGACATCGACGAACTCGCCGGAGAGTGTGAAGCGCTGGAGCCGGCGTCCTTCGCGGTCGCAGACGATGAGCATGGGTTTTTCGCTGCGTGTGTCGATGCCCAGCCCGTGGCAGGTTTGAAACTGCCCTGGCTCCTTGCCCGGCCCGCCGAAGCTGCGCAGGTAGTTTCGATTCTTGTCGAACTGATGGATCCAGTTTCGGCCGTAGCCGTCGGCGACGAACACATCGCCGTTGGGGGTGACGGCGACTGAGGTGGGGTTGTAGGCGCCGGGGTTGTCGTCGTACTTGCCTGATTCGGTCGGCACGCCCAGTTGCCAGACGACCTCGCCCGCGAGCGTGAACTTCACGACCGCGTCGCCCGCCAGATGCACCGCGTAGAGAAACTCGGCCGCTTGCTCGCCGCTGCCTTCGCGGACGATGGTCATGTGATGGATACCGACGAACTCCTCGCCGAAGGTGCGCACGAGTGAGCCATCGGGCGCGAAGACCATGACGCTGCGCTGCGTGTCGGTGTTGGTGTAGACGAACCCGGCGCTGTCGACGACAAGCCCGCCGTGCGTGTTGCCCATCGGTCCTTCAAACGTGAGTTTGCACCAATCGGGCACCGACTCGTAGCGATGATCCCCTTGCCCGAGCGACACCACTTCGGTCAGCGCTCGCCCATCGACCGGAGCGGGGGCTGCATGCGACCAGTGCTCGGCATGCAGGAAGTGCCCGGATTCTCCACTGGCCTCGGGGGGATGAGCGAACGACCCTGCCGACCCTGCCGACCACACCGCCAGAACTGCCATACACGCCACATGCCGCATCGGATTTCCTTTCGCTTCGAGGAGCAAGGCATGGTAGCAGAATGCGCAAGGAGGCGAATGGCGAGCCAGAGAGGCGTGGGCTTGCTTGCCACCATGGCGGGGGTGAGATTTTGTGCTCGCGTTGCTTCTTACTCCGCAAGATAACTGTTCAGAAAGATCGCCAGATCCGCTTCGGTGTGCTGGCCGTCGAGATCGAGGTCAGCCGCCACATCGCCCTGGCCATAAGCGATGAGATAGTCGATTGGGTCGAGTGTGTCGATGTTCTCATCGCCGTTGAAATTCGCGGGCATAGCGAGGATCATGGCATACTTCACTGCCTCCTGCGCGTTCATGAGGCCATAGCCGGTCCACTTGTCATAGCCCTGCGGCCCAATGTCCGTTGCTGTCGATCCCAAT